>WNFT01008096.1_pt1 | contig 15104 bp, 14 predicted proteins | sample 5400191 | NCBI WGS metagenome assembly WNFT01 (sample SAMN13153359, study PRJNA577476) | soil metagenome | isolation source: 80 cm saprolite under Madrone tree | place: USA:California | collected 2016-06-14 | reverse complement strand
CAGCCCGCGGAGCTTCGCGTACGTCGGGAGGTCGGCGAGGGCGTAGGCCCCCCGTTCGTCGGCAAGGTGGAGGGTCGTAGCCTGGTCGGCCCCCGACTCGAGGTACCAGCCCGGGGCCGGCGTCACGCCCGCGGCGCGCCACAGGGCCAGCTCCTTCAGGTGCGTTCCGGACGAGTCGCCGCGGGAAACAAACGGCGCGGTCGCAGCCGCGATGCGACGGAACGCATCCACGGCGGTACCGGTGGTGGCGACGTGCGCGGGGTCGGCCGCCGGGCCGACGACGGCAAAGCGGCTGGCGGCGAGAGGACAGCGGAGCAGGGCGTGTCCGGGCCCGACGAGCAGCCGCTGTTCGAGCGCCGGCGCGTGGGTGATCACCACGTCCAGGTCGCCATCCGCGGCGGCGTGGAGGACCTGCCCCGACGGCGCAATCACGGTCGCCAGGGGAGGGGGTGCGGTCCAAAGCGACTCGAGCACGGCGAGGGCGCCCGACTGCTGGACGGTGTAGGTCGTGCCGAGCCGTAAGGGTGCAGGACCGGCACGACAGGCGACGGCCATCAGCAGGATCACTCCGACGCGCCTCATGCTAGGGAATGTCGTCACGGACCGCTGCCTCCTCGTCGCTGTTGACCGCTGTGCGTCTGTGCGTCGGTTTTCTCCTCGTTATCTTACTAGCCGTACAAGGGGCGGTAGCTCAGCTGGGAGAGCACCTGGTTTGCAACCAGGGGGTCGTGGGTTCGAATCCCATCCGCTCCATTCGACTGCCGACTCTATGTCCCCCGCCGACTGGCTGCCGTTTCTCACCGAGCTCGCCGATCGCGCTGACGAGCTCTCGCGGCGATGGTTTCGCGCCGCTGGACTCCGCGTGGCGGAGAAGTCGGATTTGAGCCCCGTCACGGAAGCGGATCAGGCGATCGAAGCGATGGCCCGAAGGCTGGTGCGCGAGAACCATCCCGAGCTGGGCGTCCTAGGCGAAGAGGAAGGCGAAGCGCCGGGAACCGCCGAGACCCGGCTCATTGTCGATCCGATCGACGGCACACGGAACTTCGTGCGGGGCATTCCGGTGTTCGCGACCCTGGTCGCGATCGAAACCCGTGGCGCGGTGGTGGCAGGCGTCGCGAGCGCGCCGGCCTTGGGAGCGCGCTGGCACGCGGCGCGAGGCAGCGGGGCGTTCCGCGACGGGCAGCGCATCCGGGTGTCGCGCATCGCGTCGCTCGAGCACGCGACGCTGTTCCATGGCAACCTCGGCCCCGGCGAAGCGGGGCCGCCTCCCGGGATCGCGGAGCTCATCGCCCGGGTCGAGCGCACGCGCGGTTTCGGAGACTTTTATCAGCACATGCTGGTGGCGGAAGGAGCTGGGGAGGCCGCAATCGATCCCGTGGTGCAGCCGTGGGACATCGCGGCCCTCCAGGTCATCGTGGAGGAAGCGGGAGGCCGCGCGACCGACTTGAGCGGTGAGCGCTCGATCCGGGCGAAGAGCCTCCTCACTACCAACGGGTTGCTCCAGGACTCGATATTGGCGATCCTCAAACCGTCATGATCGCCGAGCCGTCCGACCTCGACCCGCTGGATGACGAGGACTTTCCTCTCGGTGACGGGACTACCGAGACCGAAGTCGTCGTCGTCTGTCCCCACTGCGGCGAGGCGAACGAGCTCGGCCTCGACCCGGGCGGCGGCCCGGTCCAGGAGTACGTGGAAGATTGCCAGGTCTGCTGCCGGCCCTGGCGCGTGACGGTCCGCTACGGCCCCGACGGCAGCGCCGATGTGTTTACGGAGCCGCTCGACGGCTGAGTCTATTTTTTCGCCGCCTCATAGCGTTTCGCCACTTCGGTCCAGTTCACCACGTTCCACCAAGCTGCGACGTAGTCCGGCCGCCGGTTCTGATACTTGAGGTAGTAGGCGTGCTCCCACACATCGAGCCCGAGCACGGGGACCTTCCCGTCCATGAGCGGGCTGTCCTGGTTCGCGGTGCTGAACACCTCGAGCTTTCCGCCCGCGACGGCGAGCCATGCCCAGCCGCTCCCGAATCGCGTTGTGCCGGCCGTGGACAACTGCTCCTTGAACGGGGCGAAGCCGCCGAACGCTTTCTTGATCGCGTCGGCCAGTGCGCCGCTCGGCTCACCGCCCCCGTCCTTACCGGCCGGGGCCATGATGGTCCAGAACAGCGAGTGATTGTGATGGCCGCCGCCGTTGTTGCGGACCGGCGTCCGGATGTCCTCCGGTACGCCGTTGATTCCGCGGAGCAGCTCTTCGAGGGTCTTCTCATACAGCTCGGGATGCTTGTCCAGCGCCGCGTTGAGGTTGTTGACGTAGGCCTGATGGTGCTTGTCGTGATGAATCTGCATCGTCAGGGCGTCGATGTGCGGCTCGAGGACGGCGTAGTCGTAGGGGAGCGAAGGTAGGGTGTGCTTGGTGAGTTTCTGCGTGGATGCGGTTGTGCCGGCCATGTTCCTCTCCTCGTTCGATGGGGTTTCCGTACCGAGTCAACCCGCGACCCTGGGCGAAGGTTCCCGCTTGATTCCCTTTGGAGCGCCGGTATCTTCCCGAACCGGCAGCTCACGTCTCCGTCGCGGTCCCCTCACTGGGAGGCGCACGATGGCGCTGTTCTCCGACGCGGGAATCCAGTTCTTGTTCCGCTGGATTCACTTCCTCTCCGGCATCACGTGGATCGGTCTGCTCTACTATTTCAATTTCGTGCAGGGTCCCTTCATGGCCGAGGCGGACGCGGCGACCAAGAGCGGCGCGACGCAGAAACTCGTGCCGCGCGCACTGTGGTGGTTCCGTTGGAGTGCGCTCGTCACGTTCTTGGCAGGTGTGGTCATGCTAGGTCTGCGGCGTGCCAGCTGGAGCGATCCCTGGGGACTCACGATTCTCACGGGCGCGGCGTTCGGCACCGTGATGCTCGCCAACGTTTGGCGCGTGATCTGGCCCAATCAGAAAATCGTGATTGCCAATGCGGTGGCGATCGCGGGTGGCGGTCAGGCGAATCCCGCGGCGGCGGGGGCCGCCCGGCGCGCGTTTCTCGCCTCCCGCACCAACGTCGTGTTCTCGTTCCCCATGCTGTTCTTCATGGGCGCGGCGTCGCATTTCACGCTCCCCGCGGGCGGGAACCGCGGCCTCTGGGCCGTGGTACTGCTCGTGATTCTCGCGCTGCTCGAGATCAACGCGTTGGTGGGAACGACGGGGCCGACCAAGAAACCGATGGAGACGGTCCGCGGGGTGATCGTGACCGGGGTGGTGACGGCTCTTCTCGTGTACTGGATCGCCCTGGCCGTGCTGAGCCCGCAGGGGGCCTGACGTTGGCGGCTGCGGCCTCGACGACCCCGTCTGTCGGGGCCGCGGCGCCCGATTTCACGCTGCCGTCCACCACCGGGACGGACGTCACCCTGTCCGCCTTCCGCGGGCGGAGGCACGTGCTACTCGCCTTCTTCCCGCTCGCGTTCACGAGCACCTGTACCGCCGAAAACTGTGCCTTCACCGAGGACTATGACGCGTTCGAGCGCGCCGACACGATCGTGCTCCCCATCAGCGTGGACTCGGTGCCGACGCTCAAGGAGTACAAGGCGAAGCACGCACTGCGCCAGGACCTGCTGAGCGACTTCAAGCGCGACGTGAGCCGCGCGTACGGGGTCCTGCTCGAGGATCGCTTCTTCTCGAAGCGCGCGTATTTTCTGATCGATCAGCAGGGCCTCCTGCGCTGGCGCCACGTCGAGGCGGAGCTCGGGGCCCGGCGCGACGACGCCGAGCTGCTCCGGCAGATCGCGGCGCTCTGAGCGGCGGCCTTCCATGAGACGCGTGATGCTCGGCGTTGTGGTGGTCGCGGCGGCGTGTGGCCCGACGGCGTTCGTCCCGCCGCCACCATCGCCCCAGCGCGTCTACGGGATGAGCGAAGTAGACGAGCGACCGGAAATCGTGTTGACGCCGCCGCTGCGCTATCCCGCCGGAGGCCGCGATGGAGTGGTCGTAGTACGAGTGGTGATCGACAGCGCGGGAAACCCCGAGCCGGCGAGCGCCGTCGTCGTGCAGGGGTCCGATTCGACCCTCAGCGCGGCCGCTCGGACGCTCGTCATGCAAACACTGTTCCGGCCGGGCCGCGTCCGGGGGCGGGTCGTGCAGGCCCTGATCGAGGTACCGGTCGAATTCTCCGCCGCCTCGGTGCCCTCCGTGACCCTGCACATCGCCGGCGACGTGTACCGTGAAACCGAAGTGCAGGAACGGCCCCAGCTGACCTCGGGGCCGCCCCTCACGTATCCCGCGCCCTTGCTCCTCTCCCGCATCAGCGGGCGGGTCGTCGTCGAGGCCGTGATCGACACAAGCGGCCGGGTGGAAGACGGAACGATGCGCGTGATCGAAAGCAGCGACGCGCGGTTCAATCAGGCGGCGAAGGACTACGTCCGGGCGGCACGCTTTCGCCCGGCACGGATCGCGGGCCGTGCGGTGCGCGTGCGGCTCGACCTGCCGGTCGAGTTCAAACTGCCCACTCGGAACTAGACCCCGGTGGCGTCGGTCACCCTCCGCCGCCTCGCCAAGCGGTATGACCCCCACAGCCGGCCGGCGCTCGAGGAGGTGTCGCTCGAGGTGAGCGACGGCGAGTTCTTCGTGCTGGTCGGACCGTCCGGCTGCGGGAAGACCACGCTGCTGCGCTGCATCGCCGGGCTGGAGGAGCCGAGCGCCGGAGACATTCTGCTCGACGGGCGCGACGTCACCGGCCTCGACCCCGCGGCACGCGACGTCGCGATGGTGTTCCAGACGTACGCGCTGTACCCCCACCTCACCGTGCGGCGCAACATCGCTTTCGGTCTGGAAGTGCGGCGCGTGCCCGCCTCCGAGATCGCCCGTCGCGTGCAGCAGGCGGCGGATCGGTTGGGGCTCGGCACCCTGCTCGACCGCCGGCCGGGTGAGCTCTCGGTTGGCGAGCGGCAACGCGTCGCGCTGGGTCGCGCCCTGGTGCGCGAGCCTCACGTCTTCCTGCTCGACGAGCCCCTCTCCCACCTCGAGCCGAACCTGCGCAGCGAGCTGCGCAGCGAGCTGCTCGAGCTGCACCGCGCCCTCCATACGACCGTCGTGTATGTGACCCACGATCAGGTCGAGGCGATGACGATGGGCCAGCGAATTGCCGTCCTCGAGGGGGGACGCCTCCGCCAGGTGGGCACCCCCGCCGAGCTGTATGGGCGGCCGGCCGACGTCTTCGTCGCCCGCTTCATCGGGAGCCCCGGGATGAACATCCTCACAGGCAGGGGAAGAGCGACGGGGGATGAAGGTGGCGTCGTGGACTGTGGCACGTGGTGTGTTCCCGTGCCGCTCGAGGGCTACGAAGGCGAGATCTATCTCGGCGTGCGGCCCGAGCATGTGAGCCTCGTCGCGCCGGATCAGGGCGTCGGAGCGGCCGAAGTGCGCGGCGTCGAACCGCTCGGTCCGGACACGATCGTCCGGCTCGACGCGGGCGGTCAGCCGGTGGCCGCGCGGCTGCACGGCCTCCCGGACCTCCGACCCGGTGATCGGGTTGGTGTGAAGCTCGACCGCCGGCAGCTGCACCTGTTTAACGCGACGGGAGCGCGGCTACGGTGAGCCGCGTGCCGACCCTTGGTCTCGCGTGTTGGCTCGCGTGCTGGGGCTGCCGCGCCGAGCCGGGGGCGGGTGTCGTCCTCTTCCACCGAGCCGACGACACTGCCGCACAGCTCGAGAACCAGCTGCTCACACCGTATCGCGCGCGGCACCCGGGGCTGGACGTGGTGCAGCAGGCCACTGCCACCTCTCAGCCGGAGTACCGCCGCCTCCTGCTCGCGGCGACGGTGGGCGATACGCTCCCCGATGTGTTCCAGCTCGAGGATGTCGACATGCCCGCGCTCGTGGACCGGGGACGAGCGCTCGACCTCGCTCCTTACCTCTCCCGCGTCGGCGTCGATCTCGCCCGCTACCACCCGGAAGTCCTTGCGATTTTCCGCCGCGGTGCAAGCGTGTACGCTCTCCCCAGAGGCTACGCCCCGTTCATGGTCGCGTACAATCGGGATCTGTTGGACCGTGCGGCGATGGCGTATCCGACCGAGGACTGGACGTGGGACGAGTTCCTGCACACGGCGCAGCGGCTCACACGCGACCGCGATGGCAACGGGCGTATCGACCAGTGGGGCGTCGCCTTCGATCGGCGGCCGTCGTTCTGGCTGCCGTGGATCTGGGCGGGTGGCGGCGACGTGCTGTGTCCCGACGGCCGACGCGCCTCCGGGTGCCTCGATGCGCCCGCCACGATCGCGGCGATCCGCTGGTACGGAGGCTGGGTCACGCGCTGGGGCGTAGCGCCGCGCCCCCACGACGCGGACGACTCAGGCATTGAGATCGCCCGTCTGTTTGCCGCGGGCCGCGTGGCGTTCATGACGGTGGGTCTCGACGGTATTCGTGACCTGCGGGCGTCGGTCGCGGCAGGCCGGCTGCGCGTGGGATTCGCGCCCGTCCCGCATCGCGCCGGCGTGCCGCCCGCGACCGTACTCGATGCCACTGGATATGCGGTTCCGGCACGCGCGCTTCGCCGCCGGGCCGCCGTAGAGCTCGCCGCCGAACTCACCGACTCGCTGGCCGACGCGGCACGCGGCGATGCGGGGATCGAGCTGCCGGCGGTGACCGCCGCCGCCCAGGGACTCGTGGCGGCCGATACGCTCGGTTGGCAGGGCGCATTCCTGCGCGCCGCCGCGCACGGCCGGCCGGCGTGGGGGGCGCGCGTCGCCCAGTGGCGCGAGGTGGAAGTCGAGCTCACGGACTTGATGGAGCGCGTCACCGTGGGCGACGCCGATCCCGCGCGGGCGGCGCGTGCAACCGCCCGCGAGCTCGACCGGCAGCTGGGAACCACCCGATGACGGCGCCGGCGCGGTGGCGCGCTGGCGCGCTCCTCGCGATGGCCGCCGGCGCCCTGCTGCCGCTCGCTCTGGCCAGGCGGGCGCGGAACGGTTACGAGCGCACGCTCGCGGCGCGCAACGCGACGACTACGGCCGCGTACCTCACGATCGTGACCCCCGTCGCGCGACGGGGGGGGGCCGGGTACGATCTCCCGCAGCTTCTCATCCGAGCCCGGGCCCTCGACGAGCTGCCGGGGTTCTCAGGACGATTCGAGATCTATTACGCGACCGCACCGCTGCTACGCGCCACCGCTCCTCCGCTCGGCGCCGCGACGCTGCAGCGACTGCGGCGGGAGGCAGCCGTGCGTTGGACCGGCGAGGTGGCGCTCGCGCCCCTACTCGATCGCGATGGCTGGGACGTCATGGGTGGCGTCGCCGCCCGACCTGATGCGGGAACCTGGCCGGTCTCGCCGTGGTCGCTCGGCGCATTCGTGCTCCTCGTGGTCGCGGGGATGCAAAGCCTAGGGGCGATCGGCAAACCGCGTCACGCGTGGCGCCAGAGCGTCGGGCCATACGGCGTCGTGGCCGTGCTGTTCGGCACGGCGGTGTTTGCCGACGTGCGGGGCGCCGCGGGCGACGCGACGGATCGCTGGCTGTACGACACGCGACTCTTGATGCAGGAAGCCGCGGCGCTGATCCCGGAGGTTCGCAGCGCACCCGCAGGCCTCACGACCCTCGCTCGGGGTGGCGAAATCGTCCCGGGAGATTCGGGGCCTAGGGCGGCGTGGCGGAGCGCCGCGGGCGGGGTTCCGCGAGGCGTCGTGGCGGTGCGTCTCGCGCCCGGGCGCTGGGTCGAGCTGCGGGCGAGGCCTGGGGAGGCCGGCACCGTCGTCTGGCTCCCGATCCTGCTCGGCTTGGCGGCACTCGGCCCGTTGGGCACTCTATTGGCCGCGTGGAGCACTGCGACGGCCCCCCGCCCGCGCCGCGAAACGGTGGCCGCGTGGGGATTCCTCGCCCCCTCCGCCCTCCACCTCGCCGCGTTCTGCTTCGTCCCGCTGCTCCTGGTGCTGTACGTCTCGGTGCACCGCTGGAGCCCCATCGAGCCGACGAGGGCGTTCGTCGCGCTCGGGAACTACGGCCACCTCATCCGGGACCCGCTCGTCTGGTCGGCGCTCGCCCGGACGCTGCTGTATGCGCTGTACGTGCCTGCGTCGATGGCCCTCGCGCTCGGCCTCGCGGTCATGATCGGAAGACGGGCGTCCGGCGCGCCGGCGCTGCGGGCGGTGTTCCTGCTGCCGTACGCTTCTTCCGTGGTCGCGGTCGCCCTCGTGTGGCAGTGGATGTACCACCCCGATTTCGGGTTGTTCAATCAATTGCTCACGCGCACCGGGCTCGGGCCGGTCAACTGGCTCGGGGATCCCAGGACGGCGCTCCCCGCGGTGATGCTCGTATCCGTGTGGATCCACGTGGGCTACCAGGTGACGGTGTTCTTCGCGGGGCTCCGGGCGATCCCCCAGACGTACCTCGACGCCGCCCGCGTGGACGGCGCGAACGCCTGGCAGCGCTTCTGGCGGGTGACGTTCCCGCTGCTTGCGCCCGTGACGGTGTTCGTGCTGGTGACCGGGATCATCGGGGCGTTCGAGGTGCTGACGCTCGTCATGGTGCTGACGGGCGGCGGGCCGCTCGGCGCCACCGATGTGATCGCGTATCGCATCTACCGGACCGCCTGGGAGCGACTCGAGTTCGGCGATGCGAGCGCACTGGCGCTGCTCCTCTTCGCGGTCCTCTTCGCGGCGACGTGGGCTCAGCTCAAGCTGCTCGACCGGCGGGTGGAACATGGCTGATCGGGCGGGAAGACGGGGTGTGCTGCGCAGGTGGGTCAGCTACGTGGTGGCGCTGCCGCTTGTGCTGGTCATGGTTGCCCCTTTCCTCTATATGGTCGCCGCCGCCCTGATGAGCGAGCCGGACGCGCTGCGCCGTCCGGCTCTCGAAAACATCGCCGCGGCGCTCGTGGCGCTGCCGGTCGGGCGCTTCCTGTTGAACAGCGTGATCTTCTCGCTCGCGGTGGTGGCGGGGCAGGTACTGACGAGCGCTACCGCGGCGTACGCATTCGCACGGCTCCGCTTCCCGGGCCGCGATCGCTTGTTTCTCGCGTACCTGTGCACGCTGATGGCTCCCGGGGTTCTGCTCGCGATCCCGCGGTTTCTGCTCATCGACGCGCTCGGATGGGTGGACAGCTACCAGGGCCTGATCTCAACGGAGCTGGTGTCGGTCACCGGGATATTTCTCCTGCGTCAGTTCTTCCGCACGATCCCGCGCGACCTCGAGGACGCGGCCCTGATCGTGCCGCCGTCCCGGCCCGCCCTGGCCACGCTCGCCGTGCTCGCGTTCGCCGATCAGTGGAGGAGCTTTCTCTGGCCGCTCGTCGCCACACGCTCGAGCGCGATGCGGCCGGTCGAGGTGGGCATCGCGAACCTCGGAGGCGTGTACCATGTGAGCTGGTCGTACCAGATGACGAGTGCGGTAGCGGCCGTGATCCCGCTGATGGTGATCTATTTCATCGCGCAGAGATGTTTCATACGGGGCATCGAGCAGACAGCACTGAGGGTAAATAGAACGGGCCAATACTAGACGCACAGACGCCCAGCGGTGAACAGGTGGTGGTCGACAGGAAGTCCTCAAGACTCCTCTTCTGTTCTCCCCTGTGCGTCTGTGCGTCTAGTCGTTGCCCCTCCTGCCTCCGGTGGCGGACCGAAAGCTCAGCTGCCACCGGATGTCCCGTCCATCTCCACCGGCAGGCCAGGCCATCACCGCATGTCCGGACTCGAGCCTACGTACTGTGCACGGGAGGTCCGCCTTGCACGCGGCGGGTCGCAGCCCCCTTGGGACCGCAATCGTGACCGCGTAGGCCCGGGCATCGAGATTCGTGGACTTGGCCTTCAGCGTGCGGGTCGTCGCGTCCCAGCCCTCCTCGGCGACGTCCACGGCTCCTTGCACGACGTGGCGCGTCGTGCCGATCACCTGGGGCCGGGCGGCCGCGGGACGGATCGCAATCGTGCGAGCGGCGCGCGGCTCGAGTGTAAGTGCCAGTCCGCTCTTTAGACTGGCTACGGGAGTGTCACGCCACACGTCGTAGGCGTCGAACATCGCTCCATTGATCCCGAGCGTGGCGAGTGGAAGGGACACGTCCAGCGGCTCGGTTTCCCAGTTCACGACCACGACCGTCCACCAGCGTGGAGCGCCCTCGGCCACCCAGACACGCGGCGGGCGGCTGCGGCGCACGCTCCAGATGCCGCCGCTCCCCAGCACGCGCACGGCGACCACGTTTTCTCCTCCCCAATTCAGCCTCTCCGACGGCACCCGATAGCGACGATAGGCCTGCGGGTCGCCTCGTCCGCCCAGGGACAGCTCGCCTGTTTGGCCGACGCTCACGCCGTTCACGAACGTCTCGTCCGCATCCGCGATCTTGCCGAGCTCCAGGAAGAGGTCCCGTCGGTCGGTCTTCGCGTCGCCTTGTTTCGGGAGCTGGAACCTGGTGCGGTACCACGCGAACCCCAGGTAATCGTGATGACCGGCGTCGTCCCAGCGCTGCGGCACACGGATCGTCTCCCACGCTGCTTCGTCGAACCCGCGGGACCCGTAGCTGGGATCGTCGCCCGTCCGGAAGCGCCACGGCCCGCCGATCGGGTAGACCGCGTCGCCGGCGACGATCGCCGGCGCGGTGTCGTGCTCGGGGACCCCCGTTTCGATTGCGCCGCCCGCCACGGGGGCGACCGGGAGCGTGCGCTGCAGCAGCGGGAGACGATCGGGCGGGAGTTTGGGCAGGTTGTCGGCGAAGAGGGTGAGGCCCCCGGTGACCGCGACAATGGACGCCCACACTTCGGCGGCGGCCTGTGAAAGCGGAGGGCGCACCACCAGGCAGTCGGGATCGTTCAACCAGGTCGAGCGGTGGTAGAAGCTCCGCAGGCCCGCGGCCCGCACCGGCGGCTGGATGCCCGACCAGCTGGCATCGACATCCGGTCCGATCCGCATGCAGTTGACGAGGCCCACGGCGTGCTGCAGGGGCGCGCCGCTCGCGAGCAGGAACGCCTCGGTGCCGAGGCCGTCGCGAATCGCCCCCAACCCGGCGCGATACGCTTCCGCGTGGGTCAGGCCGCCGTAGTGCGTCGTGCCGACGGTGGCCCAGCGCAGCCGGTCAATGCGCAAGTAGTCGTAGCCCCATTCCCGCACCACGCGGCGGGCGAGATCGAACAGCCACTGTTGCGCTTTGGGGTGCGCGCCGTCGAGCGCGAAGATCTTGCCGCCCCAGGCCTCACGCGTCTCACACACCACGGGACCGCTCGCATCACGCAGCAGCCAGTCCGGCTGTGAGGCCGGAACGCCGGAGCCCTCCGCGACGCCGAACGGCGCCACCCACAGGCCCGCCTTGAAGCCCCGGGCGTGGATCTGGTCGGTCAGCCAGGCGTGGCCGTGCGGGAACCGGTCGTTCGTGTCCCATGCTCCGAGGGCTCGCTGGTAGCCGTCATCGAGCTCGATGTGGCGGAAGAACCGTCGGTCGAAGGTCGCGGCGCTGAATTCCAGATTGGCGATCACATCCCCTTCGGCGATGGTACCGGGCCACTCGGACCGCGTGCACCACCCGGTCGGCGCGACGGCCTGTGCCAGGCGCTCCTGATCGACGGGCGAAGAGGGCACGAACAGCGCGCGCAGCGCCTCCAGGCCGTCGCCCTCCGGATGAAAGCACAGGCGCATGCGCGTGGCATCGCCTTCCGGGCGGAGCGGCCGCGCCGGGAGCCAGTCGCTCACCGCCTCGAGCCCGTCCCGCGACAGCTGCACGCGGGCGTTTCCTGGCTCGCCCGCGTCGAACGCGATCGCCAACCCGCGGCTCCCACGGGTGAGCCCCAGGGCGGCGTGGCTGGCGAGCTCCTCAGCCTCCGGGGCCCCCACGATGACCACACGGCATGGGTCGGCCGAGTGAGCTCCGTTCACGAGCGCGACGAGGGGTGCGTCTCCCGCTAGCAGCTCCGCGTGGGGGAGCTGGAAGAAGCGCACGCCGCGCACCGTTGGCAGAAAGCGGTCCGGGAAGATGGTGACCGTGACGGATGCCTGGGGCGCATCGGCGCCGCCGGCGGCGAGGAGCTCCGCTTCCACCCACACCCCAGCGGCTCGGCCGCGCACCACGACCGCGTCGCCGCCGGGCGGGCGGCGGTTTCCCACGGTGCTATCTTCCAGCTCCGCGAGGGTGAGCGGATGGTCCCCCACCCACGCCACGATCTCGGCGCCGCGGACGAGGGGAACGGGTGAGCCCTCGCCATAGTACCACAGCGACCAGCGATGGTGGTCGTCGAGCTCGAAGCGCAGGCGCCCGACCGCCGGTCCGCCCGACCGCCGGTCCGTCCCGGTCGGACGGTGGGACAGCCGGACGGGCGGACGGATGAGCGCCCCCGAAGTGGCGCCGGTCAGGAGCACAAACGTGCGTCGGTCCATGGTCACAATGTTGATAGGCCTAGCGGGTTTGTCTACGCCACTCGCCGCGCAGGAGACGCGCGGCGGCGGGATAGTGACACTCGGTCTCGCCTATACGGTCGGCAGCGGCTGGCAAATCCAAGGCTTCGACGTCGGGTACGGGCGCGGGATGCGCTCCGGACCGATTGCGGCGTTGTCGCTCAGTGCGCGCCTGGGTGAATTCATCGACCAGCGGGCGATCATTGGAGGCTCCCAGGGGTTTGTCTTCGGGGCCACGCTTGCTGCCCGGAGTCGCGCCCTGACCATCGCCGAGTTCGGTGCGGACACGGCGCCGAGCCGCGTGGGACTCGACGTGACCGTTGAAACGACGGGTTACGCCGGCGCGCACTCGCCGCTCGGGATCGGGTCTCCGTGGGGAGCGGTCTCCGTCCTCCCGGGCCTGCGGGTCGGCCAGTTCGGACTCGTGCTCGGCCCCACGGCATTTTTCGGCAGCGCCACCATCATCCGGGCGTTCTTGGGCTTGCGTTTCGACGTGCCGCTGGCGCGGCGAGACCGCCATCCCTAGCTTTGCCACCGATGGTGGTCCCCTCCCTCGATACCGAGCATCCCGGTATCCGGGTCATTGCCGAAGTGGCGTCGGTGCTGCAGGCGGGTCTCGCGTCTGGGGACGCTCTGCATGGGGTGGTGAGCGCGCTGCGGCGCGGCCTCAACCTCCGTCGCTGTCGCCTCTGGCTCCGCACACCTGACGGCAGTCGCTTTACGCCGGTCACCACGCCCGGCGATGAAGCGGAGCAGCCGGGCTATGACCCGCCTGTCGCCGAGTGGATGCGACGCGGTCCGCAGCGCGAGGGCGTGCCCGGGGGCTCCATCGTACGGCTGCCGCTGGTCCACGAGGACGAGCCGCTCGGCGTGCTCGAAGTCGTCATTCCCACGGGGCGCTACGAAGGGATCGCGCACGACGTCGTGGTCGTGGCGGCCCGCATCCTCGCTCCCATGATCGCCGCCACTGAGCTCTCGCAGGACCTCGCCTCCGAGGTCGCGCTGCGCACGCACGAGATGGAGGCACAGCGCAGCTTCGCGGCCCAGATCATCGACTCTCTCCCGGTCGGTCTGTACGTGATCGACCGTGGCTATCGCATCCGCGCCTGGAACCGCAAGCGCGAGACCGGGACACAGGGCGTGTCGCGCGAGGACGCCGTGGGTCGCGAGATCTTCGACGTCCTCGACCGCCAGCCGCGCGATCTCCTGAAACGGGAGTTCGATCGTGTGTTCGACACGGGAGAGCTTCAGCAGGTGGAAATGGAGTCGCAGGCGAGCGGGGAAGTGCGCCACTACCGCATCACGAAGATCCCGATGCATCAGGATGGCGGCGACATCTCACATGTGATCACCATCGGCGAGGACATCACCGAGTGGCGCCAGGCGCAGCAGCGGCTCACCGAGACCGAAAAGCTCGCGGCGGTGGGCCAGCTCGCCGCCGGCGTGATGCACGAGATCAACAACCCGCTGGCGACGATCCTCGCCTGTTGTGAGGCACTGGCGCTCCGGACGGAAGACCTGGCACCGCCGGACCGTCACGGCTACGACGAGTACCTCAAGATCATCGACACCGAGGTGCAGCGTTGCCGCCGGATCGTGGAAAGCCTGCTCGACTTTTCGCGCCCCAAGGGCGGCGACAAGAAGCCGACCGACGTGAACGGCGTCGTGGAGCGCACGCTCTTTCTCCTCAAGCATCACGCGCGGTTCAAGCGGCTGCACGTGATGCGGGAGCTGGCATCGGGCCTACCCGCGGTGCTCGGCGACCACGAGCGGCTCATCCAGAGCTTCATGGCGCTGATGCTCAACGCGATGGACGCGATGGACTCGCGCGGGACGCTGACGGTCCGCAGCCGCATCAACCCCGATCGGGCCGATGAGATCCTGCTCGAGTTCATCGACACGGGCACCGGGATCAAGCGCGAGGACCTGCCGAAGATCTTCGAGCCCTTCTTCACGACCAAGCCGCAGGGGCGCGGCACCGGCCTCGGACTCTCCATCTGCTACGGCATCATCGCCGAGCACCGGGGGCGGATCGAGGTCGAGTCGCAGGTCGGCGTGGGATCGAACTTCAGGGTGTATCTCCCCACGGGATGAAAATCCTCGTCGTCGAAGACGACAAGACGGTCGGACAGTATGTGAAGCGCGGCCTGACCGAGGCCGGCTTCCACGCGGATCTGGTCGGGGACGGCGCCGAAGGGCTGCGTCTCTCGACCGGCGGTCACTACGACATGCTCGTGCTCGACCTGCGACTTCCCGCGCTCTCGGGCCTCGAGGTGCTGCGCACGTTGCGCGATCGCGGCGAGGGGATGCCGGTCCTGGTGCTCACCGCGCAGGACGCGGTGGACTTCAAGGTGCAGGCACTCAAGATGGGCGCCGACGATTACGTCACGAAGCCCTTCTCGCTGGAGGAGCTGCTCGCCCGGGTGGAGGCACTGGGGCGGCGCCCCAAGGCGATCGCGCCCCCCGTGCTCAAGGTGGCCGACCTGACCCTCGAGACGGGAAGCCGCGAAGTGCGGCGCGGCGGGAAGCTCATCGAGCTCACGCCCAAGGAATACGCGGTGCTCGAGTATCTCATGCGCCACCAGGGCCGCGTCATGTCGCGGACCCTGATCACGGAGTACGCCTGGGACTACCACTTCGACCCCGGCACGAACATCGTGGACGTCGTGATCACGCGGCTGCGCAAGAAGATCGACCACGGGCGCGAACCCAAGCTGATCCACACGGTGCGCGGCGTCGGCTACGTCGTGAAAGCGTGACGTGCAGACGCTGCGC
>WNFT01005047.1_pt1 | contig 15104 bp, 16 predicted proteins | sample 5400191 | NCBI WGS metagenome assembly WNFT01 (sample SAMN13153359, study PRJNA577476) | soil metagenome | isolation source: 80 cm saprolite under Madrone tree | place: USA:California | collected 2016-06-14 | reverse complement strand
TCCTTCATGAATTCCGCCAGCCGCTTGACGTATTTTCGGTCGTGTTCCTTCGCGCGCTGTGGGATCTCCAGCCACTCGATCAGACTCCCCAGAATCTCCCGCGCCGTGCAGCGCTTCAGTGTTCTTCTTTGCGAAGAAACAAATTCCGCCAGTTGCTCGAGCGCCGCATTCGAGCCGTCGAAGGCCAATTGCCCTTGGGGCAGTTGCAGGAGGTCGTAAATCGCCTTTTTCTCTTTTCGCGCACGCGTGGCCAGGCGCACCAAATCCGCCGCTTCCAGGCGCCACGCCGGAGCCGCCACCACACGCGCGCAGGCAATGTCGTCATACGGCGCGGCGATCAACCTCAGGTACGCGAGCACGTCCCTTACCAGCGAATGCTCCAGAATGGAGAGTCTTGCGATTACAAATGGAATCTTGCGCCGCGACAGCTCTTCCACCAGATGATCGCGATGCGCATGTTGGCGGTACAGCACGGCAAAATCCCTCCAGCGCCTGCCCGCTCCATGAATGCGCTCGAGTTCGCTTGCCACCCACCGCGCTTCATCCTCTGGAGTCGCCATCTCGACGATGCGGATCTTTTCTCCCGGAGGTTTGTTTGGAGAAAGGACTTTCTTTGAAAAGTCGGCGCTTACGGCGTTTTGCCCGATCACCTGCATCGCCACGCGCAGGATGTTCGGTGTCGAGCGGTAATTCTCCGTCAGCGCCACGCGGAACCGTGTCGAGTCCTGGCCTTCTTTCCATCCCGCAAATCGCTCCAGGAACAATTTGAAACTTCCGAACGAAGCTCCGCGGAACCGGTAAATCGCCTGGTCGTTGTCGCCGACGGCCACGATATTCTTCGTCGGCCCGGCCAGCAGCTCCAGCAGGCGGAGTTGTGCGATGTTGGTATCTTGAAATTCATCCACCAGGATGTATCGATATCTTTTTTGGAGACCGTCGCGCAGTTGCGCGTCTCGCTCCAGCAGGCCCACCGCTCCGGTGATCAGCGAACCAAAGGAAACGCGGTTCTTTTCGCGCAGCAGTTCTTCGCTGGCGCGGTACGCACGCGCAAGTTCCTGCTGTAATGCGACCGTCTCCAGACGCTCCGCGAGGGTGTCTTCGTCCAGCGATTCCCGTTCAGCTTCAAGGCGCGCCGCCAGCCCGGCGGCATAGCGCCGATAGTCTTCGCTGGAAACCAGTTCGTCCTGGCAACGAGAAAAAAACTCCACGAAATCGTTCAGGAATTGCCCGGGATCCGCCAATCTCCGGTATTTGTCCAGACGCAGCCGCCGCAGGTTGCGTCGCAGCAGGATCCAGTGGTCGAATTCGTCCAGCACCAGCCGTTGCGGGTCGGCCCCCGCCAGCAGCGTTTCGCAGAAGGAATGGAACGTCGCCAGCGTTACCGCTTTGCCGCGCTCGCCCGTGGCTTTTACTACCCGGGCTTTCATCTCACCGGCAGCTTTCTTCGTGAACGTCAGCCCGAGAATATTTTCGCCCGAAAGCGTTTCATCCGATTGCAGCAGGTGGCGGATACGTTCCGTAATGACGCGCGTTTTTCCCGTTCCCGCGCCCGCAATCACCAGCAGCGGCCCTTCGCCATGCGTCATCGCGCGCTCTTGCGCCTCATTGAGCTTCAGCCCGCTCTGCCCGAGCGGCTCCATCTCAAACAGCGTGGTCATGATTCAAGCAGGGTATCGGATTGCGGGGCGAAGGGGAAGCGAAAGCTGGCTGCCAGTCGACTTCTTTGAAATGGGGCGGTTCCACTTGTCAGGCTCTAGGCCGCATTGATCGCAAGTGAACCCGCCCCATAGCGTCTTAAAAATGGTGCCATGAATCACCAGGAGGATTCCCACGCCCAAAACTCCACTGATGATTAGTAGCGCCGTCATGTTCTCGTTCTTCCCGGTCTTGTCAAGTCGTCACTTGATTGAACGGATTCGAGTCGTCACCGCTGCGACTTCTCGCCGGCGGCAACTTGCCTGTTGAACTCGGTTGATTTTTTCTTCGGGATCGTCAGTGTCTGCCATTTATCGCCAGCAAAATGCCGCGCGAGGTAAACAATTTGTCCCACATGATAAGAGTAGTGCGCGATCTGGCGGTTGATAGCCTGCGTTACGGAGTGCGGTTCGGTTCGGATGGTGATTGTTCGCGTTAAGTCCGGATCGCTCAATGGCTCCAAAGCGCCGAATAGAAGTTTCCACCCACGTTCCCACATTTCAATCACCTCAGCACGCGTTGTTGGCGGCGCTTCAAATTCGCTGTCGCGATTGCGGTCCGGCTTCTCGCCGTCGGTGCTTAGAAAATCGCTCCAGCGCGAGCGCATGTTTCCCGACGTGTGTTTCACGATAATGGCGATGGAATTCGATTCGGCATCGAAAGTCGTGAAAGCGCTTCGTCCGGACACTGCGCCATGGCCCGCTCGCCAAGCTTCTTGTAGTAGCGAAAAAGATCGATGGAGTCTTTTATGTAAGAGGTGGTGAATTGGTGTGCCATGCCGCCATTTTCTTCCGTTTCCGCGAACTGTCAAGCCGGGCGGCGGCCAGCGCAAATCCAAAGTGACCAATTGGGGTGTTCGCGCAACTAAGCAGGGCAGAGTTCGCGGGCCAATGGAAGGACTCGCGGGTGGTCGAAAGAAGTGCTTGACAATTCGCTTTTTATTCGCCTAGTATCGGTGCGCCCGAATCACAAATTCCGCAAGGGAGGAAGTCATGACCATTGGACAGATGATGCTTGGAGAGTTCGACCAGGAAATGCAGAACACCCGCAAAGTCCTCGAGCGGTGTCCCGATGAAAAGTGGAATTGGAAACCCCATGAAAAATCCGGCACGCTTGGCTGGCTCGCAACCCACGTTGCGACCATGGTGAGCTGGCTGCCAACGACCCTCAGCACCGAAGAGCTCGATTACGCGCCGGTGGGGGGCCCGGCTTATCAGCCGCCGAAAATTGAAAACCGCAAGCAATTGCTCGCCGAGTTTGACAAGAATGCCGCGGAGTCGCACTCGGCGCTCGCCAAAGTAAGCGATGCGGAGATCATGAAGAACTGGAAGCTGCTGGCCGGCGGCCAGGAAATCTTCACCATGCCGCGTGTCGCGTGTATTCGCGGCATGTGCCTCAACCACTTGATTCATCATCGCGCGCAGCTCACTGTCTATTACCGCTTGCTCGGTGTTGCCGTGCCTGGACTTTATGGCCCCAGCGCGGACGAAGCTCAGCCAGGCGCTGCCGGAGCCGCTGCAAATTAAGGGACGCAAGTCTTTGGCGCGAATGGACGTACGCACTCGTCTGGTGCCAATGTCTGAGTGGGCTTCAACTGCACTATTTGCCGGCGCAAAAAGGGCGTTGTCATCTTTCGGGCCCGACTCCTGTCGGGCCCGAAAGATCTTAGCGTTTCCTTCAAGCAGAGCGTTTCGTTCTGCGAGTTTTTCCCGCTGCTCCAGCGTCCTTTCTTCCTTCGCGCTATAATGATGTCTGTTGTTCCTCTGGAGGCCTGCCATGACCGCCGAAACCCCCGTCATTCTTTCCGCCGTTCGGACACCCATCGGAAAATTTCAAGGTGGTCTCGCCGGATTCTCCGCGCCCGAGCTTGGTGCCAAGGCTCGACTCAAAACAAATTGACGAAGCCATTCTCGGCAACGTGGTGCAAGCCGGCCTCGGGCAGAATCCCGCTCGCCAGGCGGCGCTGAAGGGCGGATGCGCTCCGCGTGTGGCGGCGATGACCATCAACAAAGTTTGCGGTTCCGGCCTGAAAGCCGTGGCGCTCGCGGCGCAGGCGGTGCAGCTTGGCGAATCGGAAATTGTTGTGGCAGGCGGGATGGAATCTATGTCGAATTGTCCTTACTTGCTTCCCCAAGCGCGCACTGGTTTTCGCATCGGCGACGCCAAAGTCGTCGATTCCATGATTAAAGACGGCCTCTGGGATGCGTACGAAAATTTTCACATGGGCATGACCGGCGAACTGGTCGCAGAGAAATACGGAATCACGCGCGAAGAGCAGGACAAGTTCGCATTCGAAAGCCACCAGAAAGCCGTCCGCGCGCGAAAATCCTGTTTCTTCGAGGCGCAGATTCTGCCGGTCGAAGTGCCGCAGAAAAAAGGCGATCCGATCGTAATCAAGTATGACGAGTCGCCCCGCGAGGACACTTCGATGGAAGCGCTCGCGAAGCTCAAGCCCGCGTTCAAGAAAGACGGCACCGTCACTGCCGGCAACGCGCCCGGCACGAACGACGGCGCTGCGGCGGTGATTGTCACCAGCGAACGCAACGCTTCACGCCTCGGAAAGCAGCCCATCGCGCGTATCGTCGCGCAAGCCGTCAGCGGTGTCGAGCCCAAGTGGGTGATGATGGCACCGGTGGACGCCGTGGAAAAGTTGCTGACGAAAACTGGTTGGGACCGCGATAAAGATGTCGATCTTGTCGAGCTGAACGAAGCTTTTGCCGTCGCCGCCATTGCCGTGACGCGGCAGCTCAAGCTCAATCCCGAAAAAGTCAACGTGAACGGCGGTGCCGTCGCCCTCGGCCATCCCATCGGCGCCAGTGGCGCGCGCATACTCGTCACTCTGCTCTACGAACTCCAGCGCCGCAATCTCAAGCGCGGCATCGCCGCCCTCTGCCTCGGCGGCGGCAACGCTGTCGCCCTCGCCGTCGAGCGTTTCTAGGTCATGAAGTATTGCCCTCTGTGCGCGGCAGAGTACCGTGAAGGCGTTGAGCGATGCGCGACCTGCGCCGCAACATTAGTCCCTTCTCTCGAAACCGAAGAAGTACGCGCCAATCCACCACGGCTGCTGTGGACCGGTCGCGACCCCAACGAGTTTGATTTTGTGGCTGCCGCTCTTTCTGAAGGCCAGATTCCCGCGCGTTCGAAGCGTGCCCTGGGCGGCCTGATAGGCGCCATCACGCAACGCGCATCCACGATTCGCGTTCTTACAAACGACTTTGATCGGGCCTTGAATGTTGCTTCGGCCTTGCTGGCGACTCGCCGAACCGGATCCGCGCAGACGCAGATATGCTACAACTGCTCGGCCACTTCTTCTGCATTCCTTGCTGCGTGTCCGAAATGCAAGGCACAATTGGTCGTCGAGTCCTTTCCGGCTGAGGAAGATCTCCCGGCGGAGTCTCATCCCGCCGAGCTCAAGTTTTGTCCCGTCTGTGATATCGAGTACAGTTCAGGTTACGACCGCTGCTCGGTCTGCGGCGTCGAGCTTGTTTCCAGCGGCCTTCGCGGCCGCCCGCTGAATGACAAGGAACGCAAGGAGAGCATCGAGATCGTGTGGCGTGGCGGCGACCCCGTTGCCGTCAGCAACGTAATCGCTGTGCTCCGCGATGCGGGGATTCAGCACCATGTGCAAGCCAGCAGCGATCATCTCGTCTTCGAACTTGCCATGCCGCGCCCAAAGTACCTGGTCCGTGTATTCACCAGCGATCTTCCGAAGGTCACTGAACTCCTCGCTGGGATTGAGGACAGTCCGTTCTTTGGCAATGAAATCAGCCCAGATTTCCCTGAAAAAGTCGACATGCCGGAGAACTTGGTCCAGCGATCTTGGAATCCTGCAGCGGCCACCGCGGAAATTTGGTCTGGGAAAGACGCTGCGCTCGCCAAACTCCTTGAAGATTGCTTTTTTGAGAGCCGGATTCCATACCGCCGCCAAGGCCTCGCACCGGGAGAGCTTCGCTACTTCGTTCTTCCCTCCCACGAATCTGCCGCTCGCGAAATCATCCGCGAAGTCACCGAAGCCACGCCGCCGGCCTGAACTGCGCGCAACGCCCGCTTTGTCTCTGTTGAATTGAGTTTTAAGCCGAAACCTCGACGGCACCCGCTGCCGCTTTCAGGTCATTGCCGCAATAGGGACAGAATTTGTCGGATTCGGCGATTTCGCGCTTGCATTGCGAGCAGGCGGGATGCAGGTTGCATTTGCAATTTGGGCAGAAGTTGAAACGCGCGCCGACAGCCGTCGAGCAGCGCGGACAGGGATACGGCAGCGGCTCGCGCACCAGGAAATAAATGATTACACCGAGGAAGGGAAAGGGCCAGGAAAGAAGCAGAGCCAGTAAGGTCCACAGCGCTGCGTTCATTTCCCGGCGTTTAGCGTCGCGGTTCACGTAGGCGATCAGAAAAATGTAGCTTGCTGCAACCAAAGAAACGGCGGTCACGATCCCTGCCAGCGCCACAGAAGCCGTAGCCGGGTCGTTCTTCAGTTCGTAGGGGAAAATTTGGTCCCCACGCTGCGGCGCGCTTAGGTTCACCAAAAGTGCGATGCCTTGCGCAACGAGGAAGAGCAGGATGACCAGAACGATGAGCCACCGCGGAATGATGCGGAACTCGCTCCAGAAACGGAGGTTTTCCTTTTTTCGCCGCAGGCGGATGAGCCGCATTCTCTCGTTAAACGAACCGGAAACTCTTTGTGAATAATCCGACATCCCTTTTCCTCTCTCCACTCAGAAGCTAACCGCAGGGCAAGCCACGCCGGTCCCAAAAGTCTCAACTGTCTTGCTTCATCCAATCCGGGTCCTCGGTCTGCCGCGCATTCTCCAGGAGCAGGACGACGGCTGCGAAGAGCGCGGGGATTGTCCACCAGAGAGCAAAGCCGATTTCCCACACGAGCTTGGGCATGCCGGTGACTTCGCCAAGCCATGCGAATAGCCGCCAAACATAGGGGGCACTGGCAACGCCGAAAATCCAGGAAGCCGCGCAAGCAAACCAGAGCATGCGGCGCCGCGGTTCGTGTTCGCGCAACTCCTCCGCGCGGAGGCGCACGCGGAGTTGTGTTCGGCCGGCGAGTCCATCGGGAAGCGCGATAGCTGCGGTACGCATGAAGCGCAGAGTACAATCGGTCTGGCGTGCATGCTCGGCGCAGAAGTCACATTCTTCCAGGTGCGCTCGGAGCCAGGTGCTATCAGCTTCCGCAATTCCTTCTACGCGTCCTTGCGCGATCAGTCGCAGCGCGCGTTCGTGAACAGCGCCGCTCATGTGTGAATCTCCTCTTGCACTCGCGCAGCAAGCTGCGCCACTGCAAACACAACCGCGTGTGCTGCGAAGGAGCTCCGGTTTCGCTTCATGCCGAGCCTCCCTGGAAGGCGGTACGAAGGGCTTCGAGTCCGCGGTACAAGCGCGACTTCACCGTGGAGAGCGGGACGCTGAGCACGCCGGCCATTTCGTCAATTTGCAATTCTTCCTGGAAGCGCAGGACGAGCACTTCACGATAAATCGCGGGGATTTTTTGCAGCGAAGCTTGAACGTTTTCCTCGGTCTCCTGGCTGAGAACTTGGTGCAGCGGCGAGGGATCCTTCTCGTTCGCGAGTTGCAGAGGATGCTCTCGTTCTGGATCTGTGAGCGTGTCCAGACTCTGCGCTTTCCTGGAGCGCTGCCAATCGATGACCAGGTGGCGCGCGATGGCGAAGAGCCAGGCTTCAAATTTTGATTTGCCGTCGTACTGATGGCCGCGCTCAAGAACGCGAATCCACGTCTCCTGGAAAAAATCCTCAGCGCGCTCTTTGTTTCCCGTGACGTACGCGAGGTAGCGGAACAGCCGGTATTGATATTGCTCGATCAGGCGGTCGAGGAGATCGGGGTCGCGCCTCCGCAGCCCGCGCGCAATAGACTTTGCTTCATCGCCCATCAGCGTGGAGAAGAATAGTGTCGTACCCGGCGTGGCCGGGATACCAAAGAAGCTGGACCGTGTTGGGCTCAAACATGAGAGTGAGGCGCTCATTCTAATGGATATACGAGGGAGTAAGAGGAAAAGACTCAAGAAGGCGACAAAGGCCATGATTCGCCCTAAGGGTGCAGAATATCGGTGCCAGGGCAGAGTGAGGCTCCCACCCCCCTCATTTTGTATGAATATCAAAAGAAAGGAGTTACAGAATTTGCACTTCGTAAGTCGTTGATTTTAAAGGGTGTGATTTCAGTTGTTTTGGACTAGCAAAGGCTGAAATGGACGGCCTAAAATAGAAAAGCGGGAGCAAGCTCCCGCACTCCACATGTAGTTCTCTACGGAATTAAGTGTACCAAAGATTAAGGAAAAGTCAAGGAAAAGTTGAAAGTTTTTCAGACTTCGGTAGAAATGTTCCCTTGCCAAAGTCGAGAAAAGTGTAATCTTGGGGCCCGGAAGGGCATGGGGCCTGGCACTCATGTATTGTCCGCAGTGCAAAGCCGAGTATCGCCAAGGGTTTACGCGTTGCACGGACTGTGACGTGGAACTAGTGTACGAGCCTCCCCCGTCTGCGAGCGGACCAGGCAAGGCGGGTGCGCGGGCTGAAAATCCGGAAGATCCTTTTTGCTCCTTTTGGCGTGGTGACGACCCGCGCATTCAGGCAGAACTCTGCGAACTGCTCAATGAGGAAGGGATACCTCACAAAACCGTCCGCCGCGAAGACCATCTCTTCAACATGAATACCAAGAGCGCCTTTGAGATCGGGATTCCGTTTTCGCAATTCGAGAACGCAGAAGCTGCGATTAAGGATGCCTACGGGACGGAAGGAGAGCAGCAGGATGCCGCTCTTCTCTTGCCTTATCGAGAGGGCTATGCGCCCGGTGTTCGAGGGGTCTTTCCTTGGCAGCCTTTGGCGAAAGGTCATGCTCGGGCAGTATTTGGCCGGGGCGAGGAACCTGGGAGTGCGGCGGCAGTGGCCCCTGAAGAACTCGATGCAGACGAGCAAGCGGAAAACATGCCGACGGCCTGGGATCCCACGAACTGGAATCCCAAAGAAGCCACGGTGCACGTGTGGTCAGTGGAACAGCCTTATCCCAAAGAGATGATCGAGATGGCGCTGCGAGAAAATCAGATTCATGCGCGCTTCGAGAAAGGAAACGGAAGAAACGCCGTTTACGTGATGCCTGAGGACGAAATACGGGCGCGGGAGATTGTGCGCGAGATCGTGGAAGGCGCGCCGCCGGAATAGGTTGAAGGCGCACAGCCTGAAGGCTGCACCGCCAGAGTCTTTCCGCAACTTGTGGAGCCGTGCCCCGAGGAAAGCCATCTACGCGAGGATCTGGAATATGAAGCAGGCGGCGGTTGGGTTTCGCGTGCATTCGGGGTGGGCCGCGGTTGTTGCCGTGTGCATCGAAAAGGGCGCGCCTGTGGTGCTGGCGAAGCAAAGAGTCCACCTCGTAGAGACTTTCACTTATGAATTCCGGCAGCCGTTTCACACGGCGGAAAAAATGCTGCTCGGGCAGGCACGCGAATTCATTTCGCGGATGCAAGCTGAGGCGAGGCAGCTTGCTTACCGCGCCGTCCGGGAGCTTGCATCTAGAACGCAGGAACAGGGAGTGAAACTCACGCGATGCGGCTTGCTGCTTGCTTCTGGCAGACCCCTTCCTGTGCTTGAGAAGGTTCTCGCTTCCCATGCGCTGATTCACACGGCAGATGGCGAACTTTTTCGCGAAGCGCTTCTTCACGCAAGCAATCGCTGTGGCCTTGGCGATTTCAGAATCAAGGAGAAAGAACTTTTGGATCGTGCCGGCCAGGTGTTCCGCGCCAAACCAAAAGAGCCGATGCGCCGAGTCACCGAGCTTGGCGTCGCTCTGGGTTCTCCATGGACGCAGGATGAAAAATTCGCCACGCTCGCCGCTTGGCTGGCCTTGGCTTCAGAGTCTTCTTCGGCTCTGAGGGCCGACTAACATCAATTTGTAGTAGACTCACTCTTTCTAATGTTCTGCCCTAACTGCAGAGCCGAATTTAGACCGGGATTTGCGCGCTGCTCCGATTGCGGAGTCACGCTCGTCGAAATTCTCCCTCCACCAAATCCCCTAGATACTGAGCTGAATGAGAATGAACGGCCGGACCTTGCAAGGACGCGTTACTTTGTGGCTTGGCTCGTACCCATGTGTATTTATCTCATTTTATTCTTTACAGTTTGGATCCGGCCGTCCCTTTTTGAAAATACCTATATAGCTCTCTTATTGATGTGCTTCATGTTATTCGGCAATATCGGGAGCTTTTGGATGATTTACCAGGCTGTGCGCCACGAAAAGCGCGTCGGCAAATATGTACTTCTTTCGTTTGTGCCTTTTATGTTTGTTTGGTATTCCCTCGTTCGCGTCCCGCTTCGAAAGGAATTTCAAGGCGAATCCAATGTCATTCGTTAAGGCTTTCCGGGTGGGCCGGCACTCCTTGACTTGCTTTCATGGCCTGTGATTCCGTAGGTCTGCGCAGGAATAGGAAAACGAATGAGCGTTGATCACATTAAAACGGTGGCGGTGTTTGGCGCGGGGACGATGGGGAATGGGATCGCGCACGTGTTTGCGCGATCAGGCTACAAGGTGATTTTGCGGGACGTGGAGCAGCGGTTTCTGGATCGCGGGATGGAGACGATTGGCAAGAATCTTGATCGGGAGATCAAGAAGGGGAAGATTGCGGAGGCGGAGAAGGGAACTGTTCTTGGGCGGTTGCAGCCGGTGACTGATATGGGCGAGATTGCGGCGGCGGATTTTGTGGTCGAAGCTGTGCCGGAAAAAATCGAGATTAAGCGCGCGGTGCTTGGGGAAGCGGATGGAATTTTGCGGTCGGAGGTCATTATTGCTAGCAATACTTCTTCGATTTCGATGACGGCGCTGGCGGCGCTGACAAAGCGGCCGGACCGATTCGTGGGGATGCACTTCATGAATCCGGTGCCGGTGATGGCGCTGGTGGAAGTGATTCGGGCGCTGCAGACGAGCGATGCCACGTTTTCCACGACGATGAAGCTGGCGGAAAAGCTGGAGAAGAAGCCGGTGGCGGTGAACGACGCGCCCGGGTTCGTTTCGAATCGCGTGCTGATGCCGTTGATCAACGAAGCGGCCTATTGCGTGATGGAAGGCGTGGCGACCGCGGAGGCTGTTGACGCGGTCATGAAGCTGGGAATGAACCATCCGATGGGGCCGCTAGAGCTGGCGGATTTTATTGGGCTGGATGTTTGCGTTGACATCATGCACGTGCTCCAGGATGGACTCGGCGACCCGAAATATCGCGCTTGCCCGCTGCTGAAGAAATACGTGGCTGCTGGATGGCTTGGGCGGAAGTCCGGGCGTGGGTTCTATACTTACGATAGATGACCGGTTGGAAGGTGCTACTCCCGTGAGATAATTAATGTGGGCATTTGCCTGCGCCAAAGAACCGGACGAGTGGGTGTGAGATGAAGTCTTACGTTTTCAAGGTTGCGATTGAGCCTGACAAATTCGAGGATGGCCGGGACGCCTGGCACGCCTCCTGTCCCGCGCTCAAGGGTTGCCACACCTGGGGCCACAGCTATGAGGAAGCACTCGCAAATATCCGCGAGACCATTGACCTTTACGTCGAAGACCTTCTCGAAGCGGGCCAGGCCATTCCCGTGGATCAAGGCACTATCGAGCTGGCGGAATCTGCTGTTCTTGTCTATGTATGACGCGTATGCCGCGGGGGCTGTTGGCCTTATAAGCGTTTGAGAGTGCAACATGAAGCGAAAACGTACTCACTCCTTGAAGCGTTCTATTCGACCGAGGAAACGGATTTTCCAGTACGATGTTTGTCTTTCGTTCGCTGGGGAGGACAGAGGGTACGTCGAGCGAGTGGCTAAGGAGCTCGAAGAACGCGGGGTTCGAGTCTTCTACGACAAGCATGAAGAGGTGACATTATGGGGAAAAGACCTTTACGAGCACCTCGACTATATCTATAGAAAGGCGGCAAGGTTCTCAGTTCTCTTTGTCTCCCGGCACTACGCCTCAAAAGTGTGGACGAATCATGAACGTCGCAGCATGCAGGCGAGAGCCGTACAAGAAAATGAGGAATATATTCTTCCGGTACGCTTCGACTCTACCGAGGTTCCAGGCCTCCGTGAAACTGTAGGCTACGTTAGCCTCAAGACACGGTCTCCCCGACAGTTGGCGGACCTGGTTATCAAGAAGTTGGGACCGCGGCAACCCTCCGATTTTCTCCCACCTTCGCCGGATCGGTTATTCCACCGCATGAAGTCCCGAACCAAAGCAGAGAAGGAAGAGACTTACGCGCAGCTGGAGTCGTTCCACGAGGCGATGAGCAGAATGAATCCGGATGAACGCAGGGTTGTTCTCGAGTTGGTTTGGCATGGCTGCCCAACAGAGATGCCTAAGAATTTCCACATCAATCTGGATCTGCTGCGCCGAGAAACTGGCTTTCCTATCGCGAAGCTGCGGCAAGTCTTGGGTAATCTGTCATCACTTGGCTTCACTTGCCGTATTAAGGAGGGAAAGGGCCGCGACGAGCTCCTCCCACAATTTGTGGTTCAAATGGAATTCCACGCCCTTAGAGTTTCCGTCGAACAGCTGGGTCCACACAATGCTGTAGTCGCGGCAGTCTTTGAGGAGATGAGGGAGTACCTTTGCAGCGATTGCGTCCGTAAAGCCTTCTTGGCAGCGGATTTCTCACAGCTTTCGTCCTCTACGATGGAAATCGAAAAACATGGGGACCGTGTCGCGCGACAGTAGGCGAATATAAGGCGAACAATAGTATTTGCTTTTTGTTCGCCTTCATGGTAATTTGCCTCTCGCGGTTTTCAACAGGTGCGGCGGGTGCAGTCTTGGGACCGATGTTTTAAGCTAGCCGATGAGCCCAGGACAAAGCTCGCAGGCACTGTCGAGCGGCAAAAAAGGGATGGCGCGAAGATGAATCGAGTGGTAAACTCCACACTTCGTTACGTCACTGGGACGAGGTGATGCGCTTTCCCGGCGCAGGATCCAAGCCATCGGCTCCGCAAGCCCGCTTTTGGCGGGCAGGCCCAAGTTTCCAATTTCCTCCACCGAGGTGAGAAATGACAGATGAGAAAGAAAAATTGCTGGCAGCGGCGATATCGCAGATTGAAAAGGACCACGGCAAGGGCGCGATCATGCGCCTGGGCAGCCGGGATATTCTGGTGCCCGTTAGCGTGATTCCCAGCGGATGCCTCTCGATTGACGCGGCGCTGGGCGTCGGCGGCTTTCCGCGCGGACGCGTGATCGAGATTTACGGGCCGGAATCGGGCGGCAAGACGACGATGACGCTGCACGTAATCGCCGAAGCGCAGAAGCTGGGCGGGCAGGCGGCGTTCATCGACGCGGAGCACGCGCTCGATCCGGTGTACGCACGGAAGCTCGGAGTGGACGTGGACAACCTGCTGGTATCGCAGCCGGATAACGGCGAACAGGCGCTGGAAATCGCGGAAACGCTGATTCGTTCCGGCGGCGTGGACATCGTGGTGGTGGACTCCGTGGCGGCGCTGGTGCCCAAGGCGGAACTCGAAGGCGATATGGGCGACCCGCAAATGGGTTTGCAGGCGCGGCTGATGTCGCAGGCGCTGCGGAAACTCACTGGCATCGTTTCGAAGTCGCGGACTTGCCTGATTTTCATCAACCAGATTCGCGAGAAAATTGGCGTGATGTTTGGCAATCCGGAGACGACCACGGGCGGGCGCGCGCTGAAGTTTTACGCGTCGATGCGCGTGGATATTCGGCGGATTCAGGCTATCAAGGAAGGCGACAAGGTGGTGGGCTCGCGCACGCGAGCGAAAGTGGTGAAGAACAAAGTGGCGGCGCCGTTCCGCGAAGCTGAATTCGACATCGTTTACGGAGAAGGCATTTCGCGCGAAGGCGATTTGATCGATCTGGGCGTGGACAAGGGTGTGCTCGAAAAGAGCGGCACGTGGATCAGCTTTGGCGGCGAACGCATGGGCCAGGGCCGCGAAAACGCCAGGGTCTTCCTGAAGGAAAACAAGGACATTCGCGACAAGCTGGAAAATGTGCTGCGGAAGAAGCTGGAAATCCCGGTACCGGGTAATTCGAATGCGGCTACGCCTGGGCCGAACGGACACGCGGCTCCGGCGCACGCGGAGAAGCCGCCGATGAAAACCTCTGCGGCGGTTGCGGGCGCGGACGCGTCCAAAGCGCGCCCCACGCGGTAAGTGCAGGCGTTCCGCACCCTGATTCGTGAGTTAAGCGTTCTGGGCGTTTCAGAATGCGACGGGAGACCTGTACTTCCACGCAGGGACTGCCACTCAAACCGGACGAAGGTTCAGGGGCCCCTGGACTGACGGTCAGCTATTCAAAACAAAGCACATAGCCTCGTACTAGAGCTAGACGGCTATTGCGCGAAAGCGGTTCAAAACTCTAAAATATGTCTCATTCCTGAGAGAACTGTTTCTCATGGAAGCAGAGACTTTCACACTCGTCGGCGCTAAGTCGCATCAAATGAATAGCGCTTGCGATTGGCCGATGGGATGCAAGAAACCTCTGCGGGTTGTCCGCTGATAGCGGGCGACTAGTAGCGGCAACGAACAGTTTTTGTGAATGTTTGTTGACCGTGCGGACAGTGTAAGGTAAAACTTCTGACCCCAGTAGTATTTTGGGGCGGGGTTAGGCCGGGGCAGAGTGACTGGTTTGAGGTCGCGCTGAAAAAGGTGGGGTCAGTGAAGCAGTTCGGAAAAGCAACTCTTGCGATGTTAATGGCGGGAATCTGCACCATGCCTCTAGAGGCAACTCCCGGTGCAGGAACGCCTGTGAGGCGCACTCACAGATACGTGCGTTATCGCGGAGGAGTCCCCACGTTTGCGGATTCTTCCGGCGCTGACAACGGCGCGTACGATGATCCTATTGTTCGCGCAGCCGCGGTTTCCGCGCTCGGCCGTTATAATGGCGCGGTCGTCGCAGTGGATCCGAACACCGGACGCATCCTCACAGTAGTGAATCAAAAGATTGCTTTTGGCGATGGCTACATTCCTTGCTCGACGATCAAGCCGACTATTGCGCTTGCTGCTCTCGAAGAAAATGTCATCACGCGCGACACCATGCTCAAGGTGGGACGCCGCAAGTACATGAATTTGACGGAAGCAATGGCGCACTCGAACAACGTATTTTTCGAGCAACTCGGGTCGCGGATGGGATTTGAAACGGTTTCCAAGTACGGCCGCCTTCTGGGTCTAGGAGAACTTGCCGGCTACAACCTGCCTGACGAACACCCGGGCTCGTTTCCGACTACGCCGCCGGCCTATGGCGGAGTCGCGCGGATGTCCAGCTTTGGCGAAGGGATCCAGATGACGCCGCTGCAACTGGCGGCGCTGTCCGCGGCGTTTGCGAACGGCGGAACTCTTTATTATTTGCAGTATCCGCACACCCAGGAAGAAGTTGATAATTTCACGCCGCGCGTGAAGCGCGAATTGAACATCGGCGCG
>WNFT01002748.1_pt1 | contig 15109 bp, 11 predicted proteins | sample 5400191 | NCBI WGS metagenome assembly WNFT01 (sample SAMN13153359, study PRJNA577476) | soil metagenome | isolation source: 80 cm saprolite under Madrone tree | place: USA:California | collected 2016-06-14 | reverse complement strand
TCATGTCGCTCGCCAGGTACGTGGCCTGCGCCGACTGCAGCAGTCGGCGCACAGCCAGGCGATCGAACGAAGGAGCCGACAATCCTCCGCCGGCGAATCCGGCCGGACCGGCGCAAAGGCCGGCCGTCGCGGGCTCGTCCGGGCCCAGGCGATCGAGCGCCGCGAGGGCCTCGCTGCGCGCCTTCTCGAAGAGCGTCTTCGATCCGACCCGGTAGCGCATCGAAAGCGACGCATCGAGCACCAAGGCGGTGGCCTGCGGCCCGGAGGATTGCGCCGCTTGCACGCCGCGAGGCTTGATCGAAGGCCGCGCGAGCGCGAGCGCGACGGCGGCGATCAGCAAGCAGCGAAGCGCGAGCAGCAGGATCTGCCGCAGACGCAACCTGCGCGCTTTCTGCCGGTGCGAGCGCAGCACGAACTCGATCGCTCCGAAGCTGAGCGGCCGGGGCCGCCGCTGGTTGAAGAGGTGCACCAGGATCGGCAGCGCGATCGCGAGCAGTCCCCAGAGGTAGGCGGGATGGGCGAACTGGAGCACGGGTGTCCCTTAAGCCGCCTCCCGGCGGGCGAGCAGCTTGAGCAGGACCCGGTCGGGAGCCGCATCGGTGGCGATCTGCTCGACCTCCACGTCCGCGCGCGCCAGCTCCTTGCGCGTGGTCTCCAGGAAACGCCGCATTTCGGCCAGGTAGCTCTCGCGGATCTGCCGCGGCTGGGCCTCGATGGAGCGGTCGTCCTCCATGGAGAGAAACCGAGTCGGGTCGTCGAACGGGAAATCCAGCTCCTCGCGATCGAGCGTCTGCAGGAGGAGCACGTCGTGCCGGCGGGAGCGCAGCATCTTCAGCGCGGGAATGCTGCGATCGGTAGCATCGAACAGATCGGTGAGAACGATCATCAGCGCGCGCCGGCCGGCTTTCTCGGCGGCGAAGTCGAGCGCCGCCGGGAGGAGCGTCGCACCGCGCCCCTGCGAGCCGTCGAGAATCTTGAGCAGCTCCTGCACGTGGGTCGGCGAGGAAGCGAAAGGGAGGAACTCGCGCACTCCCTCCCAGGTGCCCCCGTCGCCCGCGATGCACAGGCCTACCTGGTCGCCCTGCCGCGAGAGCAGGTACGCGAGGGCGCCGGCGCAGACGGCGGCGTACTGAAGCTTGGTCATCGCGCCGCGCCCGTACGCCATGCTGCCGCTCGCGTCGACCACCAGCAGCGCGCGCAGGTTCGTCTCCATCTCGAAGCGCTTGACGTAGTACTTGTCGAGCTTGGCAAACGCCCGCCAGTCGATGTGGCGGATCTCGTCGCCCGGCGCGTATTCCTTGTGCTCGGAGAACTCCACGGACTGACCGTGGTGGGGGCTCTTGTGCAGCCCGGTGAGCACGCCTTCCATCACCTTGCGCGCCGTGACCTGGAGCGGGCCGAGTCGCGCGAGCAGCGCCGGCAAGAGCGGCTGCGCGGGCGTCACGCCTTCGTCTCGCGCAAGAGCTCCGCGATCACGCGGCGCGAGTCCACCCCTTCCGCCTCGGCGTGGAAGTTCGTGAGCACACGGTGGCGCAGGACCGGCTCCGCCAGCGCGCGCACGTCCTGCACGTCCGCGGCCGGGCGTCCCTGAAGCGCCGCGCGCGCCTTGGCCGCGAGGATGAGAGCCTGCGAGGCGCGGGGGCCCGCGCCCCAGCTGACGTGGTCCTTCACGTGCTTGCCCGCGTTCTCATGCGGCCGGGTGCGGCGCACCAGATCGACTGCGTACCGGATCACGTGCTCGGCGGCCGGCACCCGGAGGATCAGATCCTGGAGCAGGCGGATCTGCTGGGGCGAGAGTACTTTCTCCACCTGCGGCTGGTTCCCCGAGGTCGTCGCCCGCACGATCTGCACTTCTTCTTCGGCGCTCGGATACCCGACGTCCACCATGAACATGAACCGGTCTAGCTGGGCCTCCGGCAGCGGATAGGTCCCCTCCTGCTCGATCGGGTTTTGCGTGGCGAACACCAGGAACGGCTCCTCCAAAGGATAGGTGTGCCCGCCCGCCGTCACCCGGTGCTCCTGCATCGCCTGCAGGAGCGCGGCCTGCGTCTTCGGAGGGGTGCGGTTGATCTCGTCCGCCAGAAGCACGTGCGCGAACACCGGCCCCGACACGAAACGGAATGCGCGCCGTCCGGTGGTGTGGTCCTCCTCCAGGACGTCGGTGCCGGTGATGTCGCTCGGCATCAGGTCGGGCGTGAACTGGATGCGGTTGAAGGTGAGGGAGAGCGCCTCCGCCAGCGTCGAGATGAGCAGGGTCTTCGCCAGTCCGGGCACGCCGACGAACAGGCAGTGGCCGCGCGAGAAGAGCGCGACGAGGAGCTGCTCGATCACCGCCTCCTGGCCGACGACCCTCTTCGCGATCTCGTGGGCGATGCGTCCGCGGGCGCGGGCGAGCTCGTCGATCAGCTCCGCGTCCGAGGCAGAACCCAGCGCTCCGTCGATTGCGAGCTCACTCATGATGTGCGTCCCCTGCCGCGAGCGCGACCGCCTTGCGCTCCCGTTCCTCCAGCGCCGGATCCTTGAGTCCCTTCGCCACCTCCACGTACGTCGCGTGCAGGTCGGGGTCGAATGGGTCCACCGCGATCCCGTTGTCGAGCGCCACGCGCGCTTTGTCCAGCGCCCCGCGCTTGAGGAGCACGTGGGCGTACAGCGCCTGCGCCGCCTCGTCGTCCGGATCGCGCTCCACCGCGTTGCGCAGCGCCTCTTCGGCTTCCGGGAAGCGCCCCAGCTGCATCTGCGCGAACGCATAGCGGCGGGCGATGAGCGGCACCTCCCGCGCTACCCGCTGGCGCGCGCGGGCGTATTCCTTCACGGCTGCCGCCCAGCGCCTGCGAGCGTAGAAGATCTCGCCCAGGCGCGCGGCGCGCTTTCCCTCCTGATCCGGCGGCGCCTCCGCGGCGGCTGCATCCAGGGGCGGCGGCTCCGCCCTGCCCTTGGCGTCCTCCTTGAAGACCAGCTTCTTTGCCACCGAGGGCCGCACCGCTTTCTGCGAGACCGCCTTCGCGCGGGGCTTCCTCAGCTCCGCCCGCCAGTCCGCCTCGAACTCCTCGAAGCTCTTGCCGTAGGCTTGGGCCACGGCCTGCTCGTCCGTCATCCCCGAAGCCATCGCGGACACCAGCTCGGTGAGAGCGGCTTGCCCGCCGCGCTGGTACAGCAGCCGGATCGCCGCTTCGACCTCCGCGAACGCCAGCGCCGCCTGTTCCTGCGTCGGGAGCATGGCGATCGACGGATGCATCTTCGCGAACGGGATCAGCTTGTCCTTCTTCGCGGCATCCTGGAGGAGCGAAATCGACATGTCGTCCACGGCCATCCCCGGCGCTCCGCGCCAGCGCGTCTCCAGGAACTTGGCCAGGCCTTCCTGCAGCCAGATGGGTACGGTGTTCCGCCCCTTCTGCGTCACCAGGTAGTGCACGAACTCGTGCGAGACGGTGTCCAACCAGGGGTAGCCGCGCAAGAGCGCCTTCGGGCTCGTCACCATCAGCCGGCTGTACTTGCAGAGCGCGATGGTCCCCGAGTTCTTGATCTGATCGATGGTGAGTGGCGAGACGCGCGCGAGCGACCTGGCCGAGTCGTAGATCTCCACCCGGACCTTCTGCGGCGGCTCGATGCCGAGGTCTTTCGTCAGACCCGCGTACGCCTTTTCCAGCGCCTCGAGGGCATAGGGCGCGAGCAGTGTGTCCTTGCCCGGCCGCGTGCGCAGCACGAAATGTGCGCTCTCGAAGACTTCGTTGCCCTTCGTCTCCTCGGCGGCGGCCCTGGCCAGACGGGCATCGTTCTCCGGCGCGCTTCCCGCGCCCCGCTCTTGCGTCTCGGCGTACGCCTTCGCCGCCTCGTCGTACCTGCCTTGCTCGAACAGCACGCGGCCGCGGAAATAGGCCGCCTCCGCCGATCCCGGATGCGCATGGACCAGCTCGTCGAGCGCCTTTGCCGCCCCGGCGACGTCCCAGGCCTCCAGCTGCGCCTCCACCTTCTCGGCGAGAGCGCGCATCGGCGCCGCCAGCGCCAGCGCGAGCAGCAAGGCGATCACTTCACCAGCTCCTCGTAATACTGCTTCACCCGCTCCTTGTACTTCTCCGGCGGCGACTGCTTCATGGCGTCGAGCAGCTCCTTGCGGAACTCGGAGGGCGCGCGCGAAGACTCCGCGTCCGGGATCTCGACGCGGTCGTGGCGCACGCCGTCCGACTCGGGCCCTTCCTCGTCATTGCCGTCGCTGGCCGGCTCGCCCCAGGGCATGGGGACGCCGCCCTGGCCGCCGCCGCCCCTGCCGGACTGCTTCGCCAGCTTCTCCATTGCATCCTGGAACTGGGAGAGCTTCTCGATCGCTTGCTGCTCTCCCGCCTGCCCGCCTCGCGGCTCGCCGCGGTGGAGGTGTTGCTCGGCGCCGCTCATCCCATCTTGAGCCTGCTGCAGCATCTGCTCGTGCTGGGGGCCGAAGATGGGGAGCCTCTTGCCCACCTCTCCCAGCTCGTCGCGCACCTTCCCCAGTTGATCCTTGAGACGGCCCTGTTCCTGGGCCTGCTGCCGCAACCGCTGCAGCTGCTCCTGCGACATGCCCTGGCCCTCGCGGGGAAGGGCGTCCTGGAGCTGCTGGACGATCTCTTGCAGGGGCTGCTGGGCGTCCGTTGCTCCGTGCAGGCTCTTGCGCACGCCCGCGGGGTCGCGGGAGAAGCCGGGATACCGCTGCGCGACGTTGTCCTCCATCGCCAGGCGCCCCTGCAGGGTTTCTACGGCCCGTTCGGAGCGCTCCGCCAGATCGAGCGCCTCGTCGAAATCGTTCGTGTCCAGCGCGCGGGACAGATCGGAGGCGCGCCCCTGTGCCATGTCGAGCGTGTCCTCCAGGCCGAGGTGCTCGGCGACCCTGGGGTCGATCTGCGAGATGGCCTTGCGGGCCGCTTCCGCCTTCGCCTTCAGCTCCTTCGCCAGCTGCTTGCCCCCCTTCTGCTCGAATCGGTTCCGCGCTTGCGACTGCATCTCCCGCCGCAGCTGCGCGGTCCTCTTCTCCAGCTCCTGTTCCTTCGCCTGCAGCTCCCGCAGCTGATCGGCCGCCTCCCGCAGCGCCCTCGACTCCTGTGCGTACTGGCCCGATTGCTGCTGCCCCGCTTTCTGCTGCAGGTCCTTCTCGAGCCGCTCGAGTTGCTGGGAGAGCCGGTCGAGCTGTTTCAAGGCTTCATCGATCCTGCCGCTCTGCAGCTTCTTTTGGATGTCGGAGAGCTGGCCGAGCAGATCCTGCTCCTTCTGCATCGATTCCGCTGCTTCCCGGTTCAGGTGCTCGTCCTGGATCCCTTTCGCCAGCTCCGCCATCCTCGACATGAGATCCTGGATCCGCTCGCGCAGCCGCTCCACTTCGGCGAGCAGCTCGCGCTTGGTCTCCTCGTCCTGGGCCTTGCGCAGCTTCTCCCCCAGCCGTGCCAGCTCGCGCCGGGAGGCGGCCAGCTCCTTGCCCAGCTCCTGCATCGCATCCAGGCGGGAGCGATCGAGCAGGTCCTCCAGATAGAGGACGTCCTTCTCCTCCTCGCGGATCTCCGCCTGCAGCGCGCCGTTGAAGGCCCGGACCGTGCCGTCGCGCGCCGACGCTCCTCGCGAGAGCGGCGCCCGGGCGAGGCTCGTGCGGTGCACCGCCGGACCGAGCCCGGTCGAGGCATAACGGAGCGCGCGGCCCAGGGCCTTCGGGGCCAGCTTGTCCTTGAGCAGCTCGGTGCCCGCCGTGTACAGCTCCTGCGACAGGGCGCGGGCGTCACGGTCTTTCTGGGCGGCCTGCGCGTACCACTGGGCACCGGCGTCCACGTCCGCCGGCGGGGCCTTCTCCTCCAGGCGATCGCCGAGCAGTGCCACCAGCCGCTCCCAGAGGGCCTGGGCGCGGATCAGCGACTCCCGGCTGTGCTCGGCGGCGGAGAATATTTTGATCGCCTGCGTGGCGGAGACGCCTCGCTGTGGACCGTCTATGCCGTCGTTGTCCTTTGCCTCGAGATGGTAGCTGACGCGATCGCCCGGCCGCAGGTGCAAGGGGGCGATCTCCCAGGTGTACGCGCCGCGCAGCCTGCGGGCCGGCGATGCCGGCGTCTGCAGGACCACGCGCTCTTCCTTGGCGCCCGCGCGCTGCCAGAGCAGCGTCACCTCCGTGAGCCCGTAGTCGTCGGCGGCGGACCAGCCGACCTGTACGCGGCCTTGCGGGTCCACCTCGAGCACTGCCTGTTTCGGCGCATCGATGCTGACCTGCGGCGCTTGATCGGCGACGATCTCTATCGGCCGCGACGGCCCCTGCGCGATGGTCCGCCCGCGGGCGTCCGCGAAGCGCAGGTTCCACTGTCCGGCCTGAATGAGGGCGAAAGTGCCGGCCAGCTGGCGATGGCCGGGGCCGGTTGCCTCCAGCTCTACCGCAGTGCCGTTCACGACGGCGAACGCCTGCGACAGATCGCGATCCGCGCGCGCGGCGATGCGCACTTCGGTCCCGCGAGGCGCGCGCAGGTCGCCTGCGGTGCCCTCCTCGGTGCGCGGCGGCAAGCCCGTGTAAGCCGGGTACAGGTACGTCACCGAGAGGTCGCCGGCGATCGGCGACAGCTCCACCGGAGGGGCCCCGCTGTCACCCGCCCAGAGGCGGACCACGCCCCGCGAAACGTACCGGTCGGCAAGGGAGGTTACGACGGCCCAGACGAGGGCGCCCGCGGCGAGCGCGAGGAGCGGCCATCGCAACGAAGAGGCCGGCAGGGCACGCGAGACGTCGATCTTGCGCGCCGCGGCGGCCGCACGCACGTGCAGCAGCGACAGCAGCTCCGTCGAGACGCCCGCAGGGTCCTCGCGGGAGAGCTCCACGCTGCTGAGCAGCTCCGAAGGGCCACCGATCAGGCGCGCCACCAGCTGCGGATCGCCGGCCCGGATGGCGGCGCGCTGCAACGGGGATCGCAGCGAGAACCACACCACCCCACCCACTGACGCCAGCGAGAGCAGGCCGGCAATGCCGCGAGCCACGAAGGCGCCATCCACGCTCGCGACCAGCGCGCCCGCGAGCAGGGCCAGGGACAGTCCGGCGAGCAGCAGCGCCCCAGCTCGTGCTCCCGCGAGCGCGAGCGTCCGCCGGTGCGCCTTCCCCAGCAGCGAGGCGATCTCGCCGCGGGCGCGCTCGCCGTCCGAAGCCAGCTGCTCGCGCCGTGACCGCTCTGGGGGTCCGCCCAGTCCGCCCAGCGTGGGGATGTTCTGCTCGAGCTGCATCCGGAAGATCCCCTTCTAGTTCGCGCCCGTCACAACCGCATTACACAAGATCTAGACAAGGTTGCCCCGTCGAGGATTCCCGCCGAGCCCTCGCTTCCCCGATCCTCCCACCTGGTAGGTTGCCACGAGCTCCGGAACCCGCGTGAATTTGCTCCAGTCCAAGGCGTCCGTATGAGTGAGGGTCCGAACGGGGCGGGCGACGATCGGACGCTGGTCAAAGCGGCGCAAGCCGGCGACGCGAAAGCCTTTCGCGCGCTGGTGGAACGGTATCAGCGCCGGGTGGTCCAGCTGGCGCTCGCCATGACGAAGGACGCGGACGAGGCCATGGACATCGCGCAGGAGACATTCGTCAGGGTCCATCGCTACCTGCCCTCCTTCAAGGGCGATTCGTCGTTCTTTACCTGGACGTACCGGATCGCGATGAACCTCTGCCTGGACGCGCAACGCCGCAAGGGACGGCTCGAGCGCGTGGACGTCGAGCAGGGCGATGAGGCGGAGATCGAAGCCGCCATGGATCCGCCCTCCGCGGCGCTCGCGGGCCCTCAGCGGCAGGCGCTGAACGCCGAGCTGCGCGAGAGGATCGAGGAGGCGCTGGCGAGTCTCTCCGACAACCACCGGGCGATCCTGCTGCTGCGCGAGGTGGAGGGACTCAGCTATGAGGATCTGGCGAAGGTCCTCGGGATCCGCAAGGGCACGGTGATGAGCCGGCTCTTCCACGCGCGGCTGAAGATGCAGAACAAGCTGCGCGAGTACCTGGGCGAGGAGGCCCCGAAGCGCGAGGAGCCGGAGGAGGAACCATGAGGCGCTGCGAGGAGGTGGCGCCGCTGCTCGGGCCCCTGCACGACGGCGCGCTTGCGGACGACGACCGCGCTTGGGTCGAGGACCACGTGCGCGGCTGCGCCTCGTGCCGCGACCGGCTGGCGCTGACCGCGGCGTCGGCCCAAGCGGTGCGCGAATCCGTCATCGCTCGCGCGCGCGGATTGGACCTGAAAAAGCTTCCAGATCGCGTGATGGCGCGGGTGCGCGAGGAGCGTTCGGTCGCCGCGGAGCGCGCCGCGGTATGGGGCCGGGAGATGTGGTGGGCGCACCGGCGTGCCTTCGCGGCCGCCGGAGGCCTGGCGGTGGCGGCCTGCATGGCCGTGGCGGTTCTCTTCCTTCCCTGGCGCGGGGACGATGCCGCGCTGATCGCGGACAATTCACCGCAGATCGAGGAGGTGGACTTCGGCACGCGCAACGGCGCCGTCCTGCAGCTGCCGCGGCAGACCACCGTGATCTGGATGTCCGACGACCGCGCGGTGTCGCAGTGATGCTCGTGCTGCTTTCCGCCGCGCTCCTGCTGGCGCAGGCAGACGCTGGCGTGTCCGAGCGGCGGGTGAAGATCACCGTGCGTGCCATCGCCGCATCCAACGATGCGCAGGCGCCTGCCGGCACCGATCCGAAGCTGCAAGCGATCGCGCCGCAGCTGGAGAGCTTCGGGGAGCAGTTCCGGTTCCGCAGCTACCGGCTGATCGACATGCATACCTTCGATCTCGATTGGAAGAACGCAGCCGAGGTCGAGCTGCCGGGCAGCCGCAGCTTGCTGGTCACCCCACGCCAGCTCGACGCGGACGGCAGGATCAAGGTCCATCTGGAGCTGCTCGGCGAGCACCCCGAGCATTCGCGCAAGCTGCATACCGACTACTCCATCCAGCGCGGCGGGACGATCCTGGTCGGCGGCATCCGCGTCGATCCCCGCGACGAGAAGGCCGGAAAGCTCCTGATCGCGATCACCCAGGAAGTCGAGAAGTAGCGTAGAGTCCGCCCCCTTTTTCCAGAAAGGTTGCTCATGCGTCTCGCTCTGGCCGTATCCCTTGCCTTCTCGCTCTCCGCTTCCGCGCAGGCGCTGAAGACCGACGACGAGAAGTCGCTGTACGCCATCGGATACCTGGTGGGCAGCCGGAACTTCGCGCCGCTGTCGCTCAAGGCGAACGAGCTCGAGATCGTCAAGCGCGGGCTCTCCGACGGCGCCACCGGCAAGAAGGCGCAGGTCGAGCCCGAATCGCAGATGGAGAAGATCAACGCCTTCGCGCAGGCCCGCTCCTCGGCGGGAGCCGATAAGGAGAAGGTGGCTGGCCGCGAGTACGCGGAGAAAGCGGCGAAGGAGCCGGGTGCGAGCAAGCTCCCGAGCGGAGTCGTGTACAAGACGCTGACGCCGGGCAACGGCCCGAGCCCGGCGGCCACCGACAAGGTGAAGGTCAACTACGAAGGGCGCCTCACCAACGGCACCGTCTTCGATTCCTCCTACAAGCGCGGCCAGCCCGCCGAGTTCGGCCTCAACCAGGTGATCAAGTGCTGGACCGAGGGCGTGCAGAAGATGAAGGTCGGGGAGAAGGCGCGCCTCGTCTGCCCCTCCGACATCGCCTACGGCGACCACGGGCACCCGCCGACCATCCCCGGCGGCGCCACGCTGGTCTTCGACGTCGAGCTCCTCGCCATCACCGGAAAGTAGGGTTCTTCAGACGCCTTGCGAGCTCGTGTCAGACCCCCGTGGCATCTTGCGGGGCGTCCGATACTTCTGTACAAGCGTACAGTAGATCCCAACGGAGGGAACGAGTGGCGAACCCGGAAAAAGAGAAGGCGATCGAGCTTGCTGTATCCGCCATCGAGAAGCAGTTCGGCAAGGGCGCCGTCATGCGCCTCGGCAGCGACGAGCCGCTGGTGCAGGACATCTCGGCCATCTCGACCGGGAGCGTTTCGCTCGATCTGGCCCTCGGCGTGGGCGGCATCCCCCGCGGGCGCGTCGTCGAGGTCTACGGACCAGAGTCGAGCGGCAAGACCACGTTGACTTTGCACGTGGTGGCGGAGGCGCAGAAGGCGGGCGGCGTCGCCGCGTTCATCGACGCGGAGCACGCGCTCGACGTGGGCTATGCGCGCAAGCTCGGCGTGCGCACCGAGGACCTGCTCATCTCCCAACCCGACACCGGGGAGCAGGCGCTGGAGATCTGCGAGATGCTGGTGAGGTCAGGGGCGGTGGACGTGATCGTGATCGACTCGGTGGCCGCGCTGGTGCCGCGCGCCGAGCTCGAAGGCGAGATGGGCGAGCCGCAGATGGGCCTGCAGGCGCGCCTCATGTCGCAGGCGCTGCGCAAGCTGACCGCCACCATCTCCAAGGCCAACTGCTCGGTGATCTTCATCAACCAGATCCGGATGAAGATCGGCGTGATGTTCGGAAACCCCGAGACCACCACCGGCGGCAACGCGCTCAAGTTCTACGCTTCGCAGCGCCTCGACATCCGCCGGGTCGGCGCCATCAAGGACGGCGAGACGGTGATCGGAAACCGCACGCGCGTGAAGGTGGTGAAGAACAAGATGGCCCCGCCGTTCCGCGAGGTGGAGTTCGACATCCTCTACGGCCAGGGCATCTCCCGCGAAGGCGATCTGCTCGATCTGGCGGTGGAGAACAACATCGTCGAGAAGAGCGGCGCCTGGTTCAGCTACGGCGGCGAGCGCATCGGCCAGGGCCGCGAGAACGCGCGCGACTTCCTCAAGCTGCACCCCGAGATCCTCGCCGACGTGGAAAGCAAGCTGTACGAGAAGTTCGGCGTCGTGCGTCCGAACCAGCCCGCGGGCATTCCTGCCGATCTGGCGCAGCCGGCCTCTCTGGAGGAGAAACGCCGCGCCAAGGCGGCCAAGTAGGGGTTACGGCGGAGAGGCGCTCGCCTGTTACAATCGCTAGCGAGGAGCCCGCCATCGCCCGACTGCTACATCAGAGCCGGCAGGCCGAGCTACCCGCCGGGAGCGGGGAGTGGCTGCTCGCGGTGATCGGGGCGGTGGCGGCGCAGCCGCCTGAGTGCCCGCCGCAAAGGATGCCCCTCGGCGAACGCCGCGCGGCGCTCGAGGAGATGCTGCGGGCGCGCGGCCTCGCGTACGGCACGGGCGCGCAGGATCCGGCGATCGAGCTCGATCCGCAAGCGGCTCCCGGTGTCCGAGCCTACGCGCATTTCGTGGCCGGGCTGGTGCGGCTGTGCGCGAGAGCGGCGGCGCTCTCGCACGCCCGGTGGTTCCTCTCCGACGCCATCGGCGAGCACGGCGTGCGGGCGCGGCGTGCCCAGATTCTCGCGGTACTCGCCGCGGCCAGCGGTGAGATGGAAGCAGCGGCGCGCCTGTTCGCCGATCCGACCGCCGTTCCCAACCCCCTGGAGAAGCTCGCCGACAAGACCGCCGCGCGCCTCTCGCGGCGCTACCTGGCCGCGCGGGGCCCGTTCGCCGGCTTGCCCCTGCACAACGGGCTCTGCGCCATCGAGGCGAGGACCTGCGCCACCATCGCGCTGTCGGCTTTCGGGCATTCGCGGATCAGCCCGGGCGCGGCGGCGCTCGCGGCCACGGCGGCGTTGAGCTGGCGCGCCCTGCTCGTCGAGCTGCTGGCCGGGCTCGCCCGCGCGCAGGAGGACGGAAAGGCGACCAGGAAGGGCATCGAGCAGGTGATCCGTTCGCAGCGGCTACCGGTGCGCGAGGCGCGGGCCCTGCGCCGGGCGCTCGTGCACCCGCGGGAGGTCGAGCAGATCGCGCCTGCGCTGCATAGCGATGCGCTGCGGCGCTTCATGCTCACGCAGGTGTTGCTCGCGGCGCTGGTGGACGGCCGCTTGGAAGCGGCCGAGCTCGCTTTCGTGGAGCGCCTGGCGCGGGCCATCGGCGTAGACAGCGCTGCGCTGGCACGTCTCGAGGCCGAGGTCTCCGATTTCTACCGCGAGCACAAGGACGCGCTGGCCGCGCTGCGGCTCGCGGAAACGCCGGAGGGTTTGCCGCACGCGCTCACCACCCGGCTCGAAGCTGCCGTGCTGGACAACCTCGATCGGCTCCTCCAGGAGATCCGCGAGACGCGCGAGTTGGGCGAGCTGCTGGCCAAGGCCGCCGCCGGAGGAACGCTATCCGGGGAGGAGAGGGCGAAGATCCGCGAGCAGCTCATCGATCTGGCCAAGACGATCCCGGCGCTCGCCATCTTCGCCGCCCCCGGAGGAATGCTGCTGCTGCCGATCCTGCTCAAGCTGCTTCCGTTCAACCTGCTGCCGAGCAGCTTCACCGATCCGCCGCCCGTACCCGCCTTGCCGGAGCCGCGGCGGAGATCGGGCTAAGCCAAACAACGAGGCCCGGTCCCTTTCAGGACCGGGCCCCAAACGGCTCTTCTGGAACCGTTCTTACGCGAGCTTGCGGACGTTCTGCGCCTGCAACCCCTTCGGACCTTTCACCACGTCGAACTCCACCTTCTGGCCCTCCGCAAGGGTGCGGAAGCCATCGGCCTTGATGGCCGTGTGGTGGCAGAACACGTCCTCACCACCGCCGTCCTGCGTGATGAAACCGAACCCCTTGGTATCGTTGAACCACTTCACAGTTCCAGTTGCCATTTGAGACGTCATCCTTCGGTAAAACGGCCGGCGGAAATTGCCGGTCCGGCGCGGCGCTGTCGCTCCGGCGCGCGCCGTTTCCTACGGAGTATCGCCCTTGTTGTCAACCTTCCCGACCTGCCATACCCGAATGCCGTTTCCGCTTTCGCGCGTGAGGTCGGCAACTTCGCGCCGCCCGTGACCACCGGTTCCCACCCGGAGCTACGCCCCCGCGCCCGGCATTTCGCCGAGCGGCCGGATGAGCACTTCGCGCGGCTTGGCCCCATCGGCCGGCCCGACGATCCCGTCCCGCTCCATGCGCTCGATCATGCGCGCAGCGCGGTTGTACCCCACGCGCAGCTTGCGCTGCAGGAGCGAGATGGAGACGAACCGCATGTCGGCCAGCGCGGCGACGGCCTGATCGTAGAGCTCGTCCGGGTCCTCGTCGTCGACCGCAAGCCCGTCGCTGTCCTCGGCGCGCGGCCGCAGGATGTTCGGGTCGTAGACCGGCGCGCCCTGCACTTTCCAGTGGTCCACGACGGCATGGATCTCCTTCTCGTCCACGTAGGGACCGTGCACCCGAGTGAGGGTGGACGTCCCGGGCGGCAGGATGAGCATGTCGCCCATTCCGAGCAGGTATTCGGCCCCCGGGGAGTTGATGATTGTCGCGGAATCGTGCCGCGAGGCGACCTGGAAGGAGATGCGCGACGGAAAGTTCGCCTTGATGACGCCGGTGACCACGTCTGTCGAAGGCCGCTGCGTCGCCACCATCAGGTGGATTCCCGCAGCCCGGGCCATCTGCGCCAGCCGCGCGATATACGTCTCCACTTCGCGCGAGGCGACCATCATCAGATCCGCCAGCTCGTCGATGATGATCACGAGATAAGGGAGCTTCTTCAGCGGCTCACGGGCCGCGCTTTGTTCCACGATCTGCGGGCCCGCCGCAGGGGCCGGGTCGGACTGAACCGTTTCCGCCGGCGGCGACGGCGTGAGATCGACGACGCGCTTCTCCTTCGGCGGCCGGTGGGGCCGCCGCGCGCCGTCGCCTTCCTTCTCCACCTTCTTGTTGTAGCTGGCGATGTTGCGCACTCCGCACTCGGCGAGCAGCTGGTAGCGCCGCTCCATCTCCTCGACGCCCCAGCGCAGCGCCATCGCCGCTTTCTTCGCGTCGGTGACCACGGGCAGGAGCAGATGGGGAATGCCCTCGTAGACCGACAGCTCGAGCATCTTCGGGTCCACCATCAGGAAGCGCACTTCCTCCGGCGTCGCCCTCAGCAGCATCGAGACGATCATCGAGTTGACCGCCACTGATTTCCCCGAGCCGGTGGTGCCGGCGATCAAGAGGTGAGGCATCTTCGCCAGGTCGGCGACGTAAGGCATGCCTTCGATGTCCTTGCCGAGGCACATCGCCAGCTTGCTGTGCGATTTCTGGAACGCGTCCTGCTCGACGAGCTCGCGCAGCACCACGGTCTCGCGCTGTTTGTTCGGGACCTCGATGCCGACGACACCCTTGCCCGGGATGGGCGCGACGATGCGGACGCGCAGCGCCTCCATCGCCATCGCCAGGTCGTCGGCCAGGCCGGCGATGCGGCTCACCTTGATGCCGGCGGCGGGCAGGAACTCGAACATCGTCACCACCGGGCCGGGTCGAATCTGGGTGACCTGGCCCTGGATGCCGAACGAGGCGAGCTTCTGGCGCAGCTTCTCCGCGGTGGCAGTCAGGCCGTCGCGATCGAGCGGCAAGGCCGGCGATGCCTCGCCGGTGAGAATCGAGATCGGCGGCGGCACGAAGGCGCTGTGACCGGGAGCCATGGTGAAGCTGCCCGCGGGCTCGACTGACCGTGGCTCCGGCGGGAAGGAATATTGGCGCGGCCTGAGCGACGTCTTCGGCTCGACGATCTGCGGAGGCGGCGCGCTCTCCACAGGGGCGATGGCGGGGTCGGTCGCTACCGGGGGTTCGGACCGGACGAGGCCCGCGGCCTGATCCGGCATGGTCTTGCGGCGTCCGCCGGCGGGCACCGGCTCGCGCGGATCCTCGGGCGGCTCGCCGGCGGAAGCGGCCGCCAGCGCGAGGCCAGCGTTGCGGCGCGGGTCGACGATGCGCCCGTCGTCCCCGGCGAGCAGATCCGCTTCGTCAGGGAACGATACGGTGCGCGCTTTCGCGATCGCTGCTGCGGCTCCGCGCACGGCCAGGGCCCCTCCAGCGACGCCGAGCCTGGCGGCGCCGCGCGCCGCGTGCAGCGCCCAGAGATCGGTGGCGACGACGAGCGCGGCGGCGGCGACCGCGCAGAGGAGCACGGCTGCCCCTGGAACCGAGAGCGCCGAGCGCGCCACGCCCGCGAGCATCGCGCCCGCGGCCCCGCCCGCCGCGTGCCCCTGGACCCGCACGTGCACCAGGAGATCCACGAGTCCCATGGCACAGAGCGAGAAGGTGAGCCACGACCCTGCCCGCGCGAACGAGAGCCGCGGCCGTCCGACCAGCAGCGCGCAAGCGATGGCCAGCAGGAAAATCGCGAGTGCATACGCCCCGATACCCGTTGCCT
>WNFT01002747.1_pt1 | contig 15110 bp, 7 predicted proteins | sample 5400191 | NCBI WGS metagenome assembly WNFT01 (sample SAMN13153359, study PRJNA577476) | soil metagenome | isolation source: 80 cm saprolite under Madrone tree | place: USA:California | collected 2016-06-14 | reverse complement strand
ATTGTTGGGGCTGACCTTGAGAAACTCCGGCTTGAACTGCTCATCCTTGCCGATATCGACCGCATGCGCCTCGTAGGGAATGCCGAGTTCCTCGAGTGCGATGGAAGCCTTGCGGCCGTTGGGCGTTGTCCAGGTGTAAAGATCGATCACGATTGAAGTCCTTGCCAATACATTCGCGTGCCTGCGCCTGCCGCTGTGGCTATATCATTTCTCCTGAAGTCGAGTACCGATGATTGCGCCGGACAAGACCGCGAAGATGCATTGCTGCCAGACTCATGCATTTTCGATCTCGTCACGCTTGAGCTCCAACTCAAGCCAGCGCTCCTCGGCCGCTGCGAGTTCGGACTGCATCGCCGTCATGGCGGATGATGCCCGATCGAAAGTGACGCGATCCCGCCCATAGAGTGTCGTATCGGCCAGCACGGTCTGCAGTCGCCCGATCTCGGCCTCGAGCGTTGCGATCTTGCCCGGCAGCGTTTCGAGCGCATGCTTTTCGTTGAAGTTGAGTTTGCGCTTGGCCGGCCCGGCCGCCGTTCGTGGGACTTTAGCCTCAATCGGTGCGGCCACTTTTACAGCCGGCCTGGCGCCGATCTTGCGTACATCATCGCCGCGCTGCGCCAGCATGTCTGTATATCCGCCCGCGTATTCGAGCCACCTGCCGTTTCCGTCCGGCACGATAACGCCACCGACGACACGGTCGAGAAAGTCGCGATCGTGGCTGATGAGAAGCACCGTGCCGGCATAATCGCCGATCATCTCTTCCAGCACGTCGAGCGTTTCGAGATCGAGATCGTTGGTGGGCTCGTCGAGCACAAGAATGTTGGACGGCTTCGCCAGCGCCCGCGCCAGCATCAGCCGGCCGCGCTCGCCGCCGGAGAGAACCCGCAGGGGCGTGCGCGCCTGCTCGGGCGCGAACAGGAAGTCGCGCATGTAGCTGACGACGTGTTTCGCCCGGCCGCCGATGATGACGGTGTCGCCGCGTCCTCCCGTCAGGGCTTCGCTGACGGTCCAATCCGGATCGAGGCTTTCGCGGCGCTGGTCGAGGGTTGCCATCTGCAGGTTGGCGCCGAGCCGCACGCTGCCGCCGTCCGGCGCGAGCGTACCGGTGAGAAGATTGACGAGCGTCGTCTTGCCGCTGCCGTTGGGGCCGACGACGCCGATGCGGTCGCCGCGCAGGATGCGGGTGGAAAAATCGGCCACCACAGGCGAGCTGCCATAACTTTTCGCAACGCCGCTCGCTTCGATCACCAATGCGCCCGAGCGTTCCGCTTCGGCGGCCGACATCGCCACCGTGCCGGCCGCACGCCGGGCGTCGCGCCGGCTCTGGCGCAAGGCCGCAAGGCCGGCGACGCGTCGCATGTTGCGTTTGCGCCGGGCGGTAACGCCATAGCGCATCCAATGCTCTTCGGCTTCGATTTTGCGGTCGAGCTTGTGCCGCTCACGCTCTTCCTCGGCCAGAACGTCGTCGCGCCAGCTCTCGAACGCGGCAAATCCGCGCTCGATACGGCGCACCTTCCCGCGATCGAGCCAAACCGTGACCCTGGAAAGATTGGCAAGAAAGCGCCGGTCGTGACTGATGATGACGAGCGCCGCGTTGCGGCCGGCGAGTTCGCCCTCGAGCCACTCGATGGCCGGAAGGTCCAGGTGGTTGGTGGGCTCGTCCAACAGCAGGATATCGGGCGACGGCGCCAGCACGCGCACCAACGCCGCCCGCCGCGCCTCACCGCCCGATAGCGCGGCGGGATTGTCGTCGCCGCGTAGTCCGAGTTGCTCCATCAGGTAGCGCGGCGCGTTGCGGTCGTCGTTGGGCGCAAGACCTGCCTCCACATAGTCCGACACCCTGGCGAAGCCGAAAAAATCCGGCTCCTGCGGAAGGTAGCGAATGGTCGCGTCAGGTTTGCGGAACGTCGTGCCGCTGTCGGGCTCGACGAGGCCGGCTGCGATCTTGAGCAGCGTGGACTTGCCCGATCCGTTGCGGCCGACGAGGCACAGGCGCTCGCCGGCCGAGACCATCAGATCGACGCCTTCAAGGAGCGGAGTACCGCCAAAGGTCAGCGCGATGCCGCCAAGCTGGAGCAGCGGGCCGGCCATCTCAATTCTGCATCCAGTACGTCGCTTTCATAACGCTGATTTAGAGCGTATTTTGTTCGGATGGAATGACGACTTCATGCGTCATCGCCCGCTCAGGTCATATCGGGGCCATTTACTCGGAGTCATGGCCGGGCTTGTCCCGGCCATCCACGTCTTTAGCCGAAAGCCCGCAAGAAAGGCGTGGATGCCCGCGACAAGCGCGGGCATGACGCTGAAGGGTGATTCGATCTTTCAAAGGAAGAAGGGCCGCCCTTGCGGGTGGCCCTTCCATTGTCGAACCGCGGTCCGGCGAACGGACCGTGACGCGTGGGGTCACGCGGCCTGGACCTCGGTAGAGGCAAGAATCCAGCTCACGGTTGCCGGTGAATGCGGCGATTGACAATGAGACACTGGATCACCTCCTTTCGGTTGTTGACGACGAATCAAAGGCTAAACGGAAAAGCTTAACAATGTAAACTATTCACTGCGCCGCAACATACGATTCGTCTCTGCGTAGAGTTGGCACGAGCTTCATATCGTTTGGTTGTAGGCGCCGACCTCCTTGTGCGTGCGCAGCACGCCATCGAGCGCCTTGAACATGTCGCGCATGCGGACATCCGACACCGGGCTCTCCACCACGACCACGAGTTCCGGCTTATTGGAAGAGGCGCGTACCAAGCCCCAGGTGCCGTCCTCGACCGTAACCCGTACGCCGTTGACGGACACCAGATCGCGGATCGGCTGCCCCGCCACGGTGGCGCCCTCGGATTGCAACGCCTCGAAATGCTTTACCACCTGATCGACCACGCCATATTTCGTTTCGTCGGCGCAGTGCGGCGACATGGTGGGCGATTGCCAGGTCTTGGGCAGTGCATTTTTCAGTTCGGACATTTTCTTGTCCGGGTTGCGATCAAGCATGTCGCAGATCGCGATCGCCGAAATAAGGCCGTCATCGAAGCCGCGACCGAACGGCTTATTGAAAAAGAAGTGGCCCGATTTTTCGAACCCGGCAACCGCACCGATTTCGTGGGTACGCCGCTTCATGTAGGAGTGACCGGTCTTCCAGTAGTCGGCTTTGACGCCGTTGCGGCGTAACACCGGGTCGGTCACGAACAGGCCGGTCGATTTGACGTCGACGACGAATGTCGCGCCGGGATGCAAAGTCGAGATGTCGCGCGCCAGCATGACGCCGACCTTATCGGCAAAAATCTCTTCGCCCTCGTCGTCGACCACGCCGCAGCGGTCGCCGTCGCCATCGAAGCCGAGACCGACATCGGCATGGTTCGCAAGCACCGCATCCCGGATCGCGTGCAGCATTTTCATATCTTCCGGGTTGGGATTGTAGCGCGGGAAGGTGTGGTCTAGCTCGCAATCGAGGGGAACCACCTCGCAGCCGATCGCCTCTAGCACACGCGGCGCAAACGCACCGGCGGTGCCGTTGCCGCATGCCGCGACCACCTTGAGGCGGCGCTTGAGCTTTGGCCGGTTGGTAAGATCGGCGATGTAACGGGCCGGAAAGTTCTCGACGAACCGATAGGAGCCGCCGCCGCGCAAATCGAAGTGCGCTCCAAGCACGATATCCTTGAGACGCTTCATTTCGTCCGGACCGAAGGTGAGCGGCCGGTTCATGCCCATCTTCACGCCGGTCCAGCCATTGTCGTTGTGAGAGGCCGTCACCATCGCGACGCACGGCACATCGAGATCGAACTGGGCGAAGTACGTCATCGGGGTCAGGGCCAGCCCGATATCATGGACCTTGCATCCCGCCGCCATCAGGCCGGAAATCAGCGCGTATTTGATCGCTGCCGAGTAGCTGCGGAAATCGTGGCCGGTGACGATCTCCGGCCGCACGTTCGTCTGATGGATGAGCGTGCCCAATCCCATGCCCAACGCCTGCACGCCCATCAGGTTGATCTCTTTCTCGAACAGCCATCGCGCGTCGTATTCGCGAAAGCCGGTGGCCTTGACCATGGGCTCGGATTCATAGGCGTATGTGTTGGGAGACAGGGCAGGCTTTGGGGTGGGGTACATCCGGACCTCAAACTGATGTTGCGGGCGCCAAGCACATAGCTCACCCACCGCCGGCCGCAAAGCTAAGATCCCCGCGGCTTGGCGCGCCGCGTGGCCGGCGCTGCAACGGGGTCGTCCGGCCAGGGATGGCGCGGATAGCGCCCACGCATTTCGGATCTGACCGCCGCATAGCTGCCGCGCCAGAATTGTGGCAGGTCGCGCGTCACCTGCACGGGGCGGTGCGCCGGCGACAACAGCTCGATCAGGAGCGGCACGCGGCCTCCGGCGAGCGCCGGGTGGCGCGAGAGCCCGAACAATTCCTGCACGCGGATTGCGAGCTTGGGGCCTTCCTCCGCTTCATAATCGATCGGCACCCGCGATCCGGACGGTGCATCGAAATGAGTCGGCGCCTCGATCTCCAGGCGGCGGCGCAGGCTGTACGGCAGCAAATCATGCAGCGCGTGTTCGAATTCCGCTGCGTTGAGCGCATCAAGCGACGTCTTGTCGGCCAACAGCGGCGCGAGCCAGGCCTCGGCCGTCGCGGCGAGCGCTCCGTCGGACACGTCCGGCCATTCGGCGCCCTCGGCGCGGCGCAGAAATTGCACCCGGTCGCGCCATTGCTGCACGGCCTTCGTCCATGGCAAGCGGTCGAGTCCCGCTTGCAGGATTGCGGAGACGAGCAGTTTCGCGGTTGCATCGTTCGGCGTCACGGCAAGGGGTTGCTCGTTCAGTACGATTGCCCCGAGACGGCGCGATCTCCTCGCCCGCAGCGTTAATGTCTTGGCGTCGCAGGTGATCTCCTCGGCGGCCTCGATCCGGTCGGCAAAGCGCCTTTCGATGTCGGCAAGGTCGATCGCGGTTGCGAGCGTGATGCGGCTCTGCGCGGCGCTACCGACCAGCTCGGCCACCGCCAGGAATGGTTCCCGTGCCAGCGGCGAGACTGGATCAACGTAGCCGCCACGGCCATTGGCCAGGAGAAATGCCCCCGCAGCCGCACCGCGATTCTTGGCGATCCGCTCCGGATAGGCGAGGGCCAGGACGGCGCCGGGGGGCACGTCTTCACCTCTCCCCGCGTGCGGGGAGAGGTCGGCCCCACCCTTCCCTCCCCCGTTTGAGGGGGAGGGAAGGGTAGGGCCGGGTGAGGGGGCGTATCCGCGAGTCTGAGCTTGGGGAGAGGCCCCCTCACCCCGACCCTCTCCATAGCCCGTCGAAGACGGGCGTAAACGCCCTGATGGCAAGCGGGGAGAGGGAGACCCAGCGCCGAGCGAGGGAGATGCCATCTCGGCCCATCGCTTGGCCATGCGCCGCGCTTCGGTGGCTCGCGCCGAGCGGTCGCGGCGCAGCGCCTCGATGCGGTGGCGCAGATCGACGTCGTTGCCGCCGAGGCCGCGTTCCGTCAGCACAGCGGCGATCTCCGCCGCGAGCGAACCCGCGCCTTCGCGGCCAGCGTCCACGACCATGCGGGCGAGGCGTGGCGGGAGCGGCAGGTGATTGAGGAGCTTACCTTCCTCCGTGATGCGGCCGGCGCCATCGATGGCGCCGAGGGCGGCCAAAAGAGCGCGGGCTTCGTTGAGCGCAGGCGCCGGCGGCGGGTCGAGAAAAACGAGCTTTGCCGGATCGCTGACACCCCAGTGCGCGAGTTCGAGCACCAGCGAGGACAAGTCGGCGGCGAGGATTTCCGGCGGCGCATAGGGTTCGAGCGCCGCGGTCTGCGGCTCGTCCCATAGCCGATAGCAGACGCCGGGCTCGACGCGGCCGGCGCGGCCACGGCGTTGATCCGCTGCGGCGCGCGACACGCGTACGGTTTCGAGACGGGTCAGCCCGACATCGGGCTCGTAACGCGGGACGCGGGCGAGCCCGGAATCGACCACGACCCGCACGCCCTCGATGGTAAGCGAGGTTTCGGCGATCGAGGTCGCCAGCACGACCTTGCGCCGGCCGGACGGTGCCGGCGCAATGGCGCGATCCTGGGCGTCGAAGTCGAGCGTGCCGTGAAGAGCGAACACGTCGACCGCCGGATCGTCACAGCGTTCCCGCACCATGGTTTCGCAACGGCGGATTTCGGCGGCGCCCGGGAGAAATGCGAGAATCGACCCTGTTTCGGCGCGCAGCGCCCGCAGCACGGCGTCCGCAACCTGCGGCTCGATCGGCTTTACGGGATCGCGGCCGAGGTGACGCGTTTCAACCGCGAACGCCCGTCCCTCACTCGCGATCACCGGCGCATCGCCGAGGGCCGCGGCGATACGCGCGCCATCGATCGTGGCCGACATCACCAGCAGCCGCAGATCCTCACGCAGGCTTTGCTGAGCATCGCGTGCAAGCGCCAAGCCGAGGTCGGCGTCGAGAGATCGCTCATGGAATTCATCGAACAGCACGGCCCCGACCCCGTCGAGCGACGGATCGTCCTGTATGAGGCCCGTAAACACGCCCTCGGTAATGACCTCGATGCGGGTCCGCTTCGACACCATGGTGCCGAAACGGACCCGGTAGCCGACGGTGTCGCCGACTTTCTCACCGAGCGTCTTTGCCATACGGGCGGCGGCTGCGCGCGCCGCCAACCGCCGGGGCTCCAGGACCAGGATTTTCCTGTCGGCCGCCCACGGCTCCGCCGCTAGCACCAGCGGAACCCGTGTCGTCTTGCCTGCACCCGGCGGGGCCACCAGCACGGCCGTGGTGCCACGCGCCAGCGCCGCCACCAGGTCCGGCGTGGCGGCATCGATCGGAAGCGGGGGGAGTGCGGTCATAGGTATCTTTCGAGCACCACAATGTCATCGCCCGGCTTGACCGGGCGATCCAGTAACCACGGGCCGGGGATACTGGATTGCCCGGTCAAGCCGGGCAATGACACCGCTGGACCATTTGATAGGACAATGATCAACCCTCCCGTTGTGCATCCCGCCCAAGCAGGCTTTCCGCACCGGGCATGGGGTGGTATGGCGAGGGTGACGCCATACATACGCAGAAGCCCATGTCCAAAGCTGCCGCGCCTCGCAAGCTCAAGAAGGGCGACCATGTCTTTCTGATCGACGGGTCGTCGTTCATCTTTCGCGCGTATTTCGCCATGTTCAAGGCCGCGCAGAGTCGCGGCCGCAGCTTCACGCGGTCCGACGGCGTGCCGACGGGGGCGGTGCTTACTTTCTGCAATATGTTGTGGAAACTGTTGCGCGAGGGTCTCAACGGGGGCATGCCGACCCATGTGGCGGTGGTTTTCGACTACTCCGGCACCAGCTTCCGCAACCAGATCTATTCCGACTACAAGGGCCACCGCCCGGACCCGCCGGACGAACTGGTGCCGCAGTTCCCGCTGATGCGCGATGCGGTGCGCGCTTTCGGCCTGATCCCGATCGAGCAGGAAGGTTTCGAGGCCGACGACCTGATCGCGACCTATGCGCGCGTCGCCCTGAAGGCGGGCGCCGACGTGTCGATCATCGCCGGCGACAAGGACCTCATGCAACTGGTGCGCCCCGGCGTGATGATGTTCGATCCGATGCCCGGCAATGAGCGCCGCATCGGCGCTGCGGAGGTCGCGGAAAAGTTCGGCGTACCGCCGGAGAAGGTCCCCGACGTCCAGGCCCTGATCGGCGATACCACCGACAACGTGCCGGGGGTGCCGGGAATCGGGGTCAAGACGGCAGCCCAACTGATCGGCGAATACGGCGATCTCGAAACCTTGCTGGCGCGGGCTATGGAAATCAAGCAGGAGAAGCGACGTCAATCCTTGATCGAGTTCGCCGAGCAGGCCCGCATGTCGAAGCGCCTCGTGCTGCTCGACGACCACGTGGAATTGAAATGTCCGCTGGAAGATTTGCCGCTCGATGGGCGCGACCCCAAGACCCTGATCGCGTTCCTGAAGGCCATGGAGTTCACCAACCTGACCAAGCGGGTCGGCGAGGCCATGGGAATCGATCCGAATGCGATCGACCCGGACCCCGCTCTGCGCGCGGATCGCGCGGAAGCAACCACGGCGCAACCGGCGCCCGCTCCGGCGGTCGACGAAGCGGCCCCGGCAGCAGCGGCAACGACCTCCGCCCGCCAGCTATCGCTTGACCTGCCGCCGGTCGCGTCCGACCGCAAGCGCCCAGCGAGCTTGCGATCGGAGGCGACCACGCCGCTTGGGCTCGTCCGCCAGCGTCTTGCCGAGATTTCCGGCCGGAAAATCGATCGCACCGACTATCAGACCATCCGCGACGCCGGCGCGCTCGGACAGTGGATTGCGCACGCCACCGATCGGGGCGTGGTTGCGGTCGATCTCGTCACGACGTCTCCTGACCCGATGGCTGCCGCGTTGATCGGCGTGTCGCTCGCGCTTGCCCCTAACCGGGCGGCGTACGTGCCGCTTCGTCACCGCGACGCCAACGACCTCTTGGCGGGCGGCGGCCTCGCGGCCGGCCAAGTGCCCGAGCGCGAAGCCCTCGCGCTGCTCAAGCCGATGCTCGAAGACGCCGGCGTCCTCAAGGTCGGTCACGATTTGAAGCATGACACCCTGGTCCTCGATCGGCATGGCATTTCGCTGCGATCGATCGACGACGTCATGCTGATGTCTTACGTGCTCGATGCCGGGCGCAGCGGCCACGGCCTCGAAGAGCTGTCGCGGCGGCATCTCGGCTACGACATGCTCAACATGGCCGACATCGTCGGGAAGGGGCGGGCGCAGGCGCCGCTCGAAACCATCGAGGTGACGCGCGCCTGCTCTATCTGCGCCGAGAATCCCGACGTCAGCCTGCGCGTCTGGCGCCTGCTGAGCGCCCGCCTCGTGCACGAACGCGTGGCGACGGTCTACCAGACCCTCGAGCGTCCGCTCGTGCCGGTCCTCGCCCGCATGGAGCAACGCGGCATCTCGATCGACAGCGACGTGTTGTCGCGGCTGTCGGGTGATTTTGCACAAAAAGCAGGAGCACTTGAAGCCGAGATCCAGGATATCGCGGGCGAGCCGCTCAATCCGGGCAGCCCGAAGCAGATCGCCGATATTCTGTTCGGCAAAATGAAGCTTCCGGGCGCACGAAAAACCAAGACCGGAGCCTGGTCCACCTCCGCATCCGTGCTCGATGACCTTGCCGAGGAGGGGCACCTGCTGCCCACGAAGATCCTCGAGTGGCGGCAGATCAGCAAGCTGCGCTCGACCTACACGGACCTTCTGCCGTCGTTCGTCAACCCCGATACCGGCCGGGTGCATACAAACTATGCGCTCGCCTCCACCACCACCGGGCGGCTCTCCTCGTTCGACCCCAATCTGCAAAACATCCCGATCCGGACCGAGGAGGGCCGCAAGATCAGGCGCGCCTTTATCGCGACGCCCGGCACCAAGCTCGTATCAGCGGACTACTCGCAAATCGAACTGCGGCTCCTCGCGGAAATTGCCGATATAGAAGCGCTTAAACGCGCGTTCCGGGAGGGGACCGACATTCACGCCCTGACGGCGAGCGAAATGTTCGGCGTTCCGGTGAAAGGCATGCCGGGCGAGGTGCGCCGCCGGGCCAAGGCGATCAATTTCGGCATCATCTATGGCATCTCGGCGTTCGGTCTCGCCAACCAGCTCGGCATCCCGCGTGAGGAGGCCGGCGCGTATATCAAGAAATACTTCGAGCGCTTCCCGGGCATTCGCGCCTTTATGGACGCGAGCAAAGAGGCATGCCGGCAGAGCGGCTACGTGACGACGCTGTTCGGTCGCAAATGCCATTACCCGGACATCACCGCATCGAACCCGTCGATCCGCTCCTTCAACGAACGCGCCGCCGTCAATGCCCGCCTGCAAGGCACCGCCGCGGACATCATCCGCCGCGCCATGGTGCGCATGGACGAAGCGCTGGCGCAGCAGCGCCTGGCGGCCCAGATGCTGCTGCAGGTCCATGACGAACTCGTGTTCCAGGTTCCGGAAGGCGAGGTCGAGCGCACTATCCCGGTGATCAAACGAGTCATGGAAGAGGCGCCGCTGCCGGCCATTGCGCTCGCGGTGCCGCTCCATGTCGACGCGCACGCCGCCGACAATTGGGAGGAGGCGCATTGAGGCTTCCCACTCAGTCATGGCCGGGCTTGTCCCGGCCATCCCGATAGTTGGGCACTGGGTGTCCTCGTGATCGAGATCGCCGGGACAAGCCCGGCGATGACGCTGTGACGGGTTGAGAGCTAACGGTCTACGTCTATGTCATCGCAGGCGCGATGACGGCGCGGCAGTCGCCGAAGCCGATGCGGGTGAAGCCATCGCGCTCGCAGTGGCCGCGGAAGATGATCTCGTCGCCGTCCTCAAGAAACCGGCGCGTCTCGCCGGTCGGCAACGTGATCGGCTCGCGGCCGCCCTTGCTGAGTTCGAGGAGGCTCGCCCAGCTGTCCGGCTCCGGGCCCGACACCGTGCCGGAGCCCATCAGGTCGCCGATTTCGAGATTGCAGCCGCTGCTGGTGTGGTGGGCGACCATCTGGGCGACCGTCCAGTAGACTTGCGCGAACGAACCGCGGCTGAGAAGAAGCGGCGTCGTGCCCTCCTGGCGCATCTTTGTCGAAAGAATATAAACTTCCAGGGTAATATCGAGGCCGCCCGCGGCCTGATCCTGCGGGGCCATGAGATGGGGCAGCGGCGCCGGATCGCCGGCGGGCCGCGTGAAAGCCGCGGTCCGAAACGGCGCCAGCGCCGCCGCGGTGACGACGAAAGGCGATACCGACGTCGCAAAATTCTTGGCGAGGAACGGGCCGAGCGGTTGGGCTTCCCACGCCTGGATGTCGCGCGCCGACCAGTCGTTGAGCAGACAATAGCCGAACACGTGCGCGCCGGCTTCAGCAATCGGCACCGGCATCCCGAGCGTCGAGGGCCGGCCGATGTAGAAGCCGAGTTCCAGCTCATAGTCGAGGCTGCGCGCCGGCCGATAGACGGGCACGATATCCTCGCTGCGCTTGGTTTGGCCCGATGGCCGCCGCACCGCAACGCCGCTGACCTTAACCGAGGAGGCGCGGCCGTGATAGGCGACAGGGACGTATTTGTAGTTCGGCAGCAGCGGATTGTCGGGGCGGAACAGCCGGCCCGTATTGGTGGCGTGGAAGATCGAGGCGAAGAAATCCGTGAAGTTGCCGATTTGCACCGGAACAAAAAATTCTGCGGCCGCGATCGGTGTCAGATTGTGCTCAACACGGGACTGCTGGTCCGCGTCAGTGGTGCTCAGGAGCTGTGACAATCCCGAACGCAACGCTGCCCAGTACGCCGATCCAAGCCTCATAACATCATTGAGATGCGGAACCGCGCAGGCTGCGGCAGCGTGCCATGCCGCACCGTCGAGGAGATCCGCAACCGCGGCGATATCGAGAATCCCATCCCCGATAGCGACGCCGATCCGCGGTTCGCCGGCGCTGTGACGACGGAACGCCGCATAGGGCAGATTCTGAATGGGAAAATTGCATCCCGGCACGTTGGCGCTGGCAATGAAACTTTTCAGCGCCGGGTCATGGGTGTGGTCGATGCCTGTCATCACGCTGCGCGTCCAATGCGGCCGAGGTGGGTAAAGCCGAATCCGGCCTCGTACTTCAGGCCGTAGCCGAGCGCCCGATCGAAGCCGCAATGGGCAAGCCAGATAAGAGCGACGGCCACGGCGGGCTCGTATGGCACGAACAGCCCGGCAAGCGCCAGAACGATTGGGCCGGCGACCGTGTGAACCACATTGTAGGCGATCGCGCCAACACGCGCTCCGGCCAGATAGCCGAGGAAAGACAGGTCGGGCGCAAGGAACAGGATCGCGAACAGCCACCAGGTCTCGCCCAGTCGCGAATACAAAACGATTGCGATCACGAATATGCAGGCGCCCCAGCCTTCCCGAAACGAGGTCCCGACGCCGGGACGATGGATCAGGTCAGGCCGCATTGCGCCGCGTGGCATCACACCACGCTTACCGTAGATTGGCCGACCGATCCTCTTCAAACCCCATCAGGTGGCGGCCGCGCGCCGACCCCGGACAGAAGCAAGACCCCGGCGAAAGGATACCTCGCAAGTGGAGAAGAGCGATTGACAAACCAAGGCCCGTTACAGAAGGGCGCAATAAGCGCAGCGCATTGCGCCGCTTCCCTCTTCGCAAACGTCGCCCGCCTTTCGCACGAGAACGGCGCAATGCGCGGAGTTCACCATCGGGCCGGCCAAAGGCCGGACCCGGCGGCTAATCCGCCCTACGCGCTCAAGGTTTTGGCCGCAAAGCCTGCGTAGGGGGGCTCGCGTCAACCTGCCGCGTTGGCCCGATGGAGCGGCGGATTGCATTGCCCCCGTCCGACTCGGTATGACTAATCCGCCCTAGGCGCGCTCCATCCCCGATCGAATTGATACGGTCTGCGATTTTTTCGTGCGCTTGCGCGCGAAGTCTCGGGCGGAGCAGAAGAGCGGCCTTTCATGGCGCCCCACCGACACAGACTGGCTATGGAATCCACGATTCTTACCTACGCATCGCCGCACGACCCGTGGTGGAAGCGGTGGGCGATGCACGCCGTCGAGGATCTTTCGGGGCGACGCCGATTGTTGCCGATCTATCACACCTGGCGAACGACGGTTGCCGGCAAAAGCCCGCGCATGATGAGCGAACTCATCGACATGATCGGGACCAAGCTCGACATCAACGCCGGCAACTCCCATGCGGGTCCCTGGCCGGTCGCCGTGCCGCCCGACATGCCGCTGGTGATCGTCGCCAATCACCCGTTCGGCATCGGCGACGGAATTGCGCTATTGGCCCTCGCCGAACAACTCGGTCGTCCCTATCGCATTCTCGTCCACAGCGCCTTCCTGAAGGTTCCGGAGATTCGCCACTTGGCGCTCCCGATCGATTTCTCCGAGAGCCGGCACGCGATCAAGACAAATGTCGAATCCCGCAACGCGGCGCGGCGCCTGCTGCGGGATGGCGTAACGATCGTGGTGTTCCCGGCGGGCGGGGTGGCAACCGCAGAACATCCCACGGGCAAAGCCGAGGAACTGCCGTGGGGGACTTTCACCGCCCGGTTGATCCAGCAGGCCCAGGCGGCCGTGCTTCCGGTTTATTTCGAGGGCCAGAACAGTCCGCTCTTTCATCTTGTGAGCCGCTACAGCGTGACCGCCCGGTTGGCACTCATGGTTTCCGAATTGCGAAGCTTCATCGGCGCGACCGTCGCGGTGCACGTGGGCGCCGTCGTGCCTTTCACCGAGCTCGCGTCGAGGGCGGACCGGCAAGGACTTACCCTGGAGCTCTATGCACGGGTTCATCAACTTGCCCCGGGCTCACGGCGTCTCGCGCTCGACGAACTGCGGCCTCGCCCTCCCCATGCACGACGCCGGTTCCCGTGGGATCCGCCGCGGCGGCACGCCGAGGCCGAGGCGTGAGTGCCGTCCATCAAGACGCCGCCCGCCCGGCCTCGACCATTTCCCAGACGCGCTGCGGGGTCAGCGGCAGCTCGCGCGGCTCGACCCCGAATGCGGCGAGCGCATTGGCGACGGCATTCGCCACGATGCCGCCGGCGGAGATGATCCCGCCTTCGCCGGCGCCTTTGGCGCCGAGCGGATTGATCGGGGACGGAAACGCATCGGTCACGATCGCGCGCAGGTTGGGAAAATCACCTGCGGCCGGCACCAGGTAGTCGGCCAGCGAGCCGGTCAAGAACTGACCGTCCTCGTCATACCGCAAGTCCTCTAGCAAGGCGCCGCCGAGCCCCTGGACCAGCGAGCCGATCACCTGGCCGCGGACCGTCATGGGATTGATGATGCGGCCGCAATCCACAACCGTCATGTAGTCGACGATCTCGACCTGACCGATCCTGGCATCGACCGTGACGTGGGCCGCATGGGTCCCGTAGGTGTAGGTGTGCTTCTTGTTGAGGAAGATGCCTTCGGCGGTAAGGCCGGCGAAGTCCGCAAAGCACGCCGAAATCTCCCCCGGCCCGGCGATCCGGTCCGCGCTCACTTCGATGTCGGATGGCGTGCAGCCGAACCGCTTGGCTGCCGTGGCGCGGATCAGGTCGCAAAGATTTTTCGTTGCATCGAGCAGCGCCGATCCCCCCATCACGACCGACCGCGAATGGTAGGCGCCGTAGCCGTCGCTGACGTAGGCGGTCGAGCCGTGATGGACGCCGCTGATGCGGTCCATGGGGATTTCCAGCGCATCCGCGGCGATCTGGGCGAACACGGTTTCGACGCCTTGGCCGACCGCCGACGAACCGATGAAAACCGCAACCGATCCATCCGGGTTGATTTCAAGCCGCGCCGTCTCCTTGGGGCCGGCTGCGCCGCCTTCGATGAAGCAACCGACCGCGAGGCCGTGGTAGCGACCGCCGATCAGCTTGCCCTGGAGCTTTGCCTTATCGGCCCAGCCGAATTCCTCGAGGCAGCGGTCGAGGGTGAGGCGATAATCGCCGCTGTCGATCTCGTCGGTGGACTCGAACGGCGTGATGGTCGCGATCCGGTAGGGCATTTCGGACGCCGGGATGAGATTGCGGCGGCGCAGCTCGACACGATCGATGCCGAGGTCCTTCGCGACCATGTCCAACAGACGCTCCCGAAAAAAATCCGTTTCGAAGCGGCCCGGCCCCCGATAGGTGCCGACCGGTGTCTTGTTGGTCATCCACAGCGAGGATTTAAGCTTGATGTTGCCGATCCGATACGGCCCCGCCATGAACTGCGCGATGTTGCGGGCCGCGACCGCGCCGTTGGTGCGCATATAGGCGCCCATGTCCACATCGGCGTGGCCGCGCAATGCCAGGATCGTGCCGTCGCGCGTGCAGGCGATTTCGACATCGGCTTGCGCCTGCCGCGCGTGGTTCATGGTCATCAGGTTTTCGCGCCGATCCTCGATCCACTTCACCGGCCGCCCGACATGACGCGCCGCGAAGGGGATGAGAAAATCCTCGGGGTAGAACTCGCCGCGCGCTCCGAAGCCGCCGCCGACGTCGTTCTCCACCATCGCGATGGCGTCTTCCGGCAGGCCCATCAGCTTCGCGACAATCCGCCGGTTGAAGAACGGCACCTTGGCGGCCCCTGACACCGTCAGCCGGCCCGTTGCGGCGTCCCATTCGGCCATCACGCCGCGCGGCTCCATGGTGAGGCC
>WNFT01002744.1_pt1 | contig 15114 bp, 12 predicted proteins | sample 5400191 | NCBI WGS metagenome assembly WNFT01 (sample SAMN13153359, study PRJNA577476) | soil metagenome | isolation source: 80 cm saprolite under Madrone tree | place: USA:California | collected 2016-06-14 | reverse complement strand
GGCGGTCCGCTGCGCTGGACCATGGTGGTGACCGTCGCTAATCCGGGCGATCCTACAGCGGATCCGAGCAAGGCCTGGCCGGAAGACCGTCGCGCCGTCGGGGTCGGCACGCTCATCGTGCAGCAGATCCAAGCCGAGCAAGATGGCCCCTGCCTGCTTTTCGTTCAGCCTTCATTTTAGATTGGTAGACCCTTGACGCCACCCTTTGATCTTGCCCTCTCAGCTCAAGCATGCCCCATCTGGGGGACGTCGCCGCCGCCTCCCCGCGGTACGGTTCGCCGGTTACCGCGCCCGTGCCTACAACGGCGCCATGTCGTCCGTCCGGCGCCGGCTCATAGAAAGACCCCGCGTCGATGTCGGACGACGCGGGGCCCGGTTACGGGCGACGGCCATGCTGGGCGGTTTCGAGGCCCAACCGACATCCGATTTTCTCTCGGGGCGTTCACCCGCCGCCTCGCTGAAGGCGGCCGAAGTCAGCGACGATGCCTCCGACAATACCCGGTAAGTGTAGGTCGGCGCGCCCAAGCTGAAGGACGGTTGGGGCTGAATCGCCGTCTCGGCGCGCTAACCCTACAATCAAGAGTCATGACATTGTTCAAAGACGATTGAGGGATTGACGACCGTCCCGAGCCGCTTCGGACCCAAGGAAAGCGCGGACAGGCTCGAAACCGAGATCAAAGCAAAAGGCATGACGGTCTTTGCGCGGATCGATCACGCAGCCCGAGCCGCGCAAACTGGGATGGCGCTGGGGCCAACTGAACTTCTGATCTTCGGCAACGCCAAGACTGGAACGCCGCTGATGCAGACCGTCCAGACTACCGGCATCGATCTACCATTGAGGGCTCTGGTCTATCGAGATGCGTCGGGCAATACATGGCTCTCTTACAACGCCCCCGCCTGGGGCGCAAAACAGCACAGTGTCGCCGCCGAAGGCGCTGGGGCCATAGACGCCATGTCCCGCGCTCTTGAGGCCGTGACGAAAAAGGATACTACGCCTCCGTAGACACTTCGCCGCAAAGACAGTCCCGAGAATGAGTAGCGACGCGTGGCAGAGTCAGCGAAAATCGATCGGACCCTGAGGCGTTCGCAAGGCACTTAAACAAAGCTCGTAATTCGGGGCGCAGCCCTTCGCCACGCGGCGACGATTTCCCGTGTCGTGACGTGATCAGGCGAATGCAGCAGGAATCAGGTTCAGCCCGGACCGCGAACGATCTCGATGCCGCCGGGCGCGATCTCCACGCTGGGCGGCTTGTATGGCGGTGTTGGAGGCCTATCGTCGGCGGTGGGCGGCGTGGGTGGTGCAAACGGCGCAGCGTTGACGGGATCGCTCTCGACCGAGGTAGTCCCGAAATCGCTCCACCACGGGAAGAATTCGCCGCCGCGCCGATGATCTCGCAGCCGCGACGGGAAGAAGCGGAAGGAATGGTGATGGCCAAGAAAGCCGCGGCCGAAGAAAATGTGGTGATTAAAAAAGGAGCCGCGAAACCCGCCGCCATGAAATGCCAGGGCCGGGGAGACGAGGACCGCCATGGACAGCATAGCCGCCGCAACTATTGTCCCGAGTTTGAACAAGGCTGCCTCCAACAAAACACACTACGCGATACAGGTGCGGCGCGCCTAGCCGGGTTGCTATTCACAATCACGCGAGGTGAAATCCTCGCCGCACGGATCGCTCGCTGTTCCCGCCGCATCTTGAGCAGGTATCCGGGGATCAAGCCATCGACGCTGGCGGGGGCGCGCCCTGGAAGTCCACGCCTCATGGCGACTTAATGCAGCGGCTGTCGCCGCCTCACCGGTGAAAGCCGCCGCCATGGCCGAAGCCACCGCCGTGGAAGAAGTGGGGCTGACCGAAGCCGCCGTGGAAGCCGTGATGCTGGAAGCCGCCCCGATCATGGCCAAAGCCATTGTGATCGAACCGGCCATGTTCATGGAAACGAAAGTGATGCCGGTGATCGAAATCGCCGCCAAAGAACGCATCGTTATAGAAGCCATCGTAGGGGTAGGCGCCGTAGGCGACGTAGCCGCCATCGTCGGCGCAGGACGCCGCGCCGAGGCCGAGCCCGATCAGCAGCACGGCCGTCCCCGCCAGCCTTTTTGAACGCATCATCTTCAACTCCTTCGAGCTTTGCTCGTGTGGATTCGTTGCTGACTATGAGATGGGCGAGGTGGGCGGACGGGACCCGCGTGTTTCTTGCAGGGCTGCTGTCGCATTGCCGACCGCAGGAGATGCCCTCATACAGCGTGTCACCGAACATGCCAGCCGCACGCTGGCTCGGCTTGATCGGCCGGCGGCAGCTTCGCCTCTGCGACGCCCTGTCGCGGCTCTTCGGCGCGCTTGGCTGCTCGAACTGCGGCGTCGTGGCCGTGCTTGTCGATCAGCAGCTTCGCGGCGCGGAAAATGTCGGGGTTGTTGATCGTTGGCTATGGTAACGATCTCGTGTGTTGGCCTTGTGGTGCGAGGAAGATTTGAGCAATTTTTCCATATCGGGGACGTGCTCACCGCATCGGAAGCGGAGCCCCGACCGGTGAAAATTTTGACACGGAGTGCGATCGCCCTGATTGGCGCTGCCCTGATCAGCGGCCAAGCGGTTGGCGCCAATTTTGGCACCCTGACTCTCAAGGCTAGCGAGATTCAAACTGTCGATATCGGCGCGACGGGCCGAAACATGCGGGTTTGCAACGACTTCTTCAGCTCCGGCCCGGTTGTTGTGACGATTGGCGGCAACCTCCCCCCTGACCGGCGTGACCCAGAGAAGCCCCGCCGCCCGGTTGTTGTGACGATTGGCGGCAACCTCCCCCATGACCTATCGCCGGGCGTATGCGCGGAGGACATTGGCGACCGGCTGACGGTCCAGAGTCATGCCAGCGGCCTCGCCACAGTCGAATTCCGACCGCTCAACGATGTCGGTATATTCTCAAAATGAGGTTGGCGGCTTGAGGCAGTGGGATCGCAGCGTTCGCCGCAAGGGCACCGGAACCTATCTCTTCATGCCGCCAGCGGCTCGACGGAGCACGCGTCGTTGTGGGCAGGTGTGTTGACCCACGTGCTCACCGGATATGCCGTGATCGCAAGTTCGGCTACGGTCAGCACCCCGGCGTCGACCGACCAGCGGGCCCACGCTCTGGCGGCCTTATCGACACGCCCGTCCGCGTGCGCTTGGTCCGGCGCTATGGCAGAATCGGTAATCGCATCTTGGAGGGAGGGCTCATGACCACGTTCCTCGTCCTGATCCTGGCCGTGCTGATGGTCCTCGTGGGGATCGCCCTCATAGCATTCGACATTTTCGCCCGCGTCTTCAACAACATGTACAGCCGTATGTTTCTGGGCAAGCGATCGGGTTACGGCTATGGCTACGCCGCCCTGATTGTCCTGGTTCTACTTTATTTCGCCGTGAAGTCGGGCTCGCCGCATCACTGAGGCCCGACCACGCAAGCTACCACGTCAGCCCCGCGCTCCCGCCAATCAATACGGAAACTCACACCATGCATCCGGAAGTCGCCGATCGACGCCGGCCGCTCAGCAGCTTGACGGGTTCGATCGTGACGCGACCGTAGATTCGGTTATATGCCGCCCTCTTCGGATTGGTCAGCCATCCCCAGCCACCGGGCGCCTTAATGCCGAGAGAATGCCGGACGTACCGCTTCCACAACGTGCGGGCGGCCAGGCGCCTGCCAAAGCTCGGCCGGCGGAAACCAAAGCGCATGATGGCAATACGGAGCCGGGTTCAACCCAGGTGCCGCATCAGCCACAGGACGGCAAACATGGCGGCGATCCCCAGAACTATGAGACCGGGCACGAGATATGTTCTCGCGGTGCTTCGGTTCTCCGGATCCTTTTGAGCCCAGGCATAGACAAGAGCGGGGACTAGCAGCACGACTGCTCCGACCCCGAGTCCTATTGCAGCCCATCGCATGGCCGTATTTCTCGACGCTATTGCCCCGGCGGTCAAGGCACAGCCCCGCGGCGCGGGGATCGCCGGACAACTGCGCCTGGGTGTTCCCGGCATGGCCAGATTTCGCTTCTATACCTGCTCATGAGGCCTGATCCGCCGGCACGACGAAACTCGCGATGACTTTCTTGGTGCCGGCCTTGTCGAAGTCGATGTCGAGTTTTTCGCCTTCGGCCGCCCGCACGCTGCCGTAGCCGAATTTGCGATGGAAGATGCGGGTGCCGGGCGCGAACACCGCCTGCGAAGTTACGACGCGCGCCTCGCCCTCGATCTGCGGGGCTGTGCGCCGGCGCCCGAAGCCCCAGCTGTTGCCACCGAATCCGCTGTTGTAGCCGCCGCCGGCAAGGGTGTTCACCGCGGGCTCGGCAACTGTCTGCAAGCCAGAGACGCTGTCCTCCTCCACATGCTCGCGTGGCAGTTCGGCGACGAAGCGGGAGGGCAGCGAACTCTGCCACTGACCATGCACCTGCCGGCTGGCGGCGAATGAGATTTCGACGCGCTGACGCGCCCGGGTGATCCCGACATAGGCCAGGCGCCGCTCTTCCTCCAGACCGGCCACGCCATTCTCGTCCAGCGAGCGCTGATGGGGAAACAGCCCCTCCTCCCAGCCGGGCAGGAAGACGACGTCGAACTCGAGACCCTTGGCGCCGTGCAGCGTCATGATGTTGACCATGTCGCGGGGATCGCCCTCCGCATTTTCCATCACCAGGCTGACATGGTCGAGAAATCCAGCTAGCGCCTCGAACTCGCCCATGCCGACGATCAGTTCCTTCAGGTTTTCCAGCCGGCCCGGCGCATCGGGCGATTTATCGGCCTGCAGCATCGTTGTATATCCGGATTCGTCGAGCAGGGTTTCGGCGAGCTCCGTGTGAGGCAATCCCGCGCTCATGGCGCGCCAGCGATCGAGGTCGCCGACCAGCGCACCGACAGCGCGCCGGGCGGCGGGCTTCATCTCGTCGGTGGAAGAAAGCTGGCGCGCCGCCTCGATCAGGGTCAGTCCCGCGGCGCGCGCAGTCTCGTGGATCTGCCGCAGCGTGGTATCGCCGATCCCGCGCCGCGGCTTGTTGACGATGCGCTCGAAGGCCAGATCGTCGGCCGGCTGATGGACCAGCCTGAGATAGGCGAGTGCGTCGCGCACCTCCTGGCGTTCGTAGAAGCGCGGCCCCCCCAATACCCGATAGGGCAGGCCCAGTTTGATGAACCGCTCTTCGAACTCGCGGGTCTGGAAGCCGGCACGCACCAGAATGGCAATCTTGCCCAGTGCCAGGCCGCGGCGCTGCAGGGCTTCGATCTCCTCGCCCACAATGCGGGCCTCTTCCGGTCCATCCCAGACGGCCCGGACGCGGACCATGTCACCGGCTTCGCCCTGGGTATGGAGCGTCTTGCCGAGCCGGCCGCGGTTGTGCGCGATCAGCCCCGACGCCGCCCCCAGGATATGGCCGGTGGAGCGATAATTGCGCTCCAGCCGGATGATCTTGGCACCGGGAAAATCGGCCTCGAAGCGCAGGATGTTGCCGACCTCCGCACCACGCCAGCCGTAAATCGACTGGTCGTCGTCGCCCACGCAGCAGATGTTGCGCCGGCCCTGGGCCAGCAAGCGAAGCCAGAGGTATTGGGCGACGTTGCTGTCCTGATACTCGTCCACCAGGATGTAGCGGAACTGCTGCTGGTACTGGGTAAGGATCGCGGGATCGGCGCCGAAGATCGTGATGTTGTGCAACAGCAGATCGCCGAAATCGCAAGCGTTCAAGGTGCGCAAGCGCTCCTGATAGGCACGATAGAGCTTGAGCGCCATGCCCTCGGCATAATCAGCCTGTTCGCTGCCGATCACCTTCTCGGGCGTGAGGCCGCGATCCTTCCAGCGCTCGATCACCGCGAGCAAGGCGCGGGCCGGCCATTTCTTGTCGTCGAAACCCTCGGCCTCTAGAAGCTGCTTCAGCAGGCGAATCTGATCGTCGGTATCGAGGATGGTGAAGTTGGGCTTCAACTGGACGACTTCGGCATGGCGACGCAGCAGGCGGGCACCAAGCGCATGGAACGTTCCCAGCCACCAGCCCTCCACGGGCCGGCCGATGAGCGCCGAGATGCGGTCCTTCATCTCGCGCGCCGCCTTGTTGGTGAAGGTGACGCTGAGCAGTTCGGCGGGCCGCGCCCTGCCGGTCATCAGGATATGAGCAAGGCGCGTCGTCAGCACCCGCGTCTTGCCGGTGCCCGCACCGGCAAGGACCAGTACGGGACCTTCAGTCGCCTCGACGGCGGCGCGCTGGGATTCGTTCAGCGACTCGAGATAGGGGGCGTCCATGACGATGCTGTCTTAACCGATCGTATCCTCGCGGCCCATAGTCAAGGCCGTCGCGCCGGCGGTCTAGGTTTTCGTGATCTTGGCATAGGTCTTCAGATCGCCCTGCCAGACATAAACCGCAAGCAGCGGCTCGTCCAACGTACGGGTCGCATGGGGCATCATCGTCTCATGCCGGATGACGCTACCCGGCGCCTCGCGCCGCCAGGGCGATTCGCCCTTGCGCCATTCGGCTTCGCCCGCGGCCACGACATAGATTTCCACTGCCGGATGGCGGTGGGTCGGATAATGGGTCTTGGGACCGAGCAGCAGAATTCCCAGCGCCAGACTGTCGGTCGCCACCAATCCCCCCGGCCCGGCCAGCACGACATAGCCGTAATTCTCTAGGTAATTCGGGCTCGGCGGGGCGGCGACATAATTCGGATTTTGCACCCAGCGGAAATGTGGCGAAAGTTCACCCAACGGCTCCACGAGTTCGCTGCCGGCGGCAAGTATGTTCGGCCAGAAGCGACAAACCGGCAGCGTGGCCGGATTTGCCATGGGTTGGCTGAGATCCAGGGCGCGAACAGGCTGGGCGAAATCCACCGGCAGCAAGGGCGCCAGGCGATCGACGAATTCTTGCAGGGCGGTGCTCGCTGTGTTCATGGCAGCAGTCTAGCGGACAAGCGCGCGGCGTGCATGTTAGCTTCCCGCCAAGACACGACCTTAAGCGAGAATTGCATGAAATCAATCGAACGCGTCGACCTGGGCGCGCCCAGCCTGGGCAGCAGCCGTCATCTGACCCTGCACCGCTACGGCAAACCCGGCGCACGGCCCAAGGCCTATCTGCAGGCCTCCCTCCATGCCGACGAGATTCCGCCGATGCTGGTCCAGCATCACCTGATCCGCCTGCTGGACGAGGCCGACAAGGCCGGCGCGATCAGGGGCGAGATCGTCATCGTGCCGGTCGCCAATCCCATCGGCAGCGGCCAGGTGGTGAATTCCACTCTTGCCGGGCGTCACGACGCGGGCGGAGGCGGCAATTTCAACCGCCGATGGCCCGATCTGTTCGAGGGGTTGGCCGACCGGGTGACCGGGAAGCTCGGCAGCGATGCGACGGCGAACATCGCCGTGGTGCGCCGGGCCGTCGGCGAGAGCCTGGCGGAGATGACGCCAACATCGCAGCTTGCCCGCAAACGCCTGGTGCTGGCACGCCTTGCCCATGACGCCGATTTCGTCCTCGACTTGCATTGCGACAGCGAGGCCTTGCTCCATCTCTATCTGAACACCGCCCATTGGCCCGAAGGGTCCGACCTCTCGGCCGAGATCGGCAGCCGGGCGACCCTGATCTGCGATGACTCCGGCGCCGGTTCCTTCGATGAAGCCTTCATCACGCCCTGGACCAGGCTGGCGGAAGCGCTCGGGCGCAAGTATCCGATCCCGGCGGCCTGCCTGGGCGCCACCATCGAATATCGCGGCCAAGCTGATGTGAGCGATGCCTTGGCCGAGCCCGATGCCCGCGCCCTCTTCCGCTTTTTTCAGCGCCGCGGCCTGATCGCGGGCGACCCCGGCCCGCTGCCCAAGCCACTGTGCGAGGCCACGCGGCTGGAGGCCACCGACATCGTGCGCGTGGATGCGCCCGGCGTTCTGGCCTATCGGGTGGAACTGGGACAACAGGTCAAGGCGGGCCAGGCAATCGCCGATCTGGTGGACCCCATGGCCGACGACCCTCTGAAAGCGCGCCAGCCGATCGCGACCCTGGCCGATGGCCTGATGCTGACAAGGCTCTCTCAAAAGCTGGTGCGCCCGGGCGATGCCATTGCCAAGGTGGTGGGCCGCGAGCGTCTGGCCTATCGCAAGGGCGCGCTGCTGGACGATTGACCGGCAGCGGAGGAGTTCGGCTTTCGATTGGCGAGATCGATGCGCCGCCCGGTCTCTGGCGGTGGCGGGAGTTTCGCATGGGCGGCGAGAATGGCGCTCAGCTTGGCCTGCAACCCATCGGGCACGATAGTCACCTTGCGCTGGCGCAGATCGACGTGGAGGATCAGCCATTCGCTGGTCGCCGCCAGATAGCCTTCGTGCCGGTGATACATGCGCTGCATCCAATGCATGCGCTTGGCATCGAAGCCGATCAGTTGGGTCGTTATCCGCAGGGGGTCGCCCTTCAGCAATTCGCGCTGATAGGTGATATGCATCTCGGCGGCGAAGGTCGAGCTGCCGGTCTTCTCCAGCGCTTCGCTCGTCAGGCCCATCTGCTCATAGGCCTCCTCGAAGGCGCGGTCGAAGGCGGTTAGGTAATAGGCGATATTCATATGCCCGTTCATATCGATCCATTCGGGTAGAACCGATTGGGTCTCATTGATATAAGGAGCGGGAATGGGGCTGGGCTCGGCGGACATGGCGGCCAAAGTACCGAAACCTCCGCCGGGGTCAACGGCCGTAACTTTGCCGTTTCTCGGCGGCGGGCTATCCTGATCGCTCAGAATGACAAGTCGATTCGATCGGAGCCGGCAGCTTGTCCACCCCTGCAGACGACTGGATAAGGCCCTGGTCGCGGCCGACCCGATTCTCGGGCCTGGTCTTTCGCCTCAAGGCCGCCTTGCTCCAGGCTGGGCGCGCAGGGCGCAATTGGCGTGCGGGGCTGCTGCGGCTCAAGCAGGGGAACGCTGCCGCGTTTCCGATTCTGCTTGGGGAGTCACGAAGCCCGCTGTGGTCGGACGCCCGCGAGGCGGAGGCCTCGTATCAACGGGGCAAGGTTCAGAATCTTCGCCGCTCGACCCGCGCGCTGGACCGAATTCTTCTGCCGGCCGGGGAGGTCTTCAGTTTCTGGCGACAGATCGGCCGGGCCCGCCGGGGACGCGGCTATGTCACCGGGCGCATGCTGCTACAAGGCTGCATGGTGCCGGCAGTGGGCGGAGGCTTGTGTCAGCTTTCAAATGCGCTCTATGACGCGGCCTTGCAGAGCGGCTGCGAGATCATCGAGCGGCATGCCCACTCCCGCGTCATTCCCGGGTCATCCGCCCAAGCGGGCCGCGATGCCACCGTCGCCTGGAACTACATCGACCTGCGCTTCAGGTCGCGCCGGCCGCTGCTGATCGACGCGCGTCTCGAGCGCGACGAACTCGTGGTCCGTTTCCGTGGGCCGCCCGGCGCCGGTGAGCGGGCAACTCGCCCCGCCGGCACCGATCCGCAAACCGTATGGCCCCGCCCCAGGGCGCGCAGTTGCAGCACCTGCGCAGACACGGCCTGCCATCGACATGAAGGCGGACAGACCATTCAAAGCCGAGGCCGAACCGCCTATCTGGTGGACGAGGGCTGGCCCGAATTCCAGGCTTATGTCCGCCGCGCCCATCGCCGCGAGGATCTGCTCGCGCTGCCGCTGGATGGGCGACGCTGGCGCATGGCGCGCTACCGTTGGGACACATCCGAATTTGCCGCGATCTGCACCGCGCCGCTGGAAACCCTCGCCCGCGCGCTGACCGCCCGGCGTCTGCAAGCCCAGGGCCCGGCGCGGCTGATGGCGCAATTCGCCGCCGCCGAGAGCCTTGCGCGCCGTTTTTCAGGAATGCTGTCGGCCGATGTGAGCGAAGTCTGCGTGGCGCAATCCCTGTTGCCCTATCTCTGGCGCGACGGTCATCTGGGCGGTCGCGGATTTCGCGTGTTGATGACTCGATTGCCCATGGGCCGCATCCAGAGCCGCCTGGATGCCGCCTGGGCGAAGCATCCCGAGCGCGCCAGCCTGCGCGATTTTCGCGCGCCCGATTGGCTGATCGACGCCGAAGCCGAGGCGCTGGAGGCGGCCGAGGTCATCATCACCCCCCATGAGGACATCGCCAGGCTTTTCCCCAATAAGGCGCTGCGTCTGGATTGGCATATGCCCGATCTGCCGGCGCTGGCGCGCCAGGGGAGAGCGCCGCGGTGCATTGTCTTTCCCGGACCCACGATCGCGCGCAAGGGCGCCTATGAGATTCGCGCCGCTGCGAGGGACCTTGACATCGAGGTCGTCGCCCTGGGCAGGGCGTTGGAGGAGGTCGATTTCTGGCGTGGCATTCGTGTCCGCGCCGATCTTGGAGGCAAGGGCCCACGACAATGGCTGCGTGACGTGGCCGCCGTCGTGCAGCCCGCCCTGATCGAAGATCAGCCCCGGCGACTATTGGCAGCACTGGCGGCGGGCGTGCCTGTGATCGCCACGGCCGCTTGTGGGATTCCCGCCCGTGAGGGGCTGATGTTGGTGCCGGCAGGCGACGGCGCCAAGCTTGCGGCGGCGCTTCGGCAGATCCTTGAAGCCTGAGGCCCGGTCGATACCATCACGTAACTGGGCAATCAAATAATAATGGTTTCTTTGGCCGACCCGCTCGCGCGAGCCGGCGGGTTGCGAAGCGAGTCCAGGAAACGGTCCCTTCTTCGCCATGCGGGCCGGTCCGGTGACACAAAACCGGCCCTCTCCTCGGCTGCGAGCGGCCCCCCTCAAGACGAGTGCCGAGCTTCATGCGATTAGGCGAGGGATTCCCGCGTCATCGCGGCGACTGACCCATTGACAGCGCTGGAAGGCCGGGCATACCGTCGCGACCAATGGTGGTTCCAGGCCGTACCGGCCGTTGACCGACCGAGATGTGTAAGGGGAGGCTATTGATGAAACGCAATCTTCTGGGGGCTGTCGCGCTCAGCGCGATGATGGCCCTTGGGTTTACCGTGTCCGCAGAGGCGAAAACGCTGGTCTATTGCTCGGAAGCGAGCCCCGAGGGCTTCAATCCCCAGCTGTTCACCTCCGGCACGACATTGGACGCGACGAAGCCCCTCTATAACGGCTTGGTCGAGTTCGTTACCGGAAAGACGACCCTGAAGCCGGGTCTCGCCGAGAAGTGGTCGATCTCCGACGACGGCCTGACCTATACCTTCAATCTGCGCAAGGGCGTGAAATTCCACGGCAGCGGTTTCGCGCCGACGCGCGACTTCAATGCCGACGACGTGGTGTTCAGCTTCGATCGTCAGCTCAACAAGGATAATCCATTTGCCAAGGTGTCGGGCGGTACTTACGAGTACTTCAACGACATGGGCATGCCCGACATCATCAAGAGCGTGGAAAAGGTCGACGACAATACGGTCAAGTTCACGCTCAACCATCCGGAGGCGCCGTTCCTCGCCGACCTGGCGATGGCATTCGCTTCGATCCAGTCCAAGGAATATGCCGATGCCATGTTGAAGGCCGGCACGCCGGAGAAGGTCGATCTCAATCCGGTCGGCACCGGGCCCTTCACCCTGGAGAGCTATCAGAAGGACGCTGTCATCCGCTTCAGTGCGGCGGCCGACTACTGGGGCGGCAAGCCGAAGCTCGACAAGCTGGTATTCGCCATCACGCCCGATGCAGCGGTCCGCTGGGCCAAGCTGAAGGCCAACGAATGCCAGGTGATGCCCTTCCCCAATCCCGCCGACGTGGCGGCGATGCAAAAGGATCCGAGCATCAAGGTGCTGCACCAGGAAGGCCTCAACATAGGCTATCTGGCCTTCAACACCGAGCACAAGCCCCTCGACGATGTGCGCGTGCGCCAGGCGATCAACTATGCGATCAACCGCGATGCCATCCTGAAGGCCGTCTATCAGGGCGCCGGCAAGAAGGCGAAGAATCCGATCCCGCCGACCATCTGGTCGTACAACGACGCGGTGAAGGACTATGCGTATAGCCCAGCGAAGGCGAAGGCGTTGCTCGCCGAGGCGGGACTGAAGGACGGCTTCAAGGCCAAGCTCTGGGCCATGCCGGTCCAGCGTCCCTACAACCCCAATGCCAAACTGATGGCGGAGATGATGCAGGCGGACCTCAAGAAGGTCGGCATCGACGTCGAAATCGTCTCCTACGAGTGGGGTGAATATCTGAAGCGCTCCAAGGCCGGCGAACACGACATGGTGCTGCTGGGCTGGACGGGCGACAACGGCGATCCGGACAACTTCTTGAACCAGCTTCTCTCCTGTGGTGCGGCCAAGGACGGCGGCAACCGGGCCCGCTGGTGCGACAAGACATTTGACGATGCGGTGACCCAGGCCAAGATGACGAGCGATATCAAGAAGCGTACTGCTCTCTACAAGGCGGCCCAGGTCGAGTTCAAGGCGCAGGCGCCGTGGGTCACGGTCGCCCACTCCCTGGTCTATGAGCCGATCCGCACGAACGTGAAGAACTACAAAGTCGATCCCTTCGGTCTGCACGTCTTCAACGACGTCGACCTGCAATAGGGCGGGCGACATAGACTAAGGTTCAACGGGGGAGGCCTGGCAACTGGGCCTCCCCCGTCGGCCATATGGCGTAGGCCATGCTGCGTTTCATACTGACCCGCGTCAGTCTGGTGATCCCAACCTTCATCGGGATGACGCTGCTGACATTCGTCATGATCCGCCTCATACCCGGCGACCCAATCGAAGCCTTGGCCGGCGAGCACGGCGTGGATCCGACGCGCCACGAGGAATTGCGCCATCAGTTCGGCTTCGACAAGCCGCTGTTGATTCAATACCTCCTCTATGTCAGTCGCGTGCTGCATGGCGACCTCCTCAACTCGCTCTCGACCCACCAGCCGGTGTTGACGGAGTTCACCCAGTTGTTCCCCGCCACGATCGAGCTGTCGGTCTCGGCCATGCTGTTCGCGGTCGTCCTGGGCCTGCCGGCGGGAATTCTGGCGGCCACGCGACGCGGAAAATTCCTCGACCATTCGGTGATGGGCGTCTCCCTGGTGGGATACTCCATGCCGATTTTCTGGTGGGGGTTGTTGCTGATCCTGTTTTTCTCGGTCTATCTCGGATGGACGCCGGTCTCCGGGCGTATCGACATCGCCTATGATTTCGACTCCGTCACCGGCTTCATGTTGATCGATTCATTGCTGTCCGGCCAGGACGGCGCCTTCACCTCGGCGATGAGCCATCTGATCCTGCCGATGATCGTGCTGGGCACGATTCCTTTGGCGGTGATCGCGCGCATGACGCGCTCCTCCATGCTCGAAGTGCTGAACGAGGACTACATCCGCACGGCCAAAGCCAAGGGCCTGTCGCCGCCACGAGTCGTCTGGATCCACGCCCTGCGCAATGCGTTGATCCCGGTGATCACCGTCATCGGACTTCAGGTCGGAACCCTTATGGCGGGAGCCATCCTGACGGAGACGATCTTTTCCTGGCCCGGCGTGGGCCGATGGCTGATCGGGTCCATCTATCGGCGAGATTATTGGGTGCTCCAGGGCGGCACCTTGCTGATCGCCTCGATCGTCATCCTGGTCAATCTGTTCGTCGATCTGATGTATGGCTTGATCAACCCCCGCATTCGGCATGTGAGGTAGGACGATGGCGGCCCAGACGGAAAATCTGCCGATCAAGCGCAGCCAGCCGCTGCATCCCTTGCACGAGACCTGGCTGTATTTCTGCGAGAACAAGGGCGCGCTGGCCGGGCTGATCGTCATCATTGCGCTCGGTCTGGTGGCGATCTCTGCGAACCTGATCGCGCCCTATAGTCCCATCGATCAGTACCCCGACTGCCAGCTTCTGCCGCCCGCCTGGCAGGACCGCGATCCGGCGGATTTCTCCAACTGCACCGCGCAGTATTTCCTGGGCACCGATCCAGCCGGGCGCGACATGCTTTCCCGGCTCATCTTCGGCGCGCGCCTCTCTCTACTGATCGGCGCCATTGTAGTGACGATCTCGCTGGCCACGGGAATCGTGCTGGGCCTGGTCGCCGGCTTCTTCCGCGGCGTGGCCGACATCCTCATCATGCGCACGATGGATATGCTGCTGGCATTGCCCTCGCTGCTGCTGGCCATCGTCATCGTCACCATCCTGGGGCCAAGTCTGACCAATGCCATGGTGGCGGTCGCCATCGTGACATTGCCGCATTACGTCCGCCTGATGCGGGCCGCCGTGCTGACCGAGGTCAGCAAGGATTATGTCATCGCCTCGCGGGTCTCCGGCGCGGGTCTGCTGCGGCAGATGTTCATCACGGTGCTGCCGAATTGCCTGGCGCCGCTGATCGTGCAGGCGACCCTCGGATTTTCCTCGGCGATTCTGGACGCCGCGGCGCTGGGGTTCCTGGGCCTGGGCGCCCAGCCGCCGACGCCGGAATGGGGCACCATGCTCTCGGGCTCGCTGGGCTATATGCAACGCGCCCCCTGGGTCGTGACATTCCCCGGCCTTGCCATCCTGATCACGGTGTTGGCCTTCAATCTCATGGGCGACGGGTTGCGCGATGCGCTCGATCCGAAGTTGAAGCGCTGATGGCCCTGGTCGAGATCAAGAACCTCTCCGTCGAGTTCCAGACAGCGCGCGGCCCTTTGCGCGCCGTCGACCGGCTGGATCTCACCATCGACGAGCGAGAGGTCGTCGGCGTGGTCGGTGAATCCGGCTCGGGCAAGAGCGTCACCATGCTGGCGCTGATGGGCCTGATCCCCTGGCCAGGCAAGGTGACGGCCGATCGCCTGGTCTTCGACGGCCAGGATTTGCTGACCATGTCCGCCGGCCAGCGCCGGCATATCACGGGCAAAGACGTTGCCATGATCTTTCAGGAGCCAACGACCAGCCTCAATCCCTGCTTCACCATTGGCTTCCAGATCATGGAGACCTTGCGCGTGCACGAGGGGGGCTGCCGCGCCGTCCGACGGACCCGCGCGCTCGAATTGCTGGATCAGGTCGGCATCCCGAGTGCGGCCTCGCGGCTCTCGGCCTTCCCCCATCAGCTCTCCGGCGGCATGAACCAGCGGGTGATGATCGCCATGGCGATCGCCTGCAATCCGCGCCTGCTGATCGCCGACGAGCCGACCACCGCGCTGGATGTCACCATCCAGGCCCAGATCATCGACCTGCTGCTGAACCTGCAGCGCGAGCGCGGCATGGCGCTGGTCCTGATCACCCACGACATGGGTG
>WNFT01002742.1_pt1 | contig 15115 bp, 13 predicted proteins | sample 5400191 | NCBI WGS metagenome assembly WNFT01 (sample SAMN13153359, study PRJNA577476) | soil metagenome | isolation source: 80 cm saprolite under Madrone tree | place: USA:California | collected 2016-06-14 | reverse complement strand
CGGTTCGCGGAGACCGAGGCGGACGGCGGCCGCGATCTGGCGCGCGCCGCCGAGTTGACGCATGACGCCGTCTTGCGACGGCTCTTCTTCCGCCACGCGGGAGACGAGCAGCTGCACGCCGACCTGTTCGGGCGCCGCGCCCGCGAGCTGCTGGCAGTGCAACCGGGCGCTCCGGGCTTCGAGGCGAACTGGCTTGCTCCCGGCGAACGCGGGCTCGATGACCTGCGGGTAGAAGAAGAAGCCGATGAGACGCTCCTCGCATTCCTGCATCTCTCCGAGCAAGCGGCGGCAGGCCGGTTCGCCGCTTATGCAGAGGTGCTGGACGCCGACCCGCTGACCCGAGAGCTTTTCGCCCGCGTTCTCGAAGACGAGGCGTTTCACATGACGTACACCCGCAAGCAGCTGGCGCGGCTCTCTCCCGACAAGCAGGGCCTTCGTCTCTGGCAGGCCCGCGCAGCCAGGCTCTGGAGCGCGTATCTGCGCCTCGCGGCGAGGCTCGCCGCAATGCTCGGTCATCTTCTGCTGCTGCTGCAGTACTTCCTGCTCCTGCCGCCGTTCGCGGCCCTCGCCAAGCGCGCCGCGCGGTCCGAACCGCAGGGCTTTGCCGCGGCGCGCCGTCCGACGCCCCTGAAGAGCCAGTACTGATGCGCATCCTCGGTATCTCCGCGCACTATCACGACTCGGCGGCCGCGTTGCTGGTCGACGGCATCCCAATCTGCGCGGTGCAGGAAGAGCGCCTCTCGCGCCGCAAGAATGATGCTGCGTTCCCGCTCTGCGCCATCGAATGGTGCCTCGAACAGGCGCGCCTCGAGCCCGAGCAACTCGATGCAGTGGTCTTCTACGAAAAGCCGATGCTCAAGTTCGATCGGATCTTGACCATGGCCCTGCGCGGGTTCCCCCGCACCTGGCGCAGCTTTCCGCGGGCGATGCAGAACGCGCTGGGCGGCAAGCTCTGGGTCAAGGGAATCATCGCCTCGCAGCTCGGCGTCCGCCCCGATCGGATCCTGTTTTGCGAGCACCACCAATCTCACGCGGCGGCTGCGTTCCTCACCGCTCCCGTGCAGCGCGCCGCGATCCTCACCGCTGACGGCGTCGGTGAGTGGGCGACCTTGACCCTCGGCCGGGGCGAAATCGACAGCCGGGGACAAGCGCGACTCGAGATCTCGCGCGAGCTCCGCTTTCCGCACTCGCTCGGGATGCTCTACTCGACGTTCACCGCCTATCTCGGCTTCCCGGTGAACGAGGGCGAGTACAAGGTGATGGGCCTCGCTGCGTACGGGCGGCCGGCATACGAGGAGCTGCTCTGGCGTATCGTACGCCGCACCGCGGACGGCGGGATCGCGCTCGATCTCTCGTACTTCGACTTCCACCAGGGCGCCCGGCAGAGCTGGTCGCGCAAGCTCGTCGCCGAACTGGGACCGCCGCGCCATCCCTGGCAGCCCCTCGACCCTTCGACGCCCGACGGCCAGCGCTGCGCCGACATCGCCGCCAGCGTGCAGCGAGTATTGGAAGAGATCCTGGTCGACCTCGCCCGCCGGCTGCAGCGCGAAACGGGCCTTCCGGATCTCTGCCTGGGCGGCGGTGTCGCGCTGAACGGCGTCGCCAACGCGCGGATCCTGCGCGAGTCGGGATTCAGCAATCTCTACGTCTCACCCGCGCCAGGCGATGCCGGATGCGCAGTGGGCGCGGCGCTCTATGCCGACCGGATCCATTTCGGGCGTCCGCACGTCACGCTCCCAGATCATCCGTACTGGGGACCGGTGGTGGACGCCGGTGAGCTGGCGCGCATCGCCGCAGAGGATGGCCTGGAGGCGCAGCGCCTCACAGAGCCGCAGCTGTTGAGGCGGGTCGCCGAGGAGCTCGCGCAGGGCCGCATCGTGGGTTGGATGCAGGGGGCCTGCGAGCTCGGCCCGCGCGCGCTCGGCAACCGGAGCATCCTGGCGGCGCCGCACGAGCCCGCGATGCGCGAGCGGCTGAACCGCTCCATCAAGTACCGCGAGGAGTTTCGTCCATTCGCCCCAGCGGTCCCGATCGAGCAGGCGGATCGCTATTTCGCGGTTCCGCCGGGGGGACTGCGGCTGGGGCGCTACATGTCCGGCGTCTTTGCCGTACGGCCGCAATGGCGCGAGAAGCTAGCGGCGATCACACACGTGGACGGCACCGCCCGCCTGCAGACGGTCGATCCGGCGATGGCACCGCGTTTCCATGCTCTGCTCAAGGCATATGGCGAGCGGACCGGTATCCCGGTCCTGCTCAACACCAGCTTCAACCTGTCCGGCGAGCCCATCGTCAATCGGGCCGTCGAAGGCTACTCCACGTTCCGGCGTAGCGGCATCGATCTCCTGGTCGCCGGAGATGCCTTGGTGACGAAGCGTCGGGCCGCGGAAGCGCTTCCGGAGGTCGCATGATCCGCCGTCGGAACAGGCTGGCGCGAACCTGGCTCATGCTTGCGAACGCGGCGCCGACGATCGCCGACGGAGCGCGCGGTTTGTGGCGCAGCGACTCGGGCCGCAAGTGGCTCACGCCGCTGCTGGTGTTCCTCTGCGCGACGGGACTGATCCTGATCATCAGCGCCACGGTCGAGGCGCTGGCCCCGTTCCTGTATGCCATCTTTTGACGATCTGCTGGCCTGCCCGCGCTGCGGCGGCCCGCTGCGCGCGCTCCGCTGCGATGCCTGTCCCGCGCAATATGACGCGCCCGGCGCGATCCCCGATCTCCGCCTGCCCTCCGACGCGCGCACCGAGCAGGTTCGCGGCTTCTACATGGCGGCGCCGTTCCCGGGATACGCGCCCGAAGAAACCTACTCAGGTCTACGCGCTCGCGCCTCACGAAGCGCGTTCGCGCGCAGCCTGGACGCGGCGATTCCCGGAGACGGCACCGTGCTGGAGATGGGTTGCGGTACCGGGCAGCTCAGCCTGTTCCTGGCGAGTGCGGACCGCGTGGTGGTGGGCGCGGATCTGAGCCGCGCCTCGCTGGAGCTCGCGCAGGGTGCTGCGGAGCGATTCGGCGTCAGCGGCGCGCGGTTCGTCGAGACCGACGTTCGCGCTCCCGGACTGCGCAGGGAAGGCTTCGACGTCGTGATCTGCAACGGCGTGCTGCACCACACACCCGACCCGGGCGCCTCGTTCGCTGCGCTTTCGCGGTTGGTGCGGCCGGGCGGCATCATCGTCGCCGGCGTCTACAATGCGGTCGCGCGGATGCCTTTGCGCATGCGGCGCTTGCTCGCGCGCCTGAGCGGCTACCGTTGGATTCCCGGCGACCCGATACTCCGCGAACGGCGGAGCGAGCCAGGGCGGCGCGAGGCCTGGGTGCGCGATCAGTACCAGCACATCGAAGAGCACCGGCACACCATCGGCGAGGTGCGCGGTTGGTTCCGAGACGCTGGGCTCACCTGGGTGCGCGCATATCCGAGCACGCAGCTCGGCGGAGAAGCGAACGAGCTCTTTGCGCAGGAAGATGACTGGGCCTTGGAGCGAGCTCTGGCGCAAATCGGGTGGATGCGGACCCTGGGACGGGAAGGTGGCTTGTTCGCGGCTGTAGGAGCGAAACCCTGCTGACGCGCATGCATAGATTCCCTTCATGCCCGCCGAGGCCCTCCTCTTCGACGTCGACGGCACCCTGGTGGATTCGGTGGACCTGCACGCCCGCGCCTGGCAGGAGGCATTCGATCACTTCGGCAAGCACATCCCGTTCGAAGCCATCCGCGCGCAGATCGGCAAGGGCGGGGACGAGCTGATGAAGGCGCTCCTCCAGCCGGAGGAGCTGAAGCGCCGTGGGAAGAAGATCGACGCCTACCGCACCGATCTCTACAAGCGCAAATACCTGAAAGCGGTGCGCGGCTTTCCGCGCGTCTGCGATCTGTTCCAGGAGCTGCGCCGGCGCAACGTGCGCATCGCGCTCGCGTCCTCGGCGAAGCGCGACGAGCTTTCCAGGTACGAGAAGCTCTGCGAGATCGACGATCTGGTCGAGATCGAGACCAGCGGCGACGACGCCGAGCGGAGCAAGCCGCATCCGGACATCCTCGGCGTGGCGCTCGAACGCCTCGGCCCCGGGACGGCGAAAGACCGCGTCTACATGATCGGCGACTCGCCCTGGGACGCGATCGCCGCTACCCGCCTCGGCGTCCGGACCATCGGCGTCCTCTGCGGAGGCTTTCCCGAGGCGGATCTGCGGAAGGCGGGATGCGTCGCGATCTACCGCGACCCCGCCGATCTGCTGGCGCGGCTCGACGAATCGCCGATCGTCCGCTGAGCCCACCGCGCGAACGTCGTCGCCAGCTCGGCGAGCACGTCCTCGTCCGTGCGGCCGGTGCTCTTGCGCACGTGGAACGAATGGTCCGCGTCGTCGACGACGTGGAGCGTCGCCCGGGGCAGCCCATCGACCACCGGACGCAGCAGCGCCAGATCGGCGAGGTCGTCGCGCGTTCCCTGCAGGAAGAGCATGGGGACTTCAACCTTCGCCAGGTGCTCCGCCCGCTCGACGCCAGGCTTGCCCGCCGGATGCAGCGGAAATCCAACGAACGCGAGGCCGAGCACATCCGCGAGCGGCGCCAGCGACTGCGCCTGCGAGGTCATCCGCCCGCCCATCGACTTGCCGCCGGCGAATAGCGGCAGCCGTTCCCGCGCCGCGACCGCGACGGCTTCGCGAATGCGCTCGTGGAGTGCGGGCGGCCGATCGATGCGACGTTTCCCCTGCTCCATGTACGGGAACTCGTAGCGGAGCGTCGCGACCCCCTCGGCGGCGAGCGCCCCGGACAACTTCTCCAGGAAGGGATGGCGCATGCCCGCGCCGGCGCCGTGCGCCAGGACGTACAGGCACCACGACTCCTGCGGCCGTCGCAGGATCACTTCAGCTTCTCCGCGAGCCGCGCGAGCGCTGCCTGCAAGTCCGGATTCAGCTCGAGCACCGGGCTGAGCGGGTCCTCCCGCAACCTCTTCATCCGCGCCGGCGCCGTCGCGAGCGTGAACTTGCCCGGGTCGAGCTTGCCGTTGACCTCGTTCCAGCGCAGCGGCATCGATACCGTCGCTCCCGGGACCGGCCGCGCGCTGAACGGACCGGCGATGGTCTTCCCGTGCCCGTTCTGCAGGTAGTCCAGGTACACGCGGCCTTTGCGCGAGGGAATGTGCCGCTGGGTGGTGGCGATCTTCGGGTACCGCGACTCCACCGCCCGCGCGATCAACTCCGCGAGCGTCGTCGACTGCGCGTGCGTCAGCTGACCCGCCACCGGCAAGAGGACGTGCAGACCCTTCTGCCCGCTGGTCTTGCAGAAGCTGGGCAGCCCGATCTCCTCGCAGAGCTCGTGCACGGCATTCGCCAGCGTGACCACGTCCTGGAAAGGCGCCGTCTTCGGGTCGAGGTCGATGATGCTCCAGTCCGGGTGTTGCGGTTTCGCCATCCGCGATGCCCAGAGATGGAGCGGAATGGTGCCGAGATTGATCACGTACAGCAGCGTGTCGACGTCCTCGCAGATGAAGAAGTCGATGTCGCGCCCGCCTTCCTCGCTCCACACCCGCGCCGTCCTCACCCAGGCGGGCACGTAGTCCGGCGCGTCCTTCTGGAAGAAGCTCTTGCCGGCGATGCCATCCGGATACCGCGTCAGCACCACCGCACGATCGCGCAGGTACGGCATCAGCCAGGGCGAGACCGCGCGGTAGTAGTCGATCAGATCGCCCTTGGTGTGGCCCTCTTCGGGCCAGAAGACCTTCTCCAGGTTGCTGAACGGCACCTCGCGCGGTGCCAGCGTGACGGGCGGCGTACCCGGCTCGATGCACTCGGCCGGCGCCTTGTCCGTGCGGAACCGCAGGAATGTCGGCTGGCGCAGGAGGCCTTCCTCCGTGATGTCCTTGTAGCGCACCTCGACCACGAGCTTCGGCTGCACCCAGGTGTGTCCGGACCCGCCCGGAAGCGGCCCGATGCAGGGCGGCTTCGGCAGCCGCAGCGCCTCCATCTCGGCGCGCGCGGACGTCAGCTCCTTCTCGCTGAAGCCGCCGCCCACCTTTCCGACGTAGACGAAGCCCTCCGACTTGCGCACCGCGACGTGGACGGAGCCGAAACCAGTACGCGAGCCCTCGGCCCGGGTGAAGCCCACCACCGCGAAGTCGCCGACGCGGTCGATGCGGACCTTCTGCCAGTCGCGAAACCGCCCGCTCCGGTACACGGACTGCGCGCGCTTCGCGACGATGCCCTCGAGCCCGAGCTCGCGCACGCTGGCGTAGAGGGCGCGGCCGCGGCCTTCGATGTGCTCGACGGCGCGGATCGGTCCCGCCGCCGGCACCAGGCGCAGCAGAAGCTTCTTGCGCTCGACCAGCGGGAGCGGACGGAGATCGTAGTCCTCGAAGGCGAGCAGATCGAAGAGGAACAGCGTCGCGGGCAACTCGGCGGCGGCCCGATCCACGTCTCGCGGCGCCGTGAGCAGCGCGCGCTTCTGCAGCCGCTGGAAGACGGGCCGGCCGGTATCGTCCAGCACGACGATCTCTCCATCGGCGACGAATCGTTCCGCGGGCAGCGCGAGCAGCGCGCGCGCCAGGTCGGGAAATACCGCGGTCGCGTCCGCGCCACGCCGGTAGAAGATTCGCGGACGGGAGCCGTCCCGGCTGACGATGGAGCGAAACCCGTCGTACTTCAGCTCGAACAGCCACTCGGGATCGTCGAACGGATCGCTGCGCGGCTCGGCGAGCATCGGCTGCAGGTCATCGCCGGCGACGGGCCGCCGCGGCGCCTTCAGCCGCTCGCAGATGGCGCGAAGCTCCGCGGCGCGATTACCGCGTTCGCGCAGCTCCTCCACCGCCAGCCCGGAAAGGATCGACGAGTCCTCATACGGCTGCGCGACGCCCCGGCGCACGTGGCCGTCGCCGGTCTCCTTGATCAGAAGCCACTCCTTTCCGGTCTCGCCCTTGATCCGGACCAACGTCCACATCCCCTTGAGCTTGAATCCCTTCAGCTCGAACAGGAGCTTGCCGGCCTTCACTCCTTCGCGAGGATCGCCGGACGGCCGCCAGAGCCCGCGGTCCCAGACGATCATCGGCCCCGCGCCGTACTCGCCGTCGGGGATCACGCCTTCGAAGTCGGCGTATTCGACCGGGTGGTCCTCGGTCTGCATCGCCAGCCGCTTCTCGGCAGGATCGGGATGCGGCCCCTTCGGCACCGCCCAAGACTTCAGGACTCCGTCCCACTCCAGGCGCAGGTCGTAATGCATGCGCGTAGCGCTGTGTTTTTGCACGACAAAAACACCGGGACGGGCCGCACCGGAACCCATCGGCTCCGGGGTACGATCGGGCGAGCGCTTGCGCCGGTATTCATCCAGGAAGTTGGACATTCCCTCGGCCACGTTATCATCCGCCGCCCATGAGACCACTCGCTTCGGGGACCATTTCCTTCGGGCTGGTCTCCATCCCGGTGAAGCTTTTTTCGGCGACGGAGGCCTCGGCCGCTATCTCCTTCAACCTGCTGCACGCGAAATGCGGCGGGCGGGTGAAGCAGCAGTACATCTGCCCGCGCGAGGACAACGTCGTCGTCCCGCGGGAGGAGATGGTGAAGGGCTACGAGTTCGCCAAGGACCGCTACGTCACTTTCACGCCCGAGGAGCTCAAGGCCCTGGAGGAGAAGGCGTCGCAGCAGATCGAGATCGCCGAGTTCGTTCCCAGCGAGAAGATCGATCCGGTCTATTTCGACAAGGCCTACTTTCTCGGCCCGGAGAAGGGCGCCGACCGCGCCTACGCGCTGTTGGCGGAGGCGATGCGCCGCAGCGGCAAGACGGCGCTGGCGCGCTACGCCGCCCGCGGCAAGCAGTATCTGGTGCAGATCCGCCCGCTGCCCGAAGGCGGCCTGGTGATGCAGAACCTGCTCTACACGGACGAGGTGCGCAGCTTCAAGGATGTCGGCGTCGAGCCGGTCCAGGTGAAGGAGCCTGAGCTGCAGCTGGCGCAGCAGATCATCCAGCAGATCACCACGGACGAGTTCAAGCCTGAGAAGTACGAAGACGACGTGCGCAAGCGGATCCAGGAGCAGATCGAGCGCAAGGTCCAGGGCCAGGAGATCCAGATCGAGCAGCCGGCAGCGCCGCAGACGCAGATCATCGATCTGATGGAGGCGCTCAAGGCATCGCTGGCGTCGAAAGGCCTGGCGCCGGCGAAGGAGAGCGCGGGCGCTGATGCATCCGCGGATGAGCGCAAGCCCGCCAAGCGCGCCGCCCGCGAGGCCAAGGCGGAGAAAAAGGCTTCTTCCCGGAAGTAGCCGGTCGTGCGATCTTCGGCCGCGATGGGCGGCTACGGAGCGCGCGAGGTGGCGAAGATGGTCGGCCTCTCCGTGTCCCAGGTGCGCGCGTACGTGCGCGCAGGATTCCTCGAGCCGACGCGCGGTCCCCGTGGAGTGCTGCGATTCTCGTTCCAGGACCTGGTGCTTCTCCGCACGGCGAAGGGGCTGGTTTCGGCCCGCATCGCTCCCCGGCGCGTCCGCAGCGCGCTGCGCAAGCTGAAGGAGCAGCTTCCCGAAGGCAGGCCCTTGCGCGGCGTACACATCCGGGCCGTGGGCGATCGCATCGTGGTGGGCGACGGCCGCGCGTCGTGGAGCGCCGAATCGGGACAGGTCCTGTTCGACTTCGAGACGCAGGAGTTGGCGCGAAAGGTGGCGCCGCTGCAGATCCGCGCGCGCGGTGGCGATGCCACGGACTGGTACGAGCGCGGCTGCGACCTGGAGGAGACCGCGCCGGACGAGGCGCGCGATGCGTACCGGCGCGCCCTGGAGCTGAATCCCTCGCATGGGGACGCGTGGGTCAATCTCGGCCGGTTGCTGCACGAAGCGGGGGACCCGCGCGCTGCCGCGCAGCACTACCGCAGGGCGATCGAGCTCAATCCCGACAGCGTGGTCGCGCTCTTCAACCTCGGCGTGGCGCTCGAAGACCTGCGCATGCCCGACGAGGCGATCCTCGCCTACCGCACCGCGCTCGCGGCCGACTCGGGCTGCGCGGACGCTCATTACAACCTCTCGCAGCTCTACGAGGCGCGCGGTGAAGGGACGGCGGCGCTGCGCCACTTGCGCACGTACCGCAAGCTGGTGCAGGCGTGAGGGTGTACGTCGGAACGAGCGGGTACAACTACGAGGCGTGGCGCGGAAGCTTCTATCCGGAGGATCTTCCCTCGAGGAAGATGCTCGGGTTCTACGCGGAGCGGTTCGACAGCGTCGAGATCAACTACTCCTTCTACCGGAGGCCCACGCCGAAGATCCTCGAGGGGTGGGCGGCGCAGGTGCCGGAGCGGTTCCGCTTCGCGCTCAAGGCCTGGCAGCGGATCACGCACCAGAAGCGGCTGCGCGACTGCGCGGATCTGCTGGAGTCGTTCGCGGACGCGGCCCGCACCCTGGGCGGCCGCCTGGCGCCGGTGCTGTATCAGCTCCCTCCGAACCTCAAAGCGGACCTGCCGCTCTTGCGCGATTTCCTCCATCAGCTCCCGCGAGACCTGCGCGCGGCCTTCGAGTTCCGTCATGCGAGCTGGTTCGCGGACGAGACGTACACGGCGCTGCGCGATGCCGGCGCGGCGCTCTGCATCGCCGAGAGCGAAGACCTGGCGACGCCCCCGGTGCAGACGGCGGGCTTCGGTTACCTGCGTTTGCGGCGCCTCGACTACGATGCCGCAGCGCTGACGAAATGGGCGGACTTCGTCCGGACGTTCTCTGGCGAGGTGTTCGTGTATTTCAAGCACGAAGACGAAGCGCGCGGACCCGCGTTCGCCAAGGAGTTCTTGGAACTGATGTAGGGCTGTTCGCCAGCCGACGCCGTTTTCCACGGTTCCGGCATCGCCGTGTCTCCCGAAGCGGAGGAACGGAAGGATGCCGAGAGTGGTCCTGGTGGGAAGCGATCTCAAAGTGCGTACGCAACTCTTCGGCTTGCTCGCCGAACATGGCATCTCCGTCGTGGCGGCGGACGACGCGGCCGATGCGATCGCGCGCGTCAACGCAATGGACGCCCCGCCGGATCTGGTACTGGTCGACCGCCGGATCGCGCGCGAGGACGAGCGGGAGCTGATCCGCTGGATGAGGTCCCGTTCCCGGTTTCCGAAGGTGCCGGTGGTGCTCTTCACGGCGCACGGTGGCGGGTTGGAGGGGGGCACCTCCATCGACGACCTCAGGGAGGCATTCGACGCAGCGCTGGTGCTCGCCATCGTGCAGGCCATCTGCGAGACGCCCTGAACCGTTCAGTGGCTCGGTGAGCATCACTTCTCAAGGCGCTCCTGCTCGTAGCCGCCGCTCTGGGAGCACTGAAGCTGCTCCACGAAGACGCCTCTGGGGTCATCGAGAACGTCCTCGAGCGAGTGCCGTTCGCGCCTGGTCACAGGTTGTTCGAACGTTTTCGCAGGACGTGTCGGGCTACCAAAATGTCCGAAAGGCGCGCCGCTCAAGAGCCGATCGCCGAAGCCTCGATATGAGCGATACGCACCGATCCAGAGGGTCATTCACCCACCTCAGCCGGCGCGACGCCGCCTCAACGCGATGAGTCCGCATGCCCCTGTAACGCCTGATCGCAGATCGTGCGTCCGGTCGCCGGCCCGGGTAATGTCCTACGCCCCGCGACGGTCGCACGAACCGTGACCCATCGCGAATGGGGCGAGCAGCACCAGCGCGTCAGCTGGATGAAACAGCCCGGAATCCTGTCATCTGCGCTGGCAGATTACAGGTGGTCCTCCTCGACGGGTAGATGGTCAGGACGGCCCGAGTCACTGCTCTCTTTTACTTGGATGAGTCCGCAAATTTCGATAAGCGCGCCGCGAGGATCCAATTTCATCATTAACGAAAGCTTTGAGTGGCCGTGATTCAGGACGACCACCCTCTCTCGTCAATCTTGCCGAATGGCGCTTGCGGCGAGCCGCCCCATGTTGGCTTTGGCCACCGCTGCGCTCGGGCAGCTGGCACAGAGAAAGGAATGGTTGCATCCGTGGCACAGGAACAGGAGAAGACATGCCATTCTTCGCGCCGCAGCGTCCTCGCTGCCCTGATGTCGCTGTTCGTCACATCCGGAGGCGGCATCGCGCAGACGTCCTCGACGCCCGGTTTCAGCGGGCGGGCGTACGTCGTACAAGCTACCGTTCCGCCCCTCTCGCCGATCACCGTCGCCGATACCGGTCAGCTATCTTCCAGTGGAGGCGCTCAGGAAGCCTCTCTTCTCGACGTCCCGGCGATCTCGCTGGGCACCGTCGGGGCTCTGAATGGCGCTGACGTCGCGCACTCAACGACGATCGGGCGGGGCAACGCGAGCCGGTCAGAGGCATCGGTCGCGGATCTCAGCCTCACCGTCGCCGGAAACACGATCGCAGCCGATTTCCTGATGTCGGATGTCACCGCCCAATGCAATGGGGCGAGCCCATCCGTCAGCGGCAGGTCCGATCTGGCCAGGCTCGTCGTCAATGATCAGAGCATTGATGTTTCCGGAGCCACCAACCAGACGATCCAGCTGCCTCTCAATGCGGGGGCGGTCATCGTCAACGAGCAGTCGAGCTCGGTCAGCGGCCAGTCGGGCACGATGGACGTCAATGCCCTCCACGTCGTGGTCAACAACCCGGCCCCCGGCGGGGCACCGCTCGCCGACGTGATCATCTCCCACGCACACGCCGACATCACCTGTCCGGTGTCGCCTCCCCCGTGCGACGCGACCGCCGGCGACTTCGTCACCGGTGGGGGATGGGTCGTGTCGCCATCGGACTCAAACGCCAAGGCGAACTTCGCCGTGGCGGGCGGCATCAAGAACGGGTCGTTCTGGGGTCACCTGATGTACCTCGACCACGGCAATCGGTTGCGCGTCAAGGGAACCGCGGTGAAGGGTTACGACACGTACCCCGAGTTCGGACCGAACGGACGGCAGACGTCCGGCTCCGCAGACGTCGATGGCACGGCCGAGTCGTATGAGGCAGACGTCGCCGATGATGGCGAGCCAGGCCGCGGAGTCGACAGGTTCCGGTTGCTGTTGAATGGGGCCCGTGTGACAGGCCTGGATGATTACCTCGCGGGCGGCAATATCCAGGTTCACAAACAACAGTGCCAATAGACCAGAGCGCGGCCCGCGCGTGCCGGGTCGCGCTCACCTCGACTCTACCGACCAGTGCGTGAGCGCCGCTCGTGGGCAATGATGCGCTCTGACTGCCGTGCTAGGGTGCGCGCGCTGGAGGTCAGGAAATGTTCCTCGCGCTCATCGCCGCGCTGGCAGCGAGCCCCGTCGAAGCGGAAGCTCGCCAGATTCTCGACGAGATCCTGCGCGTGGACACCAGCCACGGCAACGAGACGGCGGCGCTGCAGCCACTGCTCGTTCGCTTCCAGCGCGCCGGGGTCCCGGCGCAGATCCTCGAGTCCGCCCCGGGGCGCGGAAACCTGGTCGCGCGGGTACCTGGCACCGGCGCAATGCGGCCCCTGCTCCTGCTCGCCCACATCGACGTGGTTCCGATCGAGGGGCAGCCCTGGACGGTGCCGCCGTTCCAGCCGACCGAGAAAGACGGCTACCTGTATGCGCGCGGCGTGAACGATGACAAGGCGATGGCGGCGGCGTTCACCGCCATTGCGTTGGAGGCGGCGCGCACCCCGCAGAAGCTATCGCGCGATCTCATCGTCGCCCTCACCGCGGGCGAGGAAACCGGTGGGCTGGCCGGAGCGTACTGGCTGGCGCGGAACCATCGCGACCTCATCGATGCCGAGCTGGCATTGAACGAGGGCGGCGGTCTGACCGTGACTCCCGATCTCTCGCGCATGGAGTCGGTGGAGATCGGTGTCGCCGAAAAGACGTTCCAGAGCTACAGCCTGATCGTGAAGGGCAAGGGCGGACACTCTTCCATGCCGCCCACCAACTCCGACCCGGTGGTGACTCTCGCCCGCGCCCTGCAGCGCGTGGGCGAGCTGCGCTTCCCTGCCAAGGTGCTTCCGGAAGCGCGCGAGGGGATCGCGCTCAGGGCCCTGCACGAGAAACCGCCCCTCTCCGATGCCCTCAAGCACGTCGCGCAGGCGGGTACTGTCTCGCCGGAGGACGACGCAGTGATCGGAAAGGACCAGCTTGCGAATGCCCAGATCCGCACCACCTGCGTGACCACCATGTTGAAGGCGGCGCCGCAGGACAACGTATTGCCCACGACGGCGGAGGCCACGGTGAATTGCCGGATCCTGCCGGACGAGACGCGCGAGCAGACGCAGGCGCGGCTTGCGCAGGCGATCGGCGATCCGGCAGTCGAGCTGAAGCCGCTGGAGGACATCGGCTTCGCCAAGCCTTCGCCCATCAGCGGTCCGGTGAACGAAGCCGTGCACGGGGCCGTGCGCGCCCTCTGGGGCGAAGTGCCCGTATCTCATGCGATGGGGACCGGCGCGACCGACTCGCGGCACCTGCGCGCGATTGGCATCCAGTCCTATGGCTTGGGCGGCGCTCCGGGAACGCTCGAGGATGCCCGCGCGGGACGGGCCCTTCATGGCGCCGACGAGCGGCGCCCGATCCGGTGGCTCGGCGAGGGCGTCCGGTTCCTGCGCGAGGTGACCCTGCGGCTCGCGCGCTCACCGTGATGCGCACCGGATCCATGTACATGGGATGCTGAGAAGTCTGCACCTCGTCTGGAACGCGCGGCGGTGTGCTAGAACGAGTTCCAGTTGGGTAGCGTATGGACACCGTACCCGCGGGGCTCGGCTTCGTTTCCCACTACCGGCTGCTCTCGAAAATCGGCGCTGGTGGCATGGGCGAGGTCTGGCTAGCGGAGGATACCCAGCTTCCGCGCAAGGTGGCGGTGAAGCTTCTTCCCAGGCACGCGGCGCGAGATCCTCAGGCTGTTGCGCGGCTGCTGCGCGAAGCGCAGGCCGCAGCTACCGTCGACCACCCGGCAGTAGTGACGGTCTACGAGGCGGGCGTCTGGTCGGAGGCGCCGTACCTGGTCATGCAACGGGTGGAGGGCGAGACGCTTTCCGAACGGCTCACCCGGGGGCCGTTGCCGGTGGCCGAGGCAATGACGCTGGCGGAGCGCGTCGCGGATGCGTTGGCCGAGGTGCACGCGCTCGGGATCGTCCATCGCGACCTGAAGCCTTCCAACATCATCCTGGGCCCGCGCGGTCCGAAAGTCGTCGACTTCGGAGTGGCGAGCCTGAAAGGGGCGGTGGAGCTGACCAGCCCGGGCTCCGTCATCGGAACCCCGTTGACGATGAGCCCTGAACAGGTGAAGGGCCGACCTGCGGACAATCGATCCGACTTGTGGGCGCTCGGAGTCATCCTCTACGCCGCACTCACCGGCCGCGAGCCCTTCGCGGGCGAGACGCCTTTGCAGGTCGGATACGAGGTCGTCGTCGCGCACCCGCCGCCACCGAGCACCTTCCGGCCCGAGGTCACGCCCGCTCTGGACCAGGTCGTCCTCAAATTGCTGCGCAAGGACCCCGCTCAGCGCTACGCGCGGGCCGAGGACCTTCTCGCCGACCTTCATGCCTGCCAGGCGGAGTTGAACGATGCGGCGCCCGCGCAAGTGAAGTCCCCCGTACCGCGCGTAGCGGTGCTTTACTTCGAGGTGCTCGGCTCTTCACCGGAGGATGCCTTCCTCGCAGCAGGCTTGACCGACGATCTGATCGTCGATCTGACGCGCCTGGGCGGTCTGCACGTCGCCTCGCGCGAGGATGTCCGCGTTTATCGCGACCGCGCCGTGCCACCGCGTACGCTGGGACGTGAATTGAACGTGGACTACATCTTGCTTGGAAGCGTCCGCCGGGCGGGGAACCGGATCCGCGTGGCCGCCCAGCTCGTCCGCGCCTCGGACGGGCAAGTGTTCTGGACGGATCGGCTCGATCGGACCCTGGAGGATTTGTTCGGCCTGCAGACGGAAGTGTCCCATCGCATCGTCGAGGCATTGCAGGTGGCGCTGCAGCCAGGCGAACGGGAAATGCTCGAGCGCACCCCGAGCAAGAGCACAGAGGCCTACACGTTCTATCTCAAAGCGCGAGACCTGCTCGACAATGGAACCGGCGATGCGAATCGACGGGCCGAACAGATGCTTCGACTCGCCATCGAGCTCGACCCGCAGTTCGCGTTGGGCCATGCCGCCTTGGGCGAGTGCTATGCGGTACGCGCGCTGAAATGGTGGGGAGGCCCGGAAGTCATCGAGCCGGCCCTGGCCTGCGCACG
>WNFT01002740.1_pt1 | contig 15117 bp, 18 predicted proteins | sample 5400191 | NCBI WGS metagenome assembly WNFT01 (sample SAMN13153359, study PRJNA577476) | soil metagenome | isolation source: 80 cm saprolite under Madrone tree | place: USA:California | collected 2016-06-14 | reverse complement strand
GATCATGGCGCAGATGGGATTTACCGGGGTGTGGGACGTGCTAGACGGCGAGCACAATGCGCTCATCGCGCTGTCCACCGAACCGAAACCGGAGGAAATCGTCGCCGGGCTAGGCACACGCTTTTTCATCACCGAAACCTCCATCAAGCCCTTCTCCGTCGGCTATCCGATTCAGGCTCCCTTGGATGCGTTCCTCTCGCTTCTTCGCGAGCACAAGCTGACTGTTGACAACGTGGAGAGGATCGTCGTCAGGCTTCCGGAGGATGGCGCCCGCATCGTCAATAATCGCTCGATGCCCGACGTCAACTGCCAGCACATCATCGCGCTTGCTCTGGTGGAGGGCGCCGTCTCCTTCGAGGACAGCCACTCGTACGAGCGGATGGCGGATTCGAGGGTGCTCGCCGTAAAGGAGCGTGTGCAACTCATCCCCGATCGAGCGCTAATGGATCCCGCCGCGCGGCGCAGCGGGCTCGTAGAGGTAACGCTCCGAGACGGCCACACGGTCAACCACTTCACGCGCCATCCTCCGGGCACGAAGGAGAATCCACTGAGCACCGAGCGGGTGAACGAAAAGGCGCGATCCCTGATGACGCCGGTGTTGGGTGCTGAGCGGACTGACGAGGTTATTCGGCGGGTAAACGCACTGGAAAGGCTCGATGATGTGCGCGAGCTGCGGCCGCTCCTAGCAGGCTAGAGCATCTTTATGATTGATGGCGATAGCCGGAGTTCGCGAGGTAGTTTGCGCATTCGGTGATTGTGACGCTTGTAAGCGCATCAGCAATGGCCGCAATTAGGGCATCGAAGGTTCGGGCGGCAGCTTTTCGCAGCAAGGCCTTGATCTTGGCGAAGAGCTGCTGGATCGGATTGAGATCGGGACTGTAGGCGGGAAGATAACGCAGCTCGGCGCCGGCGGCTTCGATGGCGTGTTTGATGCCGGCCACTTTGTGGCTGGCGAGATTGTCGAGGATGACGATGTCGCCTTGACGCAGGGTCGGTACCAAGCATTGCTCGACGTAGGCACGGAAGCTCTCGCCATTCATAGGGCCGTCGAACACACAGGGAGCGGTGACTTCGCCCATGCGCAGAGCGGCAACGAAGGTCGTCGTTTTCCAATGTCCCCACGGCACAGAAGACAAGAGGCGCTGCCCACGCGGACAGCGCCCATAACGGCGTGTCATGTTCGTCGCCGCACCTGTTTCGTCGATGAAAACCAGGCGTTCCGGGTTTAGTTCGCCCTGGCTCGGAAGCCATTTCTGACGAGCCTCAGCAACGTCCGGCCGGTTCTGCTCGGCGGCGCGTTGTGACTTTTTTTGAGTGTCAGTCCAGAAACCGCAGCCTATTCCACAGGCAACCGATGCTGACCTTGATCCCGCCTTCGGCCAATAGCCACGCCTGTAATTCCTCGAGCGTCGCGTCGGGATGCGCGATGACCTGCAGGCGATGGGCTTCATCGTGCGCCGCAAGCTTCGGCTTACGCCCAGCCCGCCCAGTGCGCGCGGTCATCTCGCCCGTCGCTCGCCGACGCCCCAGGGCCTTGTAGATGTACGACACGCTTACATGGAAGATCGGCGCCAGCGCATAAACACGCCCCCCACCGTCGACCGCCGCAATCACGCGTTCGCGCAAGTCCTGAGAGTAGGGCTTGCCCATTGGGCCCCCCGAGCCGAATCAGTCCACTCGCAGACGAGCACAAGCCGATCGTCCTGGGAATCCTCCCGATTCCGCTAAACGTGAAACCGCTCTTAATACCAGTCGGCGGCCACAGTTTCTCGGTTTGCCCCCTTTTGACTGCGATCAAGCCTGGCAGGGCTCGCTAAACTGTGGCCGAAATCGCGTAACCGTGGCAGCGGGTGAACTGTGCCTGCCGTCCTGTCGGGCTGACCCTAAGCGTGCATTCACCAGGTTTGTGAGTAAGGGCGCGGTTACGGGTTAGGCTTTTGCGTAAACTTGTGAATCCTGCGGCCGCGGTTCTCGACGATGTAAAGATTGTTTTGCGAGTCTACTGCTACGCTGTGAGGCTGATTGAACTGGCCCGGCAGATTGCCGATCTGGCCGAGGGTTGAGACGATCTTGCCGGACTGGCGCTCGACGATGTCGATGCGCGAATTGTTCTGGTTCACCACGAACATGAATGTCTGGGCGGGATCGCGAGAGAAAGCGAGCGCGACCGTAGCGCCGCCGCTCTGCTCGATCTTGCCGTCCGCCGGCACTGTCGCAGGCTGCCACAGGTAATCGAAGGTCCTCTTGAAATTGCCCATTTTGTCATAGAGCCGGATCTGATTGCCGTAGCGATTGCAGACATAGACTGTGCCGTCATTGGCGAACGCCATGCAGTGCACCGAGTCCATGTCGGTGATCCGCCACTGGCGCAGGAAATTGCCGTTCGCATCGAGCACCATGATGCGGCTGTTGCCGCCGCGGCTTTCGCCGTCGGCGATGTAGATATCGCCGTTCTGCCAATCGACCTGAATGCTCGCGGGCGAGGTGAAGCGGGCGGAGTTCGAGTTGAGCGGCGTGCCCTTGATGGTGCCGTCGGAGGTGTCGAACACGCCCTTGCGGCCGATCTGCTGGAGAAGCTTGCTGCCGTCATGGATGTATTTCTGGATCATGCCGCCCGGAGAGCTTGCGATCCAGACATTGTTGTCCGCGTCGAAATGGCAGGTATGCAGCCGGAATTGGATCGGACCATTGCGCAGTCCAGCGACCGTGCCTTCGACGAGATTGGGATCGCCCCATGAATGGACCACCTTACCGGTCGGGTCGAGCTCGATCATCAGCGGCGCGAGATGCCCGGAATTGAGTTCGCCATCCAAGACATCCTGGCGATTGAGAAGGAGCAAGTGGTCCTGTGCATCGATGCAGTGGCCGCCGAAACCGCCCGTGACCCACAGGTCCGGGAGGGGCTGCGGGAAGGTGACATCGACCTCGTAGCGCGGCGCGATGCCTTGCGCCCAGGAATCAGCGACACTCCACAGTGAAGGCACACAAAGACACGCCGCGAGAGTCACGACTATCGGCGAGCCCGCCAGCGCGCTTGCAAGATCTGCTACGAACACATGTCGTCTCATGTCCGCCCCCTTCTCTCGCGTCGCCGAGACTACCGTAATGCGCTTAATGAGGGAACCGCTTGGCCAGACGTCTGCATTTGGCCCGACGCTGCCGACTTTGGCGTTGCAGCAAGTCGGCAGCTATCTGGGGTACACCGTCATGGCGGTGCTCCGCTTGACACTCGCCCCATCCCAGCATCACTCGCCGGTGGGGCAGGAGTACGGCCGGACCACTCCATCACCTGACGAACCAAACGCGCCACGGTCTTGCTGAGGATCATGATATGATTGCTGCGCAGGAGGTCGATCATGGCAAAAGAATTCAAGACGAGAAGGGAGCTTCAAAAATTGGTGCTTGACGAGGCTCGCAATAGCGGAAAATGCGCCGACGTGCCGGATATTGTCATCACCGGACCGTTCCCAAGTCGTGAATTGACGTGGGATATCAGGAAGCAACCCGGAAGCGTGGCTGCATCCGTCGACTGCACCTCAGAGATCGATAAAATCGTGCGACGCCTGCAGGTGATGTTTGAATTGTCCGGCGATTGACGGGATCCCGGCACCGCCGGGTGGAGGCGGCAGCCGTCAGGACCTCGACCTCACAGGCGCACTAGGGCGCCGTGCCGATCGGCGGGACCTCAACCGCACAGGGAGCGCCGGGCGTGGCGGGCAGCGGCAGAACCTCGACCGCAGACGTCGGCGACTGGGACAACAGCGTCTGCATCAACGCTCCCGGACAATCTGGGGATCCCGGCTCGCCCCACTACGGCGACCTTGCATTGTTGTGGGCACGTGGCGAGTACGCCCCCCTGCTTTACAGCCGGGCGCGCGTCGAGGAGGCAACGGTGGCGCGTGTTCGACTTGTCCCACCGGCCTCGTGACCAGCATCCCTTCCACATGCTTCGACGAAGTTTGCGGATGACGGCAACCGATCCCAGATGTTGGTTTTTGGCCCAACTCGGAAGCGCCGGCCGCCGGCCTGCGGGTCCGCTTACTGAGGTAGATCTGCCCTGCCGATGAAGTGAGTGGCACGGCTCATTTTGACCCTTTGTAGACGCCAATGAATGCGGCCCTCTAGGATCGAAATAAGGCCCTAAAGAAGCGCTGTTCCGCGAATTCATGCAGTGGCAGCAGCGCAACGCCAGCCGCTGAGCAGGCGATCGGCTAAGACGCGGACAAAAAATCCGCATCGGGCTTCGCGACGCGGGCAACCAACTGATCCGTCCGCGCCAGGAAGCGCTTGAGCAGCGCCGAGGTGTTCGACCGGCTGTAGCCGAGCACCAGCTCGATGGTCGGCACATCGCCTTGCAACGGACGAATGACCACTGACGCCGGCAGCATCAGCTTCACGTAAAGCGGCAGCAGGGTTACGCCGCCGGTCGACGTCACCAGAGAAACCACCGACGACAGGTTTTCGGCGTCGTATTCCGGTTTCAGCACGACGCCGGACTTCGCCGCGTAGCTCTCGATCACCGCTTTTAGCGCCGGCGCCAGCCGCGTCGGCGTGACATAGGTTTCTTCCGCGAAGTCCTGGACGCGCACCGCTTTCTGCGTGGCAAGGCGATGGCCCGCCGGCAACACCGCGACCAGCGGCTCCCTGATCAGGGGTTTGAACGCGATGCCGGGCGCGTCCTTTTCGCGGCGGAGAAATGCCACGTCCACCTTGCCGCGCATCAGCGCGCCGGCAAGCTCCGGCGATGACTGGCTCGCCAGCGTGATCTCGATGTCCGGCTGTTCGCCGCGCACGATGCGCAGCGCCTCCGGCAGCCAGACCAGTTCCTGGCCTGCGAGAAAGCCGATCGTGAAGGCGCGCTTCTCCGGCTGTGCCGCGCGGCGCGCGGCTTCGCCCGCCGCTTCGACCTGAAGCAGCGCCAGCCGCGCATGATCGAGAAAGGTGCGTCCTGCCGCGGTGAGCGCGATGCCGCGCGCGCCGCGCTCCAGCAATGGGACACCGACTTCGAGCTCGAGGTCGCGGATCTGCCGGCTGAGCGATGGCTGCGCGGTATGTAGCCGCCGCTCGGCGGCATTGGTCAGGCTGCCTTCTTCAGCAACGGCAACGAAATAGCGCAGATGGCGCAGCTCCATGGTTCGCTATCCATACTTACAAAGTATGACTTGAGCATACGAAGTCTTGGTTTTCCGATCAAGCGTGGACCACCTTATGCCCGAAGACGATGCATGACGCATCGCCCGAATCAGGACCAAGACCATGACAACGCTCGCCAACAAAACCGCCCTCGTCACCGGCGCTTCCCGCGGCATGGGCCGCGCCACCGCGCTTGCGCTCGGCGCCGCCGGCGCCCGCGTCATCGTCCACTACGGCCGCAACGCCGATGAAGCCAACGCGGTCATCGACCAGATCCGCGCCAATGGCGGACAGGCCGATGCGATTGCCGCCGACCTTGCGGCGCCGGACGGCGCGTACGTGCTTGCCGCAGAGGTGCGCAATCTCGTCGGCGGCAAGCTCGATATTCTGGTGTCCAACGCCGGCATCTCTAGCGCCACCGCGATCGAGACCTTGTCGGTGACGGAGTTCGACAGCCTGTTCGCCGTCAATGTCCGCGCGTCGTATTTTCTGGTGCAACAATTGCTGCCGATCATGAGCGAAGGCGGCACCATCGTGTTCGTGTCGTCACTCGGCGCACGGGCTGCGGTCGGCACGCTCGCGGCCTATGCCAGCACCAAGGGCGCGATCAATACGCTGGTGAAATATCTCGCCTCGGCGCTGGGCCCGCGCGGCATCCGCGTGAACGCCGTCGCGCCCGGCGTGATCGATACTGACATGTCGAATTTCACCAAGACCGAAGCCGGCCGCGCCACGGTGATGGGGATGCAATCACTTAAGCGCGTCGGCCAGCCGGACGACGTCGCTTCTGTCGTCGAATTCCTCGCTTCCGATGCATCGCGCTGGATCACCGGCGACGTCATCGCAGTCGACGGCGGTTCAAAGCTTTGAGCCGCCAGGCCGATCACCCCTTTGAACAGATGAGCAAGCCATGAGCCTTTCTGTCGCCTGCAGCCAAACCCAGCCGCGCTCAGTGTTGTCAAACGTAACGACCACGGTGGTGGCGGTGATCACAGCCATGACATTTTCAGCGAGCGGCGCCGCGCCCACCGCGCTCTACCACCAGTACCAAGACAGTTTCGGGCTCACTCCGTTTGCGATCACCATCATCTTCGCCGCCTATGTCCTGAGCCTGCTGGCGGCGCTGCTCACCGTCGGCTCGCTGTCGGACTTTATCGGACGACGGCCCGCCATTCTCGCGGCGTTGGTCCTGAACATACTCTCCATGGCGATGTTCATGACGGCTAGCTCGGAAGCGGCCCTGATCGCCGCACGCGCGCTGCAAGGCTTTGCGACCGGGCTTGCAACCGCTTCGCTCGGCGCTGCTATCCTCGATAACGATCGCAGTCGCGGACCGATCCTCAACAGCATCACAGCATTCTGCGGCCTGACCGCCGGCAGCCTCGGCGGGGCAATTCTGGTGACTTACGCACCCGATCCGCGCCAGCTCGTTTATGTCGTGCTTCTCGCCTTGTCCGCTGTCGAGGCCTTCATTCTCTGGTTTATGCCGGAAACCGCGCAAGTGCGCGCCGGCGCAATCGCGTCGCTGCAGCCTCACGTTAATGTCCCTGCTCAGGCAAGCCAGGCGCTGGTGCGGGTCACGCCGGTTACCATGGCATCCTGGGCACTCGGCGGCTTCTACTTCTCGCTGATGCCGGCGCTGGTACGCGTGGCGACCGGCGTGACCCTTCCGGTGGTTGGTGGCCTTGTCGTTAGCGCGCTGACATTGAGCGGCGCGATCGCTGTGCTATCGCTCCGATCAGCATCGCCGGGCCGGATGTTGAGTGGCGGCATCGCCGCGCTTGCTACCGGCGTCGCGATCACGCTCGCCGGTGTCCATGAGCAACTGGTGTGGCTGATGTTGATCGGCACGATCGTCTCGGGCACGGGTTTTGGCGCAGCATTCGCCGGCACCATGCGGACTGTGTTGCCTCTCGCGAAGACGGACGAACGTGCCGGACTTTTCGCGGCGTTCTACGTCGAAGGTTACCTGTCGTTCAGTCTGCCTGCGGTTCTCGCCGGCTTCGCTGTGCCGATGGTGGGACTCACAGTCACCGCCTATGCGTACGGCACCACCGTTATCTTAATGGCACTCGCCTCGATGATCGCAGTCACTTTCTCAAGACATTGAGGCTAGCAGCCTCAGCGCACCTCCAAGTTGCAAGAGACAACTGCCGGCCTCCAAGGCCGGCAGTTGCTTTAGGACACGAGCGGGGAGCCGTCCGCCATAACGTGACCATCGCAGGCGGCTTTGGAGCGGCCCAGCTGACCTCAGACTATGTGGTGGCAAACGGCGTTCACTTGCCGATCAAGCGTCGCGCCTACACGCGCGGTCCCGATTGCCGGCCGCTCCTTGAAATGCTGATGGTCGCAATTGACCTCAGCGAGGTGACCTTCAAGTAAGGGATCTTCTTGGCTTAGCGAGCCTAACGGCTTTACGACATTGGGCCCAGCCGCTCTCGGCCTGCCGAATAGCTAAACCGACGCTCCGTACCTGCATGCTGGTGCAGCATGCCACATCATCGTAGAGGCAACACATGATTTCAGTGCCGACGCCATCAATCATCGACACGCGACGCAAGCAGATGTTTCCCGCACTCCAGCCGTTCGAGATCGAGCGGGTTCGGCGGTTCGGCGACGTGCGCTCCCTTGCCGCCGGCGAGCCACTGGCCAAGGTCGGCGAGGTCGGCCGCGGGCTTAGTATCATCCTGGCCGGCCAGGTCGAAGTCACCCGGTATGATTAATCGGGCCACCCCGCACACATTGTCACCCATGGCGTCGGCGCATTCGTGGGCGAGCTGGCGCAGCTCGCCGGCCGACCGGCGTTGGTCGACGCATGCGCGCGCGAACCAGTCCAGGCCTTGATCATCCCGCCGGATCGACTGCGGGCATTGCTGGTCGCCGAGGCGGAACTCGGCGAGCGGATCATGCGCGCCCTCATTCTGCGCCGCGTCGGTCTCTTGGAGACGGGGGCGGGCGGGCCGGTGATCGTCGGCCGTGCTGAGAACGGCGACGTGCTTCGTCTGCAGGGCTTTCTCCGCAGCAACGGCCATCCGCATCAGCGGCTCGATCCCGAAACCGATCCGGAAGCCAAAGCGCTCATCCAGCGCTTTCAGGTCGATCCTGGTCAGCTGCCGATCGTGCTGTGCCCAGGCGGACAGCTGTTGCGCAATCCGGGCGAGACTGAACTCGCCCGTTGCATCGGGCTGGTTGGGCCGATCGATCCCAACCATGTCTATGACGTAGCGATCATTGGCGCTGGTCCGGCAGGCCTTGCGGCCGCAGTCTATGCGGGATCGGAAGGACTCCGCACGCTAGTGCTCGACTGCCGAGCGTTCGGCGGTCAAGCTGGTGCCTCGGCTCGGATCGAGAACTATTTGGGATTTCCGACCGGCATCACCGGCATGGCTTTGATGGCCCGCGCGTACAACCAGGCACAGAAATTTGGGGTAGAGATGGCCAGACGAGGTGATCGGTCTTGATATGGCGAGCTATCCATACGACGGCCGTTTTATCGTCAGTCTTTCCAACGGCGAACGCGTCAGTGCGCGCGCGGTCGTAATTGCCAGCGGCGCGCGCTACCGGCGACCAGCCATCCCAAACCTTGAAGCCTTCGAGGGCGCGAGCGTGCATTATTGGGCTTCGCCTCTCGAGGCAAAGCTGTGCGCCGGACAGGAGGTGGCGCTGGTCGGCGCGGGCAATTCGGCCGGGCAGGCCGTGGTTTATCTGGCGAGCCAAGTCTCGAAGGTCTGGCTTCTGGTGCGCGGACCAAGCCTAGCAGCGAGGATGTCGCGTTATCTCGTCGACCGAATTGCGGGACTGCCCAACGTCGAGGTGCTCACGCAAACCACCATCACCGGCCTTGAGGGGAGTGGCGGCGTGCTGGACGCAATCCGCTGGCGGGGTCAGTCGGGCGACGAGATGCGCCGACCGGTGCGCCACCTGTTCCTCTTCATCGGCGCTGATCCGAACACGGATTGGCTTTCGGGGTCCGGCGTCGCCCTCGACCCGAAGGGCTTCGTGTTGACCGGCAAGGAGGCAGACGGCGCAAGTCGGCCGCTGGAGACGAGCGTGCCTGGCGTGTTTGCGATCGGCGACGTCCGCTCCGGTTCCGTGAAGCGCGTTGCCGCGGCAGTCGGTGAAGGCGCTCAGGTCGTGGCAACGCTCCACGCCTTCCTGGTCAATGCTAACCGACCGTCACCCAGTTTGGAACGGCTCAATGCTTGACGCGCTCCGCACAAATCCCATTCAAACGTCTGCGGCTTTACTTTGCGGAGCGCAAGTCGGTCACGATTCGATGTAGCTCATCTGTCCGGATCTCGGGCTGCGCGGAAATCAATGCTCCAAGACAGTGGATTGGGCCGGTCGTAGAGAACTTGTTGCGTGAACTTCCGTCTTACCTGAGCGCAGCTATGGACGTGATCTAGGACATCGACTAATTCCGACAATCGACCGACGCAGCCATGTCCACTGAATGCAGTCACGAAAAAGCGATCCGCGACGTGACGCCAAGTGCTCGCGGCTGCGAGGAGTGCCTGAAAACCGGCTCGATGTGGGTGCACTTGCGGCTATGCCGGACGTGCGGCCACGTCGGCTGTTGTGATGACTCGCCGAATCGCCACGCTACCAAGCATTTCCATGCGACCGGACACCCGGTCATCGAAGGCTACGATCCGCCAGAAGGATGGGGATGGTGCTATATCGACGAAGTCTTTCTGGACCTATCCGACCGTGCCACGCCTCAGCTCGGTCCAATTCCACGGTATTACTGATGCTATGCCAAGCACGGGGAAAGTTGCCATTACGCGCAAAACCCCGCTGACAGCCGTCAGACTAAGCTTCCACGCCGACTACAGGCTGGAACAAAGCCTACCGCGTTGACATTGGTTTTAGGGCGGGTGCCGGAAGGCGAGTGGCAGGCCCAAAGTTTTTGCACATCGCGCCTCTTCGCCTCGGGCACACGCGTTCAAGCAAGCGGAAGGAGCGCCAACAATGGATTCCTCCGACAATCGTGTTCTCGTCACAGGTGTGCCGGGACGCGTCGGTGGTGTGGGCAGTGCGATCGTAGACATACTTCGCCGCCGGGACCTACCGGTCCGCGCGTTGGTTCTGCGCGAAGACCAGCATACAGACGCATTGCGACCGAATGGTGTCGATGTCGTTGTCGGTGATCTCACCCAGGCTCGGGATGTTGCCGGCGCTTTATCGGGTTGCCGGCGCATGTACTTTGGCATGAGTGTGTCTCCGAGCTATTTGGAGGGCGACGGTCACCACCGCCGCCGTGGCCCGCGAGCGCCCTGATCTGGAGGTGTTGGTCAATATCTCTCAAATGACGGTCTCGCAGATGAGCCTTACGGAGATGACCGACTCTCCCCAGCAGCGGCAGCAGTGGCTTTGCGAGCAAGTGCTCAACTGGTCCGGATTGCCCGTCGTCAATGTCCGACCCACGGTCTTTCTCCAGCATCCCTTTTTCTCGGAATGGGCGGCGGAATCGATTGCCAGGGACTCGACGATTCGGCTGCCGTTTGGCACCGGACGCACGTCGCCGATCGACGCGAGAGATGTGGCTGAGGTCATTGCAGCAATTTTGCTGAGTCCAGCCACTCACATTGGCAAGATCTGCGAACTGACCGGGCCGCGATCGCAGAATATGCATGGCGTCGCGGCGGAATATTCCGAGGCACTCGGTCTACCCGTCAGGTACGTTGATGTGCCGTTCGATCAATGGCGCGACCAAGTCGTGCGCACACACAATTTGTCCGACCATGTGTCTGAACACTTCTTGACGATGGCCCGCCTCCACGCTGCTAATCGTTATGATCGCCTCACGCACAATGTTGAGACAATCATCGGAAGGCCCGCAACAAGCATTCGTGATTTCGTTGCGCAGCGCAGGGATGTGTTTGACAACCAAGTGGCGATCGCCTGAGGCCTGGGCTGTCGTATGTCCCTTTGACGGCGGTGGCTATAAAAGGCCCGGAAACAATTCACGACGCTGGCCGGGTCGCAGGCGCTCGGCGCGTTCCGAATTTGAGATGTGCCCATCGCAGCCGTCGTCTGCCATGAGACGAAGCAGCACTCGGCACAGATCGGGGTGCATCGGGATGGCTCCCCCAACCCTATTCGCAAACGGTTGTAAAGAGCAATATGGTCGGAAAGCGTCTCCGACGAGGGTGGGCACCATATACCAAGTCAAGCCCCGCGACCTTAAATCGCGGAAATATCAGCGCCTCATCGCAGTTGTTCGAAAGTGCAATGGCCCCTGCAACGACCGGCGTGCGAGGTTTACGACTTGGGCGCTGTCGAGATTCCGCTTCTACAAAGAAGGAGGAGCGAACATGATCTCTGCGGCATTTCCGTACCAAAAGCAGCGGCGGCGCATCCTCGGCAGCGAGATGGCGTACGTGGAGGTTGGAAAGGGCGACCCCATCGTGCTGCTGCACGGCAATCCCACCTCGTCGTACCTGTGGCGCAACGTGTTGCCCGCACCTGCGGCCGCTAGGCCGCTGCATCGCCCCCGACCTGATCGGCATGGGCGATTCCGACAAGCTGCCTAACAGTGGCCCCGGCTCGTATCGGTTCGTCGAGCACCGCCGTTACCTCGACGCGCTGCTCGAGGCTCTGAATGTGCGCGAGCGTGTCACCTTCGTCATCCATGACTGGGGTTCGGCCCTCGGCTTCGACTGGGCCAACGGCCACCGCGAGGCCGTGAAGGGTATCGCGTATATGGAGGCGATCGTGGGGTCGCAGTACTGGGACCACTGGGACAAGTTCGGAATGCGTCCAGTCTTGCAGGCGCTGCGTTCCGACGCCGGCGAGGCGATGGTCCTGCAAGACAACTTCTTCGTCGAGAAGATCCTGCCAGGGGCCATCCTGCGCAAGCTCTCCGCCGAGGAGATGGCGGAGTACCGACGGCCGTTCGCCGATCCCGGCGAGGGGCGACGGCCGACGCTGACGTGGCCCCGGGAGATCCCCATCGAGGGCGACCCCGCCGACGTGTCTGCGATCGTGTCCAACTACGCGGACTGGCTGGTGACGGGCAGTGTGGCCAAGCTGTTTCTGAAGGCCGAGCCCGGCGGAATCCTCGCTGGCGGCAAGGTTCTCGACCTCGCCCGCAGGTTCCCAGCGCAGACCGAGGTGACGGTCGCGGGGGTCCATTTCGTCCAGGAAGATTCGCCAGACGAGATCGGGCGGGCCATCGTCGGCTGGATGGGGACGTTGGGCTGACGGGGCCATGCAGGGCATCCGGCCGAGCCGTTCCAGCTCTATCGGGCTGATGGCGGCTATTCGCCGGTTGAGATCGCCATCCGGTATGCTCTCCAGGAACGTTGAAGCATTAAGGTGGCCCGACTCTGCCGTCGCCGGCATTCGCGAGGCACGGAAGCTATCAGGGGATAAGCTGCCCGTCAGGGGGGCGGTGCACGACGGTTCAAAATGACCGGTGCAGTCGTTGACTCTCACGCTATCGCCATCCAATCGAGCGAGATTGATCAAGCCGGCCGACGCGGCACGATAGCGATTGGAGTAAACGTGTATACGGGCTCTCCATGTTGATTGAAAGCTGTCCATTTGATCCGAGCAATTCCTTGGGGCTTTGTTTTTGATGATGTGAGTTCGATTATCTCTCCTTCGAGGCGGAGGGCGTCGCCAGGCCGCACCGGGGCAAGCCACCGCAATTCGTCGACGCCAAGGCCCAACAAAGGGTGCGGTCCGAATGGACGGACCTCTACCGCCAACCTCATTGCAATCGCCGCTGTATGCCATCCCGAAGCAGCAAGGCCCTTCAATGGCGTCCGCTCTGCGGCCGTTTCATCGAGATGATAGGGTTGAGGATCGAATTCAGTCGCAAAGTGCTTGATATCTTCGCGCGTGATAACTTTTTCTGAGCTTCTGAAGCGCATGCCCACAGCGAGGTCGTCAAACCACTCAATCATTAATCCTCTCCAACGTTGCTTGCTAAGAATTTCTAGCAATCCGTTCGCTCTCGAGTCCTGCGCGGTCGTAGTCATCGACAAGCTGACACATCGCTCGCCGTCGCTGCCCTCGAAATAGCCGCGGGCCCCCCAGCGAGTCACTTGAAGCGAGCGCTCAAGGCGCGGTTTCGCCTTCGGTTATGATTGGCGCAATAACACAATAGTGAACGGATCGGAGCCATTAAGGAACCGCCATTTGCGTACAGCTGTTGTCTCAGAGTTCGCGTACGGAAAGGCGATGTGCATGTCCCAACCTGAACGGTTCGAGGTCCTGGTACTTGGCAGTGGCACCGGCGGCAAGCTCGTGGCTTGGCACATGGCGCAATCAGGACGACGGACTGCCGTGGTGGAGCGGCGCTGGATTGGGGGCTCCTGCGTCAACGTCGCCTGCATGCCTAGCAAGAACGAGATTTCGAGCGCGAAGGTGGCACATCTGGCGGGTCACGCCGCGCAGTACGGCACGGTGACCAACTCGATCGCTGTCGATATGGCAACAGTTCGCCGGCGCAAACGCGAGATGGTTGAACGTCAGATTGCGAGGCATCTGCAGAACTACAAAGCGAGCGGCGCCGAATTGATCATGGGGAGCGGGCATTTTACGGCGCCGAAAACACTTGAGGTGACCCTGAATGACGGAGGGACGCGTGTGCTGGTGGCCGACAAAGTCTTCCTCAACGTCGGAACCCACGCTGCCATTCCAAACGTTCCCGGCCTCGATGCTGCCCGACCGCTCACACATGTCGACGCTCTGGAACTCGACTACTTGCCATCGCATCTGGTCGTGATCGGTGGGGGCTATGTTGGCCTCGAAATGGCCCAAGCTTACCGTCGGTTCGGCAGTGACGTGACAATCATCGAGCCCGGCCATCGGCTCATGGGTCGGGAGGACATCGACGTGTCTCAGGAGATGCAGCGGATTCTTAGTGAAGAGGGGATTCAAGCGCTCCTAGAAGCCGAACTCCTCCAGGTTAGTGGGCAATCTGGAGAGAGGGTTGGCCTCGTCGTGCGCACGGCTTCTGGTGAGCAGAACATTGACGGCAGCGACATCCTGGTCGCGGCTGGGCGCGTTCCGAATACCACCGGAATCGGACTTGAGGAGGCCGGGGTTCGATTGGACAATCGTGGTTACGTTCGTGTGAATGGGCGGTTGGAGACGAGTGCGCCCGACGTCTGGGCCATTGGAGAATGTGCCGGTAGCCCACAATTCACACACATATCTGAAGACGATTTTCGCATCATTCGTGACAATCTGGCGGGCAGGAATCGCAACACGCGCGATCGGTTGGTTGCATACTGCATGTTCACAGATCCCTCGCTTGCCCACGTAGGGCTGAGTGAGGGCGAAGCGGAACGCCAGGGGATCGACGTACGCGTCGCAAGCTTGCCGATGAATTCTGTGCTGGGTGCGCAGGCGACTGACCAGCGCCAAGGCTTCATGAAAGCTCTTATCGGCAAGAACGACGATCGCATCCTTGGCTTCACAATGATCGGTGCCGAGGCCGGTGAAGTCATGGCCGCGGTGCACACAGCAATGTTAGCAGGCCTTTCATATTCAATGCTTGCCAATGCCGCTTTCGCGCACCCGACGATGGCCGAGGGACTCAGCCTGCTGTTCTCGAATGTGCCGCCCCGATCCGTACAACGGACCACGACGAAAGTTGCTTAGTTCTCCTGATCGCGTCATTTGCTCGTTACCACGCCCCGCCGTTGCTCTCTTTTGAAAGTCGGTCCCGACCACCTTGGGGGACTCGAACTCAGCGGGTCAGCGTTTCCTTGTCGTCGCGGACTTGGAGATACCAGCTAGGCTTGGACTTCCAAGCCGGCTCTGTGATCGCGCCGGCGAGGGCGTCGACGCCCCACGGTACCTGGGAGTCGGCCATGAAAACGGCGGTCTTCGGATCGACGTCGCCGGCGAAGGAGTCCGGGAATTTGACCTTGTCAAGAAATAGGTAGCCGTCCTTGGGTGGCAAAATCGGCGGCACAGGCGCGCCGGGCGGCGGATTGGCGATCAGGGTATTAACTGACTCGCCCC
>WNFT01004879.1_pt1 | contig 15118 bp, 15 predicted proteins | sample 5400191 | NCBI WGS metagenome assembly WNFT01 (sample SAMN13153359, study PRJNA577476) | soil metagenome | isolation source: 80 cm saprolite under Madrone tree | place: USA:California | collected 2016-06-14 | reverse complement strand
CGATGACGCAGCGGGGTGACGGCGTCCGTAGTCATAGAAAACTCCTGTCTTGGATGAGGTTGACGACCCCTCGATCCTCAAGACAGGACGCCCTTCCCGCTATCGACGATCGCTATCCTGGCTCCCGCGCCCGCAGATAGGTGTACGCCCCCGCCTCAGCCGATTATCGCGGAGCGATTTAGTGCCCTGGCACATCTTGGCCTATCGACTTGATGCTGCGACTGTTCGCGAAGGGTCCGCAAGCTGAAGTTTAAAAGGGGCTTGACGGCGGCATGCCGAGAAAAATCACGCGATCGTGTCGACCACCCCGCCATCGACCCGCAGCGCGGCGCCCGTCGTCGCCGACGCCTGAGGCGAGACGGCGTAGACCACCATGTTGGCCACCTCTTCGGTCGTCGTCATCCGCTGGATGATCGAAGACGGCCGGTACGCCTTGACGAAGGCCAGGGCGGTCTGCTCGATCGATTGACCGGTCTTTTCCTTTGTCTCCCTCAGCATGTCTTCGACCCCTTCGGACAATGTCGGTCCGGGCAGCACCGAATTCACCGTGACCCCGGTTCCGGCCGCGCGCTTGGCGAGCCCTCGGGCGATGGCCAGGACCGCGGTCTTGGTGAAGCCGTAATGGATCATCTCCGCCGGAATGTTGAGCCCCGATTCCGACGACAGGAACACGACGCGGCCCCAATTGCGCTCCAGCATCGCCGGCATATAGGCGCGCGACAGGCGTACGCCCGACATCACATTGACCTCGAAAAACCGCGTCCACTCGCTATCGGGAATGTCGAAGAAGTCCTGCGGGCCATAGATGCCGACATTATTGACGAGGATATCGCAGGTCGGCTCGGCCTTTACGAATTCACCGCACCCGGCGGCGGCGACGAGGTCGGCGGCGATCCCGCGTATCTCGACCGTCGGCGCGGCCCCTCTGAGGGCAGCCATGGCGCGATCGACGGCATCCTGCGTGCGCCCGTAGACGAATGACCGTCGCACCGCAATCCGCGAGCCCGCGGGCGATGGCCAGCCCGATGCCGCCGGTCGAGCCGGTGACAATGGCGGTTCTGCCGGAAAGATCGATCCTCATCAAAGAGCTTCCTGATGGAGTTGCGCTGCGATCCGGGGCGGACCCGGCGCTAACCTCTTCCGATTTGCAGGTGAGGGGAGGCTGGGGCAACGCGGAGAGAGGGTGCCGAGAGTACCAACCGTCTCATTTCTTCAGCGTCGCGAGATAGGCGATGACGTTCTGCCGGTCGGTCTCACTGGGAAGATTGACGAACATTTTGGTCCCGTGAACAAACCCGCTCGGGTTCGCGAGATACTTGTCGAGGTTGGCGTCGTCCCAGGTGACGTTGGCCTCTTTCATAGCGGTGGAGAAATCGAAACCGGGTACGGAAGCGCTCTTGCTCCCGACAATGCCGGCGAGCGACGGTCCCACCTTGTTTTGCCCGGCCTCGGTTGCGTGGCAAACGGCGCAATGGGTCGTAAACACGGTCTTGCCGGCGGCGGGGTCGCCGGCCCCCAGGGCTGCCGACGAACTTACCAGGATCTGGGCCAGCACCAGACTTGCTTTGGTCGGAATGGATCTCATTTTCGAGTACCTCCATCATCGTCAGGCCAACCGCCAAGCGGGCTTGCTTGGGTCGACCAATTTCAGATCGACGGGGGCGAGGCCAAATATCCCGATAACCACTGGCTCCTTCGCGCCTTCCTTGACGCCGTCGTAATGCGGGGTGTGGGCGACCCGCCTGACGAAGCCGCCGGCCGGCACCGGAACGGTAGCATTCGGGTCGAAAGTGGCACCGCTATTCACCCACCACGTGCCCGACAGCACCAAGCACAGCCGGTCGGTGGCATAGGTGTGCGGTGCGCTCATGTAGCCCGGGTACCATTTCATCAGCACGACATAGGGCCCCGGATTGTCCAGCCCGCCGTGGAGCGTCGCCATTTCGGCGCTGTGCGGCGGTCCGGCGGTCCACGCCGTCCATTTGATCTCGTCAGACAGAGTCACCTGGGTTTCGGACGGGTTGATCGCCTCCGCTCGCCCGGCGAACAAACCAACCGGCAGGGCAGTGAGCAACGAGGCAAGCAGGACCGTCCGCCGGGTCGACGGAACCACGCACGGAGAGAAATGATCCGTCATTTTCAATGCACCCCACCGCTAGAGTGAAACGCGCGTGCCGAGCACTTCCAAGAACAACGCCAGAAATTGCGGATGTGCGGTCCAGGCGAAGCCGGTGACGAGATTGCCGTCTCGGACGGCCCCGTCAGGCGGGGTCTCGACATATTCGCCACCCGCCATGCGCACTTCGGGCGCGCAGGCGGCATAGGCCGAGACCCGTCGCCCGCGGATCACATCGGCCGCGGCAAGGATTTGCGCCGCATGGCAGATTGCCGCAATCGGCTTGTTCTCGGCGGCGAATGATCGGACGACCGCGATCACGCGATTGTCGAGCCGCAGGTATTCGGGTGCCCGTCCTCCGGCGATCATCAGGGCATCGTAGGTTTCTTCAGTGGCCTCGGCAAAACTGGCATTCAGTGTGAAATCGTGGCCCCGCTTCTCCGTATAGGTCTGATCGCCCTCGAAATCGTGGATCGCCGTCTTGATTCTTTCACCGGCCTTTTTGCCCGGGCACGCGGCGTGGACGATATGCCCGAGCATCGTGAGCGCTTGAAAAGGAACCATCACCTCGTAGTCTTCGGCGAAGTCGCCGACGAGAAAGAGGATCTTTTTTGCTGACATGGCTCTCTCCTTTCGCCTTATTTCGGCTGCACATCACTGCGCCGCGCTAAAGGCCGCAACCTTGCGGCGCGGCGGCGGTGCCATGAACTCGGGGCCCACGGGGTCGGTGATCGACTGGCGCAGGATGCGGTCGATCTCCGGCTTTGCAGCAGTGTCGAGCGACCACCCAAAGACCTCGTCGATTGGCTGCAACTGTCCGGGGTGACGCGCGCCCCACAACGCCGTCGTCGCACCCTGGTCGAGCAGCCAGCGCACCGCCAAGTGAATGACGCGCTTGCCGTAATGGCTGCTGCCGAATTGATCTAGGCGCCGGACCGCAGTGAGATATTGGGCATAGCGCGGCGGTTGGAATTTCGGGTCGCTCAATCGTAGATCGTCGCCCTCAAAATGCGCGTCTTCTCGCAGTTTGCCCGACAACAGGCCGCGGCACAGCGCGCCGTAAGTCAAGGTCGCGAGGTCCGATCTGGCGCAATAAGGCAACAGCGCGCTCTCGATGTCGCGCTCGAACAGGTTATAGGGCGGCTGCACGACATGCAGCTTGGCGATGCGGCGGAATCGTTCGATCTGGGCAACGGAGAAATTGCTCACCCCGATGGCGCGGATCTTTCCCTGGTCGAGGAGCTCCTGCATCGTCTCGGCGGTGTCTTCGATCGGCACCAGCGGGTCGGGCCAATGCACCTGATAGATGTCGATGTAGTCCGTCCGTAACCGTCGCAACGAGTCCGTCACCTCGCGCAGGACGCGGTCGCGGCTGGCATTGCGGAAGACCTTTCCGTCTTTCCACTCCAGCCCCACCTTCGTGGCAATCGCCACGCGCGAGCGCAGCCGCGCCTCGGCAATCGCGCGGCCGACGATCTCTTCCGAACGGCCAAATCCATAAGCTGGAGCGGTGTCGATCAGGGTGATGCCGCGGTCGACGGCGGCGTGAATCGTGGCGATGGACTCCTCTTCATCCGTCCCGCCCCACATCCAGCCACCGATTGCCCAGGTCCCGAGACCAACACGCGACACGGTCAGCTCGGTGTCGGCGATGTTTGCGAATTCCATGCCGATATTCTGTCTCAAGGTCATTTTGTGTCTCATTCACCGCCAGAAGCACGTCTCAGTTCGCGAAAGCCGCGATTCCGGCCAGCCCGACAGCCCCTGTCATCGATGGAGCTTCTTCGCAGTTTCGGCAATTTTGCGGCCCTGGTAGCGCGCGCCTTGCAGTTCGTTCGCTGTGGGCCAGCGTGAGCCGTCGCTTCCAGTGATTGTCGTCGCGCCGTAGGGCGAACCGCCAGTGATCTCGTCGAGTGTCATCTGGCCGGCATGGCCATAGTCCAAACCCACGATTACCATTCCGAAGTGCAGCAGGTTGGTGATGATCGAGAAGAGGGTAGTCTCCTGGCCGCCATGCTGTGTCGCAGTCGACGTGAAGGCGCCGCCGACCTTGCCGTGCAAGGCGCCACGCATCCAAAGCCCGCCGGCCTGGTCAAGGAAGTTGGCCATCTGAGAATTGAGACGGCCGAAGCGCGTGCCGGCGCCCACAATAAGGGCGTCGTAATTGGCGAGCTCTTCGACCTTCGCCACCGGAGCCGCCTGGTCGAGCTTGTAGTGCGCCTTGCGTGCGACCTCCTCGGGTACGAGCTCAGGGACGCGCTTGATGTCCACCTCTGCGCCGGCTTCGCGGGCGCCTTCGGCAACCGCATTGGCCATCGCTTCGATATGGCCGTAGGCGGAGTAGTAGAGCACCAAAACCTTTGTCATGTTCATTTCCCATATGCTCGGGGTTGGCCGATGTCGTGCGCTTTGAATTCTGCAGCGGCGATCACGCGCCGCGCGTCACTGAGGGTAATCACGACATTGTCCTCCAATGCTAGGCCGCCTTGGGAACGAGCCCATGCGGGTCGATCACGAATTTGTTCGGCACCCCGGCATCGAAATTACGGTAGCCCTCGGGGGCTTGGTCGAGGCCGATCACCTTGACGTTGACGATCTTGCCGATCGGGAGCCGGCCCCACAGGATCGCCTGCATCAGCTGTCGGTTGTACTTCAGCACTGGGGTCTGCCCGGTGTGCAGACTGTGGGACTTTGCCCAGCCGAGGCCAAAGCGAAGGCTCAGCATTCCACGCTGTGCAGCCTTCTCCTTGGCACCGGGGTCGTCGGTCACGTAAAGCCCGGGGATGCCGATCGAACCGGCCGGGCGCGTGATCTCCATCAGGCCATTCAACACGACCGCCGGCGCTTCGATGACGTGGCCATTGGCTCCCTGGGCTTTCGCCTCGAAGCCGACGCAATCGATCGCACAGTCGACCTCGGGTACCCGCAGTACTTCGGCGACGAGCTCGCCCAGCCGGTCATGCGCCGAAAGGTCGATCGGCTCGAACCCGACCTTTCCGGCGTGGGCGAGACGCTCCCGGTTCATGTCGCCGATCAGCACTACGGCTGCACCAAGAATGCGTGCCGCACCGGCAGCGGCAAGACCGACAGGTCCCGCCCCGGCGACGTAGACGGTCGAACCGACGCCGACCTTGGCGGTGACCGCACCATGAAATCCCGTCGGCAGAATGTCGGTCAGGCAGGTCAGGTCGCGGATCTTTTCAAGGGCCTGTGCTTTGTCCGGGAACTTCAAACAGTTGAAGTCGGCGTAAGGCACCATGACGTATTCAGCCTGACCGCCGATCCAGCCGCCCATATCGACATAACCGTAAGCGCCGCCGGCTCGCTCGGGGTTGACGTTCAAGCACACACCGGTATTGCCCTCGCGACAGGTGCGGCAACGGCCGCAGGCCACATTGAACGGAACCGATACGAGATCCCCGATGCTGAGGTATTCGACGTCGCGGCCAATCTCGATGATCTCGCCGGTGATCTCATGACCCAGCACCATGCCGGCCGGTGCCGTGGTCCGGCCGCGCACCATGTGCTGGTCGGAACCACAGATATTCGTCGCAACGACCTTTAGTATGACCCCGTGCTCGATCGTTCTCCCCGCTGGATTGCGGAGGGTCGGAAAGTCTATGTTTTGAACATCGACCTCTCCAGGTCCGAGATAAACGACGCCGCGATTGGAAGGCATCTGAGATTCCTCTTTCAGTGGGATGGGGCGAAGCCGAGACAGGCGTCCCCTTGATCCTTTACCGCCTGCGTCACCGGTTCGTGCTCCGGCCGGCCCCGCCCGATCACCCCGTCGGAGCGCGCTCTGAGGTAAGCGTAGATGTCGTCGAGAAAGCACATGACATTCGGATTGGTCCCCTCGGCCGGCATCACGAAGACATTGCTCGTGGTGTAGGCGATCGGTCGACCATTGACGACACCACCATTGACGACAATGTTCTGAAACTCGTCGTGGTTGAGCGTCTTCAATGCGTCGACCAGTGACGGGGCAAAAGTGCTGCCGGTTCCATTCTGCCCGTGGCACCAATAACACGTGTTTTCGTAGTGAAGATAACCGGTGAAAGTGTGCTGATCGACGACGCCATTCTTGATCGTGTAAGGCTTTGGGTCGTCGGCGGCGTTGGCCCAGAGCGAGGGCGCACTCGCGACGACGGTCAACAGAACCGCGGCGGGGATGAGCCGCCTTGTTGCTCGCGGTGTCATCTGAGGTGATCCTACTGCAGTTCGTTGTCAGTGGCCGGGCGCCGCGCCGGGCGCCGGTCAGGTCACAATCCGAGATCGCTCAAGCCGGGATGATGGACGGGCCGTGGGCGATGTCGATCCCAATGGAACTTGCGTTCCGATTCCTTGATCGGCAGATCATTGATACTGGCATGCCGGTGGCGCATTAGACCATTCTCGTCGAATTCCCAGTTCTCGTTGCCGTAGGCACGAAACCAGTTGCCGGAATCATCGCGATGTTCATAGGCGAAGCGCACCGCAATACGGCCGTCGGTGAATGCCCAAAGTTCCTTGATCAGGCGGTATTCGAGTTCGCGGTTCCACTTGCGAGTGAGGAACTCCACGATCTTGTCGCGCCCTTCGAAGATTTCGCTGCGATTGCGCCACTTGCTGTCGACCGTATAGGCGAGTGCCACTCGCGCGGGATCACACGTGTTCCAACCGTCTTCAGCGGCGCGAACCTTTTTGATAGCCGTTTCGCGAGTAAACGGGGGCAGTGGCGGACGGACTTCAGACACCTCAATCTCCTATTGCCAGTGAGCGCTCCCAGGCTTTCGTTGCCCGGGGTCGCCGGCGGCAGGCGCGGACGGGCTACTTGGCGAAGGCGAGCTCCTTGAGGCCCAAGGCACGGGCGACACCGGCGCCGTAGGCCGGATCGGCGCGGAGGCAATTGGCAACGTGCCGCTCCTTGATGTGCGGGCGCGCATCGCCCATCGCGCGGGCGGTGTTCTCGAACAGCGCTTGCCGCTGTGCCGGAGTCATCTTGCGGAACAGATTGCCCGGCTGCTCCCAGTGGTCGTCATCGACGCGGTGGTCCCAATGCGCCCCCTCGCCGTCCACCGGCATCGGCGGCTCGGCGAAATCGGGCTGATTGTCCCACAGCCCGGCGCTGCTGGGGTGGAAGCTGAGCGTGCCGCCCAGATTGTCGTCCGTCCGCATCTGCCCGTCGCGATGATAGCTGTGATACGGGCATTTCGGCGCGTTCACCGGGATGTGGTTGAAATTGATGCCGAGCCGGTAACGCTGCGTGTCGCCATAAGAGAAGAGGCGCCCCTGGAGCATCTTGTCGGGGGAGAAGCCGATGCCGGGCACGATGTTGACGGGCGAGAAGGCGGCCTGCTCGACTTCGGCGAAGTAGTTCTCCGGATAGCGATTGAGCTCCATCACGCCGACCTCGATCAGCGGATACTCCTTCTGCGACCACACTTTGGTGAGGTCGAAGGGATTGTGCTTATGGGTCCTCGCCTGCGCCTCCGTCATCACCTGGACGAAGAGCGTCCAGCGCGGGAAGTCGCCGGCGTCGATCGCGGTCAGCAGATCGCGGCCGTTGCTTTCGCGATCCTTGGCAACGACAGCTGCAGCTTCGGCGTCGGTGAGGTTCTGGATGCCCTGCTGCGTGCGAAAATGGAATTTGACCCAGACACGCTCATTGGCCGCGTTGACCATCGAGAAGGCGTGGCTGCCGTACAAGTGCATATGGCGGAAGCTCTTCGGGATGCCGCGGTCCGACATCGTGATCGTGACTTGGTGTAAAGCCTCGGGCAGCAACGTCCAGAAGTCCCAATTGTTATCGGCACTCCGGAGTCCGGTGCGCGGATCGCGCTTGATCGCGTGGTTGAGGTCGGAGAAGCGGAGCGGATCGCGGAAGAAGAACACCGGCGTGTTGTTGCCGACGATGTCCCAATTGCCGTCCTCGGTGTAGAACTTCACCGCGGTGCCGCGTATGTCGCGCTCCGCATCCGCAGCGCCGCGCTCACCGGCAACGGTGGAGAAGCGCACGAACATCGGCGTCTGCTTGCCGATCGCGCTGAAGATCTTGGCCTTGGTGAAGCGGGTGATGTCGTGCGTCACCGTGAAGGTGCCGTGGGCGCCCCAGCCTTTGGCGTGCATGCGGCGCTCGGGGATCACCTCGCGGTCAAAATGCGCCAGCTTCTCGATCAGCCAGATATCCTGCAGCAGTGCTGGGCCGCGCGGACCGGCGGTCATGATGTTGGTATTGTCGGCGACTGGCGCGCCGGTGGCATTGGTGAACCGCTTTGTTGCAGACATGAGGGCGTTCCTTGGGTTGGATGAGAAGGGAGCGGGGCGCAGCTGGTGCCTAGCCGGGCCAGGCAGAGGCGCGGATCACGCGGCAGAAATTCTCGGGCCGAAACGATGGATCCTTGTCGGCGAGCACGTCGGCCTTGACATTGCCGAAGGTCGTTTCCGGTTTGAGGTGGATGGCATCGTAGAAGGCTTGAATTATCTCTTCCTTGAAGCGGCCGGGGCGCGGGTGGACGCGGACAACGGCTTCGCGCTCGGCTTCCGTGAAGTCGGAAAAAGCGATGCCGAGCACGTCCATCTCGACGCCGGCGGTAACGAGCGCAATGACGGGATGCATGTGCTGCGGGATGCCGGGCGTCGTGTGCAGCGCAATCGCAGTCCAGACCGTCTCAATGTCCCGCTCGGGGATGCCATGCCTCTGGAGGAAGTCGCGGGCGGCGTTGGCCCCGTCCACCTCGAAGCGGTCATCCGCGCTCGCGTGCGCGGTGGTAAGGCCCATGTCGTGGAACATGGCGCCGGCGTAAAGCAGCTCGGGATCGAAGCGGAGGCCGCGACGCTTGCCGGTGAGCGCGCCCCAGTAATAGACGCGGCTCGAGTGATGAAACAGCAGCGCTGACTCGGTATCCCTGACCAATTCGGTCACCTCACGTGCCAGTTTGCTGTCAGGAATGACAACACCCGCCAGTGAGTTGGGCCTCGCAGGGCTTGCGGATAAGGTGACTAACGCCATAACAACTTACTCCTGGGTTTTAGGCCTTCAACAGCTGCGGATCGACCGGCAGTGCCCTGATCCGTTTGCCGGTTGCCGCGAATATCGCGTTGCAGATCGCTGGTGCAGTCGGCGGCACACCCGGTTCGCCGACGCCGCCCGGCGGACGAGTGTTTTCGGCGAAATAGACATGGGTCTCCGGCGTGATGTCGATACGCGGGACGAGGTAATCGGTGTAGTTGCTTTGCTCGACGCTCCCGTTTTTCACGGTGATGTGGCCGTAGAGCGCATTGCCGATGCTCATGATCGCGGCACCTTCTAGCTGCGCGCGCACGCGATCGGGATTGACGATGAGCCCGCAATCGATCGCCATATCGAGTCTTGGTATCGTGACCTGGCCGTCATTGCCGACGGCGACATGTGCGACGACGGCCACGTAGCTCAGAAAGCTGCGATGGACCGCGATGCCGCGGCCTTGCCTCGGCGGCAGCTTCTGGCCCCAGTTGCTGTTCGCAGCGACGAGGTCGAGGACGCCGCGCAGCCGCCCGGTATCGATCAGGTACTGATCGGCGATCCCGGGAGCGAGCTGGTCGACCCCGTAATTCGGATAGTCGACGACGACGCCCAGCGCCTTCAAATCGAGGATCCGCGCAGGCCCGAGCAGGTCTCGCAGATATTCGACCGGGTCCTTGCCCGCCGCTACCGCAAGCTCGTCGGCAAAAGAGCAGACCGCGAAGGCATGCGGGATGTTGTAGACCGAGCGATACCAGCCGATCCGCACATGGTTTACTGCGGCACCGTTCTCGCAGCGCACATTGGGAATGTCGTAGGGCATGTCGACCACACCTTGGCCCAGCTCGCCGCCGCTGCCGTAAACGACATCCGGCTGGAATGTCGCCTCGATCGCCGGAAAGACGGTGCGGTGCAGCCACGCATTCGCGTGGCCGTCTTGGTCGAGCGCTGCTTCGAGGTGCTGCGCGCAGATCGCGTGGTAGTAGTCGTGCTGAATGTCGTCCTCGCGAGTCCACGTCACCTTGATCGGAGCGCCGACCATTCGCGACAGCAGGGCGGCTTCGGCGACGTAGTCCGGCTTCGACTTGCGGCCAAAGCCGCCGCCGAGCAACGTCACATTGACGGTGACGTCCGCTTCGTTGATGCCGAGGACCTGAGCGACGGTCTGGCGGACCTGCTGCGGATTCTGCGTCGGCGACCAGGTCTCGCAGGTATTGGCGACCCAATGCGCGACTGCATTGGGCACTTCCATCTGGGCATGTGCCAGATGAGGGACAAAATAGTCGGCGGATACGCGCCTGGCGGCTGACGCCAGCGCATTGTCGACATCGCCGTGGTTGCGCACGACTTTCCCCGGCTCCTTGGCCGTCGCTTCGAGCTCGGCCCGGTAGGGAGCGCTGTCGTGGCCGGCGTTTGGTCCGTAATCCCATTCGATCTTGAGGCGCTGGCGGCCCTGCTGAGCCGACCAGGTGTTGTTGGCGATCACCGCAACGCCGCCCAATGGCTTGAAGCCCGATGGGATGAGCGTCGCGGGAATCTCGACGACGCGCTCGACACCGGCAACCGACAGCGCGTCCTTGGCGTCGAAGGATTTGACCTTGCCGCCATAGACCGGGCAGCGCTCGACCGAGGCATACTTCATGCCCGGGAGCGTCAAGTCGATGCCGTAAGTCGCGCGGCCGCTGACGATGTCCTTGAGGTCCACGATCGCGTGCGGCTTGCCGATATAGCGCCAATCTTTCCGATCCTTCAGCCGCACCTGGCTGGACGGCGGCACCGGCATCGTTGCCGCAACTTTCGCGAGGTCGCCATAGGGGAGCTTGCGGCCGCTGGGCGCGTGCACGACGAAGCCGTTTTGCCCCTGGCATTCGCCGGCCGCAACGTTCCAGGTCTGGGCCGCGGCGGTTACGAGCATCTGCCGGGCAGTCGCGCCGGCCATCCGCATCGGCCCAAAGAATTGCCATGTGCTGCGCGATCCGTCGGTGTTCTGGTCGCCATATTTCGGATCACCCTGCCCCTGGACGACCTTGACGCGGTTCCAGTCAGCCTCGAGCTCATCGGCGAGCACTAAAGGCAAATCGGTTTTGATGCCGGTGCCCATCTCGGAGCGGCTTGCCACGATCGTCACGAGGCCGGTGCCGTCAATGGAAAGAAAGGCATTGGGCTGAAACGGCGGCATTTCGGCCGCCTCGGCAAAGGGGAGCTTGCGAAACCCGACATGAAAGCCGAGAACGAGCCCCGAGGTAACGGCGGCGCTCTCGAGCAGGTCCCGCCGACTGAGATTGGCAATTACGGTCATCAGACTCCCTCCGCCGCTGATTTGATGGCCTGCCTGATGCGCGGACGTTGTTCGCCTCCCAGGCAAGCTGGACCGGATGGGTGCCGTCGGCACTGAGGCCCTCGATCGTGACGATCTCGTGCCCCTGCGCGTCGGCCAAGGTCGTCAGGCAGGAACGAACCGCCTGACCGTCGATATGGACGGTGCAGGCGCCGCAAGCGCCGACCCCGCAGCCGAATTTGGTTCCGGTCAGTCCGACGATGTCGCGAATGGCCCATAACAGGGGCATTTGCGGGTCGGCGTTTATCGTGTGCTGGACGCCGTTGATCTTTATCTGTGGCATGGAAATACTCCGGCGTGATGTCTCATTTCTCCAGTGTTCCCAGATAGGCGATGACATTGTCGCGATCGGCGTTGCCGGGAAGGTTGACGAACATTTTGGTGCCGTGAATGAACCCGCTCGGGTTGGCGAGAAACTCATCGAGGTTCGCGTCGTCCCAGGTGACGTTCGCCTCTTTCATGGCGGTGGAGAAGCCGAACCCGGGAACCGCAGAGCTCTTGCTGCCGACGATGCCGGCGAGCGACGGCCCGTTCTTGTTGATGCCGGGCTCCGTCGCGTGACATGCCGCGCAACGGGCGGCAAACACACTCTGGCCGGCCTCGGGATTCCGCCGCCAAGGGCAGTCGACGAACTCACGAGAATCTTGATCAGCACGAGAGTCGCGTTCGTCGGGAGCGGCTTCATTGGCATCTCATCGTCGGCGCAGCCAGCAAATGGCCGAAATCTCTCGGGCCGTAGTGTGGGCCCGACGAGGTGGTGGCCAATTCGCATCGAAGGAGTTAGGTCGGACTCCTCCCGGGCCGAGTGAAACCTGGTAACACTTGGTAAAACGCGGTAAATGCGCCGAAGCGGCAGGGAAGCTTGGCGCGGTCCGAGGCGAGGATGTCTCTGCGACCAACTGACGATTAGGCTGGCGACCAAGCCGCGGCTCGCGCCGGTATTCGGCGAATTTACATAAATCCGTATGCCCGATTGGCGAAGCAGGCTGTGGTCAATCTTGTGGGAACAAGCCGGCTTGGTGTCTATCGCGCGGTGATCTTTGCAATAGCCCGCCTTACGCGCACCGATCAGCCTCCGGCAGCGGCGCGGATCGCACGCCAGACGCGCTCGGGAGTGGCCGGCATTTCGATGTGGCGCACGCCGAATTCGGAGAGGGCATCGACGATGGCGTTGATCACCGCGGCAAGCGCCGGGGTGGTGCCGCCCTCGCCGCCAGAACGCACACCGAGGCGGTTCGTCGGCGACGGCACCTCGCTCAGCGCAGTTTTAAGCTCCGGGAGAGTGTCGGCCCGCGGCATCGCGTAGTCCATAAGGCTTGCCGCCAGCAATTGCCCGGTCTCGGGGTCGTAATGGCTGTGCTCGAGCAGAGCCTGGCCGACGCCCTGGGCGATGCCGCCATGCGTCTGGCCGTGCAGGATCATCGGGTTTACCGCGCGGCCGACATCGTCGACCGCCGCGTAGCCGACGATCTCGACCGCCCCGGTCTCGGCATCGACCTCGACCTCGCAAATCTGCGTGCCGTACGGAAAGCTTGCGATCGGGAGCGTCTGGTCGGAGATGCCGGCGAGCGGCCCCTGCAATTCCTGCGGGAGGTCGGTGCGCGTCCCAGCGGCAGCGGCAACCTCGAAGAGGCCGATCTCGCGATCGGTGCCGGCGATCCGATAACGGCCGCGCTCAAACGCGATGTCGGCCTCACCGGCCTCGAAGAGAAAACTCGCGATCTTGCGGCCCTTGGCGATGATGTCGTCGGTCGCTTGGCCGATGATCGTCGTCGCCAGCTTCATCGAGCGACCGGAATGGGAGCCGCCGCCTGCCAAAACCCGGGCGGTGTCATGGGCGACATAGGCGATGCTATCGAACGGCACGCCGAGCCATTCGGTGACAAGCTGCGCAAAGCTCGTCTCGTGCCCCTGCCCCGAGGACATCGTGCCCATCACCAGCTCGACCCTGCCGTCCGGCAGCACGGTGATCTCGGTGCGCTCGCGCGGGGCACCCGAGGTGATCTCGACATAGTTGGCGACCCCGATGCCGCGCCATTTGCCGCGCCGCTTCGCTTCGGCGCGGCGGGCCGGGAACCCGTCCCACTCGGCGAGGCCCAGCGCGGTGTTCATCGCCCCCTCGTAATCGCCGCTGTCGTAGGTGACGCCGAGCGGGTTGGCATAGGGCTGCATCGCGGACGGGATCAGGTTGCGGCGGCGCAGCGCCGCCGGGTCGATCCCCAGCTCGTCCGCCGCCAGATCGATCAGCCGTTCGACGACGAAGATCGCCTCGGGCCGGCCGGCGCTGCGGTATGGCGTGGTCGAAGCGGTATTGGTCACCGCACAGCGGCCGCGGAAATAACCGACCGGGACGCGGTAGACATTCGACATCAGCCCCAGGCCCTTCTGCAACGGCCCGAAGGCGGCGGCGTGCCCGCCGAGATTGCTGAGGTTGGAGCCGCGGACCGCGAGGACATTGCCTGCCGCGTCGAGCGCCAGCTCGGCCTCGACGGTCAGGTCGCGCCCCTGGTAATCGCTGAGGAAGGATTCTGACCGCTCGCAGGTCCATTTGACCGGCCGGCCGACCCGGCGTGCCGCCCAGGCGAGGACCGCGTATTCGGAATAGAAGAAATTGCGGGTGCCGAAATTGCCGCCCATGTCCTTGCACAGAACGCGCACCCGCTCGGCCGGCACGCCGAGCACCTGGGCGAGGTCGAGCCTGACCTTGGCGACCCCGCGGCCGCTCCCGGTGTAAAGCGTGTACTCTCCGCGCGCCGGGTTGTATTCGGCGATGTTGGTGCGCGGCTCCATCGGCACACCGGTGACGCGCTGCACCCAGGTGTCGAGCCGCACGACATGCGCGGCGCGGGCGAAAGCGGCGGCGGTGGCGGCCTCGTCGCCGAGCTCGATATCGACGCAGAGATTCCCCGGGGCATTCTCCCACAAGAGTGGGGCATCGGGCTTCAGCGCGTCGGCGGCGCGCGCCACCGCCGGCAGTGGCGCATAGGCAATGTCGAGCTGCTCGGCGGCGTCTTTGGCCGCCGCGATGGTGTCGGCCACGACCAGCGCAACGGGCTCGCCGACAAAGCGCGCCTGGTCGGTCGGCAGCGGGTAATCGAGGGTGGTGATCGGCTCCAAGTCCCGCTTGCGCACGGCAACGTCCGGCGGCCCGTTCAGCGCGGGATTGTGCGGGATCGGCCCAAGCCCGTCGGCGAGGTAGTCGGCGCCGCTCAGCACCGCGAGCACGCCGGGTGCGGCGAGCGCCGCCTGCTTGTCGATCGCAATGATGCGGGCATGGGCATGCGGCGAGCGCACGATCACAGCGTGGGCCATGCCCGGCAGCGCGAGGTCGTCACCAAAGCTGCCGTTTCCGGTCAGGAGGCGAAAATCCTCCTTGCGCCGCACCGGCTGACCGATGCCGTTCGCCACTCTTCCCGATGCCGCCATGCGTGCTCTTCCCTCGACCGACGCTGCAATATTATTGCGCACGGGCGACACGGGTGCGAGGCTCGCAGCCAGCGAACGGCGCCAGCAATGACGCAGCTTCTCGCGGTCGTTTTTACTCCAATATCCCGACCTGCCCATTGACGGTGACGAGGGGCGTCGCGGCAGCGGCTGGGGAGCTGTCGGCGGCTTCCTCCTGGAGGACGAGGTTGTCCTTGATGCCGTCCAGGATATTGATGACGGTGTCGCGCGCTTGCGC
>WNFT01003732.1_pt1 | contig 15119 bp, 8 predicted proteins | sample 5400191 | NCBI WGS metagenome assembly WNFT01 (sample SAMN13153359, study PRJNA577476) | soil metagenome | isolation source: 80 cm saprolite under Madrone tree | place: USA:California | collected 2016-06-14 | reverse complement strand
CCGCCCCCGATGCCCAGGAGGCCCACCAGCACACCAACGCCAAGTCCCAGCAGAAGAATGATGAATACCATAGTGACCGGACTGCTCTATGCGTATCGCCTCGATGATTCGAATCAAGCTCTTCTATTTTCCTCCCTCCAGCCCTCGGCAGCAACTTGCGTTGAACAAGCTGGAACAGTTTGCATTGCGCGCCTTTTTTTGTTTGCACAGAACCTGCTATATTTACTTGTCTTTGTCGCGTCGGCCCTGTGACCTGCTGGCGGTAGCGTGCCCGCCTGCATCACGGTATCCCCAAAAACGCGAATCCCTTGACCCCGCCAAGTCGGAGTCATACATAAAAAAGAGGAGTGCGACGGAACCCATGCCAATCGACCGGAAACCCGAATTCTTTAAAGGCACCCAGCTCAAAGTGGGAATTATTGGCTGCGGCTACGTCGGCTTGCCCCTGGCACTGCGCTTCGCCGAAGCGGGGCACAAAGTCACGGGGTTTGATGTTGATCCGCACAAAGTGACGATGCTCAATGCCGGAAAGTCCTACATCGAGCACATTCCTCAGAACAAGATCCAACAGTTCGTCAACAGCAGGCATTTCAGCGCGACCAACGATTTCGAGAAACTGAAAGAAGCCGACGCCATCCTCATCTGCGTTCCCACGCCGCTCGATGAGCGCCGTGAACCGGATTTGAGCTACGTCGAACAGACCGCCATTTCGATTTATCCCCATCTGCAAAAGGGACAACTCGTGGTTCTCGAATCGACGACGTACCCGGGCACAACCGAAGAGCTGGTTCTTCCCATCCTGGAGAAGAGCGGTTTGCGATGCGCCGTCGCCTCCGGCCCGGAAAATGAAAATATCGCGTGCGATTTTTACCTGGCGTTTTCGCCGGAGCGCGAAGATCCCGGTAACAAGCAGTATGGGCTGGCGCAGATTCCCAAGGTTGTTGGCGGCTCCGAGCGGCCGCGCTGCGCAAGCGCTCTACACGCAAGTTGTTGCGCGGGTGGTGCCGGTGAGCTCAACGCGCGCTGCGGAAATGGCCAAATTGCTCGAAAATATTTTTCGTTGCGTGAACATCGCGCTGGTCAACGAACTCAAACAGCTCAGCCTGCGCATGAACATCGACATCTGGGAAGTGATCGACGCGGCAGCCACAAAGCCTTTTGGTTACATGCCGTTTTATCCGGGCCCGGGCCTGGGAGGGCACTGCATCCCGGTGGATCCGTACTATCTTTCCTGGAAAGCTCGCGAATATGATTTCGCGACGCGATTCATTGAGCTGGCGGGCGAAGTCAACACTGCCATGCCGTATCACATCGTCGATGCGGTGGTGAACTCGCTGAACGATCACAAGAAGAGCATGAAAGGCTCGAAGATTCTGGTGCTCGGCGTGGCGTACAAAAAAGACGTGGATGATCTGCGCGAATCGCCGACGCTGAAAATCATGCAGCTTCTTCAACAGCGTGGCGCTCATCTCGATTACAACGATCCCTATTTCCCAAAACTCCACAAGATGCGGCACTACAATTATGAGAACATGAAGTCCGTGCCGCTCAATCCGCAGACGCTCGGAAGCTATGACGCCGTCATTATCGCGACCGACCATTCGAGCTATGACTATGCCGCGATCGCCGATGCCGCAAAGCTGGTCATTGATACGCGCAATGCCACACGCCGTGTCGTGCGTCACCGCGAAAAAATCGTGCTCTGCTAGGCAGCGATGACCTCGCCCGCCGAAGAGATTCGCCGCCAGCTCGAGGAAAGCGCTCGCGTCAAGCAGAGCTTTTCCGGCGAACTGATCGGCCGGATCGCGCAATTCGCGGAGAAATCCACAGCCGCGCTGCGCGCCGGTGGCAAGCTCGTCTTTTTCGGGAATGGCGGCAGCGCCGCGGATGCTCTTCATCTCGCCGCGGAACTGGTGGTCCGGCTTCGAACGGAACGCCAGGGCCTGGCGGCCCTGGCGCTCACTACCAATCCTTCGGTACTGACCGCGGCAGGCAACGACTACGGATTCGAACGGATCTTTTCCCGGCAGATTGAATCACTTGTCGCAAGACAAGACATTCTTGTGGCGCTGACGACGAGCGGCAATAGCCCCAATGTCATGCGCGGAGTGGAGGCCGGGCGCGCGCGCGGCGCGTTTCTTGTGGCGTTTACAGGCGAAACTGGCGGCGCGCTCGCCGGCAAGGTTGGCCTTCTCTTGAATGTTCCTTCGAACGACGCGCAGCGCATCCAGGAATGTCACATCACCATCGGCCACATCGCTTGCAGCCTGATTGAGCAGCTTGTGTGTGGATGAGTCTGCGCGGCACGAAGAGGTTTACAGTCGACAGTTGAAAGTTGAGAGTAAAATCCTGGAAGAATGAAGATGGATTGTTATTCAGTGGTCTTTATAACGGTCTCTGAAGTTGAAGCTCGCGACTGCTGACTTCCTACTTCGCTTTCAACAGTTCAACGCGGGCGGTGGCGAAGGGCATGACGGCTTCAAGCAGCACCGGAGTCCGCGCGGCGTTATTCGCAAGATACAACGCAAAGGACGCGTCTTTCATCTCCACGCCGTTGTCGAACACGCGAATCGCGATCTTTAACGCGGTGTAGTCTCCTGCCGGTACGTTTACTTTCTCGGCGGCGGCTCCAAGCTTGGCGCGAACATCGTAGAGCTTGTGGCCGTCGTAGACCGGGCAGCGCACGTCGGGAGTTTTTGTCCAATCCACGTTTCGCAGGTACTGCATCATGCCGAGCGGGTCGCGTGTCCCCGGCAGCACTCGCGCCTCTGTCGCTTCGGGTGACGCAGGCTCCTTGCCCGTCGCGGTCATGCGCTGGATGGACTCCACTTTTTGACCGCGCTCGCTGAGGTGCATCTCATACTGCAAACTTGCAAGTGTCCCAGCGTCGCTGTAGGAATCGAATTGATCGTCAAGCTCGAAAACCATGCGCAGTGGATTCTGGGTGTGCGCAAAGGCCTGCAAATGCCAAGTGCTCTTTCCCAAAAAATTGCCCCGGCCGGCGACCTGCAGCCTCAGTGTCGCCACATTTTCGAGGTTGGAAACGTTAGCGGTATATTCGAGAACTTCGCCGGCTCGCAGTGGCAAGCCTGTGTCGACGGGAGGCGCGGCCTTCTTCGAATCGGCCGGCGAGGCGGACTTCACGGCCGCGGCGTTTGCGGGTTTCTCCGCCGAAGGCGCCTCACGGAAACCGGGCGGCTCAGCGGAGACGACTTCAGGAGCGGGCTGTTGACCGCGCGCGCGCAACCAGTAAAACGCTCCCGCGGCGCAACCCAGCACCACCAGTGCTGAAATGCCAACCGTTGTCTTGCGGCTCATGCTGTTTGTGTGACGCTCCCTTGAAACAGCCGTTCTCTCGCCGCGCTTCCGTCGTACAATATCTTTCCGTACGCGGAAATCATCCGGCTCCCTTCGCCGGCTCGCCGCGAACTATGAGGGTATCAAAACGCGGGCCGGTCGTCTTTCCCAGGCTCGCTTCATAAGCTGCGGTGGCAACCTGCCGCAGCCAGACACAATACTCGGCCGAATGACGGCCGCAAGAGCTAGGAGGATTTCCTGAATGCGCTACCTCGTCACGGGCGGCGCCGGCTTTATCGGCTCAAATACGGTAGACGAACTGGTCCGGCGCGGGCATAGCGTGGTCGTGCTAGACGACCTTTCTTCCGGCAAGGAAGACAACCTGGGGGAATTCCGCAACAAGATCACGTTCATCAAGGGCAGCATCATCGACATTGAAGTGGTTCGGAAAGCCATGCACGAAGCGGAATACGTGCTGCACCTCGCCGCGCGCACGTCCGTGCCGCGTTCGGTGAAGGACCCCATCGAGACGAACAAGATCAACATCGAGGGGACGCTCAACGTTTTGGTTGCCGCGAAAGAGCTGAAGGTCAAGCGCGTGGTCTTCGCCGCTTCGTCTTCTGCTTACGGGGAGACGCCGACACTTCCTAAAGTCGAGACCATGCAGCCGCAGCCCATCTCGCCCTACGGCGTCACGAAGTACGTAGGCGAGCTTTACGGCCAGACGTTTGGGCGCTGTTATGGTCTGGAAAACGTCGCGCTGCGTTACTTCAATATTTTTGGGCCGCGGCAGGATCCCGGTTCGCCGTATTCCGGCGTGCTTGCCAAGTTCTGTACGGCGTTTTTGGAAGATACGCAGCCGGTTGTTTTCGGAGACGGTGAACAGACGCGCGACTTCACGTACGTCGAGAACGCAGTGGTGGCCAATTTACTTGCGTGCGAAGCGCCCAATGTATCCGGAAAAGTTTTCAATGTCGGAGTGGGGGGACGTATCTCTCTTAATGGAGTTCTTCGCGAACTGGGAAAAATTACCGGCAAGGCGCTCGAGGCGAAGTACGAGACGCTGCGCGATGGAGACATCCGTGACTCTCAGGCGGACATCTCTCAGGCGCGGGAATTCCTTGGCTATGAGCCAAAGGTTACGTTCGAGGAAGGGCTGGCGCGCACGTTTGAGTGGTATCGCGCGACGCAGACGAGAGCCGCGGCGAAGTCCGAGAAGTGAATCGTGACTGGTGACTCGTGAAGAAACGCGTGAGGCAAACGCGCCCACAGGTCGCTGGCTTTGAGTCAAGAATTACCTGTCAAGACTTCAGGGTTGTTTGGTCTCACCGTAGTGCAGCGGATCACCCGGCTTGGGCGCGTCGTAGTTGTTCCAGAACCACAGTGGCTCCAGCTTTTTTTGCTCCGGCCAGACCTGGTTCAGCGTGTCTCCTTCGAAGAGTTCACCGTTCTTCATCACCCAGTGAATGGTGTCGGTGTTGTGGATATCGTCGAGCGGGCTTTTATCCATAATCACAATGTCGGCGAGCTTGCCGGGTTCAATCGATCCCAGGTCCGCAGGCCTCCCAATAATCTTCGAGCCGTTGACGGTCGCGCAACGGATGACTTCTAGCGGAGTCATGCCGCCGCTCGCCAGCATCCACATTTCCCAGTGATAGCCGATGCCCTGCATCTCGCCGTGGCTGCCGACTCCGACGAGGCCGCCGGCGCGCGCGAGCTTGGCCATCTGCGCCGCAAGTTTTGGAAATTCATACTCGTCCTTGCGGAACCATCCCTGCCGGCGCTTGGTTCTCTGGTCGAGGACGCGGTGGGGGACGAAGTGGTTTAGTTTCGAGTTGTCGTGCACTTCGCTGTTTTCAAACCAGTAGTCTTCGCCGAACGGACCGCCGTAGTTCACAATCAGAGTGGGTGTTTCCGCGATCCCGGACTTCGCAAACATCTGGATGACATCGTTGTAAAGCGGGGTGATCGGCAGCGTATGTTCGTTGCCGTGGAAGCCGTCGATGACGTGCGTCAGGTTGAGCTTCAGGTCCAGCGCGCCTTCGCTCGTGGGCATCATCTCCAGGTCTTTCGAGGCTTGTACCATGTACTGGCGCTGCTTGCGATTGCCTACGACATAGCTCTTGATGTTGTGCGTGCCGTAGTATTTCTTGTACTTGGTGAGGACGCCTTTCACTTCTTCGGCGGACTGGAAGTTGTTGTCGGAAAAAACGCCGGGCCCGGTTGAGAAGGCGCGCAGCCCGATGATGTCGCCGCTATCGACGAGGTCCTGATACGCGAACATGTCGTTTGTGCTGGTCTGCACATCCAGGCCGGCGGTCACGCCGTAAGCCAGGTTCGCGAGGAACGACCAGTTCTGCGTGTCCAGAATGCCGCGCCGGATTTCGCTCCAGTGTGCGTGCGTGTCGACGAAACCTGGCACGATCGTCTTGCCGCTCACGTCGAACACCTTGGCACCCGCGGGAACACTTCCCTTTGCGCCGACGCTCTTGATGCGATTGTTTTCGACGACGACGTCGGCGTTCTTCAGAACTTCGTCGCCTTTCATGGTCACGACGGTCGCGCCGCGCAGGACGATCGTGCCTTTTGGAGTTTTCCGAGGATATCCCAGATCGACCGCGATTTCCTGGACGTCTTTTTCCTGCTCTTTCAGTTTCTTTTCTTCTTTTTTCTCTTCCTTCTTTTCGTCTTTCTTGGCATCGGCTGTTTGCGAAGCGGCATCCTTCTTGTCCGCGTCCTTTTTATTCGTGTTCTTGGCGTCCGCATCTTTCTTGTCGCCGTCCTTCTTGTCGACCTCTTTCTTTTCGTCCTTCGGCGGTTCGAATGAGATCGCGCTCAGCGGCTCGCGGAAAACGCTTGCGCCTACGGCCCAGGTGATGGTCTTGCCGCCATCGGCCCAGGCAAAATAATCCGCGCCGATGTCCGTCAGCCGCTTTGCCGGGACGGCGGGGGTGGTCACATTAACGGCGGGAGGTTCGCCGCCTACGACCGGCATGGCAATCACGTAGAGTTGGTTCATTACATGCGCGAGCACCCATTGGCCGTCGGGGCTCGGGATGATGTCATCGGCGGGAACCGGTTCCTCTGCGAAGTAGAGTCCCTGTCCTTTCACGACGAGGTGCGTGCGGCGGTCCGTGCCATCGTAGCGCAGCGACACCAGCCCTTGCGGGGTGTAGACGTAGATGCGGTCTTTTTCGTTGGTGAAATGCGGGCCGCCGGCGCCGCGCGCGGGCAAAATCAAGTTTGCGTCTCCGCCATCGGAGGGAATCCAGATGAGGTCGGCGTTCCCGGTTTGCCCGCCATCGAAGGTGCTGTTTTCGCGGTCATAGGCGTTGCCGCGCAGCAGGACAATTTTCGTGCCGTCCGGCGAGAAGGCTGGATTGCTGTACACCGCGAGCGATTTGGACAATTGCACCGGCGTTCCACCCGCAACCGGGACTCTCCAGAGCTGCCCGCCGTCGCTCGACCAGGTCACGTAAACGATGGATTTTCCATTGAGCGACCAGGCGGGCTGAAACTCGTGTGCGCTTCCTCTGGTGAGACGCTGCGGCTTGCCTCCCGGCAAATCCATGGTGTAGAGGTGGGTCATGGCGGAAAATGCCAGCTTCTTCCCATCGGGCGATTCCACGGGGTCCATGATCAAGCGCACTTTCACCGGGCCTTGTTCAACCTTCTGCGGAAAATCCAGCTTCGGCCCTAATTCCTGCGATACCTGCGCCGTGAACGGAATTATTTTTTCCGTCCCCGTGACGAGATCGAGCCGCTTGATCTTTCCATCCTGGTTGTAAACGATTTCTTTGCCACCGGGCAGGAAGGCGTAGCCGGGAAAAACGTCGCGGGTAAAGAGCGATTCCTGATCGTCGCGCGTGACCGGATACTTCACCCAACGGTCTTCGCCGCTTTCCAGGTTGCGCAAACGCAAGCCGGACTCTGTCTCGTAGCGCGTGACGTAGAGAACCTGCTTGCCGTCCTGCGAAAGCACTGGGCGAAACGCGCTCTTGATCTGGTGAATGAGGTCGTCTTCGTCCCCGGTCTTGCGGTCGCGGCGCGCGATGTGCCAGGTGGGAAGCTGCTGGTTGTAGTAGAGCGAGCCTAGCTTGGCCGCGTAGTAAAGATACTTTCCATCCGGGGAAGCGACCACGCCCATGGCATTCGGGCGCTTGTTCCTTTCCGTGCTCGGGGTTGGCTTCGATTTGGTAATCTGCACGCCCGAGCCGCCATCGACGTGGTACATCCAGATTTCACTGGAGCCGATGCCGAATTGGGCTTTCGAAACAAATATGTATTTGCCGTCCGGGGCCCAACTCGGCGAAGTGAAATCGTTGTTGGGGTCCTTCGAGACTTGCTTCACGGCGGTTCCGTCCGGATGCATGATCCAGATGTTCTCGCTGCCTTCGCGGTCGGAGATAAACGTGATCCATTGGCCGTCAGGTGAAAACTTTGGCTGGCTGTCGAAGGCCATTCCGCCGGAGATGAGTTTCGCCTGCCCGCCTTCGATGGGGAGGGTGAAAATATCTCCCACGAGTTCGAAGACAATGGTCTTGCCGTCGGGCGAGACGTCGAGCGAAACCCACGTGCCCTCATCGGTCGTGAACTCGACCTTGCGGTCGGACTTCAGAGGCAACCCTTTTTTCTCGTCCTTCTTTTCTTCCTTCTTGTCCTTCTCCTGCTCTGCGGCATCCTGACGCTTTGCGCTGGCGTTCAGCGCGGTTGCGCCCCCGAAAGTGAGCCCGAGGGCCATTGCCAACACAACGAACCACGCGGTCAGACCGCGCAGACTGGGCTGCTTTACGTTCATGCTCGATTTCCTCCGTACCGTCTGTCGAAAACTTTGACATGGGACTCGCGGATCCGGCGGCCGCAGTTTATCGGCCCGCCAATGGACACACTCTTTTCTGGCCCTTAGACGCAAGCCGCGTGGAAGCGTCTCGGTGACACATCGTTCTGAGTCTGTTACAGCTCTGAGTCCTCTTCGCCGCCACGCGGCTGCGACGGCGCAGGGACGATGTGCGGGATGCCGGCGTCGTTCATTTTCTTATTCAGCGCGGGCAGTTCCTCTTCCGAGATTTTCTTGACTTGCGCCGAAGCATCGTTGACCAACGGCGTCAGCTCCGCCAGCTTTTCTCTCTGTTGTCCACTAGGCGCGGCCACAAACTCGTCAAGGGCGTCCAGCAAGTTCTGCACCTGATTCGGCAGCGGGGCGGGCTTCCATTCGAACGGAGGCCCGGCATTTCCCAAGCCTTCGCGTTCGCGGATGAATTTTTCGGCGACGGTGTCCACTCTTTTCTGCAGTTCATCGGCGGCTTTGACGATTTCGTCGGGGATTTTCGTGGTGTTGGGTTTGCCCGCATCCTTTTTCCACTGCTCCCGCGCGGACTTCAGCGCGGTTTGAATGCCCTCGATTGTTTTCCGGTCCTTGTCGGTGGTCTTGGCCATGGGATAGAGCTGGCCGATCATTTCGCGGCGCGCGGCGCGGTCCACGGCGGAAAGCACGACGCGCGTATCTTCTTCGACCGTGACTTTTTGCGAGGCCTCCTTGTCTCCGGCCTTGATTTTGATCGTGAATTCCCCCGGTTCGACGAACGGCCCGCGCGGCCCGAATCCAAATCCCGCCGCGACGGCTTCCAGTTGTTCCGGTGTCGGCTCCGCGGGCGCATTCGAACGCAAATCCCAGTTCGTGCGGTTGACGCCCGCTGCGCCCGGGCCGTCCATCTCGCGGATCACTTTTCCGTCTTTGTCGAGCACGGTGATTTTTACTTTGCCTTCCTTTTTTTCCGCGGCTTCGCCCTTGGCGTCGGTCTTAGGCTTCTCCTCAACCGCGTCTTTCTTGTCCTTTTCGTCTTTGTCTTTCTTCGGTGCTTCCGGGGGCACGGCTACCTTCAGGTAGTAGCTCAAAATCGCGCCATACGGCGGATTCTTTGCGGTGAAGGCTTTCTGCCCGCCGCTCCAACGGCGATTGCGCAGATGCCAGGTAATCGCCGTCCGCGGCGAGAAAAATGTCAGGGGAGATGCCGCCACGTTCGAATCCATCCTCTCGATCGGCGTCAGATCGTCAAAGACCCAGATCGAGCGACCGTGGGTCGCGAGCACCAGATCGTTTTCGCGCGCCTGGATTTCGATGTCGTCCACCGGAACCGTGGGGAAATTGTTTTTCAGCGCTGTCCAGTTTGCACCGCGATCCCACGAAACCCACAGCCCGAACTCGGTGCCCGCGAACAAGAGGTTTGTGTTCCGCGGATGCTCGCGCACCACGTGCACGCTTCCAGCCGAATCAGGAATCCCGCTGCGGATGGCTTTCCAGTTTTCGCCATAGTCGGTGGTCGTAAAAACATGGACGCTGTTATCGTTTCCGCGATGCCCGTCGAATGTCAGCAGCGCCACGCCTTCACCGGTTTTCGACGCCACCACGCGGCTCACGTAAGTTCCCTTCGGCACTCCGGGGACCTTCGACGCCACGTTCTTCCAGGTTTTTCCGCCGTCGCGCGTGACTTGCACGTTGCCGTCATCGGTCCCCACCCATAGCACACTCGGCGTGAGGGGCGATTCGCTCAGCGTAGTAATTGTCGGATATTCCTGCACGCCGTCGTGGCGCGACAGGGTGTTCTTGTCGGGAGTCTTCCCGAAAATCTGCAGCTTGTTGCGGTCCACGCCCGTCGTCATGTCCCCGCCGAGCCGGGTCCAGTTGTCTCCGCGATCCGTAGACTTGAACAAATAATTTCCGCCGTAGTAGACCGTGGTGTGTTCGTGAGCGGAAACCGCCACCGGCGAATTCCACTGGAAGCGGTAGTGCGGCTCTCCCGCTTTCGCCTCCGGCCGGATCGATCGCTGCTGCCCGGTGCGCATGTCGCGGCGGTCGATATTCCCGTCCTGCGACTCGGTGTAAACGATCCATGGCTCCACATTGTCGATGGCGGCATAAAAGCCGTCGCCGCCGTGAATCACTTGCCAGTCTTCATTCACGATGCCGTCGCGCGTCAGCGTCTGGATTGGGCCGCACCAGCTACCGTTGTCCTGCAAGCCACCGCAGATGTGGTAAGGCTTCTCGTTGTCGAGGGCAACCTCGTAAAATTGCCCGATGGCGATGGTGTTGACGAAGTCCCAGGTCTTTCCAGCGTCATAGCTCCAGTGAATTCCGCCATCCGACCCCGTGAGCATGTGATTCGAATCGGCCGGGTCGATCCACATGGCGTGAAAGTCGCCGTGAATCCCCTGGCAGGACAGCGGCAGTGGGCAACCCGCCTTGATGCGATCGGTGACGAACTTCTTTCCTCCATCTTCGGAGTAAAACATCTGCGCGCCAAGCTCCCAGATGCGCAAATCGTTGTTGGGATCGATGCGAATCTGGCTGTAGTACGATGGCCGCGGATTCGTATCACCCATCTTCTTCCAAGTCTCGCCTTTGTCTTCGCTGCGATAAGTCCCGCCCTTCTCGTGCTGGACGATCGCATAGACGATGTTCGGGTCCTTGCGGTAAACGTCTAACCCAATGCGGCCGGTGTCTCCGCCATTCTCGTAAGGCAGTCCCTTGGTCAATTTCTTCCAGGTCGCGCCGCCGTCGGTCGTCTTGTAAATCGCGCCGTCCGGTCCGCCGCCGTTAAATCCATAGGGGGTCCGCCGCCGCTCGTACGCCGCTGCGTACAAAGCGTCCGGACTCTGCGGATCCATGGCGATGTCGCTCACACCCGTGTCGTCGTTAATCTTCAGCACTTGTGACCAAGTCTTCCCGCCGTCCGCCGTCTTATATACTCCGCGCTCCGGATTCGCTCCCCATAAGTGTCCCAGCGCCGCGACGTACACCACATCCGGATTTTTCGGATGAATCACAATTCGCCCGATGTGCCGCGTCGCCTCCAATCCCATTTTTTTCCAGGTCTTCCCGCCGTCGAGCGACTTGTACGCACCGTCGCCCCAGGAGGAGCTTTGCCGGTTGTTCGGCTCGCCCGTTCCGACCCACACGACTGACGGGTCGGACGGCGCAATCGCGATGTCGCCAATAGTCGAGACGTTCTCCTTATCGAATATCGGCTCCCAGGTCGTGCCGTTGTTCGTTGTTTTCCATACGCCCCCCGAAGCCGTGCCCACGTACACGATGTTCGGATTGCTCTCCACCACTGCGAAGTCGTCAATGCGCCCGCCCATCGTCGCGGGGCCGATTTCGCGAAATTCCAGACTTTTGAATTTATCGGTAGGATTCGGTTGGTCGCCTGGCGCCGCCAGGGCGCTCATCGCCGACGCGCCAAGAATCGCGGCCGCAGCCAGCATCATCCGCAGAGCATTCCACGTATGCTTCATTTCCATTCTCCTGTGTGCAAGGCCCGGCATATTAACCCGGCTGGGCCGCATAACGCATCAAGTGTTTTGAATGGGCAAACCAACCCGTTGCAATGACAGACGCGCTGCGCTGCCGCCTCGTTTCGTGTCCCCGGCAGTTTGGCTCATCGCCGCTTTGTCTCCGCATGCAACTCAACGCCTGCCCTTGCCTTCAAATCCCTACGACCGCATGCTAGGCTATCCAATTGTTTTCATTGATCGCATGCTCCGAGTGAATCGCTGTCCCCATGCACGTGCTCTTTCCGCGCTCCGCCCTTTTCTATTGCTGGCTGCGCTGCTCATCGCGCTTGCCACTGCGACGCCACGGATCGGCTCCGCACAGCGAAATCGCTTTCCTTCCGCCAAAGGCGGAGTCGCAAATCTCGAAGCGAAAACCCAGAGCCGCAAAGGCGACGTCACCATGGGTGACGGTGACGTGGACATTCATTACGCGGACACGCGTCTCCGCGCCGACCACGTCGAATACAACGGCAAAACTTACGAAGCCACCGCTACCGGCCACGTTCAGCTCGATTACGGCAACGAGCACCTCGAAGCCGATGAAGCCCATTACAACGTCAGCACCGGCCACGGCCTGTTTCACAACGTTCGCGGCACCGTCAAGATCGAACGGCGTCCCAATCCGGCACTCTTGATTACCGACAATCCGCTTTACTTCGAAGCACGCGACGTCGAACGCTTCCCGGGAGAGGTCTACCTCATCCACCGCGCCTGGATCACCATCTGCGACCCGCAACATCCCAAATGGCAGTTCTACGCGCCTAATGCAAGGATCCGTCTCGATAAAACCGTCGCGCTTATCAATGCCAACTTCCGTCTTTTCCGCGTGCCCCTCATCTGGCTTCCTTACGCGTCTGCCCCCGCAGGCCGCAAAGTCCGCGCCACAGGCATCCTCATTCCCGATGTCGGCCAGAGTTCGCGCAAGGGCTTCATTCTCGGTGATGCTTTTTATCTGGCTCCCACTCCATGGATGGACGCTACCATTGGCGGCCAATTCATGAGCCGCCGCGGGATTCTCGAACGCGGTTCATTCCGTGCCAAACCTTTCGAAAACACTTCGATGGAGTACACCTATTTTGGCGTCGAGGACCGCGGCCTGCTCAACGCTGACGGCACGCGCAATCCTCAGGGTGGCGAACAGCAGCGCCTCGAAATCCAGTCGCTGCTCCCTGGCGGCTGGCGCTTCGTAACGGATTACAACCATCTCTCCTCGCTTACTTTTCGCCTGGCGTTCGCCGATTCTTTCGGAGAAGCAATCAATTCCGAAGTGCGCAGCGCCGTCTTCCTCTCCAACAATCTCCAGGGCTTTAGCATGAATTTCGCGGGCCTTGATGACAAGAGTTTCCTCACACTTCCGGTCGCCGCAACGTTGACCACGCCCGCAGTTCCCGCCACCAGCGTGACGCTTCGAAATTTGCCCGAAGCACGCTTCGGGTCTGTCGAACAAGCTCCCTGGCGTGCTGCCCCCGTCTATTTCGCCTTCGACGGCTTTACCGGCGTCGTATTCCGCAGCGATCAAACGATTCAAACTTCCAATTTCGTGGATCGCTACGAATTGGCGCCGCAGGTTACCATTCCACTGCACTTCGGACCGTGGCTCGGCGTGACCACTTCCGCCGCATTCCGCACCACGCGCTACGGCGATTCCTACAATTCCGCCGGCCTGCTCAATGCCGCCGCCATCTCCCGCAACACCGGCGAGTTCACCGTCGAGCTCCGCCCGGCCACTTTCGAACGGTTCTTCGATCGCACTTCCCTAAAGAAGGACAAGACTCGGCACCGGTACAAACACACCATCGAACCCGCGCTGACCTACCGTTATGTCACCGGCGTGAATCATTTCGCCGACTTTATCCGGTTCGATTCCGATTCCACTCTTACTGACACCTGCGAAGTCGAATATGGCATTACGCAGCGGCTCTTTCGGAAGGACGGTGACGGCCAGCCTCAGGAACTCATTTCCTGGGGCATCGTCCAGAAGCACTATTTTGATCCCACCTTTGGCGGCGCCATCGTCAGCGGCCAGCGCAACGTTTTCCAGGCGCTCGACTCCATCTCGCCGTTTGCTTTTGCTTTTGGTCCGCGCAACTGGTCTCCCATCGTCAGCGATTTCAAGATCACTCCCGGCGGCCTTTACGATCTGGAACAGATTCTTCAATACGATCCCAAACTCCAGAGACTGGTCACCATCGGGACGCTTTTGAAAGTAAAGCCGTATCGGGAATTCTTTGCCACGGTTTCCTACTTCCGCCTGAATGAGAATCCGGCACAGAGTGATTTGCCCGCTTCTCCGCCTGCGGGATTCGTGGCTTTCCAGCAGGCGGACTCGAACCAGATTCGCGGGCTGGTCGGCTACGGCAGCGAAACCCGGAAGGGCTTAAATCTCATCACCGGCGTTGGCTACGACTTCGAGAACAAGACGCTGCAAAACCAGATGCTGCTGCGGCTTGGCCGTCGAATATCGCCGCATCAACCTCGGGCAGGTGCGCGCGGAGAATCAGTTCCGAATCGCGTTCATCATCGCGAACATCGGCACGTTCGGTAATCTCCGACATCAGGAGAGAATATTCTGAGCATGAACGAAACCGATCTCGCGTTCGCCTCCATCGAAGAGATCGGAAGGCTCTTCCGCAAACGCAAACTTTCTCCCGTCGAGCTCACCAAGCTCATGCTCGCGCGCATCGAGCAACTGAACCCCAAACTGAACGCGTACATCACCGTCGCTGCGGAACTTGCTCTCGCGCAGGCCAAAACAGGGGAATCGGAACTTTTCGCACCGCGCGGCCGCAAAGGCCATCACGACCGCGGCCCGCTGCATGGCATTCCCATTTCCCTGAAAGACAACATCTACACCAAGGGCTTTCGAACGACTGCCGGTTCAAGAATCCTGAAGGATTTCACTCCACGGCACGACGCTGAAGTCGTCGTCCTGCTGAAAGAAGCCGGCGCCGTGATCCTTGGCAAGACCAACATGCACGAATTTGCATATGGGGTCACATCCAACAACCCGCACTTCGGTCCCGTCCATAATCCCTATGACCTCGCGCGGATTCCTGGTGGCTCGAGTGGAGGTTCCGCCGCCGCAGTTGCCGCCGGCCTTTGCTACGGCAGCATTGGAACAGACACCGGTGGTTCGATCCGCATTCCCGCATCCCTCTGCGGCATCACCGGGCTGAAGCCAAGCTGGGGCCGCATCTCTTGCGAAGGCATCATTCCGCTTTCTCCTGCCTTCGATTGCGCGGGCCCACTGGCTAGAACCGTCGGTGATGCCGCCATTCTAACGGGAGTTTTGTACTCCCGCGTGGGCCGCGAACCGAACATGGCTAGACCTTCAACTTTACGGAGCGCCCCAGGAAAGTTTTCCCTGGGCGTTCCGCGTCAATTGTTCTTCGATGCTCTTTCCCCGGAGGTCCGGAACGCTTTTGACGCCGCACTGCGTGATCTTTGCCGTGCAGGCATGACGACGAAAGACATTTCCATCACGCTGCTCG
>WNFT01014435.1_pt1 | contig 15123 bp, 17 predicted proteins | sample 5400191 | NCBI WGS metagenome assembly WNFT01 (sample SAMN13153359, study PRJNA577476) | soil metagenome | isolation source: 80 cm saprolite under Madrone tree | place: USA:California | collected 2016-06-14 | reverse complement strand
ATCCAGCGCGATCGCCGGCACGATGCGGTGCGGACCGGCGACCTCGCCCACCATGCGCCGACGGGTCGACATCTCGGTGGCCCACATGGTGCCCGAGACCAGGTTGCCCAGCGCCACGTGCCACAACGCCAGATGGCCGGTGGTGGCGAGCGTGGCCAGCAGGGTCGACACGATGGCCGGCACGATCAGCGCCAGCATCACGATCAGCTTGCGGTTGACCGCCTCGGAGATCGCGCCGGCGAAGGCGCCGAAGGCGAGCTGCGGCAGCTGCCGCGCGGCCACGACGGCGGTCGCGGCCAGCGCCGAGCCGGTGACCTCGTAGGCGAACACGCCGGAAGCCAGCAGCTCGAGCCAGCGCATGGCGTTGGCGAAGGCGCCGACCAGCCACAGCCGCAGGAAATCCGGCACGCCCATCAAGTCGCGGAGCGGGCTGTCGCGTTTCTCCGAGTTCAACGAACTTCGGGGAAACGCATGAAAAGACGCAGCCTGCTTGCCGCCGCGCTTGCCGCGCCCGCCATCGCCCGCGCCCAGGCATCGTGGCCGACCAAGACAGTGCGCGGCATCGTGCCCTTCGCGCCGGGCGGCGGGACGGACACGATGAGGACCTGACCGGGAGCGTTACAGAAACTGCTTCACCGCCGCCAGCACGACCAGCGCGCCGGTCGCCATCACCGCGCTGCCGAGCGAGATCACCGCGAGCGCCCGTCCCGGCGACAGCCGGCCCATGGCGGCGGCGATCCAGAACAAGGGGTCGTTGACGTGGCAGATCGCCATCGAGCCCGCGCCGACCGCGGCGGCGGCGAGCGCGCGACCCGTGGCGCTGTCGAGCCCCAACGCCGGCAGCATGGGCTCGACCATGCCGGAGGCCGTGAGCACCGCGGTCAGCGAATTGCCCTGCAGGGTCTTGACGATCGCCGCGGCGACAAACGGCGTCAGCAGTCCGAAGCGCGGCTGCAGTGCATGCTCGGCTAAAAGCTCCGCCATGCCGGTCTCGTCGAACACGCGGGACAGGCCACCCGACGCGCCGACCGCCAGCAACAGGGGAGCCCAGCTGCGGCCGGCCAGCGCCGACGGCTGCCAGCGTCCGGCAAACAGCACGGCCAAGGTGATGGCCATGGCCGCCAGCATCACGGGCTTGCTGATGCCGATATAGAATTCGCGCGCGCCGCCCTTGCCCAGCGGCTCGCTCGGCATCTGCGCCACCGATTGCACGATCAGGAGCGCGATCGGAAGGCCGACGGCGAGCCAGGTCCAGTCGAGCCGGCCCGGGCTGTCGGCCGCCGGCACTTGGCGCGCGACATGCCACCATCCCAATAGTGAGGCGATCACGGCGACGGGCAGGACAATGGTCAAGACGGTCGAGCTGCTTGCCTTCATCACCGAGGCCGCGGCGACGGCAAGCGGCGAGGGCGGCACCAGGGCGCTGCAGGCGAGCAGGGTGAGGGCAAGGCCGAGCGCGCGCCGCGGCGCCTCCTGGCCGGCCGGCTGCAGAAGAGCGAGGCCGCCCGTCGCCGAGGCGCTGAGGCCAGCGAGCGCGCCGGCGATGGCCGAGGTGCCGGTGCCGAGCGGCTGGCGCAGCACCAGCGCACCCACGAGCGAGCCCGCCACTACCAAAAGGCCCGCCTGCTCGAGCGCTGCGGTGAAGCCCAGCCCGAACGCCTTGCCGACCGACATGAAGGTCATGTCGGCGGCAATGCCATAGACCACGACCGTGGCCATGATGGCGAGGAAGGCGGGAATGCGCAGGCGCTGGATGAGGAACACGATCGCCACGACGGCGAGCGGCACGAGCAGGGAGGCGAGAAGCATGGCGGCGGAGACATTAGCGCGGTTGAAGGCATTGTCATGCGTCCTCTCCGCCGCGTCAGCGGGGGAGAGGAAGGGACCCATTGCGAAGCAATGGGTAGGTGAGGTGGTGTAGGGTAAGAAGGCTATGCTTGAGCTGACAGGTCCATGACCCACCTCACTCTCCCCGCGCTTCGCGCGGGTCCCCTCCCTCTCCCCCCGCTTCGCGGGCGGCGAGGGCCATTGCTCATGCTCCTCCTTGTCCTCCTCCTCAGCCTCGCCGCGTCCGCCCGCGCCGAGCCGCTGGCGCGCATCGACGGCAAGAGCTTCATCGCGCCGGACGGCAGCACGCTCGAGATCAAGGGCATCAGCCTCGGCAACTGGCTGGCGCCCGAGGGCTACATGTTCAAGTTCGAGGTCGCCAAGGCGCCGCGCCAGATTTTCGCCGCCTTCGACCGCCTGCTGGGGCCCGAGCGCGCCCAGTCCTTCTGGAAGCAGTTCCGCGACAGCTACGTCACCGAGGCCGACATCCGGTTCATCAAGTCGGCCGGTTTCAACACCGTGCGCATCCCGCTGCACTATCGCCTGTTGATGACCGATGACGGCGAGATCGAGGGCGAGGGCTGGGCGCTGCTCGATCGCGTGCTGGGCTGGGTGCGCGAGGCCGGACTTTTGGCCATCCTCGACCTGCACGCCGCGCCCGGCGGCCAGACCGGCATCAACCACGACGACGGGCCGGGCTATCCGCTGATGTTCTACGTGCCGCGCGATCGCGCGTTGACGGTCAGGCTGTGGCGCGCCATCGCGCTGCGCTACAGCGGCAATCGGGCGATCCTGGGCTACGACCTGTTGAACGAGCCGATCGCGCCCTATCACGACACGGCGACGCTCAATCCCCGGCTGGAGCCGTTCTACAAGGAGGTGACGGCGGCGATCCGCGAGGTTGATCCCGGCCGCATCGTCATCCTGGCCGGCGGGCAATGGAGCTCGAGCTTCGACATGCTGGGCCCGCCCTTCACCGACAATCTCGCCTACACCTATCATTTGTTCTGGGCGAGCACGAAGCGCGACTCCATTCAGCGCCATCTCAACTTCGCCAACCTCTACGACGTGCCCTTGTTCCTGGGCGAGACCGGCGAGCTCACCGACGAATGGAACGAGCGCTTCCGCAAGCTGCAGGAGACACACGGCATCGGCTGGGCGTTCTGGACCTACAAAAACCTCGACACGCCCTCGACCGTGGTCTCGATCCCGCGCCCCGAGGGCTGGAGCGAGATCGTGGCCTTCGCCGACGGCAAGGGTGACAAGCCGTCGGCCGCGGTGATCGACCGAGCCATCGCGCAGTATCTCGACGGTATTCGATTCCGGAACGGCGAGGTTCGCTGGAGTTATCTGGCATCGCTCGGCTTGAAGAGCGCGCCGTAGCCCCCTCACCTAACCTCTCCCCCTAGCGGGGGAGAGGAACATGAGAACTCATCCTCAAGCCTCCTCTCCCCCGTTAGGGGGAGAGGCTGGGTGAGGGGGCTACGCGTTGAACCGCTGGCCGTAATAATCGGCGAGCGCGCTCAGCGCCGCACCGCCGTCACCCTTGAAGGCCGGGCCGTGCATCAGCGCGATGGTCGTTGGCCTGAGCGCGGCCAGCCGGCGCAGCGTCGGCTCGGCGAGCGGCGTTGCCGGCATGAAGGGCACGGCCTTCTCGGTGGCGATGGCCGGACCGACGATATCGGCCTCAGTCGTCACATCGGCCGGCCCGAACTGGGTGAAAAGGTCGCTGCTGAACAGCGTGCCGGTGGTCTCCTCGTAGATCAATCCGGCGTCCCAGTTGTGCGGCACGTGCGGCGTGTCGAGCCAGCGCACTCTTTTTCCGCCGAGATCCAGCACCTCGTCGTTCTTGAGCACGCGCGGTTCGCGATCGGCCATGTCCTTCAGCCAGATGTTGCAGCCGACCTGACCGTGGGCCGGCGTAGCCTTGGGCGCGGCCGCCAGCCACTGGTTGAGCGCGCCCGCCTCATCGGCCTCGACATGGCTGCACGTCGCCCAGCGCAGCCTGTCGAGCGGCATCACGCGCTTGACCGCATCGGAGATCAGCGGAAACAACGAACGCTGGCCGTAATGGAACAGCAGAGGCTGGTCGGCATCGATCAGGAACTGGTTGAAGGTGAATCCCTTGGGCCCGGCCGTCGGCACGAAGGTCGACAGGCGATAGATCTTGTCGGCGATCTCGGCGACTTCGGTTTTCATGGCTTGAGAACCTCTAGAAGCTTCTTATTGAACGCCTCGGCGGCCTCGTAGGCAACCCAATGGCCGGCGTCGGGAATGACGTTCATCACGAAGTCCGGCTGCAGTGCGCGGAACAAGTCGATGCGTTCCTGAATGTGCGGATAGGTGGTCGAATCGAATTCGCCCCAGATGCCGGTGAGCGGCGTCTTCACCCGGGGCAGCACTTCGCTCAGTTTGAACGCCTGGCCCATGTCCCGGCTGCGCGTCCTGGCGCGCGTGGTGTTCAGGATCTGCATGTAGATCGCTACGCCGTCGACTTTGGCGGGATCGTGCATCATCAGGATCTCAAGGTTGCGCCGTGCTTCGGCGGCAAGTGTTTCCGCCTCGCCGTCTTCACGCAATGGGTGACCGACCAGACATCGCGCACGTCGTCGGGTGGGTCGCTGTCGCCCAGGCCCGGCAGGTCGGCGGCGTAGACGGTGAACTGCCGCGCCAGCGGCTGGACGTTCCGGATCCAGTGGATCCACGAGCCCGAACCGCCATGGAACAGCAGCAGGATCGGTTTGCCCGAATCTTCGCCCCAGACATGCCACATCATGCGCCCGCCATTGCCCATAGGCACGCGAACGGCACGCGACGTCGCTTCGATTGCTAGAATGTGTTCAGCGGCGGTGAGCCCGTCCGGCATTTTAGGGACGGCCGAGTAATCGAGCTTCATTTCTTGAGTGCATCCAGCAGGCGTTCGACGAATCCCGGCGCCTGCTTGCGGTCGATCCAGCGCAGCACCGTTACAAGATCGTTGTCGGGATCGATCCACACGATGTGGCTGCCCCAGCCCAGCGCGAAGTAGCTTTTATCCGACGCCGCCGCGAACTGCCGCTTATTGGTGTTGAGCCACCACATCAGTCCGTAGAACGGCGCCACCGGGCAGGGTTTCACCAATTCGTCGGTCCAGCCCTTGGGCAGGATCTGCCTGCCGTTCCAGGCGCCGCCTTGCGCCACCAGCAGGCCCATCAGCGCAAGGTCGCGCGCCGAGATCACGATGCCGCCGCCCCAATGGCCGCCGCCCGGCACTGAGACCATTTCCTTGCCGTCGATCGTGACCGTCGAATTCTTATAGCCGTCCCAGCGCCAGTCCGACGAGGCGCCGATCGGATCCATGATGCGCCGCTTCAGCACCGCGGGCAGCGGCTCCTTGAAGAGCTGCAGCAGCGAGCAGCTCAGGCGATTCACGCGCACGTCGTTGTATTCGTAGAAGGTGCCGGGTTTTTTCAACGCGCGCCGCGTGCCCTTGGGCGCCTCGGCAACGGCGAGGCCAACCACGCGATTGTGGTCGATGCGGTCCTCCTTGCCGAACATCGTGCCTTGCCATTCGCTGGTCTGGGTCAGCAGGTGACGCCAGGTGATGTCCCTGTTCTGCGCGCTCTCAAAGCCGTCATCGATGGCGTCGTCGCCCACCTTGTCATCGAGGCTTTTGATCAGCCCGTCGCCCAGCGCCAGGCCAGCGAGCAGAGCGAGATAGCTTTTGGCAACGCTGAAGGTCATGTCGGGCCGCGCCGTGTCGCCCCATTCGGCCAAAAGCTTGCCGCCGCGATAGACGATGCCCGAGTGACCGCCGCGCGGCGCGACCGGGCCCAGCACCTCGTTATCAGGGGCCTTTTCGCCGGAATCGTAGGTCATCACGAACTGGCCGTCCGGCATGCGCATGCTCTGGGGCCATTTGGACTCGGCGGACTTGGCGAAGGCAATCGCCTCTTTCAGCTCATTCATGCCCGCAATCAACATTGGAGCCCGTCCGGGAGCAAGCGTAGAAAACGCGCTATGCCTATGCCCGCCTCGATCACCCTCCGCCGCCCCGACGACTGGCACGTCCACCTGCGCGATGGGCCGATGCTAAAAGCCTGCGCTGTCCACACCGCGCGCCAGTTCGCCCGCGCCATCATCATGCCCAACCTCGTGCCGCCGGTGACCCGAGTGGCCGAGGCCGCCTCGTACCGCGAGCGAATCCGCAGAGCGGTTCCGGCCGAGCTCAAGTTCGAACCGCTGATGACCTGCTATCTGACCGACGATGCCGATCCGGCCGAGCTTTTACGCGGCAAGCGGGAGGGCGTGTGGGTCGCGGCCAAGCTCTATCCGGCGCACGCCACCACCAACTCCGCGCACGGCGTCACCTCGATGGAGCGCATCGCCCCGGCGCTGGAGGCGATGGAGGAGGCGGGCATGCCCCTGCTCGTCCATGGCGAGGTGACCGACGCCGAGGTCGACATCTTCGACCGCGAATCGGTGTTTTTGGACAAGGTGCTGACGCCGCTGCTGCGCCGCCATCAGGGGCTGAAGGTCGTGCTGGAGCACATCACCACGAAAGAAGGCGTGGCCTTCGTCGAGGCCAGCGGGCCCCGGGTCGGCGGCACGATCACGCCGCATCATCTCTCCTACAATCGCAACGCCATCTTCAAGGGCGGCATCCGTCCGCACCTTTATTGCCTGCCGATCGCCAAGAGCGAGGAACATCGGCTGGCGCTGCGGCGAGCGGCGACGTCGGGCGGACCGCCGTTCTTCCTCGGCACCGACACCGCGCCGCACAGCGCCGACACCAAGGAATGCGCCTGCGGCTGCGCCGGCATTTTCAACGCGCCGGTGGCCCTGCAGGTCTATGCCCAGGTCTTCAGTGAGGAAGGAGCGCTCGATCGGCTGGAGGCATTCGCCTCGCTGAACGGGCCGCGTTTTTACGGGCTTCCTCCCAACGAGGCGCGCATCACCTTGCGCGCAGGATCGCTGGAGGCGCCGGAACGCATTGATATTCCAGGAAGCGATAAGAGCGTGGTGGTATTTCGCCCCGACACTCCGGTCGGCTGGTCGTTTTGACGCGCCCCGTGAAGGCGGCCATTATTGGCGAATTGCAGATGACGGAGGAAACGATGCCTGACGTCGTGACAAGCCCATCCGAGACAGCTTCCAGACAAAAGGTTGCTCACGCTCGCATCAGCGAACCCGTACTGGTCAAGGGACGGCGCGAGTTCTTCAAGTACCGCGATCTTGGGGTCGCGGATGCAAGCGCAGGTACCATGCGCGCCCAGGTGATGATGTCGAGCAAAGGCATGAGCCGGCCGACCGGTTGGCACTACCACGAATGCGATGGCCAGTTCGTCTACGTGCTGAAGGGCTGGGTCGATCTGCAATTCGAGGATGGCCGCACGATCCGCATCGACGAAGGAGATTCGCTCTATATCCCCGGGTTCCTGCGCCACAACGAAATCCGCACGGCGGACACGCTGGAGATCCTCGAGGTATCGGTGCCAGGGCAGATGGGCACCACGCCGTGCGATCCTCCCGAAGGATTTAAGGCGTAAGGCTAAAACCTCTCGCCGGGCTCTTTTGCGCATCAAATTTTGTGAGTGCGGGGATTTGCTCTATCGTCTTGCCATGAGCAAGCGAGGCATTCCCGCGGGCGCCGCCGTGCGCGGCACCGACAAAGGCTACGACCACGCCGCCCCCAGTCCAAGGCTGAAGCCCGGCAGCGAACGGCCGGTCGAGAAGATCGACCAGACATATCCCTATCTGCGGCCGCGCGATGCCGCGACGCTGATCCTGGTGCGCCAGCGCGGCAAGATCCCCGAAGTGCTGCTGGGTTGCCGTGACGCCAAGCACGCTTTCATGCCCAACCGCTATGTCTTTCCCGGCGGCCGCGTCGATCCCGCCGATGCGCGCGTGCCCATCGCCACGCCGCTTAACCGCTTCGTCGATGAGCGCCTGCGCAAGGCGGCGACGGCGCAACGTGCCCGCGCGCTGGCCGTTGCCGCCGTGCGTGAGACTTTCGAGGAGACCGGATTGATGCTGGCCAAGCCGCTCAAGGGCGGGCCGCCTGACGAGGATTTCGGCGAGCACTGGCGTGGCTTTTTGGACAAGGGCTTCGCGCCGGCCCTCGACTGTCTCGACCTGATCGCCCGCGCGGTGACGCCGCCCGGCCGGCCGCGCCGCTTCAATGCGCGCTTCTTCATGGCGCGCGCCGAGGATGCGACGGGTGACATCCGCCATTCGAGCGAGCTCGGCGACATCCGCTGGGTGCGGCTCGACGAGGCGCGCGAGCTGCCGCTGCCCACCATCACCGGCCTCATCCTGGGCGAGGTCGGGCGGCTGGCGAAGGAGCCGCCCAATCGCAAGGCGCAGCGCAAGATGCCGTTGTTCACCACGGTGCATTGCAAGCACCTGATGCTCGAGGAATAAGGACGTGGCGCGCGCCGAGACCACCTCGTCGCCCGCCTCTGGGACCATGCTTCGCGGCGCCGCGAGCCCCAGCCTGCCGCCGCGTGGCGGCGTGCGCCTGCGCGCGCTGGTGCTGATCCGCTGGGCCGCCGTTGCCGGACAGTTCTTCACCGCCGCCGTCGTCCATTGGGGCCTGGGTTTCAACCTGCCCCTGCTGGCGGTGGGCGGTGCAATCGCGCTTTCTGCGCTGCTCAACCTCACGGTCAGCCTGGGCCGGCCAGCCTCGGCGCGCATCGACGACCGCGAGGCCACGGTCTTCCTTGCCTTCGACATCCTGCAGCTCGCCGTCCTGCTCTATCTCACCGGCGGCCTGATCAATCCCTTCGCGCTCCTGCTGCTGGCGCCGGTGGCGATCGGCGCCACCATCCTGTCGCTTGCCTCCAACATCGCGCTGTCGCTGCTCACCATCGCCAGCATCGCGCTGCTCGGCGTCTTCCATCAGCCGTTGCCGTGGCGTGGCCCGCCGCCTGAGCTGCCGGAGATCTATCAGACCGGCGTGTGGGCCGGCCTGACGCTCACGACCTTGCTGATCACCTTGTACGGCTGGCGGCTCGCCGAGGAGGCGCGCCAGATGGCCGACGCGCTGGCAGCAGCGCAGGCCGCCCTGGCGCGCGAGCAGCGCCTGTCGGCGTTGGGCGCGCTCGCCGCCGCGGCCGCCCACGAGCTCGGCTCGCCGCTGTCGACCATCGCCGTGGTGACCAAGGAGATGCTGCGCGAGGTCGAACCTGACGATCCGCTGCGCGAGGACGTCGAATTGCTGTCCGCCGAATCCGATCGCTGCCGCGCCATTCTCGCCCGCCTGTCGGTCGATCCGGCCGGAGACGTGTCGGACGCCTATACCCTGGTGCCGATGCCGGCGCTGATCGAGGCGGCGGCGCAAAGCTATCAGCGCGACGACATCGCCATCACGTTCGACTCCGGGCCGGTCGGCGATGGCGTGCCGACCAGGGCGCCGATCCAGGTGCGCAGTCCGGAGATCATGCAAGGCATCGGCAACATCGTGCAGAACGCCGTCTCGTTCGCGCGCCATGAGGTCACGATCGTCACACGCTGGACGAACGAGTGGTCGCAGGTCGAGGTCTCCGACGACGGGCCGGGCTTCTCGCAGGCCCTGCTCGACGAATTGGGAACGCCCTTCATTTCAACGCGCCAGGGCGAGGAAGGACACATGGGCTTGGGCGTTTTCATCGCCAAGACCCTATTGGAGCGCACCGGCGCGACGGTGACCTTCGGCAACCGCAGCACCGGCGGGGGCGGCGCGGCGGTCTCCGTACGCTGGCCAAATCCCGTCTTCAAGGCTACATAGCGGCCGATATCGAAGGAGCAGCCATGAGCCAGGAGACAGGCGCCAACCGCTCGGTGTCGCCCGCCATTGCCGGCGCGACGGCGAACAAGGATCGCACGCTGCTGATCGCCGACGACGATGCGGCGTTTCGCAACCGCATCGCGCGCGCGCTCGAGCAGCGCGGTTTCATCGTCACCTCGGTCGGTTCGGTTGCCGAAGCGCTGGCACAGACCGCGCGGCCGCCCGCCTTCGCCGTGCTCGATCTGCGGCTGGGCGACGGCAACGGTCTGGAACTCGTCGGGCCGTTGCGCCAGGCACGGCCCGACATCCGCATCGTCGTGCTGACCGGCTACGGCAACATCGCCACCGCCGTCGCCGCGGTGAAGGAAGGCGCGGTCGACTATCTCGCCAAGCCCGCCGACGCCGATGCCATCGAGCAGGCGCTGACCGCACACGGCCGCAAGCTGCCGCCGCCGCCCAGCAATCCGATGTCGGCCGACCGCGTGCGCTGGGAGCACATCCAGCGCGTGTTCGAGCAGTGCGATCGCAACGTTTCGGAGACGGCGCGCCGTCTCAACATGCACCGGCGCACCTTGCAGCGCATCCTGGGCAAGCACGCCCCCCGCGAACACTGATGCGCGAGCACTGATCACCGTCCAACTCCTGCTCAACGCGCTGGCGCTGGGCATGGCCTATGCCCTCGTGGCGCTGGGCTTCGTGCTGGCGCTGAACGCATCGGGCGCGGTGAATTTCGCGCACGGCGATCTCGTGGTGCTGGGCGGCGCCGTCGCCGTCGTTGCCGGCCTGTGGACCGGCCTGCCCGGCCCGTTGCTGTTGCCGCTGGTCGCGCTGGCGCTGGGCGCCGCCGGCATCGTCGCGGCGCGCGTCGCCATCCTGCCGCTCGCCGCGCGGCCGCCTGAAGCCACATTCGTCGCCACCATCGCGCTTGCCGCCATCATCGAGCAGGGCCTCACCGTCACGATGGGCGCCGCGCCGCGCACCGCGCCTTCGCTGCTTGGCAGCGGCTCGTTCGACGTCGCGGGCCTCGCGCTCGGCCGCCAGCCGTTCGCCATCGTCGTGGTCGGTGCGGCGCTGGTCGCTGCGGTCTGGTTCCTGCTCGAGCGCACCCAGACCGGGCGGCGCATGCGCGCGGTGTCGTCCGACCGCCACATGGCGCGCGCCGTCGGCATTCCGGTCAGCCGCTATATCATCCTCTCGCTGGCGCTCGCCGGCGCGCTGGCGGGCGTCGCCGGCCTGTTGTTGGGGCATCAATTCCTGGTCGCGCCGACCCAGGGCGCCGGTCACATGCTGAAGGCTTATATCGCGGTGGCGCTGGGCGGCTGGGGCAGCGTGCCCGGCGCGCTTTTGGCGGCGCTGGGCATCGGCGCTTTCGAGACCTTCATATCGGCTGGCTTCGGCGATGCCTGGGCATCGGCTGCTCTCTATATCAGCGTGCTGGTGGTCCTGGCGGTGCGGCCGCGGGGCTTGTTTGGCGAGCCGCTGGGCAGGCGCGCCTGACATGCGCGCACTGGGCGCTTTCTGGTTCGCCGTCCTGCTGCTGCCGCCGATCGTGGCGCTGGCGGTGCTCGAACCGTTCGGCCAACGCATGGTGGCGCTGGTCGGCATCTATGCCCTGATGGGCCTGGGCTACCAGCTCGTGTTCGGTCAGCTCGGGGCGCTCAACCTGGCGCAAGGTGCCCTGTTCGGTCTCGGCGCCTACGCGGCCGCTCTAACGGCGCCCGCGCTCGGCGGGCTGGCGTTGGCCGTCGCGATCCTCGCGGCGGCGATTCCCGCGGCGATCGTGGCCGGATCTGCCTGATCGCCGGCGTCCTGCTTTACGCGCATCTTTTTCGCGGCGGCCTCGGCGAGAAGGCGCGCCTCTTGCGCCAGGCGCCGCTGGTGGCCGCCACGCTCGGCATCGATGGCGGACGTTGGCGGCTCGCCGCTTTCGTGGTGGGCGGCGGACTGGCCGGATTGGCGGGGGCGTTTTCCGCCGCCGTGAGCGGTGTCGTCTCGCCCGAGGCGACCGGATTTTCCATCATGGTGCTCTGCCTGACCTCGGTGGTGCTGGGCGGCGCGCGCCATCCCATGGGCGCGGTGCTGGGCGCGGCAATCGCCGTCTGCCTGCCCGAGTTGCTGCGCGACCTGCAGGGTGCGTGGCTGCTCGCCTATGCCGTGGCAACGCTCGCCGTCGTGCGGTGGGCGCCCGAAGGCCTGGCGGGTCTTTTGGATGGTCTGCGCGGCGCCGGGGTCGAGGAGCCGTCGACGCCTGTCTTGCCCGAGACGCTGCCGCCGATCGCGGGCGCGCAACGCCTGACGATCGAAAGCGTCGTCAAACGCTTCGGCGGTGTCGAGGCATTGGCCGGCGTGTCCTTCACGGTCGAGCGCGGCGAAATCGTGGGCCTGATCGGCCCCAACGGGTCGGGCAAGACCACGCTCCTGAACGCGATTTCCGGTCTCGACCCGGCGGACGCAGGAACGATCGGGCTCGACGACCGGCCTATCGAGCGGCTGGCGGCGCACCTTATCGCGCGCGCCGGCGTCGGCCGCACCTTCCAGACGCCGATGCTGGAGGGTGACACACATCGGATCGAGCTGGCGCGCGCCGTCTCGACCGGGGCGGCGTTCCTGCTGCTCGATGAACCGGCGGCCGGCGCCACCGATCTCGAGCGCGAGCAGCTCGCCCTGCTGCTGCGCCGTCTGCGCGAGTCGGGTCGCGCCATCCTGATCGTCGATCACGACATCGAGCTGCTGACGCGCATTTGCGACCGCCTGGTCTGCCTCGACCGCGGCAGGGTCATCGCCGCCGGCCGTCCTGCGGCGGTCCGCGCCGACGCCCGCGTGCGCGCGAGTTTCCTCGGACTCGCCGAGGCAGCGGCATGAGCGCCGTGCTCGAGATCGGCGAGCTCTCGGTCGGCGCCGGCGAGATCGTGGCCGTGCTGGGCGGCAACGGCGCCGGCAAGACCGGCTTGCTTGAAACCATCCTCGGTTTCCGTTCCGGTCGCGTCAGCCTGTTCAGCCGGGACGTCACGTCGCTTGCCGTCGAGCAGCGCGTGCTGTCGGGCCTGGGCTACGTGCCGGAAGGACGCCGTGTCTTCGCAGCCCTCACGGTGCGCGAAAACCTCGAAGCGGCGTGCGCGCTGCCGGCCGACCAGCGGCGGCAACGCGTCGGCGAGATGCTGGCGCTGTTCCCCATGCTCGCCGAGCGCCCGCAGGCGCGCGCCTGGCTGCTGTCGGGCGGCCAGCAGCAGATGCTGGCGCTGGCGCGCGCCCTCATGAACAAGCCGCGCTTGCTGCTGCTCGACGAGCCGACCCTCGGTTTGGCGCCGGTCGTCGTGGCCGACCTCCTGCGTCGGCTGTCGGCGATGACAGCGGACGGCACCGCGATCGTGCTGGCCGAACAGCGTGCCGCCCTGGCGCTCGGCGTGGCGAGCCGCGGCGTGGTGCTGAGCCGCGGCCGGGTGGTGCGCCACGGCACCGCCGCCGACCTCGCCGCCGATCCCACGCTCGCCGACTTGATGGCGGGCGGATGACACCGAGACCTAGGCACGCCGGTTCTGGGCGTTCCAGTAAAGCTCGAGGTTGGCAATCAGCGCCGGGCTGAAATGGCAATAGGCCTGCTCGCGGGCATAGAGCGCGGCGTAGCGGCGGAACATGTCGAGCGGCTCGGCAGCCAGCCGCAAGGCGCGGCGGTTGCCGATCGCGCCCACCGCGCCCGAGCCGGTCAGCCGGTCGATCACGCTCGCGATCGTCTGGTCCATGGCGGCGGGATCGATGACCTCGTCGCAGATCATGCGGCCGACCTCCGAATCGCAGTCGATGCGGCGCTCGTACATGATCGCCTGGCGGGCAATGCGATCGCCGACGAAGCGGGCCAGCCTGAGGTTGGCCATCGCCGGGATGATGCCCTCCTTGCGCGCCGGCAGGGTGAGATAGGCCCCGCGTCCGGCGATGTTGAAGTCGGTCGCCAAAAGGATCTGGCAGCCGCCGCCGATCGCGAAGGTCTCGACCGCCGAGATCCAGAGCTTTTCGATCGAATCGCCCGAGACCTCGTCGGGCGTCACGTCGGGCCGCGCCAGGCCGCGGAACATCTTGTTCACGAAACCCAGGTCGCGGATCAGGAACCACAGAAACGGGATCTTGCCGTAGTAAAGGTGCGTGAGGTTGATGCCGGCATTGTAGACTCGGCGGCCGGCATACTTCCCGTCGGGCACGACGTCGCCGCGCAGCACCGCGACCTGGCTTTGCGGATCGAGGATGCAGACGTCGGCGGCGATCTCGGTCGCAGGCTGGGTCGAGGCATCCTCCGAATTGAGGAAGCGTTTGTTGGCCAGCAGCAGGACGGCGGCCTTGCCCTGGCGCTCGACGCGGGCGAAGCCGAGATCGAGCCGGCCGTCGCGTAAAAACTTGGCCAGCGCGTCGGGCGATTCCTCGCGCGGCAGGAGCATGGCGTGGCAGAGATGCAGGCCGCACTCGGGCTCGGCCAGGAACTGGTTGAACAGGATACCTTGGTCGATCTCGCAGCCGTCCTTCTCGGCCTGACGCAGCTCGGCTTCGGCGGCGACCTCGGCACGTGTCGGCACCAGGCCAGGCACCAGCTCGGCCGCGTCGTAGGCCAGGCGCTCGACCCTGACGAACTTGCGCCGCCCGTCGGTCAGCCGGTCGTAGAGCGTGCGGGCATGGCGGCGCAGGAAGGCCAAGCGCGCCTCACGCGCCGCCTGCTTCAGCGACTCGGCGGCATCGGCGGTTGCCGCATCGCGCTTTGGCTTGACCGGCAAGCGGGCGAGCTGTTGCTTGGCCCCGCGCCAATAGGCGGAAAAGGCGGCCGCATCGGCTAAAAAGTCGCCGCTGGCCGCGATCGGCGCCGATACCACCGAATCCATGACCTCGTTCCTGTCCGAAAAAATTGGAGCGGGCGACGGGATTTGAACCCGCGACCTACGGCTTGGGAAGCCGACGCTCTACCCCTGAGCTACACCCGCTTGGGATCGCATTCTAGCCTGCGGCTGCGCCGGAGGTCCAATCGTGTGGCGGTCATTTCATTGGGCCGTAGAATATGATCCAGATCGCGAAATCATCCGAGAAATTCTCGAACCCATGGATTACATGCGCTGCCGCAAAACAGAGATCGCCCGGTCCGACCGCCGTAATGCGGTCTTCGATTCGATAAAAGCCGCTGCCTGCGGCGACGATATAGACCTCGTCGCGCTGGTGCGGCGTTTGTGGTCCATTGGTCGGCCGGGGTGTAAATCTGATTTCCAGGTCGCCGTCTAAAAATGCCTCTGCTGATCGTCCCGGCTTCCACGGAAGCCCACGGGCGGCGGCGAGCGATATCGGGTTGGGTGTGCGATCCATGGAGACCTCCAGATTTGCCCGAACCGTGCGAGACTAGCCGATGCTGGATGAGATCCTAACGCCCGAGGAACGCGCCGTCGTGGCGCGCGCCCGCGATTTCGCCGAACGGTACGTCGCGCCCAATGCCGCGCGCTGGGAATGGGAGCGGCGCTATCCGCTGGAGGCCATCAGGGCCGCCTGTGCCGAGGGCCTGCACACCATCGAGCTCGCAAGGA
>WNFT01002735.1_pt1 | contig 15123 bp, 10 predicted proteins | sample 5400191 | NCBI WGS metagenome assembly WNFT01 (sample SAMN13153359, study PRJNA577476) | soil metagenome | isolation source: 80 cm saprolite under Madrone tree | place: USA:California | collected 2016-06-14 | reverse complement strand
GCATTGGACAGCATGTCCGGCCCGTACCACAGCACGGAGCGCTTGGTGTTCTTCTTCTCGATCGGGTGGTTGCGGCCGAGCGAGGATTCGGCGATCGCGAGCAGCAGGTCGACCGCGAGATGGCGTTGCAGGTAGGTCGCCGTGGTGTTGCCGAGCGAGTAGCCGACGAGCGCGATCTTGTAACCGTCCTTGCGCTTGCGAACGATGTTCGTCCAGGCGGGCTTCAGGTCGGTGTAGCTGAAGACATCGGTCGCAAGGCCAAGTTTGCGGGCCCCTGACTCCAGGAGCGGAATGCCCCAGGAAAACAGGTAGCCACCCTGGCCGAGAAAGAAGGCCGAGTAAGCCTTTTCGTTATCCGGCGTAGGAACCGCCGGTGCCTCCACGGGCAACGCCGCGGCGCCACCGGCAGCCAGCATGCCGAGGACCGCCTGCCGGCGATCGATGCGCGAGCGGAGCCGCAACGCCATTACGCAACCAGCACTAAACCCCGACCAAGGCCCCCCTTGGTCCCCGAGCTTTGAACAAGGTTAGCCCTCGGTCTCGCCAGCCGGTAAGGCGGCATGCTGTCATCCTGTCAGACGACACGTTCTCCCGTGGCGGTAGATTGCGCGGTCCAAGGCTTCCGACACGCGATTGACGCTAGCTCGACCGATGCCGAGCGGCCTTGGCGATCCTCGCGGTGCGGAGGCGCGGCCGGCCGGCGGTGTGCTGATCCGAGTGTGCGATAAGCTTGGGCGGCTGGCGCTCACGGTCCGCGAGGCGTGCTCAGGAAAATGGCGACGCGCAGGTTTCTAACCCTCGCGGCGTTTGTGATTTCAAGGCCCGTTCTGACACCTCGGCCATTTTCCAGGCCATTGAACGCAAACGGTAAATTCGCCATTGGCAGAACAAAAAAATGGCCCGCTGGGGAGCCGGTTTCGGGGAAACCAACAGGCCGCTTTAGCCGTTGACATCTGCTTGCTCAGGTCCGTTTGACCGATAGCTGGGATATGTTGAGACGGCGGCCCACCTGGGAGCCGGTCATGCCCAGCGGCATCCCGAATGGCGCGTAGCCTTCTCCGTTGCGCGTTCGTCGGCCGTTGCAGACAGGCGACATTTTGTACTTTTTTCGCGCCCTTCCTGGCTCAATTGGAAGTAGTTAGATATCGTAACTACTACACGCCAGGCACAAGCGTGCTGCAAGACAAGTACGGTTTGAGCCAAATGAACATCACCGGCACCTATGATCCATACCTCGTCGCGCTCTCGTTTGCGGTTGCGTGTCTTGCGTCCTACACCGCACTTGACCTCGGTGGGCGCATCAGGGTCTCGCGACGGTGGGCAAGGCTGGCCTGGCTTGCGACGGCTGCAATTGCCATGGGGGGCGGGATTTGGTCGATGCACTTCATCGCTATGCTCGCCTTCTTTATGCCGATGCCGGTGAGTTATGATTTTGGTCTGACACTTCTTTCCCTTGTCGTCGCAATCGCGGTCACCGCAGTCGGGTTTTTTATGATCGGCGCCCGCCAGGCGACCGCGCCCCAGCTGGTGCTCAGCGGCATTTTCATGGGCATCGGCATCGTTGCGATGCACTACACCGGTATGGCGGCCATGCGCATGCCCGCCGACCTCCGCTATGACCGCGCCCTGGTCGCCCTGTCAGTTCTTATCGCGATCGGGGCATCTATCGCGGCTTTGTGGTTGGCGTTCAGGACCACCGTGACCTGGCAGCGGCTGCTGGCGGCTGTCGTCATGGGATCTGCGATTTCCGGGATGCACTATACCGGAATGGCAGCGGCGAGCTTCATTGCCCACCCGGGAATGGACGAGGCACGCGGCGTACCCAGCTTGGCGCAATCGAACCTCGCACTGGCAATAGCGGCAATCACGTTCGTGATTCTGCTGCTGGCGCTGGTGGCATCGACGTTCGACAGGAAGCTCACCACGCTTGCTGAACGGGAAGCTGCTCTCCTGCGCGAAAGCGAAGCACAGCTTCGCAAGCTCTATCGCGAGACTCCTCTTCCTCTCCACGCAGTCGGGGCGGACGGAAAAATCGAACAGGTCAGTGATGCCTGGCTCAAGCTGCTCGGTTACCCGCGCGAGGACACGACAGGACGAAATTTGACGGATTTCATGACGGAAGACTCCAAGCGACGTTACGAGCGGGCCGTATGGCCGCGTTTGCAGCTCGGAGACGATGTCAAGGAAGTCGAATGCCGGTTCGTGAGAAAATCCGGCGAGGTTCTGGACGTGCTCTTGAACGCTCACGGGGAGCGGGCCAATGGCAAGCCCGTGCGAATGCTCGGAGGCATCGTCGATGTCACCGCACGCAAACGGGCGGAGGAGGCCTTACGACAGTCACAACGAATGGAGGCGATGGGACAGCTGACCGGTGGAGTTGCTCATGATTTCAATAATCTGCTGATGGTGATCACCGGTGCGGCCGACAAATTGGGGCGGACCATCCAGGACGAAAAGGTGGCCAGATCCTTGGAGATGATCGCCACCGCCGTCAAACGCGGAAAAGATTTGACCAGTCACCTCCTGTCATTCGCCCGCCGGCAGACATTCGAAACGGCCGTTCTCGATCTTACTGAAATGCTCCCCAAGTTCGAAGAGATGCTCAAGCGATCTCTTCGCGGCGACATCGAAATCAGGACACGCGTGGACGGCGGTCCCTGCCGCGTCCATGTCGACCCAGGCGAACTCGAACTCGCGCTGTTGAACCTCGGTGTGAACGCCCGTGACGCCATGCCGGATGGCGGCATCCTGTCGTTGGCCATTCGCCGGGTCGAGCTTTTTGGCGGTGCTGACACTGATGCCTTGCGCGGCACATTTGTGGCGCTCGAGCTGGCTGATACCGGCGTTGGCATTCCGGCTGAGGCCTTGTCGCACGTTTTTGATCCGTTTTTCACGACCAAGGGACCGGAAAAGGGGACCGGTCTGGGTCTGAGCCAAGTGTACGGCTTCGCGAAACAGTCCGGCGGAACGGCGACGATACACAGCGAGCCAGGACACGGCACGACGATCAGCATTTATCTGCCGGCGACTGATGCGCCAGTCCGGGTTGAACAAAAAGCCGAGGCGGTCGATCGCGAGCCACGCACCGGAAAGGGAACCGTGTTGCTCGTGGAGGATAGCAAGGAAGTTGCAGCAATTTTGGCAGAGTATCTTGAACAACTCGGGTTTGCGGTCGATCACGTATGGAATGCATCCGACGCTCTGCGAAATCTGCAAAGCAGGGGGCCATACCGTCTCGTCGTTACGGATATTCTCATGCCGGGCAGCGTGGCCGGTCTCGAGCTTGCCCGGATCGTGCGCGGAAATTATTCGCAGATTCCTATATTGCTCACGACCGGTTACAGCGAGCGGGCGCAGGAAGCTGTTCTAGAGGGGTTCTCTGTTCTCCAAAAGCCATACGATCTGCAGACCCTGTCCGACGCCATTCGCGCCCTTCAGCCAGCCTGAATTTGATCCGGGTCATGGCGCGACCTGCGGCGCCAACGAATGGCGGACAATTGTCGAAATAAGCATCCCCAGGCTCCGGAATGGCTGAGGAATAGAAGCGGGCCCGAACAGGTATCATCGGACATGCTCGGAATTCTCTTCGACAATCGTCGTGACTGTCTCGCCGCCCCGGGAACCTCGATTGCGCCAGTAAACCTGCTGCTCTTCGGCGAGAATGGCTTCAACATTTTCGACCAGCTGAAGAAACCCAGCCTCGTCGTCCAAGCCGCGATAGGCGCCGGCGCCATTCACATAGAGCCGCTGTTCGCGCTTCATGCGTTCCGAAGCAGTCCGATATGCGGCCCAGGTCTCGCCGTAGCGCGCGATGCGCTGCCAGCCTTCCGAAAGAGCAACCAATGCTCCAAGGCCAGCCGTCAGTGCAGGCACCCAAGGCGCAGGCGTGAACACCTGGAAAAACGAGGTCGCTGTTCCTGCTGCGATGACCATGAAGGCGAGAAGCTGAGCCCAATTCTTATGGGCAGAGGCTCGCTTTCCGTACCATTCTCGCTGGTCCTTGAGGTCTTGCGTAAAATACCGGCTAGCTCGCGTTGCACGACCGCTCAACGGGTCCATCATGGCGCTGCTCTCCCCCAAAACACCTAGCAATTGAGTGCTGTGAACTTGAATCGATGTCACACCGCGAAAATCAAGAAAGCTGCCCTTGGACTGGGGCGACATTGTTCAATGTTTAGCTCAACTAAAGGATGTTATGTCACATAATTGGCCATGATAGTGGCAGCCTGCCGCCCGCCCTGCCGTCAGAACGGCCGGCCACCATCTCCCAAGCCCTTGAAAACATTGGAGCGGGTGAAGGGAATCGAACCCTCGTCATCAGCTTGGAAGGCTGTTGCTCTACCATTGAGCTACACCCGCATTGGCCGCATACCCTTCGCGCTTTGGCGGGCTTCGGTCAAGAATGCTGCGACCGGTTTTCACGCGAAACCCGCGCCGGCTGGTGCAACTCGATCGCGCTTCGGAAGAGTCTTAAGGTCCGGTCCTTTCGACTTCGGCACTCACCGGCGTTGTGCCTTTTCAGGCGGGCGCGCAAGTCCGCCGTGGGCCAACGTAGCAGCAGCGGTCGGGATGCTCCAAACTCCGGAGGATGTACACGTCGGTCATCCAAACATCTTCCGGAAAGTGAAGTTCGCGGACGCACGGCCCCTTCGCTCTTCGGGCTACGGCGCGGCAGCCCTCGCTCGCGCCCAAAATCTGGGCCGGCTTGCCGAGCCGTCCGCTCGCGAAGCGAGCGAAGGCTGGTGGGGGAGGTAGGACTCGAACCTACGAAGGCTAAGCCAGCGGATTTACAGTCCGCCCCCTTTGCCGCTCGGGACACTCCCCCAATAGCGCCGCGTACTTAAGGCACTGCAGCGGTCTGGGCAAGTGTAGCTTTGTCGGTTCCATGATCATTCTGAGCAATTTTCCGGGCGTTATTCTGAAACGCTTGTTCTCGTGGTGTTCACCGTGGTCATCATTGCGGGCATTCCGGCTGAGGCCTCTTTGCCGCCAGCGCCTCGAAGCCAGGCTCGGCATAACCGGCACAGGCCACCGTCCGATCGCCTGAAACGCGGCCCTTCCTGCCCGTCGCCCTATTCGGCCCACGTCAAGTTCCGTTTCGATGTCGGGGTTAACCCGGCCAATCTGTCGCAATGACGCGATAGAACTTGACGATAACGTGACCGGGCTTGATCACGTCACATTAAGACCTCTATGCAGTAGAATTGACCTGCCATCGCCGGCTTGGTCTAACCTGCTGCGGCTCCGTTGCCGACGCCAAGAATGGATTTCACACTGGCTGCAATGACCCTCCCAAACCTTCGCAATCCCGATCAGTTTGCTCTATTCCTGGATTTCGATGGCACCCTCGTGGCCATCGCCAATCGTCCGGACGACGTGCGATTGGATCCGGAGACCCGGGATGCCCTGGCGGACCTCAACGGACTGCTGGCGGGGGCGCTCGCGATCGTTACCGGCCGCGAAATCGCCGCGGTCGATCGATATCTCGCGCCCCTGCGTCTGTCGGTGGCCGGCGTGCACGGCCTGATGCGGCGCGATGCGCAGGGGAGAACCTATGCGTCGGAATTCGATTCCGGCCTTCCTGACGCCATCGAGCGGGCGGTGTTTCCGTTGCTTGCCAAGCATCCGGGTTTACTGGTGGAGCGCAAATACGGCGCGCTGGCGCTCCACTATCGCGACCACCCCGAACTCGAACAGGCCAGCATCGAGGCTGTGGAGAGCGCCGTCGGCGAACTCAATAAGGCCGAGATCAAGCGCGGAAAGATGGTCGTCGAAGTGAAGGCGATCGGCGGCGACAAGGGGGCCGCCGTAGCGGATTTCCTCAAAGAGAAGCCGTTTGCGGGCCGGCGCCCCGTGTTCGCGGGGGATGACATGACCGACGAGGATGCCTTCGTTCTGGTCAATGCCCGGGATGGCATTTCGATCAAGGTCGGGCCCGGAGCCACGCACGCGACCTTCCGGACCGCCGGAACCGCCGAGTTCCTCGAATGGCTGCGGGGATTGCCGGCGCAACTCGCAGGATAACGGGACATTGCGGAACCTCGATCTCGGCCTCATCGGTAACTGCTCCGTCAGCGCGCTGATCGACCGGCAGGGGCAGATCGTGTGGTGCTGCCTGCCTCGCTTCGACGGCGATCCCGTTTTCCACGCTCTGCTCGGCGCGCCCCAGTCGGCTCCGGACGGCGGCGTCTTTGCGATCGAGATCGAAAACCAGGCCGGCGCCAGTCAGGCCTATGTCGACAATACCGCGATCCTCAAGACGATATTGCGGGCCGAAGGCGGCGCCGTCGAGATCACCGATTTCTGTCCCAGGTTCTATATTCGTGACCGTATCTTCCGGCCGCAGATGCTGATCCGTCGGGTCGTCCCGATCGACGGCAATCCGCGCGTGCGGATAAGGGTTCGCCCGCGTTTCGACTACGGGTCGCGGGCGGCGTCCGTAACCTACGGCTCCAATCACGTGCGCTATGTCGGAGACAAGCTGACGCTGCGCCTCACGACGGACGCCCCGATCGACTACGTGCTTGAAGAGACCTCCTTCAAGGTAACTGAGCCCATCCACCTGGTCCTGGGGCCGGACGAGACGCTCTCCGAAGGGCCGGCTGAAGCAGCGCACGCATTTTGCGAGAGCACGGCGAGCTATTGGCGCGGCTGGACGCACCGGCTGGCGCTGCCGCCGGAGTGGCAAGAGGCGGTGATCCGCGCCGCCATCACGCTCAAGATGTGCGCCTACGAGCCGACCGGCGCCATCGTCGCCGCCATGACGACCAGCATTCCGGAAGCGCCCCACAGCGCCCGCAATTGGGACTACCGCTATTGCTGGGTGCGGGATGCGTTCTTTGTCTTGCGGGCGCTCAATAGCCTGTCCGCCGTCCGGACGATGGAAAACTACTTCCGCTGGATCATGAACATCGTCGATGACGCGTTGGCCGGTCATATCCAACCCGTGTACGGGATCGCGCTCGAGAGGCGGTTGACCGAACGCACGATCCGCGACCTCCCGGGATACCGCGGCATGGGGCCGGTGCGCGTTGGCAATCAAGCCCACGAGCACTTTCAGAACGACACCTACGGCAGTCTCGTCCTCGGCGCGGCGCCGGTATTTTTCGATTCGCGGCTGTTCATGACGGCCGGGCTGGCCGATTTCGCCCAGCTCGAGGTTCTCGGCGAGCGTGCCTTCTATCTCCATGACAAGCCGGATGCCGGCGTTTGGGAGCTCAGGTCGCGGGCACGAATTCACACGTCGTCCAGCCTCATGTGCTGGGCGGCGTGTGACCGCCTCGCGAGGATCGCGGCCCGTCTGCAACAGCCGCAGCAGGCGGCGCTGTGGGCTGAGCGCGCCGGCACCATTCGCGATGCGATTCTCACGCGGGCGTGGTCGGACAAGCGGCGCGCATTCGTCGAAAGCTTTGACGGCACTCATCTCGACGCCAGCGTGTTGCTGATGGGCGAGGTCGGATTCATGGGGCCTAACGATCCCCGATTTGTCGCCACCGTCGAGAGGATCGAGGAGGTCCTGGGAGCGGGTCCGCATATGTTGCGTTATGAGGAGGCCGACGATTTCGGTACGCCCGTGACCGCCTTCAATATTTGCGCCTTCTGGCGCCTTGACGCGTTAGCGAGAATCGGCCGCCGTGAGCAGGCGCGCGAAAAATTCGAAGAGCTGCTGCGGGCACGAAACCACCTCGGCCTGATGTCGGAGGACACCGATCCCTCCACCGGCGAGGCCTGGGGCAATTTTCCGCAAACCTACTCGATGGTCGGCATCATCAACGGCGCCATGCGATTGTCGCGTCCGTGGGACGCGATCGTATAGATGCAAACGCCTACGCAATCAGAGGTCAGTAATCAGAGGTCAGTAATCAGATATCACGCACTGCACCCGATATCTGACCTCTGATTGCTGATTACTGGGAAGGTAGGGAGGGGCCACGGATTATTCAGGTGATTCGGGCAGCCGCGCCAGTCTCTCCAGTCGCTCCAGGGCCACGGCGGAGCCGAGGTCCTTCGCCTTTTCGTACCAAGTGTGAGCCAACGCGACGTCCGGCGTAATCCCTCCTTTGGGGTTCACTCTCCTGAGGACCAGCGGATCGTAAGTTTCCGCGAGCGCAAGGGCGGCCGTCGCATCACCTGCTTCCGCCGCGCGCTGGTACATCAGCCGGGCTGCGGAGATATCTCCATTCGCCATCAGCTCGGTGCCGCTCTTTATCATCAACGCGATTTCATCGGCATCGTGCCGGCGCGGTTGAGACGCAGCCGGTGCAAGGGCGCTCTTGCCTGACCATTCCAATTGCAGGCCCTTGCGATCGGCCAGGGTGTTGTCGGCAAGATGCAGTTCGAGGGTGAGAGCCATCGTGCCGACAAAGCCCCGCGGCGGCGTGATTGCCGTACCGGCGAGTTCCTCGACCGCGAGGCGCCAGGTATTCGGCCCTTCCGGTCTGCCGGCCGACAACGCCGATCCCGGCGCAAGCCCGCCGATCACCACGGTTGCGTTGGCACCGGCATATGCAGCCGAAACCGTCAACCTTGCGGCTTCATCCGCCTGCTGCGGCCGCACCGCACCGACCGTAAGCTCGGATACGGCCCGCGACGACGGGGCATCGCGGGACTTTTGCTCATTGGACGGCAGCACAATCGCAGTCGCGGCCGCGGGCGCAAATGCGGGCGCCGCAGACTGGGGCGGATACCCGACCGGCGCCGCATTCGCTACGGCGGCGCCGCCGCGTGCATCGTCCACCGGCGTCGCGGTCGGAACACCGCCCGCAGCCGGCCGCCCGGCCGCTGACTTGAAATCGCGGCCGGCGCCGTCGATAGGCGCGGCTGGTTGCGACAGTTCCGATTTCTGTTGACTGGACTGGCTAGGGCGGAGTGCGAGCTGCGGTGACGAGCCTGGCGGAGAGGAACCCATTTGGTAGCCGACGACGCCGACGGCCGTCACCACGACAACGCCGGCGAGCCGGCCCGCCAGCACGTATTTCGGCGCGGTCGAGCGGGGTGGCGGGGGATCGGGAAGCCGGTCGGGTGCCAGCGCGAGCTTGTTGCGCCGCGCCGCACTCGCGGCATCGCCGGCGAATGCCTGCCTCGACCGTTTCCATGGCGGTTCCGCCGATTCCGGCGCCACGATCGGCGGCGCCGCATCAACTTTTACCGGCGCACCAGGAATTGGATCTGAATCCGCATCCCGGATCTTCTTCGGCGCATAATCTAACAGCCCGTCTTTCGATGGCCCATCGGCGGGCTCTCGAACCGGCGCACTCATGATCCCCTCCCAGGCTAGATGCTGTTTCGTCCTGGACTATCTCCCCGGCTGAGCATCAGACGTAATAGCGGGCGTCGAAAACTCGCAGATGCTTGACGCGCGCCGTCGACCGAACCGCGCGTCCAAAGCAGAATGCACCTGGAGTTGAGAGTACACGAAAGGGGGAATGCACCGGACTGGCGCCGACGCATGCTGCCTCCGACGCAGCACGAGAAAAGCCTGCCTCCGACGCGGCCGCCGTCGCCTTTCAACCACGCCTATCCCCATTCTGGGCTCGAAAACCGCACGCACATGCGGTCGGGCTGATGTCGCCCTTCATGCAGCCGCCTTTCGACAAGCCTGCCTACCCCCGTGGTTGAATCATGTCAAAACGCGTTCCGCGTTATTTGACGGGATTGTGATCTTTTTTCGGAATCGATAGGGCGGTCCGCCCCGATCGGTCGGCGCGACGGGCATCCGTAACTGGCAAGAAAAAAATGCCTCGTATCGCCGGAATGACTGGCAAAAAAAGCCCCGCAAGATGCGGGGCCAAAGTCCAGGGAGGAAACTCCGTAAGAGGAGCGAAGGGACGATACCTCAAACGACTCTTCAAGTGGTTGCAAATTTACCACACACAGCCGGAAATTTGACACTGTAAAAACAAAATCCAAGGCGCGAGGAATGCGATCATAATCCCTCGGTATGAAAAGCCTAAAGGGAGTGGATCCAAGCCTCCCAAGCCGCAACTTCATGCCAGAACCGTAACTCCGACCCGGCGTGCTGCAGCGATGAGAGCGTCGTCGCGGGTCGAGAGCGGCAAGCTGCGCCGGATCGCGAGCTCCAGATACGCGGCGTCGTATGCAGTCAGATTTTCGGTTCTCGCCAGCACGATAACTTCGCGCCATGCGCGCATTGGCGTCTCATGGTCGGTCGTAATCGGCAATTCCGATATCAATTTCAAGCGCGTAGCAACATCACCGAGGGCGATTCTGCCGCGCTTCTTTGCCTGCAAGAGAACGTTCGCCAATTCAAGGTGCCAAAGCGCCGGAACTACGGCGCCGTCATCACGCACGCGCTCAAAAATCACATCGCTTTGCGGGGACGCTTCGTCCTCGAAGCACCAGGTCAGCGCCATCGAGGAATCGATGACAACACTCACCTACGCCCCTCGTCGCGAAGTGCTTTCCACGACAAACCTTCAAGCGTCGTTCCTTTTCGTAGCGCCTTGAGCCTTTCGAACGCTTCGTTGACACGGGTGCGGTCAGTGTGAACGACGCTGACCAATCGGGCGACTGGCTTTCCGTGCTTGGTTATGACCACCTCCTCGCCACCCGCGACTCTGTCGAGCAGCGCAGAAAGGTGTGTCTTAGCTTCAAAAGCCCCAATGGTAATCATGGACGTGATCTGGTCTAAATTTGCGACTAGATGAAAATCTAGTCTATCTGTGTAGATGTGCAACCCCACCCAAAAGGGTCACGCGTTCGCATCAAATGCGCGATATCCTCGGTGAGGCGTCAATGAGGAGTTGGGCCATGCGCGTGTCTGCAATCCTTCGGGCCACTAGCCTCGCCGGGCTCGCCGCCGCGGCAGCCATGGCGGGCGCCTCGTTCCCCGCAAACGCAGGGCGCGCCACGCTCAACATCGTGCTTGTGCTCGATGGGTTGCGGCCCGATGCCATCACGCCCGCGGAGACACCGAACCTGTGGCGGCTGCGCCAGGAGGGTGTCACCTTCACCAACGGCCATTCGGTGTTTCCGACCGTGACGCGGGTCAACGCGACGGCGATCGGCACCGGCACCCTGCCGGGGCGCAACGGCGTCGTCGGCAATTCCCAATATGTCCGCGCGGTCGACCCCAATCATGCGTTCGTCAATGACGACCACAAGAGACTTCTGCGCCTCGACGAGGTGACCGGCGGCGGCATGGTGCTGGTCAAGACGCTGGGCGAAATCCTGCAGGAGCGCGGCAAGCGCCTTGCGGCCGTCAGCTCCGGTTCCACCGGCTCGGCTCTCCTGACCAATGCGCGGGCGCCGCAGGGCGCCGGCGTGCTCATCAACGGTTACTGGGAGCCGGGCGTGCGCGTCGCGTTCCCGGATGCCGTCAACGATGCCGTGCGGCAGCGCTTCGGTGCGGCTCCGGCCAAGCCGGAAACCGCGGAGTCCCAGGACGCTGCCGTTACCTGGACGCAGACCGTGCTGCGCGATTACGTGTTGCCGCAATTGAAGCCCGACGTGGTGATCAACTGGCTCACCGAGCCCGACCACATGCTCCATGTCAACGGGGCCGGCTCACCGCAAGCGCGCGCCAGCATCCGCAACGACGACGCCGAGATCGGCCTCTTGCTCAAGCAACTCGAGGCACTCGGCGTCACTGCCACGACCAACATCATCGCGGTGTCGGACCACGGCTTCGGCCACAGCGCGTTCGGGGTCAATGTCACGGCCGAACTCATCAAAGTGGGGCTTAAAGCGGGCCCGGATTCCGACGATGTGGTGCTCGCGAGCAGCGGCCAGACCCAGCTCATCCATGTGAAGGACCGCGACCGCGCGCGCATTCACCGGATCGCCGACTTCCTCAAGGCCCAGGAATGGACCGGCGTGCTGTTTACCGCCGGCGCGCGCGCTCCTGCCGCGCAAGCGGGGGAGGGTCGGGTCGGGGCAAGCGGCGAAACCCCAATCGAAGGCATCGAGCCTGGCACATTCTCGACGCAGCTTATTCACCTTGATCACGCCGAGCGCGGTCCCGATATCGTCCTGACCTTTCCGTGGAGTTCGGCCAAGAACACCTTCGGCGTGCCCGGCACCGATTACACCGACACCCGCGGCGCCACCGGCCCGCTCAAAGGCAACGCCGGCAATCACGGCAGCATGAGTCCCTGGACCGTACACAACACCTTCCTGGCCTGGGGCGTCGATTTCAAACGCGGCGCCATCGTCCACACGCCGGTCAGCAACGTGGATGTCACCCCGACGCTCATCGCGCTGTTGGGGCTCGATCGCGATGCCAACCTCCCTCCCTTCGACGGCCGCGCCATCACGGAAGCGTTCGTCGACGGCCCGGACGAGGAGCAGGTGGTGACCAAGACCACGACCTATTTCACCGCGACCCCCGACGGCGCGTTTCGGGCCGCGATCCAGGTGAGCGAGGTCGGGGCTGAGCGCTATCTCGACAAGAGCTGGCGCGTGAGGTGACGTGGTGACGTAGGGCGCAATAGCCGAAGGCGTATTGCGCCGCGGGTCGGCGGATTACGCTTGCGCTAATCCGCCCTAAGCTCTCACCTGAACCGTGGCCGAAACCCCTCCTCCGTCGCTTCGATATGCCCGGCGAACGGCACGCCGACATGGCCCGGCAGCACCAGCGCGCCCGTCGATGCGGCAAGCTCAAGCACCATGCGGCGGCTCTGGCGCGCCTGTTCGGCGTCGGAGTTCTTCGGGAAATTCCAGTGCGGGTAGTAGACCTGCAGCAGATGGTGGAACACGTCGCCGATGAAGAGCGCGCGGTCGCCCGCGTCTTCCAGCCGGAATACGACGTGGCCGGCCGAGTGCCCGGGCGCCGGGATAATGTCGAGATATTCGTCGAGCCGGTGCGGCCCGGTCACGAGGTCGGCGCGGCCGCCTTCGACGATCGGCAGCACGCAGTCCCGGAAGGTGCCGAATTCCACCGGTTCGGACTTGTCGGGATCGGCGTCGAGCTTGCGGTAGTACTCGAAATCCGGCTTGGAGATGACATAGCGGGCGTTCGCAAACGTCGGCACCCAGGTGCCGTCGCGCAGCTTCGTGTTCCAGCCCACATGATCGTGATGCAGATGGGTGCACATCACGTAGTCGATATCCTGCGGCCGCGCGCCGGCGGCGGCGAGGCGATCCAGGTAGGGCGTGTTGAGCATATCCCAGAACGGCCGCGTCGGCCGCGACCGGTTGTTGCCGCAGCAGCAGTCGATGAGAATCTTCTTGGCCCCGATCTGCACCAGCCAGCTGTGCACGCTGAGCTTGATGAGGTTCTTGTCGGCATCATGGTGATGAGGCGCCATCCAATGGGCATGCTCCGCCGCGATGGCGGCGTCGTATTCGGGAAAAATGTCGCCCGGGCGGTAGACCGGCAAATAGGTTTCCTCGATGCGCGTGATGCTGACCTTGCCGACCGAAAATACCGACATGTGTTTCCTCGTATTCATCCGACGTCACTGCCGGGCTTGACCGGCAATCCATCATCATACGAGGTGCCGTAGGGTGGGCAAAGTCGCCAGCTCGGGCTAATGACATAGCGCACTGCCTTGCGCGACTTTGCCCACGCGGTCAAACGGTAAGGTCGGACAGCGTGGGCAAAGGCGCATGAGAGGCTGCACAAGTTGCGAATCCCAGCAATGCGCCTTTGCCCACCCTACTGCCGATCGCAGGCGATCGGACCGGCAAGGGAACGGCTCGAACTGAGGATAGCTGCATGGACCTCGGCATCAGGAATCGTCGTGCCATCGTGACCGGCGGCGGCAGCGGCATCGGATACGAAACCGCGCGCCTGTTTCTCGAGGAGGGCGTGCGGGTCGTGATTTGCGGCCGCAGCGAGGCCAAGCTCAATATGGCGCGCGACGCGCTCGCCAACGCGACCGGCGGCGAAATTCACGCCGTTCAAGCCGATATGGCGAAGGAGGCCGACATCGCCCGGCTCATCGACGCCGCGAAGGCGAGGCTCGGCGGCGTCGATGTTCTGGTGAACAACGCCGGCACCATGTATTCGGGCCGCTTCGCAGCGCTCGACGATGACACCCTGAAACATCAGCTCGACACCAAGCTGTTCGGCTTCATGCGGGCGATCCGGCTCGTCTATCCGCTCATGAAGGCGCAGAAGTGGGGCCGGATCGTCAACATGATCGGCGGCGCCGGCAAGGAGCCTGACCCCTACATGTTCGGCAGCGGCATGACCAACAGCGCGCTGTTGAACCTGACCAAGTCGCTGTCCACGGAATTCGGCGAGGACAACGTGCTGGTGAACGCCGTATGCCCGGGGTGGGTCGACACCAACCTGTGGCGCATGAATGCGCAGGGCCTGCAGCAGGAGCTGGGCGTGCAGTCCGACGACGACGCCCGGCGGATAGCGGCGCGGAAGAATTCGCTTGGCCGCTTCGGCACTCCGGCGGAGCTTGCCAACGCCATCGTGTTCCTGTGCTCGGAACGGGCAAGCTATATCACTGGCGTCTCGCTCAATCTCGACGGCGGCCGGCTCAAGAGTTTGTGGTAGGCTGCATCATCGGGCAATCGCTCTCCCACCCTCCCCTGCAGGGGGAGGGTCGGACTGCCGAAGGCAGTCCGGGGTGGGGTGCCGGCGACGCAGCACGCGCTGAAGCGCTGTCACCCCCTCCCGGCCCGCTAGCGCGGGCCGACCTCCCCCCAGCCGAACCTCGCTATAGCGAGGGTTCGGCCACTCAACAAAGTGACCGAAGTCGGCAACAGCCGACTTCGGTTGGGGGAGGTGATCCAGCGATTGGCCTACTGCACGACGGGTCGGGAGCACCAGAGACCGGAGGGTCAGAATGCGTAATGTTTCGATATGCTGCGCGGCATTCGCGGCCGCCCTGGCGGCGGGCCGCGCCGACGCGCAAACCTCGCCGGCACCAAGCTGGCCGACCAGATCGATCCGCATCGTCGTGCCCTACCCGCCCGGCGGGCTTTCCGACGTGTTCGCACGCCTCATCGGCGACAAGCTCGCGCGCCGGCTCGGTCAGTCGATCGTGATCGACAACCGGCCAGGCGGCAACACCATCATCGGCACCCAGGCGACCGCCCAATCGGCGCCCGACGGCTACACGCTGCTTCTCACCAACGGGGCGCTCAGCATCAACCAGAGCCTCGTCGCCAACCTGCCCTACGATCTCGACAAGGACCTCGCGC
>WNFT01002733.1_pt1 | contig 15128 bp, 19 predicted proteins | sample 5400191 | NCBI WGS metagenome assembly WNFT01 (sample SAMN13153359, study PRJNA577476) | soil metagenome | isolation source: 80 cm saprolite under Madrone tree | place: USA:California | collected 2016-06-14 | reverse complement strand
CCTCGACGATGGCGGTCTTGCCCACGCCGGGGTCGCCGATGAGCACCGGGTTGTTCTTGGTGCGCCGGGAGAGGCCCTGGATGACGCGCCGGATCTCCTCGTCGCGGCCGATCACCGGGTCGAGCTTGCCCTTGCGGGCGCGGTCGGTGAGGTCGATGGCGTACTTCTCGAGCGCCCGGTACTGCGACTCGGGGTCGTTGGAGGTGACGCGCTGGGAGCCGCGGACCGCGGTGAGCGCCTGCACGATGCGGTCGCGGGTGACGCCCGCGCCCTTGAGGATCTCGGCGGCCGCGCCGCGCTTCTCGGCGGCGAGCGCGAGCAGGATGTGCTCGGTCGAGACGTACTCGTCCTTCATCTTGCCGGCCTCGGCCTCGGCCGCGTCCAACACTTTCAGGGTGCGCTGGGAGAGGTGCCCGCCCTCGCCGCCGTGGACCTGGGCGACCTTGCGGAGCTCGTCCTCCAGCCTCTGCTGGACGAGCCGCGGCTCCGCGCCCACGCGCTGGAGCAGGGGAGCGACCAGCCCGTCCTGCTGCTGGAGCAGGGCCAGGAGGACGTGCTCAGGCAGGATTTCCTGATGGTCGCGCTTGCGGGCGACCGCCTGGGACTCCTGCAAGGCCTCCTGCGCCTTGACGGTAAACTTGTCGATTTTCATGGCCGCCAACGTAACGCAGGGCGGCGAGCTGGCAAGGGTCTCCCTCCGGGTGGCGGCGGATCCGAATCTCGAGGGAATCTGGCGGTTTGGCGCATCCGGTGGGCTGTTTCAACCGGTTGAAACGATGCGCGCCGAGCATCAGTGCCGCTTGAAGAACTGCACGGCGCGCTCGTGACGCTTCGCGGCGGCCAGCGTCTTGAATGTGCCGAGGTTCCGCCGCTTGCCGGTGCGGGGATTCTTCTTGCGCGAGTAGAGGCGGCATCCGCCCGACTCGAGCTTCCGGATCATGCAAGCCAATCTGCGCACGCCGCTGTCCGGCGCCCGCCCGCCCGGCCGGATACCCTCCAGGAGATCTGGGGACACCCTACGGAACTCTCCCCAATCATCTCGCGCAGCAGCCGTTTCGGCATTTCAACCGGTTGAAACGAATGCGCGCAAGCGTCAGTGCCTCTTGAAGAATTGAACGGCCCGCTCGTGGCGCTTCGCGGCCGCCAGAGTCTTGAAGGTGCCCAGGTTCCTTCGCTTCCCCGTGCGCCGGTTCTTCTTGCGCGAGTAGAGGCGGAATCCGCCCGACTTGAGTTTCCGGATCATGGAGACGAATTTGCGCACGCCGCTGTCCGGCGCCCGCCCGCTCGGCGAATCATCTCCGGCCTGCCCTGAGCTGCCCACATTGATCGCGCGGCCCAGTTGCGCGACGCTCTCCGGAGTGGAAGCCCTGCTGAAGCAGCACCTCTACGGGTGGCACGGACCGATCCTCGTAAACCAGGGATTCGCCTCGCACGTCGGGTGGGCCCTGGCGCTTCCCCTTCTCGGATTCTGGCTCTTCCGGCAACGGGGCCTTTTGATCGTGTCGGCTGCCTAGGTGCTCTACGCGTTGTTCCGGGAGCTCATCGAAGAGCCGCTCGAAGCGACGACCGTCTCCGACCTCGTCTCGCGCATCGTGCCAGTCGCCATCGTGGTCGGCGTGCAGTTGCTCTGGAGGAACCGGGCAGCCAGGGCTGGAACAGCCGACGGTCCCAGCAGTAGCCCCTAGCTGCGCCAAGAGCCTACTTCGGTCCACCCGACCCTCAACGGCCGGTTTTCTGGACCGGGCGGACGAGGCGGGGCCTTGATGTCTCATGCGGAAAGAGACGATCGCGGCGGCAGCGCTGCTCTGCCTGTCCTGCGGTGGTGGCGGGGGTGGATCGCAAGGGGGCAGCGAGACCTGGTCCGGGCAGCTCACCGGTACGGCGCTCGGGGCATTCATCTGCATCAGCGGCACCGACGCGTCGTACGACGAGATCTCCCAACTGTCCGTGGTAGCGCCGTCCCCCGGCCTCGTCAGCCTGATCGGAGCGGCGTACGCCGCCAACCTGAACGGCACGTTCTCGAACACCGAGACCGCGCACGAGGCCAGTGGCTTCGCTTGCGCTCCGCCGCCGTCGGTCGCGAGCACCACCACGTCCTCCACGGCGGTATCGGTCCGGGCGTTGCAGAACCAGCTGACGGTCACCGCGGGCGGCGTCTTGATCCCGGCGCACTTCCGCTACTCGAGCACCCAGACGGACGCGCTCGACTCGACGAGGCTCCTCCTCGACGCCAGCCAGATCGGGCCCACCGCGATCTCCGGAAACTGGCAGGGGATAGCCTCGTCCAGCGGCTCGGCGGTCGTTCTCTACGGCACGTTCACCCTGACGAAGACCTCTGGCGGCGGACCGCAGCCGCCTGGCGGCGTGACCGGGACCCCCGGGAACGGCTCGGTCACCGTGAGCTGGAGCGCCGTCTCGGGTGCCACCTCGTACAACCTCTATTTCGCCCGGCAGAGCGGGGTCACCCCGGCCAATTACTCGACCCTGCCGGGAGGGACGCGGGTGACCTCCGTCTCCTCACCGTACGCGCTCACCGGGCTCAGCAACGGAACGACCTACTACATCGTCGTGACGGCCGTGGGCTCCGGTGGAGAGAGCGCGGCCTCGACCGAGCTGACCGCGACCCCTTCGGCGAGCGGCAGCGCAGGCGAGATCTTCATCGTCGACCAGGGTACGCCCGCGATCCGCGTCTTCTCCCGGACGGTGACCGGAAGCGCCGCTCCGCTGCGCTCGATCACCGGCGCCGCGACGACTTTGGCCTTGCCGCGGGGCCTGAGCTTGGACGCCGCCGATGCGGAGGTGGCGGTTGCCGATTCCTCCAACGTGCGCGTCTTCTCGCGCACGGCGACCGGAAACGTCGCGCCGCTTCGCACCTTCAGCACCTCCAGCGGATCGCTCGTGCGAGTCGACGCGACGAACGGCGAGATCGCCGTCTCCGACGGGTCCAGCATCTTCTTCTACTCGCGCACCGCGACCGGCAGCCCGACGGCGCTGCGCAGCTTCCAGGCCATCCCCTCCGGTGGCTCGACGCTGTTCGTCTACGACTTCGCCGTGGACGCGGTGAACAATGAAGTGCTGGTGGTGACCGGTGTCAGCACCGCGGCGCCGGTGCAGGTCCAGGCCTTCTCGCGCACGGCGACCGGCACGCCCACTCCGTCGCGCACGCTGACGGTGCTTCCGAGCCAGGCGACCAGCTACGCCGCGCTCGCCGTCGACACCGTCAACAACGAGCTGTGGGTGACGGTGACCGGGACCACGTCGGGCACGTTCGTGTTTGCGCGCACGGCCAGCGGCAGCACCGCGCCGGTCCGTCAAGCAGCCGCGTCCGGCCGCAGCATGTATCTCGACGTGGCGGACGGCGAGGCCGGGCTCCTCACCGGCAGCGCCTTCACGGTGCTCTCCCGGACGACGCTTGCGACGCTCCGCTCGGCGACCACGCCGTCGATCACCGGCAACGTCGGCGGCATCGACTTCGGCCCCTGAGCGGTCCGATTTCGAGACCCGCGCGTCGCAGAGGCTACTTGTCTCTCATCGCGCGCTCAGCGAACCAGAGGTCGTACCGCGTCTGAAGGTTCATCCAGAACTCAGCCGTGGTCTCGAAGAAACGTGCGAGCAACACCGCCGTTTCTGGGCTGATGCCGCGCTTGCCGTTGATGATCGAGTTCACGCGCTGAATCGGGATCTGCAGCTTCTCGGAGAGCGCCACCTGCGTCAGGTCCCGCGGCTTGAGGAACTCCTCGAGGAGGACTTCACCGGGATGTGTCGGCGGCCGGTTCTTGGGCAACATGACGGGTCTCCTCAGTGGTAGTCCACAATCTGCGCTTCGTCCGCGGCGCCGTTCGCGAACTTGAAAATCAGCCGGTACTGTTCGTTCACTCGGATGCTCCAGAAGCCCGCAAGGTCGCCCTTCAGCTTCTCCAAGTGGTTGGACGGTGGAGCCTTCAAATCCATCAAATCCCGCGCTGCATCAAGCATGTCCAGTTTCCGCTGGGCCACCTTCCAAAGCTGCTTCGGGATCGTCCTCGCCTCCCGCGAGTCAGTGCCGTCGAATACGTCGCGAGTTGCCTTGTCTCCAAAGCTCGCGATCACCGGCACACGGTAATGCTTGCACGGCTGCCGTGCAAGTGTGCAAAGCGAGGGCCATCACCTGCGACGTGGGGCATCGGGCGACAAGTCCCGATCCGCCGCTCAGTGCCGCACGCCGCTGCTGCGGCGCCCGCCAGCCTGGCCGCATACCCCCCTCGTCTCCAGCGGGCGTATGGTGCCCCCGCACCAAGCAGAAGGGGGTGCCACATGGCGACGTACGTCACGCTGCTCAGGTACACGGAGCAGGGTCTCAAGAACATCAAAGAGAGTCCCAGCCGGCTGGAGAAGGCCAAGCAGTCGATCAGGGCGCTCGGCGGCGAGCTGAAGTCGTTCCATCTCGTGCAGGGCCGCTACGACGCGATCGTCATCTCCGAAGCGCCGAACGACGAGGTGGCGACGAAGTTCGCGCTGGCCACCGGCGCTCAAGGGAACGTGCGCACCGAAACGATGCGCGCCTACACCGAGGAGGAGTACCGCAAGCTCATCTCCGGCCTGCCCTGAGCCGAGTTTTGGGGACACCATACGGAACTTTCGTCGGAGTTCTGTATGGTGTCCCCAGTTCTCCGCAGTAGCCCTCGCGCTTGATTCGGCACAGATCGGAAACGCGCGCGGTGCACCGCGGCCGGAGATCAGATCCTACTTCGAGGGCGCCTTGGATGCGGGGTCTGGTGCCTGCTGCGGCGCCGGCGTGACGGGTGCCGCAGGCGCAGCAGGCGCCGCGGCCGAAGCCGGAGCCGCGGAAGGCGCCGATGCCGTTTGCGCGCTCCGTGCCGGAGTCGCCGCATCCGGCGCCGGCAGATCCTTCCGATAATCCGCCCGGTAAGGTCCCGCCGGGAGGCCCGGGCCGGGATAGCCCAGAGCGCGTTCATTCGCCGTCCGCGCCAGACCGATGTAGTTCGGCGAAGCCTTGGTGACGATCGCCGCCGCTATGGCGCCCGCGAGGCCCCCGCCTCCGCTGTCGGACGCATACACGGCGACCTGACGTTCCCTCCACAGTTCCTCGCCGCTGCGGCCGTCCTTGAGCACGTACTCGAATTCGACGCTCACCTGCGTGCTGAGCAGCACGAACTTGGACGTCCACTGCTCGATGGTCACGAACAGCACGGCGTCGGCGCCGAACAGCGCGCAGAGGCGCGTCGGATCGGTCCCGTGGACGAGGGCCGCGTCCGAGAGGCCGTCGTCTTCGAGCATGCGCTTCACCGCGTTGACCGGGAAGACGTAGTAGCCCCGCTCGGCGAGCGGGACCGAGAGCGTGGAGAGGAAGTAGTCAGGCGCGTTGACCTCGACGGACTTGTTCACGACGGGGACCACGAGGATCGAGCGCGGGTTCGCCGATACGAGCTTCGAGTAGTCCTTTGGGGCTCGCTGCTGCGCGCAGGCGAGGGCGGTCGCGGTGAGCACGAGGATGCGCTTCATTTCTTCTCCTCCCCGGTCGACGAGGCCGGCACGGCGGTGGGTGCCGCCGCCGGCGGCGGCCTGGCCCGCGCCACGTTCTTGATCAGCTTCTCCATGAACGGACGCGACTCGGGCCACCGCTTGCTTTCCTTCTCGAAGTACGCGATGGCGTCGCTGCCGCGCCCTTCCTCGTACAAGGCCCAGCCGTACTCGGCATAACAGCCAGGGGGGACCACGCCCCCGGTCTTCTCCGCCTCCTCGATGACGCCCTGCAGCTTGGCGACGAACTCGTCGCGTTCCTGCGGGTTCTTGTAGTGGCGGTACAACGCATCGTCGTAACCGCCCCATCGATACATCGTCTTCTGCTGCGCACAGGCGAGGGCTGTGCCGGCGAGAAACGCCGTCGCGCCCATCCGGGTCAGGGAGCGCATGGTCACTGGACCTGGATGGTCTTCGTCTCGCTTTCGACGAAGACGGTCTGCTCGAAGAGGACCCGGCCGGCTTTGTCGCGCACGTCGACCAGGTGCGTCCCCGCCTCGATCAAGAGCACTCGCGGCCGGCCGTCGTACACCGCGGCCTCGCCCACCGGCTTTCCGTCGACGAAGAGCTGCGATCCCTCGGGAGCTCCCATCACGGCCAGGCTCGGGCGGCTGTCGGGCGTCTTCACCGTCGTGGACGGCGTCGAGATGCAGGCGACGAGCAAGAGCGACAAGAGGCAGAGAAGAGGTCTCATCGCCGGCCTCCAGGGCTGAGCTCGGCCACGTACAAGGTCTCCAGCGCGCCGGGATCGACGCTGCCGGAGGTCACCTCGCAGATGGACCCTTCGTTCGTCTCGCTGTCACCGAAGAGGCTCACCACCCGGACCGTGGCGACGCTTCGCGGCGGGAGCGCGATCTCGAAGCCGGACTGCTTGCTCTTCGCCGTGCCGGTGCTCTGGAGCACCGCCAGCGTGTCGCCGGGGCGCAGACCCTGCCGCTCCCCGCCGGCGATGAGCAGTTGCGTCCCGCGAAGCTCGAGGATGTCGCTCCGCCAGGGCCGATCGGAGAGCTTGTCCACCAGGCGATCGACGACGTCGGAGATGGCGGCGCCGATGGCGCGGTCGTTCAGCGTGGCATCGTACTCGGCGTGGCTGCCAAACCCGGCGACCTCGCCGCTCTCGGTGCTCGCCTCGCCCGCGCCGTTCGCGGAGAAGTAGGCGAGCCCGTTCCTCACGTCGACCAGGCGGATGTCGACCTTCGCTCTCGCGGTCTGCACCTTGGTGCTGCTCAAGAACCCGCTCTTGCCGCCGACCGAACGGCCGAACTCCGTCACCGAACCGGCGATGACGGTATCCGCTCCGACCAGCGATCCGCCGGCGAGCTTCTGTTCGCGCTCGAGCTTCGCGGCGTCCGGGCGCTCGAGGACGAGAAACTTTCCTGAAAGGACCAGGCGCGACATCAGCATGTCGCTGGCCTGCTTGCCGATGCGATCGAGATCCTGGTCGGTGAGCAGTGACCGGCCGTAATTGCTTTCGTTGGTAAAGCGGGCAATGGCGATCTTCGTCTTGTAGCGATGCCCCTGCGGGACCTGGGCGGCGGATTGAGCCGCGACCTGAGCGCTCCGCGAAACAGGCGCCTCGACGGGCTTTGGTCTTTGCGAGACCGTCGCGCAAGCCGATAGCACGGCCCCGGCGAGGGCAATTCGAAGTGTATGCATGGTGAACCCTCCGATTCGACCTATAGCGGATCGGAGGCGGTGCCGGAAAGGGGCAGCGCCCGGTCGCTCCGGACACTCGGCGGTCGTGATATCTGCCTCGACGTGGACGAATTGGCCGGTTTGCTGGAGCAGGCGAGGACGGCGCTCAAGGCGGGCGAGACAGAGAGCGCCGTACGGCTCTACCGGCGCGCACAGGACTTGTCTCCGCGCGATCCGGAGATCCCGCATGAGCGCGGGCTGGCGCTGCTGGAGACCGGTGACGTCGGCCTGGCCGCATCAGCTCAAGCGGAAGCGCTCGCGCTGGATTCGGCACATATCGGAGCGAGGGCGCAGCGCGCTGCAGCGCTGGAAGCGCTGGGCGACGACGACGGCGCGGCGCGGGAGCTGGGCGAGCTCTTGTCGCGCATCGGTCCGCAGCCCGCGCTCTCCGCGAGGCTCGCGGGACTGGAGAAGTCCGTCATCCGGGCCGCTTCGCGCCGTCTAATCGGAGCTCCGATCCAGAGGTTGCAATCGAGCCCGCTGATCGGCTCCGTCTTCAGCCGCAACATCTCGAGTCCGTGGGTGTTTCGTGCGCCCTTCGGGGACCTCCGGGCCGAGCAGCGCGAGGGCAAGCTGGTCCGCCTCGACCTGGTCTTCGACTCCATGGACGCCTCTCTCGGCCGCAGCGACGTCAGCTACGGCGGGACCACCGAGGACGAGCACGGGCGCCGTGTGCCGCTGGACGAGTTCAGGTCGGCCGGGATCGTGTTTCTCAGCGAGTCGCTGGGCATCGAGCCCATCCGGGCCCGCCGCATGCTGTCGTTCCTGCTCGAGCCCGAGTGCGGCCTGGGGCCGCACCGATTCGCGCTCCTCGATGTGGGTTGGACGATCGAAGGCGGAAACGGGGCGCGCCGCTACGGGCTCTTCGCCGCGCCCTGACGCTGCGAGACCTGCACGAACAGCATCCGCAGCTCGAAGAGCATGTTGTCCAGAAATCGCGCCTCGTCCGGCGTGAGATTTCCGCGCGTCTTCTCCTGCAGCATCGCCAGCAGATCGATGCTCTGCTGGGCCAGCGCGAACTCCGGCTTCTCGCGCTTCTGCGCGGTGTTCGGGTCGGGGGCCTCCCCGAGGTGCACCAGGGCGCTCGACCCCAAGGACAGCACCAGCGCGTTGAAGTCGAGAAGCGGTCCCTTCTTTTCGTCGCTCGAGACCATGACTCACCCCAGATCGAAAGCGAACTCCCGCAACCGATACCCGCGCTGCACCAGCAGCACCGCCCGGCCGCTCTTGCGGGCCTGGGCGATCGCCTTCTGGAACTCCTTCATCGTATCCACTTCGGCGCTGTTCACCGCCAGCACCAGGTCGCCTCGCTTCAACCCGACGCGGGCCGCGGCGGAATTGCGCGCCACGCCCTCCACCGCCAGCACCGGCTTCTGCACCTCGTAGCCCGCCCCGCGGGCCGCGCTCACGGACAGCTCGGTGAGGGTCAGCCCGCTGCGCGTTTCAAAGAGGGTGTGGGCTCGCTCGGCCGTGAGGGGCGCGGCCGTCACCGCCACCTCCAGCTTCTGCTTTCCGCGCACGACTCCCAGCATCACCCGGTTCCCCAGCGGAATGTCTCGCAGCAGGAACCGCAGCTCGTCGGCGTCGTGCACCGGCGACCCCTCTACCATCACCACCGCATCGCCCCGGCGCAGCCCCGCGGCCGAGGCGGGCGAGTTGTCCTCCACCGTCGTGACCAGCGCACCCAGCTTCGCGCCGAGAGCGGCCGCCGCTTCCTTGTCCAGCGACTCGGCGTCGAACCCCCACCACGCGTCCGCCAGCCCGCCGCTCTTCTGCAGCTCGCGCGCGACGCGCAGCGCCCGGTCGATGGGGATGGCGAATCCGATCCCCTGTCCGGTGGCCAGCACCGCCGAGCAGACGCCGATCACGTTCCCGTCCGCGTTCACCAGGGGGCCGCCCGAGTTCCCCGGATTGATCGAAGCGTCGGTCTGGATGAAGTCGTAGTAGCTGCGCCCCTCGGCGTGCACCGGCCGGTGCAAGGCGGAGATCACGCCGATGCTGACGCTCTGGTTCAGCCCGAAGGGATTGCCGATGGCGATGGCCGACTCGCCCAGCAGCAGATCCGACGAGGTCCCCAGCGGCGCCGCCGGGAACCTCTTCTCCGCCTGGATCTTGAGCACCGCCAGATCGCCGCCCGGGTCCGTCCCCACCACGCGCGCCGTGTAATCGGACCCGTCCTCGAAGCTGACCTGCACGCGGCTCCCGCGCTCCACCACGTGGTAGTTCGTCAAGACGTAGCCGCCCTCGTCGAAGACGAACCCCGATCCCAATGAGGTGCGCACCTGGTCGCGGACGCGCCCCGGCCCGAAGAAGAGCTGCCAGGGGTCGTTCGCCGCCGGCGCCTTGACGACCTCCTCCGCGTTGATGTTCACCACCGCCGGGCGGGCGCGCTCCACCGCCTGCACCAGCGGGGTGCGGCGGGCGGCGCTCGGCCCGGTGGTCAGGGTCGCGAGGAGGAGGAGCGGAAGCACTCAGCGGGTAGGGCCGAGCTCGCCGGTCGAAGTGAACTGCGTCTCCACGGGGCCCGCCTTCTCGGCCAGGTCCTCGAGGGACTTGAGGTGCCGCTGGTATTCCTTCTCGTCCAGCAGGCCCTTCTTGATGTAGCGCTCCACGACCCGCCGATCGAGGTACTGGAGCGGGATCTCTTCCTTCTTGTCGGCCACTGCGTTCTCCTTCCGGGGGCGCGGCTTCTAACACACCCCTGGGTTATTGTGAACCCATGCCTGCTTCCCTGCCTTCCGGCGTCTACGCCGTGGTGGACGGCTCGGCCGCCCGCCCGCCCCTCGATCTGGTCGCCGCGTTCGTCCGGGGCGGGGCGGCGGTGGTCCAGCTCCGCCTCAAGGATGCAGGGGCGGGAGAGCTTCTAAGGGTGGCCCTCGAGGCGCGCAAGCTGTGCGCCGGGCGGGCGCTCTTGCTGATCAACGACCGCCCGGATGTGGCCAGGCTTGCCGAGGCCGACGGGGTGCATCTCGGGCAGGACGACCTGCCCTGGCAGGCCGCGCGCGCCATCCTCGGCCCGAAGGCGCTCATCGGGGTGAGCACCCATTCCGACCCGGAGATCGATGCGGGGCAGGGCGCCGACTACATCGGGTTCGGCCCGATCTTCGCCACCGGCTCCAAACCGGGCGCAAAGCTCCCACCCGCTCACGGCGTCGAGGGGCTGCGGCGGGCAGTGCGGCGGTCGAAAGCGCCGGTGGTCGCCATCGGCGGGATCACCGTGGAAAACGCGCCCGAGGTTGCCGCGGCGGGAGCGCGCTGCGCAGCCGCCATCGCCGCGCTCTGCGCCGCGCCGGACCCCGAGGGCGCCACGCGCGCCATGTCGCGGGCGTTGGCGAGATGAGGCCGGTCATCGGCATCACGCCTGACTTCGGAACCACGGCGGCGCGGCCCGGCCGGCCCTCCCTCCCGCAATACGAGCTGAAGGAAGCGTACGCGGACGCGGTGCTCGCCGCGGGCGGTCTGCCCGTCGCCCTTCCGTACAGCGAGGACGAGTCGGCGGCCAAGGAAGCCGTCCAGCTCTGCTCCGGCATCGTCATCACCGGGGGCGCCTTCGACATCCCGCCCGAGATCTACGGAGCGAAATCGCACGCCCGCCTGGGACCGCTCAAGCGCGGCCGCACCCAGTACGAGCACCGCGTCCTGCGCGAGGCGCTTGCCGCGGACATCCCCGTGCTCGCCATCTGCGGCGGGATGCAGCTCCTGGCGGTGGAGCTGGGCGGCACGCTCTACCAGGACATCCGGGACGAGGTCCCCAGCGCGCTCGATCACGAGCAGAAGAACGACCCGCGCGAGCCCGGGCACGCGGCGGCGGTCGTGGCGGGCTCGGACCTGGGGGACATCCTGGGCAAGAGGGAGGTGCAGGTGAACTCCACGCACCATCAGGCCGTGAAGGATCCCGGACGGGCGCGGGTGTCCGCCGTGGCGCCCGACCAGATCGTCGAGGCCATCGAGCTGCCGGGGAAGTTCGCCATCGGCGTGCAATGGCACCCGGAGCTGCTGGACGCTCCAGAGCACCTGGCGCTCTATCGAGCCCTGGTGCAGCGGTCGCGACGATGACCCGGCCCTGCGTGCTCGTCCTCGCGGGACTCGATCCGAGCGGCGGAGCAGGGCTGCTCGCCGACGCGGAGGCGATCCGCGCCACCGGAGCCAGACCTCTCTGCGTGGCCACCGCGCTCACCGTCCAGACCACGCGAGCCGCGCGGCGGTTCGTGCCGGTGGACCCGGCCGTGGTCGCCGAGTCGGCGCGCGCGCTCCTCGAGGAAGAGGACGTCCGCGCGGTGAAGATCGGAATGATCGGCGGCCCCGCCGTCGCCGACGCCGTGGCATCGGCGCTGGAGCGTCATCGCCGCCTGCCTCGCGTCGTCGATCCCATCCTCGCCGCTTCCAGCGGCGCGAGCCTCTTCGACGGCCCGCTCTCGACTGCGCGGGACGCCTACCTCCGCCTCGCTTCTGGCGCGCTGCTCACGCCCAATGCGCCGGAGGCCGGCGCGCTGCTCGGCATCGATCGGCTCGACGATCCCCTGGCAGCCGCAGCGCTGCTCGGCAAGGGAGCCGCCGCGGTCCTCCTCAAGGGCGGGCATCTATCGGGGAATCCGACCGATTTTCTCTTCCGGCCGGAAGGCGTCGAACGCTTCTCCGAGCCTCGCATCCCCGTCGTCGCCCGCGGGACGGGCTGCAGGCTCGCGAGCGGCGTGGCCGCCGGGCTCGCCCTGGGGACGCCCCTGCGCGACGCGGTGATCGCCGCGCGGACCCTCGTGCGCGAGTACCTCCAGGCACACCTTTCGGTTTGACGGCGCACCACACTGCGCGTGTTAAACTGACGGCGAGGGAGAACCACAATGCGCACGCGCAAGTACGCCCCGTTCCTCATCCTGGCGCTGGCCGCCGGCTGCGGCCCGTGCGGGTACAACCGCATCGTCTCGGAGGAGCAGCAGGTGGAGTCCGCCTGGAGCCAGGTGGAGAACCAGCTCCAGCGCCGCGCCGACCTGATCCCGAACCTGGTGGAGACCGTCAAAGGCTACGCGCGTCACGAGAAGGGCGTCTTCGACGACATCGCCAACGCGCGCGCCGCCATGCTGGGCGCCTCCTCGCGCGCCGACAAGATCCAGAGCGCCAACCAGCTGGAGAGCGCCATCGGCAAGCTGATCTCCCTGAGCGAGGCGTATCCGCAGCTCAAGGCCGACGGGAACTTCCAGCGGCTGATGGACGAGCTGGCGGGATCCGAGAACCGGCTGGCGGTGGAACGAAAGCGCTACAACGACGCCGTCCAGCAGTACAACACGGACATCAAGGGGATCCCGGGCGCCTGGTGGGCAAAGATCGGCGGCTTCCAGGCCAAGGAGTACTTCAAGGCGGAGAGCGGGGCGAAGGCGGTTCCCAAGGTCTCGTTCCAGTAGAGGCTTCGATGCGCACGAGCGGAATCCTGACCATCGGTGGCGCGTTCGTGGCGATCCTCGGCGGCGCTTTCGCGCTCTTGATGCTGAAGGCGTTCTTCGTGGACAAGGGACAGGGCTTCGTCGACCTCTCCGGCCTGGTGGTGGGCGGGGTCGTGGCGGCGGTGGGTCTGGCGCTGGTGGCGGCGGGCCGCAAGCGGGCCCGGATGGAGCACGAGAACGACGACCGGCACTTTTCCGAGGTGGCCTTCGCGCTGGCCAAGAAGAACGGCGGCCAGGTGCAGGTGGAGCAGGTGGCGAAGGCCAGCGGCCTCAGCCGCGACGAGGCCACCGCGCGCATGCGGCAGCTCACCGGGCGGGGCCTGTTCGACCTCGACTTCGACGCAAACGGGCAGATGGTGTGGAAGCTCTCCCCTGACGCGGGACGCGCCCAGCTCGCGGAGATCGCCGGCCGGAGCGGATGAGGGGAACGGGCGCCGCCGCCTGCATCGCGCTGGCGGTAGCGACCGCATGTAGACCCACGACAAATGGGAGGTGCGCGCAGGACGCCGACTGCCACACAGGGTCGGTGTGCGCCCCCGAAGGCATCTGCGTCGCCGTCGCGCCTTCGGTGAGCGTCTCGGTGCTGACTCCGCCGGACGCCGGAGGGTGGTACTCGCGCGCGGGCGCGGATCTCACCATCGTCGCCTCCGCGACCGGCGGGGGGACCGACGCGATCAGCGCGGTGCTGAGCTTCGCAGCGTGCGCCGCCTCCTCCTGCACCTTCTCCGGAGCTCCGGGTTCCGCCGGGCAGTTCACCTTCCTCGTCCCCCGGCAGGTCCAGGCGGCGGGCTCTGAAACGCCGCTCCAGTTTCAAGTGGTGGTGACGGACAGGGTCGGCAGCCAGGGCAAGGCCTCGGGCATCCTGAACATCGACGACGCCGCGCCGGTCATCCAACCCTTCCTGACGACGACCGCCGGGGCCGTGGGCGACGACGGCAGCGTCTGGTTCGGAGGTCCGACGGTGGACATCCTGGTGCCCGTCTCCGACGCGGGAGCGGGCGTCGCCAGCGTGTCCCTGCGCGTCGACTCCAACGACGTGAAGAACGGCACGCAGCTCGCTCCCCCACCGATCCCGACCCCTGACGGCGTGGTGGAGTTCCAGCTGCCCGCGAGCGGGATGCTCGCCGAGGGACCGCTCCATTTCTCGCTCACCGCCACTGATCTCCTGGCACACACCACTACGGTTCCGGTCAACTCCGTCCTGGTCGACGTGATCGGTCCGGCGGTCAGCCTCCCGCGCCTGAACTACGCGGGCGTACAGCCGGCTTCCGTCTGCGATCCGTCGGTTACTTGCGGGCGGCAGGCCGGCACGCAGATCCTGCGAGATGATGTGGCGGACCTCACCTTCGACGTTACGGACTGCGGGGTGGGGACGCGATCGGGCGCCGTGGTGGTCACGAATGGACAGACGGTGACCGCGGTCGAGACGGGCAGTGACCCGTCCTCCTGCCCCAACGGGAACCGGACGCATCATTACAAGGCCACGGTGGACTTCTCGGTCGCGGCCCCGCTGCTGCCGCCGGCCAATGCGAGCGGGACCGTCGTGCTTCCGGTTTCCGGCAGCAGCACCGATCTGCTGGGGAACGCGGCGCTGGGAGCCGCGCCCGCGGGCGCCTCGAGCGGAGACGGGCTGGCGCTGATCTCGCTCTGGCGCTGGAAGCGGAAGCTGGTCGGTCCGGCGACGGGCGCGCCAGTGATCATTCCTCCCAGCGGCGCCCCTGCTCGTGTCGCGGTCGGAACGGCCAACGCCGTCACCGCCTTCACTCCCATGGGCGCGCAGTCGTGGACGCAGACGGTGAGCGCTGGCGTCGGCGCCGATCTGGCGATCGGGCCGAGCGGAAAGATCTACGCGGTCTCTCCGCTGGTCGCCTGCGGCACCTGCACCGGGACGCTCAACATCGTGACCGCCTCTTCGGTCACTGCCTGCGCGTCGCAGCTCGGCGTCTCCTTCGGCGCTCCGGTGGCCGTGACCACCGCCAGCGGCAGCGAGGCGGCGATCGTGATCGCTCCCCGCCGCCTGGCGGCCGCGAATCCGAAGAACCTCTTCGTCTATCCGGGGACCTGCACGGTGACCGCTTCGCAGTACCTGAGCGGCTCCAACGAGCTGACCGGGATCACCGCGATCCCGGGCAAGGTCTTCCTCTCCAGCGCGGCGGGGTTCACGTCGCTCGATCAGATCGGCACCGGCTTCAGCGCCGGAGGCCCCGTGTACAATCCGGCGGCGAGCGCGCCCGCGGCGCCATCCTTGGTGGCCGCCTCGCCGATGAACGCGGTCTTCGGGACGGACGTGGGCGATCTGCATCGGGCCGGGTCGACGATGTGCGGCAGCGTCAGCTGCTGGACGGACCTGTACACCACGCCTCCGCACACGAGCGCGGGGGTCTCGCAGACGCCGGTCTTCGACGGCACGCACGTGTATGCCTCCGACGACTCCGGCAACGTCTCCTCCTGGGTCCAGTCGACCGGTGCGGGCGAATG
>WNFT01006374.1_pt1 | contig 15133 bp, 16 predicted proteins | sample 5400191 | NCBI WGS metagenome assembly WNFT01 (sample SAMN13153359, study PRJNA577476) | soil metagenome | isolation source: 80 cm saprolite under Madrone tree | place: USA:California | collected 2016-06-14 | reverse complement strand
TAGGATTCGCTTACTCAGTGTTTTCATCGTCGCGGCTTGTCTTGCGCGGAGGTTACGGCATTTTTTACTCTCGCGGATCCAGCGGTCCTTTCAACAACGGTATCCAATCGCCGCCAACATACGTCGTCGCGTCAATGGTCTCACCACCTTTGTTGAATCCCTTCTTTGAGGTCCCTTCGCCAGACAGATTTCCGACATTTGTGCCGCGGGCCACGCTCTCAGGTGTGTTCCTCGACCGCGAAATACGTACACCGTACCTTCACCAGTACAACGCAAGTCTGCAATTCACGCTGCGTAAAGACCTGCTGCTCGAAGCCGCTTACGCCGGCACGCGTGGACTCAATCTACCGAGACTCGTTGCGCTGAATCAGGCACGGCTCGCGGGTCCGCAACATCCGATCATCAACGACGTGCTCCGCGCCTTAAACCTTCCCGGAGATGTGATCACAACCAATACTCCGCAGAACGCTTCGCTCCGAGCGCCGTTTCAGGGAGTGTCCACGGTCAACTTCAGTCAGAGCCAAAACACCGCACACTCGAACTACAACTCGCTGCAGCTCAGTTTAACCCGGCAGCTTCCAAAGGGCCTCAGATTTCTCGCTGCTTATACTTATGCCAAGTCAATCGATAACGCCTCGGGCAGGGATGAGTTTGATTTCAGCACTATCCTCGGCAATCAGTTCGACAATCGTGCAAACCGTGGCGTGTCGGATTTCGACCGGACACACCGCTTTGTGTTGAGTTATTTGTGGGACCTTCCTCAGCCAGCCCTCGCTGCGAAGTCAACTGCCGCTCGATTGCTGCTATCGAATTGGGAAGTGGCGGGCATTGTTGTAGCGATGTCTGGTCAACCGATTGATATTGTGGACACTGGAGCAGGTTCGTTTTATGGATTGAACAACGGAACCAATCCCCTGGCGCGACCGAGCTGGGCACCGGGCGCCACGCGCGGCACGGCTGCCAGCAATGTTCCGGTTGGCTACTTCTTTAATCCGTTCGCGTTTGTCAGGCCGATTGTGCCACCGGGTCAAGTGATACCGAGTTCGCGCGGCACAGCGGTGTCAGGTCCAGTTCCACCCGGAGCCCCGTTTGGAAGCGATATCGGCAACGTCGGCCGCAATGTTCTCCGCGGGCCGCGTCAGAGCAACGTAGATTTTTCGGTTATCAAGTGCTTCCCGTTTAGGGAATCGAAGAACATCGAGTTCCATGCAGAGTTCTTCAACCTCTTCAACCATGTCAATCTTGCCAACCCAATCAGCGACTTCAACGCAGTGTTCGCAACAGGAAGTTTTGAACGAGATACAGGTCAGATTAGTAACCCTGGAGACTTCGGGCGAATTACTTCCACAAGCAACAACCCACGATTGATTCAGTTTGCGGTTAAGTTCAACTACTAAAGATCATCTCATCCTACTCGAGGATTGCCTGCGGTTCCCTTTCGAGACAGCAAACTATCAAATCGTTTCTTTTCACCGGGCATCGTTTCCCTATCTCGCGGACAGAATGTTCTCACCGTGCGCCCATGCGAACAGTCTTAACTTGTAGAAGTGATTGTTCATAGCAACGGTGAGAAAACGTTGAGAAAAGGCTGATCTGATGTTGAGGATTTTGTTTAGGCTCCCTCTGCATCATCCGTCGCGAAATCCAAATCTCAACAAAGGAGAACCAACATGTACAAGTGCAAAACTTTCGCACCAATCCCTTCGTTATCCGGTAGTGTGGCGGCTCGCTTAGGTATCGCCATCCTGATAACTTTTTGCGTTGTCCTACTTATCGCGCCAGCCAGACTTGTCGCACCCGCGAGAGCTGCGAGTCAGGTTCACGCTCTATTTGATGTCAGCACTCCGGCTGGCGGCCCGTTCCCCAGCAACGTCTTCACGGTCGTTGATCCAAACCAAAACACCGGGCTCAGGGTTGATATGCCCAAACCTAATTGCTCAGCTCGGCCTTCGGACTGCGAAGACTTGGACGTCATCAACACTCTCGACGGGTTCAACCTCCTGCCGCGAGTATCTATACCTTTCGACGGTCCGATTGATCTGACGACAGCCGCCAGTGACTCAATCTTGCTGATCAGTCTTGGAAGTACGTTGCCTGACGGTGAACCCAGCGGTAGGGTGACGGGCATCAATCGATTAGTCTGGGACCCTGTCACGAACACGCTCCATTTTGAGTCGGACGAACTCCTCGACCAGCACACCAGGTATGTGCTGATTGTGACCAACCGACTGTGTGATGTGGCGGGCAACCCAATCAATGCGAGCGAAGCCTTTCAGCGATTCAGACACGAGCTCAATTTCGGGCAAACACGTGACTCCGATTTGAAGAGTTATCGGAAGGCAATTCTCGACGGTTTACAAGCAGCTCGAGCAGCCGGCGTCCAAGAAAGCGACATCGTGAGCGCCAGCGTCTTCACGACCCAAAGCTCCACGGCGATGTTGGAGAAGATTCGAGATCAGATTAAATCAGCCACGCCTGCTTCCGCAGATTTCAACCTTGGTTCCGGCGGAACGAGGACTGTGTTTCCGCTCGCTGGGCTGACCGGCATCACGTTCAACCAGCAGACCCATACGAACCCAATCGCATTCTCGCCTGTCTCGCTTAGCCTTCCATTGCTCCGGATCATCCCGGGCGCGGTCGGCCAAGTCGCCTTTGGCAAATACCTCTCACCCGAATACATGGTCCATCCAGGCGAATATATCCCAGAGGTGGGCACGCGGTCAGGCACTCCGCAAGTTCAGGCTACAAATGATGTTTTCTTCAATCTCTACCTGCCTTCAGGCACGCCGCCGCCCGGAGGCTGGCCCGTAGCGATTTTCGGCCACGGCTCAGCCACCAACAAGAACAACCAGCCACTAGAAGTAGCCGCGACGATGGCTGCCCACGGGATCGCTACCATCGCCATCAACTACGCGGGAAATGGCCTTGGTCCACTCGGCACGCTGATCGTCAACCGCACCAGCGGCGCGCCCGTGACACTGCCCGCGGGTGGGCGCAGCATTGACCAGAACCATGACAACAATATTGTGGAAGGAGAAGGACGCTCGCTACTTCTTCAGACACTCGGCGGGTGGGATGATCGGAACAATTTTCCTCGCCGTTGAGCCCAGCGTGCGCGCCGGCGCGTTTAATTCCGTGGGCACCCCGGCCGACAACCTCCGGCTCTCTCCGATGTTCCGGTCTGGGATAGGCAATTTGCTAGCCTCGCGCATGCTTATTAATTCTCCGGGCCTTACAGCAATTGGCGGCGTCTCCGTCGGCCCACCTTACTTCAACGAGAATCTACCGTTGAGAAATCAAGCACCAGTGATCAATACGGTTGCCGGAGCGATGGAAATACAGGACGTGTTAGACCACATGAAGTGGGCTTCGCAGTCCGCCAGCTCGCTCGCCTGCGCACCTTACCTGCGAAAGAGCCCGCTCGCGGGAGTGCCTGCCAAGGCGGTGCTGTTCCAATTCAATATTGGCGACCAAATCGCGACCAACCCCACAACTACGGCCGTTCTCCGCGCGGGCGACTTGGCTGACCGCGCGACTTATTTCCGAAACGATCTTGCGTACGCGGAGAACCCTCTGGGTGTGGCCAAGAATCCGCACCTCCTCATACGCCTTATCACCTCGCCGTCGGTCGGGGCGATGGCGCGCGGCGTCCAGGAGCAGATCGCCGTGTTCCTTGCGTCAGATGGCAACCTGATCATTCACCCTGAACCGAGCCGCTTCTTTGAGGTTCCGATTGGCGGGCCGCTTCCAGAGGATCTCAACTTTATTCCGTGAATGGGAGCATTAATTGTCTTCCTCGACCTGAGCGGAAAGTGGGGTCGCGGTTACCGCGTCCCCACTTAGCTCTGGGCGAATTGCCAGTTTCTTATTGCGGGAGCCCCATCCGTCGCAGCAAGTCTGCGAACCTGGGGTCAGCATGCAGGCTGTCCCAAGTCGGATTTACCTTGAGCCCGCTCGCTAACGGACGCGAGTGTTCGCGGTAAGCTTCTTCCAACGAGGCGAAAGCTTGATCTTTATCTCCCAGGCCGGCGGAAACAATTGCCAGATGGTATGGTGAGGCTTGCCGGGCCTTGTACAGCTCTTTCAATTCGGCAAGGATTTTCCCTGCCTCACCCTTCCTTCCCAACATCGCATAAGCAACCCCCAGATGTGCTCTTGTAAGCGGGTCGTAGTCTTTTGAGAAGCTCAACTTCTTCTCGAACTCGCCGACGGCCTGCTCGTACATTCCCTTTCCAAGATATGCCACCCCAATCCAAAAATGTGCCGGTGGAAATATCCCAAGCACTTTCTGGGACTCTTCTATCGCCTCGTCATAGCGGCGGGCGGCGATCAGCGTCCACGCCATTTGGAAGTTTGTCACTTGCCCCAGCGGATCAAGGTCTCTGGCTTGCTTTGCCTCTGCGATTGCCTGTTCGCTCTGCCCGATGTTCGTCAAATAAGCGGCAAACTCCCGATGCGCGTCCCCCGAGTTCGGGTTGAGTTCGATGGCTCGCTTAAACTCGCGCTCGGCACCCATCCAATCCCAATCGTAATAAGTCTTAATCCGCCCCGCCGATACGTGAGCCTCGGCTAGCGTGTCATCCAAACTCAGCGCCTTCACCGCGGCTTGCTTTGCTTTAGGTATGGCTTCCGCTTTCGGTATCAATGAATCGGCGATGAGCGACAAATACATATTGGCCAGCCCGGTATATGCCAGCGCGTAATTTGGATCTTTGTCGGTTGCTGCGGTGAAGTACTCGATAGCTTTCTTCCAATCTTCTACACTGCTCCTGTTTCCGTGGTAGCGGCCCAACATATAAAGCCGATAAGCATCGGCATTCTCAGTGTAGTGTTTTGCCAGAAGGTTCTTCTCTTCGCCGGTCATTCGCGGAACGAGGGCTTGCGCTACTTGTTCGGCGATTCGGTCTTGTACTGCGAACGGATCGTTGACCTGTTCATCAACTATTTTCGTCCATAGCGACGACCCATCTTTGACGTTAACAAGCCGCAAGGTCACTCGGACCCGATTGCCTGCCCTCTGGATATTTGCCTCCAGGACTGCATCCACCTTCAACTCTCGACCGGCTGCCACCGGATCCTGGTTTGCCGAGGTGAACTTTCGCACCGCGCTGGTTTCACGCACGACGATCTGATTCATGCTGCTTAGCCTGGTTATTAATGTATCCGCCATCCCCAGCCCGAGGTAATCGTCGCCGGGATCGGTACCCAAAGACCTGAATGGCAACACGGCGATTGATTTGATCGACCCAGACGACTCTGCCGACTTTGATTTGTTCGTACTCCAAACGTAGAACGCTGACGCGATTCCAAACACCAACAGGAAACCGGCTACAGCCAGCGCGCCCAGCTTCCACGACGATGCTTGCTTCTCCCAGCGGCTGGCCGCCAGCGCCTTCTCTCGTATCGCCTGCTCCGCCTCGGCAGCATACTTGCGCGCGAAGCCGTGCTCATCTGTTTCTTCGACGACCGAGCGCGGTTGCGAGGGCCCCTTAGGAAGCGACTCGGCGCCGGCCTCTTCCACCTCATTCACACTTGCCACGAAGCGGTAGCCACGCTTCGGCATCGTTGCTATATAGACCTCTCCTCGGGGCTCTTCACCTAAGACCTTCCGTAGCAGATAGACGTTCTGGCTTAGGTTAGATTCTTCAACCACTGTGTCGGGCCAGAGTCGACTTAGCAGCTCGTCCTTGTCCAGGACGCGTCCCCGGTTTTCGACTAACAGAAGCAGCGTGTCAAAGACTTTTGGCTTCAGCGGAAGCCTCTCTCCATCCCGCATCAGAACGTGGTTCACCTTGTCTATTTGGAACGGGCCGAACTCGTAGAAACGCGCGCTCATATGGGCCTTGAGAGAATTGGGAGACTCTTAAGCTTGAGGACTTTCAAGCCGGTTCGCAATTGATCATCCGAACGAAATAAAGTGACCAATTAAGTCGGCGACCCGATGACTCTTTTGATTCCTGCATCGGTAATTAGTGTAACACCAACTTGCATGGGCAAGAACAAGGTCCCGGGAGGTGCTGCGATGACTAAAATTAAAATCACGCTCGTCGATCAGATTGTATACAACTTCTGATTAAGCCTCTTGCCTCGTACTCGACATTCTAATGATTCAGAACCCCAAGGCTTTCCATTTTGAAATGTCGGTCGATTAGCTTCTGGTTAGCCTAGCTAGAATTGCGTCATTGCGCCATTCATCATCCAATTCTTAAAACAAAGTCTCCCCTGCTGGCGGCGCATTTTCACAGCAACCATTTGAGCAGCAATCCAAGACAGCTGACCGCCGCCAACGCCACGAAGGTGTTCCACTTAAGCAGTTGCGTCATGACGAGCATCGCGATCAGAACGAGCCATGCGACCGGCTGAGTTAGCGTGCCGCGAGCGATCTGCACGACGGCCGCCAGAATAAGTCCCACGGATGTAACCGTCAGACCCTTCGTGAAGCCCTCGATCCAACGCGAATCGCGCAAGTGTTCAAACCCGTGCAGCAGCGGGATCATGATGTAGCCCGGCAGGATGATGGCGAGTGTTGCGACGATGGCGCCGGGCATCCCGTAGAGCATATAGCCGATGCTCGCAACATAAAAGTTCGCCTGTCCCGGCGTAACGCGCGCGATCGTGAAGGCGTAGAGCAACTGATCCTGGCTGAGAACGCGAGCTCCCTCAACCAGGTGAGTCTGAAGCAGAGGGATCATGACGGGGCCGTTGCCGAAGGTCATCAGGTTGAAAAGCGCGATGAGCAGCGCGAGCTTCCAGAGACTCATTTTTCTGAGCCCTTCTTTTTAGCGCGGTCCTCTACGTCGATCCTCCGTAAAGCGAATGCGCCAAGAACACCGCCCGCCAGCAAAATGAAAGCTGGGTTGAGCCGGAGGAAGAGCGCGAAAGAAAAGGCCACGCCTGCGAAAATGAGTTCACGCGACGGGCGGAAGACATCCTTGCCCAGCTTGAGCGCGGCAATGACGATGAGTGCAAGCGCCGCGGGCATGATTGTGACGGGCAACAGGTCAAAGACGCGGCTGTTTCTGAGATAGTGATAAGCGATTGTCAGCGCGATGGTCAGGACGAAGACCGGCAGGCTGAGAGCAGCGAGCGTGATTACCGTACCCGAGAGGCCGCCGAACTTGTAACCGTATGCGACCGCAAGTGCCGTCATCGTCCCGCTCGGCACGATGCGCCCGATGCCGTAGATAGTCAGGAACTCCTCCCTTGCGACTGCGCGGCGCTTGTCGACAAGTTCGTCTTCCAGCACGGCGAGAATGCCGAGACCGCCGCCGAAGGCGAATCCCGCCTTGAGAAAAATCAAGAACAGCTCGGCCCTCGTTACGCGAGTTCCCTGCCCTCTGCTTCTCTTCTCTTTGTCTTCACTTCTCTGCAAACGGTTGCCACCTTCTGCGATTGGCGCCGCACCGCTCAACTGAAAGCCTTGACTGATGGAAGTGGTTGAGCAACTCTAACCCAACGGACGAGTTTGCATCCATGTCAAAGGAATCAAACAGGCCGGTTAGGCAACAGCTAATGTTGGGATTGATTTACCCAGCCGTCCTGGGCACGATTCTCTACCAACTGCTCTTCACTATCGCTCATATACTAAGGGAACAGTATCCACTAAGTGCAATCATCTGGATCAAATATATGTTGGTTATCATTTCGATTGGGTTCTACGTCTGCGACTACCTCTATATCGTTTTTACTAAACGTTATTACTGGTGGTCTTTCTTATGCGATATTGTATTCCTCCTAGCCCTCTACGCCACCGTAATAGCGATAGACGTAGATAATCCCCGCAACCTGCCGCACAATAAAGTCATTCTCTTCTGCTACTTTATTTTTCTGCTGGTTTACCTGATATGGGATGGTTACGAGTCTTTCACTTTGCCACGAGGCAGAGAAAGAGATTTCTATCGTGCAGTAGTGTTTTGGGAATTGCCCTGGCTGTTGGTTATCGCTGTCTTCGAGATCATAGCTTTGGTATGGAAGAACCACCTTATGATAAGCATCCTGACAATTATTATTCTGTCGATAGTAACCATTTGGTTTGGACTTCTTGTTGGCCGAATGCGGAAATCCATTTGAGCCTTGGCTGACCTGAGCTGGAAAGCGGCACTCATTCAATTTGCGTTCAGAGTTCAAAACCAAAAAGCGCTTTCAAGTTAACGCCAATCGGAACAACGACAATCAACCGATTTGCAATTCTAATCATTACAGGTAGTTCATAAAAGCGGCGGTTAACTTATGAACTTCGTGATAATAACGCAATGTTCATCTGGTCGGATTCGGTGAATAGCCCAGAAGGTAACGAAATGAATGATTTCTCGAACCTTGCGCAAGCGCGGGAGAAGAGGTGTCACGGATCGGAGTAGGTCGCCGGCATCACAATCTGAAAGACTTGATGATCAGTCGGCAAAGGAGCGTCACGCGTTATGGAAAGAAGGCAAAGAATGAAAGTAGGATTCATTGGACTGGGGAACATGGGATCGGCTATCGCCCGCAGCCTGATTAAAGCGGGCCACGATCTGACGGTTTACAACCGGACCCAAAGCCGTGCCGAGCCGTTTGCGTCACTGGGCGCGCGCATTGCCGGAACACCCGCCGAAGCTGCCGTCAATGCAGAGGCGCTCATCACCATGCTGGCGGATGACGCGGCTGTGGAAGCTGTTATCTTCTCGCCGGGAAATGCCATAGAGGCCCTTCCTGCCGGCGCCGTTGCTATTTCCATGAGCACCATTAGTGTGGAATTTTCGCAACGGTTGGCGCGCGCCCATAGCGAAAAGCAGCAGCATTATTTGGCCGCGCCCGTCTTTGGCCGGCCTGACGCCGCTGCCGCCGGGAAGCTGTTCATTGTGGCCGCTGGACCAGCCGAACAGATCGGGCGCTGCCAACCTCTTTTCGACGTGATTGGACAAAAGACATTCCCGATCGGCGATGAAGCTCACGCGGCCAATGTGATTAAGCTGGCCGGGAATTTCCTCCTCACCACGGTTATCGAAAGTTTGGGCGAAGCCTTTGCGTTTGGGCGCAAGTTCGGAGTTGACCCGCATGCCTTTCTGGACATTCTCACAAACTCGCTTTTCGAGGCGCCGGTCTATCGAAATTACGGCAGCATGATCGCCTCGGACAAGTTTGAGCCTGCGGGCTTCAGATTGCCGCTCGGATTCAAGGACAACCGCCTGCTGCTCGCCGCGGCTGAGGAGGCCGCGGTGCCAATGCCGATGGCGAGCGTGGTGCACGATCGGTTTGTGGCCGCGCTCGCTCAAGGGTTGGGCGAATCCGATTGGGCGGCGATCGCTCGCATCTCCTACCAGGACGCGGGTCTGGGGAAGGAGGAGTCGCAAAATAATCTATTGAACAATTGACGGGCGAAGTTTTGATAGGGGCCAGACCTTTACAGATGAAGAAGAAGAAGAACACAACTCGCCTGGGACGTGCGGTGCGAGCTGCCGTCGACGACGGCCTTGACCGCCCGATGATCGGGAAGGAGAAGCACAGTACCAACAACTCTCTCAGGGATGTGATCCTTGGAGGACAGGACGGCCTGGTCAACATGCTGGGCATCGCGCTGGGGGTGGTCGCAGCCGGCGGCTCAACTCACGTTCTGATCATCACCGGCCTGGCTGCGGCGATCACAGAGTCGATCTCAATGGGCGCTGTGGCCTACACCTCTTTCGGTTCGGACCGCGACTTCTATCTGGCCGAGAGAAACCGCGAGCAAACTGAGATCGAGGCGCAACCTGATGACGAGCGCGAGGAAATCAGAGAGATCTATGCGGCTAAGGGATTCAAAGGACAGCTTCTTAAAGATGTTGTTTCCACCATCACGTCCAATCGTGAAACCTGGGTGACTACGATGATGAATGAAGAATTGCATCTTCAACCGATTGCCCAGCGGAGCTTGGTCCAGAGCGCAGTGATTGTCACAGTGGCGACTCTCATCGGTCACCTGATACCAATTGTTCCATTCATGGTTGTCGCACGGACTCCGGCTATTGTTACGGCAATAGCGCTCAGCGGAGTGACGCTCTTCGCGGTCGGAGTCTATTCTGCGAAGACCCTGGTCGGAGATTGGCGTAAGAGCGGCATACAAATGGTAGCGATTGGCCTCGGGGCTGCGGCGCTCGGCTTTCTCATCGGACGATTGTTCCACACCATGGGCGGTTGATGGGAGAGTGTGTTCTCCCCTCCGCAATCTTCGACGCGGTTTCGTGGATAGCAGGATTATTCACTCCGTAGGAGTGAGACGTTTATAGACCGGAACATCCCAGATACACCAGGTGCCGTTCGGAGGAGCGGAATGGATCTGAGTGATAAGGTCTAGTTTGATTTCCGCTCCTCCGAACGGCGCGGGAGGGACATGGGCTCGCGAGCTATAAACATATCACTCCTCGGAGTGATGAACCGCTTCGCGGCCTCATGCGAATGGCATTACGATTTAATGTTGACTTTGTGAACTTCGTGATAATGAGCAACACTCAATCTGTTCGGATTCGAAGTCCATAGCATGGAGGCGACGAAATGATTTATCGAACACTCGGAAGCACGGGAGAAAAGGTCTCCGCAATCGGGGTGGGCGGCTGGCATCTTGGTTTGAAAAAGGTTGATGAGCAGTTGGCAATTCGCATTGTTCGTTCCGCCATCGATCGCGGCATCAACTTCCTGGACAATTGTTGGGACTACAACGACGGAGCGAGCGAGTTACGGGTGGGCAAAGCCCTGCGCGACGGGTACCGCGACCGCGCTTTTGTGATGACCAAGATCGATGGCCGGTCCAAAAAGGAGGCGGCCAGACAACTTGAGGAATCTTTGCGGCGCTTAGGTGTCGACTATATCGACCTGGTCCAGCACCATGAGATCATCCGGTTTGACGATCCGCACCGCATCTTTCATGCGGAAGGAGCGAACGCGGCCTTAGTTGAAGCCCGCGCCGCCGGCAAAATACGCTACCTCGGATTCACCGGTCACAAAGATCCTCACACACACCTCTATATGCTCGCGGTAGCTAAAGAGAATGGGTTCAAGTTTGATACGGTGCAGATGCCTTTGAATGTTATGGACGCGCATTATCGTAGTTTCGAAAAGCGGGTTTTACCTGAGTTGGTGAAGCAAAACATCGGCGTGCTCGGAATGAAGAGCATGGCGAACGGCATTCTGCTGAAGTCGAAGACCGTCACGCCAATTGAGTGTCTGCACTACGCGCTGAATCTCCCGACCTCCGTCGTGATCACGGGCATTGACAGCATGGAAATCCTTGACCAGGCATTCGCAGCCGTTGAATCGTTTCATCCGCTCAGCAATGACGAACGCGAGGCCCTGCTGGCGAAGACCCGTCAGGCCGCAGCGAACGGTCACTTTGAGCCGTTTAAGACGTCGTCAATTTTTGATGGCACTGCCGAGAACCCTCAGTGGCTCGGCGAGGAGCCGCCCGAAATTCGAGAGCTAATGCCCGCATAAGGCCCGCCGTTAAGAATACGAACTTGGAATAATATGGACTACGCACTGGCCAGCAGATGCGTTCGACGCGCCAAGAGTGGAGCAAGCATCAGAGAGCCGAGCGGCGTTGTGACTTCTCAGTTCGATTTCTGATCTCTGATCTCTGACTTCTGACCTCTGATTTCTTTCGGGGGGTGGCGTGTCAAAATCATCTCAGGTGCGCAGGGCCTACTCTGAACTAATTAAGAACTGCCGTTGCAAAGCACGAGCGGTATTTGGATTCAGGCGATTGATGTGAGCAATTCGCCCACGAATACTCTTGATATAGCCCTCGATTTCCCACTCAGGTACACAACCCGTGGCGAGCCTATGAATGCCTGCCCTCGTGCGACTAGCGTATTTGCGAAGCACACCCGGCTTTCGTCCTAAGAGCACACCAGTCACTAGCATTCTTTCTCCAGCGGACATTATCTTCAGCTTCTTATGGGGAAGCGAAAATCCTCCGGCACGTAGCGCCAAGACGGCAACGTTGATAACACTTCGACTTTCGGTGCCTGAGAAAATTAAATCATCGATCCACGTCGTATAGACAATTCCATGTTTCTCGCAAAATTTCCGGATTGGCTGGTCAAAAGAAAACAGAACAAGATTCGCAAGCGTGCTACTTGTAGGAGCTCCTTGGGGCAAGCGTCTTTCAAAAGTTGTTAGCCGCGTCAACAGGGCAGCTATCTCGGGCGAGCAGCCCAGCAGCCGACGCCAAATGTCATAAACTTGAAAGGTAGTTATCCGCGGAAAGAAGCTCTTTATATCTAGCGTCACGATCACACGCGCTTTCAAGTGTGGCGTGATGTTATCAAGAAGAGTTTTTCCCCTAACCCCACCACAAATGTGCCCAGGCAATGGGAGTTCGCGAAGCAGACGCCTATTTATTCTCTTCTGCAAATCTTTGGTAACCAAGACTGGGTTATCTATTTTTCTTTCCTTCCGTCCAACGGGATTCTTTGCAAAGGGCGCCGGCTTCGTAATACGTTTGAACGGAGAATAGTCGCGCCCAGTGACCTGAGATGCTGCGATTATGACATCGGGAGATAGGCCGAGCCTGTGACCAAGAGCTTCAAGAGTCGCGATGTTAAGCCTTAGCTGGTTTGTTCCGTTTTGGCTCATGTTGGCGGAGCGGTGTCGGGAACAGCACACGCGCTAATGATTCAGCTGCCTCTTGCAATTCAGACGGTTCAACTAAGGACAGATCTTCTTCTTCGCTTGCCAAGAGCGTAAATAAATGAGTTGGAATTTTGAGCGCCTCGCTAAGAGCACGAACGACCTTCAGACTTGGTTTGCGCTTCCCTTGTTCCAATAATGAGAGATAACTGGAATGAAGCCCGGCCTTTTCTGCTAAATCCTTCTGCTGTAATCCCGCGATCGCTCTCGAAATTCGCAATGCCTTGGCGTAATCCATGATATTGGTGGTAGGTGGATCGTCTCGAACTACAAGTTTATCCACTAGTGCTTACGGAATACTTTCAAAAGCTTTTCGGAAATCTCAGCGACGTAGCGGAAAACGTCCGCTTCGTCTGGCTTGCGAATCCTACTGAGTTCTTTGACAAGCTTCCGAGATGACTCAATGGCGTCTCTCTGTTCAGGTTCTAGATCACTTCTGGCGAGTAGTGCATCGAAACGCGCAATGCATTCCCGGTATTTCCTTTTCTTCCTCATCGAAGTTTTCTCCTTTCCGGCAAAGTGCCGTGTCGCAAAGCGAACTTCCCGAATTGGAGCGATCTAGAACCAACGATCCAGCCCACAGTTTTGTACGAACGTGTCGCTAACAGATTCAATTACGACAATCTGTATTACTAACTGCGACTAGTGCGCCCGAACAACGGGTGTTTGTCCCCGTGATGCACAGAGCCAGTGGCACTATACACAAACCTACGGACGCATGTCAATTAAAATGACTCATCAGAGGCATTTTGTCATTTAAAGCGTCTCCTGGTCATCTGACATTACTACAGCAGCAACGACTTGGGTATCCGATATCTTCGCATTTCGGAGGACTGAAACATTGATTTCAAAGCGGAAGGAGGGGTCCTGGCAGTGTCCATACGAGCTGCTCGAGGCCTCTTATTCCTGCTGGTGCCGATCTTGAAAGGACATTTAGCCGCACAATATTTCGCCCTTTCAGTGATCAATTCCGCAGCATTGCCAAAGTGAAGATCAGCGTAGTAAGTTCGGCGCGTGGCAACGACCTCAGAAAGTCTGGCATTTGATCGGGGCGTGCGACCAATGCTGGAAATTGTCTTACCGGAAAAAGCTGAGACAGTGATCGGCTTTCGCGCGGACCCTGAACTGCGAGCCCGCATCGAGGAACTCGCCCGAAAATCAACGGAGGGCGAACTGACGGAAGACGAGCAGGGCTGAATACGTGGGTTATGTCCGGGCGAACAAGTTCGTCGCTATTCTCAAACGACAAGCGAAGCAGATCACTCAGGGCGATTGCGGCCACCTTGAGCTCTAATAGTTAATCCACCTTTTCATTCATTAGAAAATCACGCGGGCTAAAGATGTTTATGCGTTCGTACTGCTTGAGCACGAGCAGGTCTTTGTCGCCGGTGATGATGCAGTCGCATTTACCGCTGATTGCAGCGGCCAGGATATTGTCATCATCTGGATCGCGGCAGATGGGATCGTCAAGCTTTGAAGCTGAAACGACTGTCATTCTTGACCGCAGAACGCTCGCAGCTTCAGCAGCCAAATCTGTGGAATAACCGAACTTTTCGATCAGCTTCTCTTGAGTCTCTTCGAGAATGAAATCTGATGTGAACAGCGTATGCCGGAGAGCGCAGTGTTCAAGGAGTTGATGAGAGAAGCCGCGTGCAATGAGAGCGGCGAGTAAGACATTCGTATCCAGGACGATCTTCACGAGACGAGATCAAAAACATCCTGATCACTGAGGTCCTTGCCTTGTGACACCAGGCGCTCGCGTAGATTACGAAATCGCCGAATAAAGAGATAATCGGAAAGCGCCTTCTCGACCAGCGCGTTCTCGGACAAGCCTTCTTCATTTGCTGCATCATCGAGAGCGCTCCTGGTCTCATCGGGCAAACTAATGGTTATCATCTGGCTCATGGGTAACTGTTTCTTACGTCGATTAAGAGTATCACACAGATCCGAATTTGCGAGGCATGCTTTGGTCGAGGAGAATCCTCGCGCCGCCGCCGTTTCCTTTTCGTTAGCACCAGCGCTTCTAGCGTGCCCAAGCTAATACAGGTAGAATGAGGGGCTTTATCTATCTGCGCAGCTACCGTATTTAATAGCACCTACCACTCCAGCCACAAACGTGACCATTCCCGCCGGTAAAAAGCTTGGTCGTTACGAAATCCGCGCAAAGTTAGGCGCCGGTGGGATGGGCGAGGTTTACCTTGCGCAGGACACATCGGAACTGGGCCGAGCCGTAGCGCTCAAGATCGTGCCGGCTGAAGTTGCGAAAGACAAAGATCGCCTGCAACGCTTCACGCAGGAAGCGCGCACCGTCTCGAATCTCAATCATCCCAACATTCTCACTGTTTATGAATTCGGCCAGACGGACTCAGGTTCTTTTATCGCCAGTGAATACATCGATGGCGCAACGCTGCGTGAACATCTTTCCAGTCGTCGCTTAAAGTTAATAGACATTTTGGATCTGGCCATTCAGATAGTCGCCGCGCTCAATGCGGCG
>WNFT01002731.1_pt1 | contig 15134 bp, 14 predicted proteins | sample 5400191 | NCBI WGS metagenome assembly WNFT01 (sample SAMN13153359, study PRJNA577476) | soil metagenome | isolation source: 80 cm saprolite under Madrone tree | place: USA:California | collected 2016-06-14 | reverse complement strand
GTCGATCTAACGGATTAGCCGTTCGCGTCGAATCGCCTTCCCATGCGCCGACCGAGATGCTTTCATTGCGGCAGATGAGAAAATCGAAAGCGGAACCACGTAGAAAAATAAAGCCGGGCGCGGCCCCGAAAAATCTCGAGACGAACGTTCCTTACCGCAAACCTGCGCTTCGCAGCGAAGCGTTTGCCAGAGCGCTCATCGATGCGAAATCGTGCATTGATGATACCGGAGGTCTGCAAGGGCTTTTCAATGAAGCAGCGCGAAAGGCAGCAGCCGTACCCAGAGAACCGTTTAAAGAGTGCTGGCCTTATCTTCAGACCATGCTGCGTTTAATTCGGGCGCACCATCGTGGCGAATACGACCAAGTTCCCGACGACGCGCTGTTATGGATTGTTGCTGCTCTCAACTACCTGGTCGATCCATTCGATTTTATTCCGGACAAAACGCCGTTTCTTGGCTTTATCGATGATGCAACCGTTATCGAATTTGTTACAGACAAAACCCGCCAAACGCTGGATGATTTCATGACCTGGGAAACCGCAGCGCCGTAGCGCCACCGGCTCAAACCAGCAGCAGCGCCGGGTTTTCCAGCAGGTGGCGGAGTTCTTTCAGATACTCGGCGCCGAGCGCGCCGTCGATTACGCGATGATCGCAGCTCATCGTGATCGACATCCGATGGCCGACGACGATTTGGTCGCCATCATCGATTACCGGGACCTTCGTGATCTTGCCAACAGCGAGAATGAAACCCTGCGGCGGATTAATGACAGCGGAGAAACTATCGATCCCCATGCCGCCGAGATTTGAAACGGTGAATGTGCCGCCCTGAAATTCCTCTGGTTTCATCCGCTTGTTGCGCGCGCGATGTGCCAGGTCCTTCGCAAGTTCGCTAATCTCTCGCAGTGATTTGTTTTGCGCGGCGCGAATGACGGGCGTCAGCAGCCCGTCTTCGATGGCGACGGCAATGCCAAGGTCAATGTCCGCATACTGCACGAACGCATCGCGATCGAATGAAGCATTCACCCGCGGCACTTTGACTGCGGCTTGCACCGCCGATTTCAGGACAAAATCGTTTACGGTGATTTTGGCCGCGTCCGCACCTTCACCAGCTGATTTCAATTCCTCGCGCGCTTCCATGAGCGGCCCGGCATTCACGTCGATTTGCAAATAAAAATGTGGCACCGGGCCGAGGCTTTCGACAAGCCGTTGCGCAATGATTTTGCGCATTCCGGAAAGTTGAATACGCGCGCTTTCACCGGCTTTAATTGACGGCACACGCGCCGGTTCTCGGCGGTCAGAGACCGCCGCTACAGACTTCGCCGCGGCGCGGACGTCAGTTTCAGTAACACGGCCGTCCGGGCCGGTGCCTTTCACACTGGACAGATCAACGCCAAGTTCGGCCGCGATTCGGCGCGCAACGGGTGACGCTTTCACGCGCCCTTCTTCCGGTTTTTCTCTTTTGGGCGCGGGCGAAACGCCTGCTTCTACAGGTCCCTTTTGTTGCGGTGGGGCGGTTTCTTTCTCTTTCTTCTGAGCCGGCGCAGGCTTCTCCGTCACAGCTTGAGGCTGCTTTTCTTTTTGTTCTGCGGCTTCCGGCGGTTTTTCCTTTTTCCGTGCGGGCGCTTCTTGCTTTGGAGCCTCCTCGCCTTCGCCACCGATGAACGCAATCTTGTCGCCGACGTTTACCTTGCCACCTTCTTCGACGTAAATTTCGGTAAGCGTCCCATCCTCAGGCGATTCCCATTCCATCGTCGCCTTATCGGTCTCAATTTCGGCGAGCACTTCGCCGGCGGAAACTTGATCGCCCTTCTTTTTCATCCACGCGACCAGAGTACCTTCGGTCATCGTGTCGCTCAGTTTCGGCATCTGGATTTCAGGCATGGCAGAAAAGTTAAAAGTGTTACAATGTTACAACGGTCCCGCTTTTTAACCTTGTAACATTTGTAACTTTTTAACGTCACTCATGCGTAGCAGACCTTTTTCACGGCCGCCAAAAGTTTGTCCGCGTTCGGGAGCACGGCATGTTCGAGGCGCTCATTATAGGGCATCGGCACATCTTCCTGTGATACGCGGATGATCGGCGCGTCGAGCTCATCGAAAATGTTTTTCTGGATCCGATAACAAACTTCCGCACCTACTCCGCAAAAGGGATGATCCTGTTCGGCAATCACTACGCGATGCGTTTTTGCCACCGAATCGAAGACCGCCTTCTCATCGAGCGGCTTAATCGAACGCAGATCGACAATCTCGGCAGAGATGTCTTCCTCTTCCAGTTGCGCCGCAACCTTGAGCGCCAGCGGAACAGTCTGCGAGTAACAAATAATTGAGACGTCGCTGCCTTCGCGTTTCACGTTCGCTTTGCCTAGGGGAATCAGCAGTTCTTCATCTGGTGGCTCGACCATGCCTTTGGAGCTGTAGAGCAATTCAGCCTCCAGAACCAGAACCGGATTGTTGTCGCGCACGGCAGTCTTGAGCAAACCCTTTGCGTCACGCGGCGTGGCCGGCGCGCAAACTTTCAGGCCAGGCACGCTGGCGTAAAAGTTCTCGGTCGCGTGCGAATGCGTGGCACCGAGTTGATGCGCAGGTCCGTTCGGGCCGCGAAACGTGATTGGGATATTAAACTGGCCGCCCGACATTGTGTACATGTTTGGCGCGTTATTGACGACCTGATCGAATGCCACAAGCGAAAAGCTGAATGTCATAAATTCAATAATTGGTCGCAACCCCACCATGGCCGCCCCGACGCCGAGACCCGCAAATCCGTTCTCGCTGATTGGAGTGTCGATGATTCGCCGTGGCCCAAAACGCTCAAGCAATCCTTGGCTGACTTTGTAAGCGCCCTGGTACTCCGCGACTTCTTCTCCCATGAGAAAAACATTCGGGTCGCGCTCGAGTTCTTCAGCGAGCGCTTCGTTCAGCGCCTGGCGATATGTGATTTCTCTCACGGCTAATCCGTATTTGGAGATGGCGCGCCCTCGCGCCGCTCCGGCGCTGGCGCTACGGGCCGGGGGCGGCCCGGCTCCATCGCTCCATCGGCGTACGTGTAATCGTAAAGTCTATCGAGTGGCGGCTGGGGGCTCGCCTCAGCGAATTTCACCGCGGCCATAACTGTTTCCTTCGCCTGCTTATCCAGCTGGTCGAATTGTTCGTTGGTCAATTTTCCCTCGCGGGTGAGCTGCGCACGCAAACGCGTGATCGGATCGTCGAGCCGGTATTTTTCCAACTCCGCCTTCGTTCGGTAACTTGCCGGATCTGACATCGAGTGGCCGCGATAGCGATAGGTTCGCGCTTCGAGGAATGCCGGATGCGACTCTTTTCTGATCGAATCGACGACTTCGGCAATCTTGTCGCGCACTTCGCGAAAGTTCATTCCATCAACAATCTCTCCAGGGATGTCGTACCCTTCTGCGCGATCGACAATTTGCTTGAGCGATGTCGATCTTTTCACCGAAGTGCCCATGGCGAAAAGATTGTTTTCGCAAATTAAAACGATCGGCAATTTATACAACGCTGCCAGATTCAGCGCTTCGTGGAACGCGCCTTGATTAATTGCGCCGTCGCCAAAGAAGCAAAGCGTGACGCGATCTTCGCCCCGGTACTTGATGGCAAAAGCCAACCCAACCGCCAGCGGAACGTGAGCGGCGACAATGGCGTGGCCACCGTACATGTGGTGTTGCTTGTCGAAAAAATGCATCGAGCCACCCAAGCCGCGCGAGCAGCCGGTTTCTTTTCCAAAAAGTTCTGCCATGCACGCATTTGCGCTCGTGCCGCGGGCGAGGGCATGAGCATGATCGCGATAAGCGGTAATGATGTAGTCATCGTCGCGCACGGCAGCGACCGCGCCGGTCACAACTGCTTCCTGGCCGATGTAAAGGTGGCAAAAACCGCCGATCTTCTGCGCTTGATACTGCTGACTGGCGCGCTCCTCAAAACGCCGGATCAACAGCATCAGCGAGAGCATCTCGACTTCGTCGCGCTGCTCGACCGGCTGCATGGCGGTCATCCCGCAGCGGCTGGACGGAACCGCGCGGCGCGGGCTCCCGATCTCTCCCTGCTTTGCCCCACGTTCATGCACGCAACAAAAAACAAAGTGAACAGAAGATCGCTGACGAGTGAGTTGCGAAAAAACATCCAGCTAGGTGTCGCGCTGTATTGAGGCAATCCCACCGTGAGCGATTGCACGAGTCCGGCGAGGTTTTTGGCGTAACCCGGATCTTCCAACCAGGAAAACGCATTCGTGAGAGCGTAGAAAATTGTCGATCCAACAATCGAGGCCGGCAGCAGCGTTTTTAGCGATGCCCGATTCTGCAAAAGAACTCCAATGCATCCGACCAGCGCGAGCGCTACATAGCGAACGACAATTTGTGGGTCAAGCAACGGGGCGCCGTAAGCAAAATTAATTACCGCGTCCGAAATAAACAGCGTCACGAGCGGCACTGAGAACTTATATTTTTTTGGAAAGTACGCGGCGCTGCAAAGCGCGATTGCGGCAAGCGGCGCGAAGTTCGAAAGCCAGCTCGCGCCAGAATGAATCAAGAGTCCTGTCGTAACTCGATAAACGACGGCCGAAAAAACGAGAAGGAGCGCGGGAATCATTGCACAGAATCTATCCGGCCGGTGCGATATGCAAAGGGATTTGGAATCGTCATTGGGAGCGAAGTCAAGGGAAGTGGCACCAGCTGAACGTAATTTCGCGGGATCCTTCGACTCCGCGTCGCCTCGCTCAGGATGACGGTACCCTATTTAGCCGCAGCCAGTGCCCTATGGAGCCGTGCTTTCCGACGATTGGCTGCATTTCTATGGATGATTCCGCGCTTGGCAGCCTTATCGATCGCTGAGATTAGCGAGCGAATTTGATCCCTGTTGGGCGGCGGCGTAGAACGTACTCCCTTTTGCATTGTCCGTAGACCCGTCAGAACGCTGCGATTGCGAAGTGTCCGTTTCACGCTCTGGCGAGCACGCTTGGCGGCTGATTTTGTATTAGCCATTGCGGATCAAAGTTTTGTCGAGCAACGCTCGAGCGTTACAAGCGTTTGCCCAACGCGAGCTTTGTTTTTCGTCGCTCCGCAGCGAGTGCTCCGCCCATTCGCATTTCTTCGACGGTGAGAGAGCCGGCACTCTCGGTAGGTCCAGCCTGGCTTTGATTCTGCGTTGCGCTCTGCGCCTGTGGCTGGTTCTCCGTTAAATGTTGAGGTGGTGCGGCTAGTGCGTTCGCAACAACAACAGTATTCGTGCTGTGTATCCGTGGCGCCTTTGCCGGTTTCGGCGGCCGATCTGGATTCTGCATCTCGTTCTGAGGTGGTGCAGCCGCAGCGACGACACCGTTGCTCGTTTCCGACCGCGGTACTTTCGGCTTTGCTAATTTCGGAAGCCGGTCAGGGGTGATCTGCACAAGCGCGCCAGGAGGAACGCGATCATACAGGTCGGCGACGTCGCTCGATTTCATCCGAATGCAGCCGTAACTGGCAGGGCGACCGATGTTTTTTTCCTGCGGTGTCCCGTGAATGTAGATGCAACGCTGAAATGCATGTGCGTTTTGAGCTTCCAGTCCGCGCAACCAGATGATGCGTGTAGTGATTGGGTCGCGACCAGGAGCGTTTGGCTGCAGAATTTCACCGGTCAATCGCCGATTGTGGAAGACGGCGCCCACCGGTACGTTGTCGCCAATTTTTTTCTCGACCGCCAAATAACCCAGAGGAGTTGTCATTCGTCCCCAGGCATCGCCCAGACCGAACGCGGACGTGGACACCGGATACTCAGCCACTTTCCCGCCATTCTGTAGAAGCATCAGCTTCTGATCTCGCACGCTGATGATTACCTGACTGGAAGTATCGAGCGGCGTGATGCCGAAGGCCGATGCAGCCGAAATTAAACTAAAAATTACTGCCAGGGCGCGAAACATGGGCACCTTCTTACTCGACAATTTCAATTTTGTCACGCGGGAATTGCAGCAGTTGCGCGGGAGCTATTAAAATTAATTTTTGACCAGCGACTGCCGAAAGAAGACAGGCAAACGTAAACGAAGCCGCCTTGGAACATCAGCAGGAACGGAACCGAAAGGTACTGTCCGTGCACGATGGCAAACACCACGAAATAGCTGAAATAAATTGCGAAGGCCAATTCCAGCAGCGGAAGTGTTGACTTGAGCGGCCGGTACTTGCAGCTGCGCCACTTTTGCGATTTGCGTTCAATCCCATACTTCGGCGTCCGCGTGAAATCGGATTTGTGATTGATCAGCGCTTCCAGCACCGCTCGCGCGTTATTCAGCGACAAACCAATTCCCAAGGCGAGCAAACATGGCAGAAAGAGAATCTCCCGGAGCCACGTGCGTGGATGCAGCTCGCGTTGGGCACAAATATAGAAAACCGCCACCGAGGCCGATGCTGCAAGGAAGATCGGAATGTCGACAAGGAATGTGCGCAGCCAGCCTCCCTGAGGCGCTCCGGCAGATGGATGCAAAAGAATGCAAAGAAAGGCAAGGAGCAGGTAGGCGAAGTTCGACATTAAATGCCCGGTGGCCTCGACCTTGATTGGCAACGGAAGGTGGCTGCGCCAAATTGTGGGTAACAACTTCTTGCACGTTTGGACCGAACCCTTGGTCCAGCGATGCTGCTGGGACTTGAAGCCATTCATGTCCACTGGCAGCTCAGCCGGAGTGACAACATCTGCGAGATAGACAAATTTCCAGCCCGCCAGCTGGGCGCGATAGCTCAGGTCGAGATCCTCGCACAAGGTGTCAGCCTGCCAGCCCCCACTTTGTTCGATACACGAACGCCGCCAGAGACCGGCTGTCCCGTTGAAATTGAAAAAGCGCCCGCTGCGGCTGCGCGCGGTTTGCTCAAGCAAAAGATGCCCATCTAAAAAGATCGCCTGCATGCGCGTGAGCAATGAATACCCACGATTCAAATGGCCCCAGCGAGTCTGGATCATTCCTACTCTTGGATCAGTGAAGAAATGGATAGTGCGCTTCAGCAAATCCCGCTCCGGCACGAAATCCGCATCGAGGATACAAAGGAATTCGCCTTCCGCAGCATCGAGTCCGGTCGACAATGCACCGGCCTTGAATCCGGTGCGATCAACGCGATGAATGAGCTGAACATTGAAACCGCGCTGGCGCAGGTCGTCCGCGCACGAGGCGGTGATCTCCCGGGTCTCGTCGGTTGAATCGTCCAGCACCTGAATTTGCAGAAGTTCTCGGGGATAATCCACTTCGCTCACGGAACGCATCAACCGCTCCGCCACGTACACCTCGTTAAAGATTGGCAACTGCACTGTCACCTTCGGGAGTTGTTCAAAGTGACGCGCTGGCACCGGTGCCCGCTTCCGGTTTTTCAGATAGAGATAAATGATGAAATAGCGATGGATGCCGTACGCTGAAAGGCCGATCAGCGTGCCAAGGTAACAAACTGTCCAGATAATATGTCCGATGCTTCCTTGCATGGAATTTGCTATAGCCGCCAGTGATTGAGGCAGCAAGGGCGTCATCATGCCGTTTTCAACGATTGCGTCAATCCAAAAAGCGCGTTCACATTCTGTTGATACACAGCAGTCTCCTATCGATGTTCGTAATTGCAGGAACGAGCAGTCTCGTAATCTCTAAAGCCCCCCGTGTGGCATAGCGTCCGTCGAAACATTTGCGCCGGCCTAAAGCCGATGAATCTGTGCCACATTCGCGCTTGCCTGAGGCGGTCAGCAGGTTGACCGTGATACTCGAATTTTTCGCAAGAGCCAGGCATGCAGTTGGGACACATAAGAACGAAACGACGGGGCGACCGTTTCGATCGTTTCAAGATCATCTTTCCTATTCTTCTGGCTGGTTGGATTCCCTCGATTCTGACGCTTATTGTTTCCTACACCATCCTGCGGGACACCCTTGAATCACGAATCCTGCGCGACCGACAAACATTGATCCAGCTTCTCGGCCATGTAGTAGGTCACGATCTCAGCCGCAGCAGTGCCATCATTAACTACTACCAGACGCTTCCCGAAGTCGCGACAATTCTTAGCGGACCAAATCCAGGGCCTACCGCCCAGCAATGGCTTAACTCCGCTTTCTATTCGCATCCAAACATCGACGGAATGTTCCTTGCTGGACCCGATGGCGCGTTGATTGCATCGATTCCGACTGCGCCGGAGATGATTGGGAAGGACTTTGGGGCCAGTCACTGGCGGGAGCAAGCAGCTGCCTCCGACGAAGCCGTTGTGTCGCCAGTTCATCCGCGGCTGTCGGATAATCGGCTCGTCACAGATATCGTGGCTGCAGTCCGCGCGCCCGACCGGACAATTCTGGGGTATATTGGCGACTCGGTGTTGGTTGAAAGAATTGGCAGGCGATTGTCCACCATCGAATTTTCCGACCGGTTTCTCTTCGAGGTCCTCGATCAAAACGGCGCCGCACTTTTCGCAAACGACTTTAAACCGAATCCCAGCGTTACACCGCAGGGCGGCTTGTTGATTAATGAGATCCGCCAAAACAAAACCGGACACTTCGAGGAGCATGGAAACCTCTACTCTTTCAGCCCGATCGAGCCGACCGGTTGGGTAGCGGTAGTGGAGCAGCCGAAGAGCCTCGCATACAAACCGGTTCACGATCTTCTGGGTCGAATGACGATCCTGGCAGCGTGGTTGATCGCACTCACCGCCGTCTTCGCGTGGCTGGGCAGCAGGTTCTATCAGCGCCAGATCGAGTCGACGCAGCAGCTGGAGCGCGAAGTGATCTTCAACGAAAAAATTCTGGCGAATATGCCCAGCGGAATCGCTTTTGTCGATCCAGCTTCTCGCCGCTTTCTTCATGTCAACGACGCCTTTGCGCGCATGGCGGAGCGTTTTGGAGACCTGCCGGCGGGCCGCGATATCACGGAGATCCCCTGCGATGATGTGAACATTGCGCCTCCGGGAGCGATTGACAGAGTGCTTACCTTTGGAACGCCGTTTCAACTGACTGAGCACCCGTTGAAAGATAAGACGGGAGTGACACATTTCTTGGATATTAATCTGCTCCGGCTACAAGGCGCACAGGAAACCGTCCAAGGCGTGCTTTATCTCGTGGACGACAAGACGCGCGACGTCACATTGCGTCAGGAATTGATTGCCGCAAACGCTGCCAAGGACCAATTCCTGGCCCTTTTGTCGCACGAGCTGCGCAGTCCTCTCTCGCCGGTCATCGCCATGGTTGGGGAGTTGGAAGCCGAGGTGCCGGATTCCCAGCCTGTCAGAGAGGCGCTGGAGGTCGTCCGCCGCAACGTTGAGCTGGAGGCGCGGCTAATTGACGATTTGCTCGACGTTACCCGCATAGCAAAAGGTAAGCTGCAATTAAGCTTTGAGACAATTTGCATCCACCAAACTCTACAGCGCGCTTACGAGATATGCCGAAAAGAAATTGAGGCAAAGAATCTCGAAGTGAAATTTCGTCTTCGCGCGGACCATACGTACGTGGACGGCGATCCGGCGCGCTTGCAACAGGTCTTTTGGAATCTGATCAAGAACAGCGTCAAATTTACTCCCGAAAAAGGTCGAATCACCATCGAAACGCTCAATCTGAGACCGGATAAAATTGAAGCTCGCGTTATCGATACCGGGATCGGCATCGAACAGGAAAAGATCGATAAAATCTTTAACGCATTCGAACAGGGATCCGATATTACGCGCCGTTTCGGAGGTCTCGGACTCGGCCTGGCTATTTCGAAGGCATTAATCGACGCACATGGCGGAAAAATCCTTGCGCAAAGTTCCGGGAAGGACAAGGGGGCCACCTTTTCGGTGGAACTAAATACAGTGCTCGCTCCGATCGGACGCGACGGCGAAAGGAAAGATCAGCAAGTAGATCGCGAACCAGAACAGGCAGTTTCAAAGCACCGGCGCGTTTTGTTGGTGGACGACCATCATGACACTTGCATTGGTATGAAAAGGATGCTGGAGCGCCACGGTTACGAAATTACTCTGGCCCACTCGGCTGAACAGGCAGTCGAGAAAGTCCGCACCGAGGAGTTCGATCTGCTCATCAGCGATATCGGATTGCCGGACCGCAGCGGTTACGAATTGATGCGTGAAGTGCGTCTCAACAAAGACTTGCCCGGAATCGCGCTCAGCGGTTTTGGTAGTGAACAAGACGTAAACCAGGCAAGAGAGGCAGGCTTCTCTGAGCATCTGACCAAGCCAATTAATTTTGAGCGCCTGGAAAAAACGATCCAGACTTTGCTCTCGTGAGCGCTTCGGAGGCGGCAGCAAAAGTGACGCGCTCTCCTACCCGCTGCTTTGCCCGTCGGTTTCTGTTTTAGTCCCTCGCTCTGCCGCTTCTTTTAATTGTCGTGAAAGCTTCTCAACGCGCTGACGCATGATCTTACCAGCCTTAAATTTCACGGTCGCGCGCGGTGGGATCACAAAACTGCTGCCGGGCTGATTCGGATTTCGGCCAACTCGCGGCTTTGTCAGGCGCGGCTGAAAAACGCCAAAATTGCGGAGTTCAACCGGGATATTATTAGCCAGACTGTCGGTGATTTTATCAAGCGTCCGCTGGACTACATCGAAGACCTGGTGCTGGACCATGCCGGTTTGATTGCTGATAGAGACGACAATGTCGCGCTTCGTTAACTTTGACATATCTAATTTACTAATCGTTCCATGTGGCTCTGGCGGTGGCTACTGAAACATAAAAACGCGATTTTTGAAGCCTTGCGGCGCTACACCGTTTGGGTAGCGAACCCGTTTACTGCTTTAATGAATCGCGTCGCGCTGCCCATTTCTCACGTGCGGGCGGGGCCGGATAATCATTCGGCGCGGTCTCGTGCGCGGTCCGGAAATGCACCTTTGCCACTTCGCGTAATGCGCTCGGCCCTTTCAGTTCCACCAGCTTTCTGGCGGTCTCTTTTACGCTCGCCGATACTCCGCGCTCTAAGCGCAGACCGAGCTCCTTGCTCTTGCGCTCCAGCCAGTTGATGAACGCCTCTCGGGCCAAAATCGATGCCGCCGCCACCGCAATGTCCGATTCCGCCCTTGGCCGCTGTTCAATGGTGATCTTGCGCCCGTGCTTCAATAACGACGCATTAATTACCCGCGCATCCGCAAACTGGTCCGACAACGACCGCGGGCATGCGGGCTTCTTCGCCAGCAAATTCTCGATCACGCGCGCGTGACCCCAGCCCAGCAGCAGGTTCAGATTGCCAAACTTCTCGTAAAGCTGGTTGTATTTCGCAGGTCCGATCAAAACTGTTTCCGCCAAACCCAACGAATGCTTCCGAATCGTGTCCGCCAGCGCGCGAATCCGCGCATCGGACCCTATCCGCTTGCTGTCCACGACGCCAGCATCGAGAAGTCTGCGCGCGATCCCGCGATCGACATATATCCCCGCGATCACCAGTGGTCCGAAGAAATCGCCCTTTCCACTCTCATCCACCCCGAAATGCGGTTCGAACATCTCTGGCGAGTGCACTTCTTCATATCCTAGCTTCGCTTCGCCTAAAATTTTCGGCTCCAGCTCGAACTGGACGAATTCCTCCACATCTCTTCCCTGGACGAGCACTTTCGGCCCCTTCTCGTAAACCGCCACGCTCAACTTGTTCTTCTGCGCGAAGAACAGCGTGTATTCCTTCGGCGAAAATTCGAATCCGAGCTGTTCAAGCAGCGCACGAAGTTTTGCTGCCTGCTCTTTCGTCAGCGCGTGAGTGTACGAATTCATTGAGCCAAAGATTACCACATATGAAACACAGTCTGCATGCATGCCGTATCAGCTGGCGAGACATTGCCATTCATCTGTGTTAATCCGTCTTCATCTGTGGTCTTTCCAAAAACTCAGTTCCGTCGCGCGCTGATCAATTGGTATCGCAGAAGTGGCCGCGACCTGCCATGGCGCGACACCCGCGATCCCTACGCAATCCTCGTCTCCGAGTTGATGCTTCAGCAAACTCAGGTCGCGACCGTGATCCCTTATTACAACGAGTGGCTTTGCCGTTTCCCCGATTTTACCTCGCTCGCTCGAGCTTCGGAAAATGATGTGCTCCACGCCTGGCAAGGTCTCGGTTATTACGCTCGCGCGCGAAATCTTCACGCCGCTGCAAAGGCCGTCGTAGATCGGCACGGTGGGCGCTTCCCGAGATTGGTCGAGAAAATGCAGCAACTTCCAGGAATCGGAAAATACACCGCGCACGCCGTCGCCAGTTTCGCGTTCGATCAATCAGTCCCCATCGTTGAATCAAACACTGCTCGCGTGCTGACACGGCTATTCGATTTTCGCGAATCCATCGACTCTCACGCGGGACGAGCGACGCTCTGGCAACATTCAGCGAAGCTTCTTCCGAAAAGGAACGCCGGGATTTTTAACTCCGCACTCATCGATCTCGGCGCGCTTGTCTGCATTTCGCGCGAACCCAAATGCGCAATTTGCCCGGTGAAGAGATTCTGTCGCGCGGAAAATCCGCAAACTCTGCCGGTCAGGCAATCTCGGTCGCGCACAAAGCGACTCATCGAAGAGCACGCGTTTGTTATCCGTCAGGGCAAGGTTCTGCTCGAACAATCAGCCGCCCGGTGGCGCGGCATGTGGATTTTGCCGCCGCTGCAAACGAGTCCGGCAAATCAACAACCAATTTACAAATCGATATTTCCCTTCACAAATCATCGGATCGCGTTGCTTGTATATCGTCGACCAGCGCCGAAGGCAGCTATTGCGAAGCAGCGATGGTTTGAATCCATCGATCGTGTGCCGATGCCTTCACCGCATCGCCGCGCCACGCAGGCTCTCGTTAGTAAGCTCTTTTCGCGTGATTGTCGATCTTCTCAGCGCAAAAGAACCAGCACGATCACGCCGGCAGCGGTCGTCAAAGCTGTGATGGGAAGTCCAAACCGCGAGTAATCCCAAAAACCGACCTGGATGTGATCGCGCGCTGATTCGACCACGATCATGTTCGCCACCGAGCCGAACCTTGGACGTTGAACCTTCACCGTTTGTCTGCGATAACCTCTTGCATCAAGCGTATGCGAAGCATGACTGGATACGGTCGCGCCGAGACGGATCACGCGGGGACGAAATTTAGCGTCGAGCTCAACTCGGTGAACCGAAAGCAAAGCGACATCGTAATCAATTTGCCGCGCGATTTGGCCGAGCTCGAACCGCGCATTCGCCAGACGATCAACGAAAATATTTCGCGCGGCCGGACCAATGCCACCATCACGCTGCACAGCGGCACAAACGGCGCGCGCAGCCTGGCGCTCAATACGGAACTTGCCCGCTCGTATCATGAAGCGATGCGCGCGTTGCAGAAGGAACTAAACGCGCCGGGCGAGATCACGATCAGCACAATTCTTCAAGCGCCCGGCGTCATGCGCTTCCCGGAAGAAGCCGTGAACGCGGAAGAAGCTTGGTCCGCCATCGAACGGGCGCTGCGCGCCGCGCTGGCAGATTTAATCAAAATGCGAGAGCGCGAAGGCAAACATCTGGCCAAGGATTTGATTCATCGCCTCAAAGCGATCCGGAAAAAGCTCAAGGAGGTTCGCGCGCTTCACCCCGACGTGGTGAAAAGATATCGTGACGCGCTCCTCGACCGAATTCAAAAAGCCGGGCTGCCGATTGCCAGCGGGGACGAACGTGTGCTCAAAGAAATTTCCTTTTTTGCCGATCGCGCTGATGTGTCGGAGGAGTTGACGCGCCTCGAGAGTCACCTTGCTCAATTCGCTCATCATTTGCGCAGTAAAGAGCCGGTTGGGCGCACATTGGAATTCATTACGCAGGAAATTTTTCGCGAGCTCAATACCCTGGGTGCAAAAGCGAATGACGCCGCCATTTCACAGCGCGTCATCGCCTGCAAAGCCGAACTGGAGAAGATCCGCGAGCAAGTTCAAAACCTTGAGTAACCAGTTCAGCCGCCACGGAATTCTCTTCGTCATCTCCGCACCATCTGGCGCGGGCAAAACCACGCTGGTCGAAGCGCTGAGAAAGACTGCCAATCTTTTTTATTCCATCTCCTGCAGCACGCGAGCGCCGCGCAGCGGCGAAATTAACGGCGAACATTATCAATTCCTTTCGGATGCGGATTTTCACGCGAGAATCGAAGCCAGCGATTTTCTGGAACACGCGCAAGTGCACGGAGATTATTACGGCACATTACGCGAGCCGGTGGTGGCCAATTTGAAGAATGGGGTCGATGTCCTGATCGATATCGACACGCAGGGCGCCGCCACCATCCGCAATTGTGACGATCCAATAATTCGCGAGGCCCTCGCCGACGTTTTTATTATGCCGCCCGATCTCGACGAATTGCGGCGACGTCTGCGCAAACGCGGCACTGAAACCGAGGAGCAGATCGATCGTCGGCTCGAGACCGCGGTGCGAGAAATGGAATTATGGCGCGATTACCGCTACACTATCGTCAGTGGATCAGTTGAGGAAGATCTGCAAAAATTCCGCGACATCATGGCTGCAGAAAGTTATTTGAGTCGGCGTTTGCGCCCGCTGTGACTGCCACAACTATCCGCGACTAAATCACCGGCCTTACATGGAAAAAGAGTTAAGAGGCAGACGCGATAAGACCAGCCCTCGAAAAGTAGTGCGCATTGCGCCTGGAAAAAAATCAGTCGTGCTTGGTGTCACCGGATCCATCGCGGCGTATAAATCTGCTGAACTGGCCAGTCTGCTCGTCAAACAGGGCCACAACGTTTTTGTCGTTATGACGCAGGATGCGACCGAGTTCATTTCGCCGCTCACTTTGCAAACGCTTTCCAAAAATCCGGTGACGACGAGCTTCTACGACGAAAAAGAAAGCTGGCGACCCGGTCACATTGATCTCGCGGACCGCGCCCACCTCCTCCTGATCGCGCCCGCCACCGCGCATATTATCGCCGAACTAGCACACGGCTTGGCCGGTCACCCGCTGGCGGCGATCGGGCTGGCCACGCGCGCGCCGATTCTGCTCGCCCCAGCCATGAACGGAAAAATGTGGCAGAACCCCGCGACAGTGCAGAATGTGGAAAAATTGCAGACGCGCGGCGTGGAATTTATCGGCCCAGAAGAAGGAATGCTAGCATGCGGTTACGAGGGAATTGGCAGGCTCTGGAAAGTGAATGACATCGCGTTCCGCGCGGAGTTCCTGCTTGCGCGGCAGGATAATTTGATCGCGTGAGATTTCTCGTCACGGCCGGGCCGACGC
>WNFT01002730.1_pt1 | contig 15134 bp, 14 predicted proteins | sample 5400191 | NCBI WGS metagenome assembly WNFT01 (sample SAMN13153359, study PRJNA577476) | soil metagenome | isolation source: 80 cm saprolite under Madrone tree | place: USA:California | collected 2016-06-14 | reverse complement strand
CACTCACCTTGCTTCTTCCTTTCCCGTTTGTGACTCTTGACATAGAGGGTCTTTCCTATTTTACCTCATGAGTCCCGGCGCATCCTTTGCCCTGACGGTTTTTTGATGGTGTTCCATAGTCCAGATTTTTTCCGAGGGAGCACTGAATTTTTCCGAGGGAGCACTGGAAGAATCCTATGAAAAAGTCGGAGATGGTACCCTCCCCCTTGGACTTTTTCCGAGCAAGCGATGGAAAGTGATTCTTTTCCGAGCAAGCGATGGAAATCGCAAAATCAATTGCAAAAGTTCTTGGCAGAGGCGTATGGGAGTCGAACCCACCGGGGACCGCGCCGAGCGACCCCCCAGCCGTTTTGAAGACGGTGAGACCCACCGGGGCCCCTACACCTCCATATGCGTGGCTGTATTTTGCCATTCACCTCTACTCTTGTCAAGCTCGTACTGTTTTTTTAACCAAGTGCTCGGATGCGCTCTACATCTACCTCGGTCAGGCTCTTCACCATCAACTCTGCTTCGCGTAAACCAGGGAGATCACGATCGCCAGCAACTGCTATGCAACGCATGCCTGCAGCGTGCGCTGCCTGCACCCCGGCAACGGCATCTTCAATCACCACGCACGCTGATGGGTGCATATGTAGCTCCTCAGCCGCCTTGAGGAAGATATCAGGAGCAGGCTTGCCTCTTGCTACCGTCTCACCTGAGACAAGCGCCGAGAGATAGCGTTCAAGCCCAAGCACCTTGCTGATAAGCTGAATATTCTCAATGGGAGTTGAGGATGCTAATGCCTGCGCAAAACCTGCTTCGTGCAACCCTCGCATCAATTCCATTGCACCGGGTAATGGAACAGCGTTTTCACGAATCAGTTCGCGGAAATAGCTTTCTTTGCGGTCAGCAAGGGCTTGTATTCGTTCCGGTGAGAGCGGCCCCCAAAACGCTGGGATGATATCATCGTTGCGCTTTCCGAAGGTGGCCCAAAAGCCGGCATCAGTGAAAGTGACTCCTTCTTCACGGGCCAGGCGTTGCCAGGCCTGGCGATGTTCGTCTGCACTATCGATGATCACACCGTCCAGGTCCCAGATTACCGCTTGAATCGTATTTGACATCAAGAATTGCTCCTGTTTGTTTTCCGTAATCATACCATACGCTATGGTGTGCTTTTCTATAGACGCTCAACAATAGGAATGGTACAATACACGTGGGCGTTTTCCTTGACTCTGACTAATATTGGCCCGCAGTGCTCATATGGAGGGGTGACGTAGCCAATCGGCTGTATAAACGAGAAGCTGCGTCCCAAATTGCGATGGATTACGGGTTTACTACGGTGTCCTGCAAACTGCTTCCCCTGGAAACAGGCAGGGACAAGAATCTTCTGCGCAGAGTATTAGAGCCCCTTGATCTAGGCGTTTGGCTAGATTTAGGGCCACGCGGCCTGCGGCTCATTCCCCATGACTTTAGTCTACCACCCACTTATTTCAATCCTGATGGTTCGGTAGACCTGGTCAACAAAGGTTTGTACCTCGATGATGTAATGTCCCACATGGAGCGCATCGCCGCCGCGTTGGGATGCCAGCTCGAGTGGGAGTGGGATTAATAGACCCGGAGGAATGTCCAGGATGAGTGATCGAAAGTATTTCAACGAAGAAATGGAAACGCTTCCTAAAAGCAAGCTCAAGGCATTGCAATTGGAGCGTCTTCAGGCGATTGTCGAGCGCGCCTACGCACAGAACCAGTTTTATCGGAACCTTTATGACGAGGCTGGTGTCAAACCGTCCGATATCAAATCGCTGGAGGACATGCGCAAGCTACCATTCCTCGAGAAGAAAACGGTACGTGCTGCCTATCCCTATGGGATGGCATTTGTGAAACCGGGCGGGCCAGGTGGAGCCTTGGAGGTGCATGCGACGAGCGGCACAACGGGTAAGAGCGTGCCCGTTTTCGCGACAAAAAAGGATATTGATTATTGGGCGGACCTCAACGCTCGCGAATTGTGGATGACCGGCATGCGCCCAGGCGATATTTTGATGAACTGCTATGGTTATGGTCTGGCAACAGGCGGCTTTGGTTTCCACTATGGCGCAATGGCGATGGATGTGATGGCAATCCCCATGGGTTCCGATGCTCGCCAGTATGACCGCATGATCGACTTCATCATTGATTTCGGTGTGACTGCTATGTGCATGACTCCATCCGTCGGACTCTATGTTGGAGGTAAGGCTCGCGAACGCGGCGTCGATTTCAAAGATACAAAACTCAAGATCGGGCTGTTCGGTGCAGAGCCGTGGCCGTGGGAGACGCGCCTGAAGTTGGAGGAACTGTTCAACATCACCGCCTACGATGAATTTGGCATGACTGAGTTCCTTGGCCCAGGTATGACCTGCGAATGTGAAACTCGTGATGGCATGCACGCATGGGCCGATGCTTTCCTGGTGGAGTGTATCAATCCCGAAACAGGTGAGTGGGTGGAGGAAGGCAAAGACGGTGAGCTTGTGTGGACATGGCTTTCGGCAGATGGTACAGCCATGATCCGCTATCGCAGCCGTGACCTTTCTCGTATCTGGTGGGAGGAGCAGTGTGCCTGTGGCCGTACACATCCTAAAATTGCAGCAATCAAGGGGCGCAGCGATGACGCGGTATCCATTCGCGGCCTGATCGTCTTCCCCAGCCAGGTAGAGGCGGCGCTCGTGAAGTTCCCGGAAACCGGCGCAAATTTCCGCATCATTGTGGATAGAAAGAACGATCTGGATACCTTTGATCTGAAAGTAGAAGTGAAGGACGCGGCTATCTTCAGCGATGCAGAACGCAACCACAATCTGGGCCGTGAAATGGCCGAGGCTGTTAAGACGGTGACTGGCAATACTCCCAGGGTAGAGTTGGTGCCTGCCGATAGTTTACCTCGTGCCAGTGGTGGTGAGTCTAAGACGGCCAGCGCCCGCGTAGAGGATCGCCGTAAAAAATAGTTGACGCTTCGACGCCTGGCTCATAATGTATGAAAGAAGACTTGCGCCTCCACATTTCACCTGTGGGGGCGCAATTTATCATGTCTCCTTGGGAAAACGGTTCCCATCTCTTAGCGCCAATGCATTGGCTTCCTGTCACTGCGGTTAGTGGATAACTCCCTGCATCGTCAGCACTATTAATACTGCCGCAACACCATTATTGAGCATATGTAACAGAATGGCTGGCCAGATCGAGCGAGTGCGCCAGCGGAGGATAGCGAGGGCTATCCCGATAATAAAAAGTACTGCGAACGAGCCTGGATCAGCGTGTGCTAGGGCAAAGAGGAGAGAACTGAGGAAAATTGCCCAGCCGACAGGCATGCCCCGGCACAATCCTGGGAATAAAAATCCGCGAAAAAACACCTCTTCACAGAAAGGAGCTACGACGACGGAGGCGAGAAGTGTTGCATAGGTTGTCAATGGAGCGACTTTGCTCTGTTGGAGGAGAAGTTGGTCGTTCGTTTGCAAGTTTAGATGTAGGATGTTAATCGCATATGAATAGAGCGTGTTGACACCGAAAATCACCAGCATCAGTAACACTACCCAGAACAGCGTGCGACCTATGTTGTAACGGTGGAATCCCAAGGCTCGCAATGCCAGTTGTACATGTGGTGTAATCGAGCGAAATGCGGTATTGGCGAAGTATAGGGGGGCAATGAGAAATGCTCCCTCGATAATCACGGAAAAGACAATTGTCACGACAGCGCCGATAAGGTCTGCTCGTAGCGAGAGAGGCTTTGTAATCGAAGTGTTCCCGCTAAAACTATTTAGTATCAGAGTTAATGCAAACCACGGCACAAGTGTTAAAAATGTCCCGAGGAATGTTTGTCTGATTGTCCAGGGAGCCACATCTATAGAGGCATCCATTATGGTTTTATTGTTATTATCTTGTTCTAGCAAGTGCCTCTCCAATTTGCATTACATTCTGTTATGGAAGCATCATTGAGGTTGCTCAATGCCTATTATATGGTATACTACCTATAACATTATCTTACCGCAGATACACCATTCTAGGAAGGACGAATTGTTGTCAGGTACAATCGAAACTAATCCATCTGAAAATTCCAATTGGCGCAGGCATAAAAACGCTTGCCCTTTTTACCGTGAGCGCTGGTTTCCCGGCAATGACGTGGCAGCAGGCGAGCCAATGTATCAAGTGTTTTGTATGAAAGGTACTCCTCCCATTACGCTTGAGGAACAAGAGCGCTGTCTGCGCAGTAAAACTTGTTGTTGGCGCCTGGCAAAGAAACAGCAGAGTGCTGCTCAACAAGCAGCTACCGAAGAAACTCCCTCTCCAGCTCATTAAAACAAAAGGCCAGCAGTCGATGCCGCTGGCGTATCGCTCGCATCTACCCCCAGAGATTTAGTAAGCGGCTACCAGCTTTGTGATTTGACGACTTGCCTTCTTCATCTCAAGTCGAATTCGTCCAAGGTTCCCACCGACCTGGGTAGTAACGATGAGGATAAGGTCACCTGCTTCTGCAAGCTGGATGATTCCGTTTTGCGTTTCAAGGATGACGTGAAGGATTTCGCCATTGTTTACTTGAGTTGTGAAATTAGCAATCGAGCCAAAGACAGCTGCTGACATGGCTCCCAACATTTCTTCATCCTCATTTTGCAGTGCACCTGAAACGATCAGACCATCCTTGCCGATGAGTAACGCGCCAGAGATTTCATCAAGGTCGGTCAATCGTTGTAGAATAGTTTCCACCTGCGACTCCTTTGGTGCTAGTTGCTCTGACCCTTTGCCTTTTTAGCAATGGTGAGAGCTTTATTATAGGCCTCCATCGCCTGTAAGTATTCGCCGTGTCGCATGTAGGCATCGCCAAGAACGCGAAAACCAGCCGAGTACTTGGGCGCCAGTTTCAATAATGCGCGCACATTGCTGATGATTTCGTCAAGTAATTCAGGCGCATTACGGATGATAGTGCGGTATTCCTGCATAGCATCATCGTAGGCCCCCGCAAGCTGGAATTGATATCCTCTGAGCAGACGCTCTTTATTGCTCAAATTGCCTTCCTGGGCTTTGTCTCCTCGTCCTCTATTGAGTGTAGAAGGTGCATCCGGGTGTGCTGCTGAATGCTGTACTGGCTGTAATCTGATGGCGGGCCGTCTCATGGTTGTTTCCAATTCGTTTTCGAGCAAGGCGTCAGCACGGTAGCCTGGGAAAAGCGGAGCCCCTTGGGGGACATCCGTAGCAGGATTGACTAGTACCGGCTCGGGAATCTGGGTGGGTGCCGGGCCAGAGCTAATTGGCTGTTCAGCAGCTGATCCCGTTGCTATCTGGTGTAATGTATCAGCCCACCAGGACTCTGGTTGGGTTTGTCTCGAAGGCGCACTCAGTGGGGGGCTAGGCGCAACAGATGCTGCGGGTTGCTCGGGTATAAGCGGCTGGGTTGGCACGATAGACTGCTCAGGTGTAGCCGACTGTGCTTGCAAGTTGCTAAGTTCAGCAAATGCAGACGAGAGCGTGGGTTGCTGGGCAAGTGTCGAGAGTGTTCCTGGCTGTAAAGGCACAAAGCCTTTAGACCGCAGATCGCTTTCGAGATGTTCTAAAGTCGCGAGTTGCTGTTCGTCAGCTTCCGATAACGTCTGGTCAATCTGATCCTCCCATGGCTGGAAAGTCGGGGGCTCCTGCGTTTCAGGAACAGCAGGGGCTGATCGTGGTTCTGACTCACTTTCCAGAGTTTCAGCACCAAGGGACTTCAGCCACTCAGGCCATGCCAATTCTGGATCTTTATCTTCTGTCGCGTAGAAGAGAGCGGGTTCCTCTTCCGGTTTAGAGGGAGCAGGCCCTTGTTCTACTGGAGATTGAGTGAAAAAACTGCTTTCGAGCGGCTCCTGGACGCTCGCAGACTGAGTGGGGAGGATAGGCATCGAGCCGCTTGGTTGGCGATCTTTTTTAGTAAGCATACCTAACCACGCGGGCGGTGAGGGGAGATCGTTTTCCTGAGTTGTTGTCCATGTATTCATGGAGTTTATGGATTCCATGCTACCCAGATTACTGCGCTTTCTTTCTTTTTCAGAAGTCGATTCAGGTTCAGCAGTTTTAAGCTGATCTGCCTGGAACCAGGGCTGCTGTTCCAGGAGGGCTGGATCGAAGTTGTCATCGACTTCTTGTGGCGCTTGCCATGTTTCTAGTCCTGGCTCGATTTGGTTTTCACTTACCTGATCAAGAGTTGCCCATGAATCCACGTCCTTGATGTTGGAAGTATCTGCCCAGGAAGAGAGGGCCGGGGCTTCCTGCACAGACTGGGAATCGCGTTGAGGAGCATGCGTCGCATCCAGTTCGCTCCAGCTTTCCAGCTTGTTCCAATCATTAACGCGATCAGTTGACTCTACGGGGCTATGAGAGCCATTTGCCACGGCGGCGGTGCCTACTTTAGAAGACATTTGCTTATCATCCGAGGCGCCGGGAAGGTCAATAGACTCCTTTTGCAGCAACGCCAGGAACGGATCGTTGGGCTGGCTTGCTTTCAGGTCGCTAAAGAGATCGTGAGCCATTATCAGTTCGGGATCGAGAGTTTCAGCTCGCTGGATGAGCTCTTTCGCTCGTTCCAGGTTGTAAGCGGAAACGACATGTGCCAGAAGCAGTAATGCTTTTAGACAAGTTGGGATCTCTTCAAGAATCTGTGTTGCCAGTTGTTCAACCCTGTCATTAGTACCATCGCGCCAGTATGTCTCGAGAAGTCCTATGCGTGCATCGAGGCGGTCAGGACTTGTATTCAGAACGGCTTCCCACTCTTGAATGGCTTGAGTCAGGAGATCACCACGCATATAAAGGCGCGCAAGCCCGGCTCGCGAGAACATAAACTCTTGTTGCCCAGCTTTCGCACTCAATTGGTTAAACTCCTGGCGGATGTGACTGTTGCCGCGACTTAGTTCATATGCTTGCTGGTAACAGTCAAGAGCGGTGTCGATATCCGACGTGCGTTCGCTAATGAGCGCTCGATTACAGTAGGCGATGACGTTCTCTGGATCGTTCGTTAATATCCAATCGAAAGTTTGCTGCGCCTCTTCCAGGTGACCCTGCGCCATGTACACCTCGCCCAGAAGGCGTTGTGCCTCAATCGCGTCGGGAAAATATGAGAGCATGCGCTGGCAGTTAGCCATTGCGTCATCGATGCGGCCAGAACTGATGGCATCCTCTGTGTTCTGCAAGTAATCGCGAAGTGTTATTTGTGCCATATAATCAGATCTCCTTTTCCCGTCTCAGCAATGTAAGTGTAGACCAGGAATACACCCCTCCGACAAGTGTGTTTCATTCCCCACCCTTGAGCAATTGCGCAAAAAGCTCTGCTTGCCCAGGTTCGCAAGGGCCGATGAGAGCCAGGCGACGCCATTCAGGAGCAAAGCAGCTTTGTGCTACGCGCTGAATATCCTCTGTAGTGACGGCTTCAACAAATGCTATTATTTCATCAATATCGTATATGTTGCCTCGCAGGCTTTCCTGGCTGCCAAGCCATGAGGCTACCTGATGTGTGCCTTCCAGTCCTAACAGCATACTGCCCCGGATATATGCCTTAATGCGATTAAGCTCCTCTGCTGGTACCGGAACCTCACAGATATGAACAAGTTCACGGGTTATGGCTCGTATAGCTGGTTCGACCTGTGACGGATCTACGCCGGCACTTACTACAAAATTTCCTGTTTCGGCATAACTATTGAAATAGCTTCCAATATCGTAAGCCAATCCCTGCTCTTCACGGATTGTTTGGAAGAGTCGTGAACTCATCCCATCTCCTAGAATAGCATTAATTAACATAAATGGATAATAGTCGGGAGACGAATAGGCTATGCCTAACGTCCCCAGACAGAGATTGACTTGTTCAGTTTCCTTTTCAATGATTGCAACGGGCGATGCATCCTTAGGTGGAAGGCTCTCCTTCCACGGAGTATGCTTATGCGCTTCCCAATCGCCGAAGAGGCGTATAACAGCGCCAGTAATCTGTGCCGGGTCGATATTTCCAGCTACACTGACGACCAGTGAATTGGGGCGGTAATATTCGTATAGGTGATCCAACATCTGCTGGCGTTGAATCTGCGCAACCGTCTCTACATAACCGGCATCATCGCGCCCCAACGGTAACCTGGGCCATGTAGTTTCGTCGATGAGTAAATTAACCCATTCTTGTGGGTCATCACGAGTAGAGCTCAGTTCCTCGATAATGACGCCGCGCTCTTTTTCAATTTCCAGTGGGTCAAAGAGTGGATGACGCATCATATCTGCCAGGACATCCATCACCACTGCTAAGTGTTCGGAGGGTACGCGGGCTGAATAGGTAGTCAATTCTTTGCCCGTGCTCGCATTAAATTGCCCGCCAACACCCTCGATCGCTTCTGATATGAGCCTGGCCGTTGGGTATTTCTGCGTACCCTTGAAGAGCATGTGCTCAATAAAATGCGATATTCCTGCGATAGCGTTCGATTCATAGCGCGAACCGACAGTAAAAAAGAGTGTGATACTAGCAGAACGCATACCTGGCATGGGAGCCATAAGTAGGCGTAGCCCGTTCTGTAACGTCGTTCGCTCGTAATGCATTGAAAACAGTTTCTTCTTCCTTAGCCATTAACCTCTACACACCCGATTGCTAGTTGAGCGCGTCGCTATTATAGACGTTTTCAGGGGATATAGCAATGAGAAAGGGGGGCTGAGATAGCCATTTTGGGTGTGAGGAGCTTTCAAACAGCTCAATAAAACGTAGTAGTCAGTCCATTTTGATATTGACAGCAGCCAGGTGGTCTGTCATGTTGATCAAATCGTTCAAAGGCGGTTCTGCATAGCTGCCGTTTTTCTCCTTCCAGCGAATGTACTTTGGTAGTATACCATAAGGCAGAGAGCAAGAAAAAAAGTGCGCCCCATCGGGGCTATTCCGTTTCTGTTACCAACGCCTCTTCTTCCCGACGAAGGTCACTGTCATTATTCCTATGGTTTTGCAGATGCGTGGAACTATAGTTTTGCAGAGAGTTGTAGCCGCCTGAGCTTGAGAAAAAAGACGGCTAACGATGATTTTGGGCTTTTGTGTAGTTAGCCATCTTGATGGGAAGCATTGTTTTGCAGAAAAACTTCATAAAAAGTTGAACCTCCTGTTTGCGCACGCGTACTTCAGCTTCGATAGTGTGCCAGTACTGCGCCATCTGCTGACGATGCTTCATCCGCTCTGTCCGCGCGTCCAGGGATGGCTGGATAGCACAATCTTGCGCGGAACACAGGAATCTTGTGTCGTCTGCAAAACCAGCTTGCTTCCACTCAATCGCCAGATATACGTGGCCGATTGCGCCTGCGGTCCATAAAAGGGGACATAATACTCCAAACATTTAGAATCAGTAACCAACGTCACCTTGTTTGGTGTAACGATATACATGCCCGTTCCGATATATTGCCGACCATACTCGTTGTCATCCTGGGCGACCCAGATACCATCACTGCGAAAGGTCAAAGTCCACGTGCCGGGCAAAGCCATTCCCCCAGCATTCCCCTTCTGCCAGCCTGTGTCAAGCTCAGGATGGCCAACCACATCCTGGTGTGTCACTGTTGTGGTATATGCTCCAAGCAACGGCGATACGATATGCGGTGTAGGCGTGACCTGCGGTACATTGGTCTTATGAACTGGACTGACAGAAGGCGTAGTTTGCGCGCAAGCAGCCGGAATGAGAACCAGTAGAACAAACAAGGGAATGCGAAAGATCCTGGACATCATAATCACCTCACAAAAGCTAGTCTTCTGCGCTGATTTCCATAATGCGCGTGCCCCAGTTTTCCTGAGAAACAGTTGGACCAGAGATGTACTCGCCAGCCATCCAGATAGTCGCGCCACCATTTGAGGCATCGAGAACTGCGGCGGTATAGTCGCCCCAGCTACAGACCCCACCTCCAGCCGGGGTGCAGCCGAAATCTTCGATATTTTCGACACCAGCAGCAGCTATATGAACAGGTCCAAATTGGGCCTCTGCGTTGGAACGGACGGTATAGACGATGCTGGGAAAAGTGTCTGGCCCTGAGAGTGTCATGACCATAACGGTTGTACCCGCTGGACTGACCTCGATAGTAGGTGTGAGAAGGTAGTTCCTCGTCGTGCTGATGTAGCCCTGATGGACAATAGACGCACTGTCGATTTTAAGCCCGCTGCCATCGCTGCTAAGCTGTGGGCGTATCTCAAACCAGGCTGGGCCAGCGGTGGTGCTACTGCTTCCGGGAACCCGGAGCGCAGTCTCAAGGGAAACCCACAATTCGCCATTGATAAACTGCACTTGCATGATACGAGCATCATTAGTAGTGAGCACGTAGCCATTCGGCGTGGGTACAAGAGGAGGATGAGCATAAGCCTCGCTGTCGATCACGATGCTGGAGAGTTGGGGCGTGCCACCGCTCGCGACCGCTTGCTGGTTGGCCATGGCCCAGATGCCCAGACGATGGTCGCTTGCAGTGCGGAAAAACGAGTTGACGAAGTACTCCGCCTGAGGCTGTGCTGCATCCGCCTCGGAAACGGGGATGCTGTCGGTATAGGCCGGTGAGATTGTCTCCGCAAGGATACCTGCGAGATGCAGGCTGCTGAAACGCACCTGGTGAACTGATGAAGCAAGGGAAACGAGATCTGATTTGGAGATAGCGAAAATCTCACCACCATTTCCTGGGGGACCACTAAATGTGCCTTCATTGGGGCTGAGATAGATATTGAACTGGTCGATGCCAAAGACCGGGAAGTCCGCATAGCAGGGGCAGCCAGAATCGGCAGGCTCAGTCGTGTCTATGCGGTAAATAGTCCAGGAATTGAGCGGATTAGAGGTCGGGTTCACGGCGATATCCAGATGTGAGTGCTGGAAATCGGGATCGATTGCGGTAACGGTGGCGAACCAGGCGTGCGTCTGAGCATCAAAGTAGCAACGAGGATCAAAGGTGATTTCACCTGAGAGTCCTGGCGTTTCGCCGAAGAAAGCGTTCATGGCAATGGGGCCAGATACTGAAGTACCATTGCGCTGATAGAAGGCGAGAGATTGATTGATGCTTTCCATCACTGAGCTGCTGTTGATGCAGAGCCCCTGGTCTGGAGGTTCGGAGGGATACCCATTAACGCTTGTGTTGTCAGCGCTGGTGAGGCCAGGGAAGTTGCGCAAAAGGTGACCCGCCGTGTTATCTAGCGGTAGATTGCTGGCCACGGGGATCTGCGTGTTTGCTATGCTGGCATGGTTAGCAAAAGCAGGGATAGATTTTTGATGGGTGAAAGCGTGCTGCACATTATGCGCGACAAGCTTTGTGGGGTCAATCATGGCCGCCTTTGAAATAGTGCTCTTCTGGGTACGATAGGAAGTATGATTATCAGCAGCATAGGTATGCGGGTCGTGAGACCCGCCAAATAGCATAGGCGCCGCAAGAAAAAGGATAAGGATCACGAATAGAAGAAGCCTGTTGTGCCTGACCGAAGAAGCAATACGCATGAAATGGTCTCACTTTCAAAAACGTCCCTTCTAAAAAGGAGTGCTGAGCAGGATCTTTCTGCACAATGAAAAGTATGGCCTATTGACGAGATAAAGGGGAATACCATATGCTACAAGTGACGTACCATTTGTACCATTTTCTGATGATATCCTCATTTCACCGTATTTTTGAGGAGGATCACCTATGGCAAAGGCAGCACGAGTACGCTTGATCGAGGAGCGCAAACGCCGGCAGTGGTCACAGCAAGAGGTAGCCAATCTCCTTGGGACAACCAGACATAATGTCAGTCGCTGGGAATCGGGAACAACCACACCTGGACCGTATTTTCGGGCTAGACTCTGTGAGCTTTTTGGGAAAAAGCCTCAGGACCTTGGATTGTTCACAAAGCAGATAAGCGGCGAGCAGCGGTGCGCGCCAGCGCCCAATACTCCTCCCTGTGTGCTCGATCAGTATTTGCCATCCTGGCATATCCCTTACCCACGTAATCCATTCTTTACCGGCCGACTCCAGATTCTCCAGACCCTCCACGCCGCGCTCACACAACAAAATGACGTCCCCCCGCTCACACGGTCATACGCCTTACGCGGCCTTGGCGGGATTGGCAAAACGCAGATCGCGTTGGAGTATGCCTATCGTTATGCATCAGCCCATACGGCTCTTTTGTGGGTGAATGCCCAGACGCGTGAAACATTGCTTGCAAGTTTTATCTCGATCGCAGAAATGTTCAGCTTGCTTGAACAAGCTGAGCAGGATGGGAACAAAATTATCCAGGCCGTTACCCGTTGGCTGGGCAAACAGAAAGGCTGGCTGCTCATTTTCGATAACGTCGAGGACCTTACTCTGCTCCCTCAGTTCCTTCCACCTACTCATCAGGGGTCTCTCCTTGTAACTACGCGCTTACAAGCTCTGGGAACCCTCGCCCAGCCGATTACAGTTGAACCATTGATCGTCACGGAGGCTGTCCTGTTTCTCTTGCAGCGAGCCAAACTTCTCCCACCAGGCATGGCTCCCATGCACCTTTCGCCCACCGATATGCTCACTGCCCAGACGATTGTTGAGGAGATGGCTGGCTTGCCGCTGGCCCTTGATCAAGCTGGCGCTTACATTGAAGAGACGCAATGTAGTCTGGGAAACTACTTGCAACACTATCTTGAGCAACGATTACGCTTGCTAGACCGCCGTGGGAACAGTTGCCAGGACCATCCTGCCTCGGTACAAACGACTCTGTCGTTGTCATTGCAACAAGTCGAGCAGCGAAGTCTTGTCGCTGCAGAAATACTGCGCTTCTGTGCCTTTCTCGTCCCCGACGCCATTCCAGAAGAGGTAATCGCCGTAGGATTTCCTGCCTGTAGCGAACATTTACAAGCACTGGCGGTTGACCCCTGGCAGCTGGATGAAGCGATCGCGGTGCTGGGGAACTATTCCCTGGTACACAGAAACTCCGCGACAAACACCCTGAGTCTGCATCGGATCGTGCAAGCTGTAGTGCAGGATAGCCTACCCAGGCAGGAGCAAGAAGAGTGGATCAAGCGCGTCATCACGGCGCTCAATCTGGTCTTTCCAGAAGTGAAACATGCGACGTGGAAGCAATGTGAGCGGCTGGTGCCCCATGCATTGCAGTGCGCGAAATGGACCACACACTGGGAGCAGATAAACAGTGAACTGGCCACTCTGCTTCTCAAAACGGGATACTATCTCACCATGGAACAACACCGGTATCGAGAGGCTGAGCCATTGTTGCAGAGAGCATTGCAGATGAGAGAGTCGGCACTGGGGATTGAGCATCTGCTGGTGGCCGAGGCACTCAACAGTGTAGGCCTCGTCTACACGTGGCAAGGAAAATACGCGGCAGCAGAGCCGTTATTTCAGCGAGCCTTGCAGATCAGGGAGCAAAAACTGGGAAGTGAACATCCTGCTGTGGTACAGCCGCTGAATAATCTGGGCTCTCTCTATGCCAAACAAGGGAAATATGCGGAGGCAGAATCATTGTTGCAGAGAGCCGTGCATGTCAAAGAACAACCACAGGATAACAAGCTGATTCTCCTGCTCAACAATCTGGCCAACCTGTATCAGAAGCAAGGAAAATGCGCGGAGGCCGAACCATTGCTCCAGCGGGCATTGCAGATTGAGGAGCAGAAGGGAATTGATGATCCTGATGTGGCTTATACACTCAGTAATCTGGCTCACCTGAATGCTCAGCAAGGGAAATATGCAGAGGCAGAGCACCTGTTCGTGCAAGCATTGCAGATCAGGAAACGAGCATTAGGAAACGAGCATCTGCGGATAACCCCGATGCTCAGCGATCTGGGGAACCTGTACCTGGAGCAGGGAAAATACAGAGAAGCAGAGCCGCTCCTCCAACAGGCACTGCGGATCAAGGAGCAAACATTGGGAAGCGAACATCCTGATGTAGCAGACGGCCAGTTCGCTTTTGCTCGCTTTTATCTCGGTCAACAGAATTTCATCAGAGCGCAACAATACTATCAGCAAGCCATGGCTACCTGGGAAAAGACGCTGGGACTCGACCATCCCCTGGTTCTCAACAGTGTGAATCAATATCAATTGATGAGTAAACAACTAATAGATGACCTAAAAAGCTCTCCGAGCAACTGAAGCAATGTACAGGGTTATGGCCAGTGAGAAGTGGGCTCATCCGCAATTTTCGTGCTGTTAAGCGACTCGCCGAAACAAGTTGACCGATCTCGCCCTTTCCGCTAAGCGCAGGAGAGAAAAATCGGTCAGCTTCTTTCGGAGGGGCCCTTAGTGGGCCCGATCAGGTTATTGCAACCCAATAAGTGGTCATGAAAATAGTGATATGGGTGTTTAATTACTATCTATGAAAAGCATAGTTTTGGAGCGAGGAAAGAGAGGAAGCGCAGCCTTCCTCATCTTATATAACCTTAATTCCAAGACTTTCGTAGGTGACAGGGTTGGGCAAGTGGCGGCTAAGCGCATTGCAGGCACGCGCGGCTAATACTGCTCTTACAGGTTTGCCTTTTTCTATCTTCTCGATAGTACCTCGTGAGACATCGGCTTCTTGCGCTAACTGAACGATGGTAATACCTGCGTTTATGCGTAGTCGTTCAAACTCTGTCATACAGTTGCCTCCTACGAAATGACTCATATTGAGCCTATAATAGCATGGGTCAAACTGTTTTACAACATCACTATCTTTTTGTGCTCAAATACGCCTAAAAGGGCTTGTTTATGCACAAAATATGTGCTATACTTCTATTGATGAGTGAAAATTAACCGCATCATGTTTGCACACATAAGGAAGGGCAGACGAGAAATGGGATAAAACACGGTCAGCGACCCCACGCGTACACGCGGGGGCTTGTACAGGTCAAGTCCCGATGCTGACCAGTCCCCAGACTTCGGTCTGGTAGTCGTTAGCGAAGAATGCATAGGCACTACGGGGTGGCCTTCCAGCCCCGGACCCTGCGGCGAGTCGTTAAACAGCCGAGATGGGGTTTCAATCGCAGTGCGGCTCGCACCCACAGGAAACCTTCGCCTAACCTGGACGAGGAAAACTTTACCCGCGCAAGCGGAGGCCCGCAAGGGCGAGTCAAAAAAGGAACGAGCCATGTCCTACGTATTGGTGATCGATCAAGACAAACGTCCACTCGATCCAGTGCATCCTGGGCGAGCACGCACACTCTTAGCACAAGGTCAGGCTGCCGTGTATCGCCGCTATCCGTTTG
>WNFT01004148.1_pt1 | contig 15136 bp, 10 predicted proteins | sample 5400191 | NCBI WGS metagenome assembly WNFT01 (sample SAMN13153359, study PRJNA577476) | soil metagenome | isolation source: 80 cm saprolite under Madrone tree | place: USA:California | collected 2016-06-14 | reverse complement strand
AGAGTGGTTGCGGGAGGAATGTCGTTTCCGGCTCCTCCGGACACACGGTATAATACGGCGCTGTGCGGTGCTACAGTCGCATTAATTTGCCCCGCGGTCTCAGTGCTCTGGTGCGCCCATAAATCGTTCAGCGTGTAACTGGAGGCGTGAGCAAGGCCAAGCGCAGCGGCGCTAGTCGTGATTGCGAGAGGACTCGTTCCGCGATTGAGCAGAGCAACTGCACGATCCCCGTTCGCCAGCGGTTTGACCCAGACATCGCCATTGCCCTCCTGCGCGATACGCGTCCCCTGCACGCCGAGGCTATCCTGGTCTACAGCGATCACCTCGCGGTTCGTCAGCATGGCCTGCGTTGTCGCTGACATACTGCGAATATCATTCCCAATAATCAGGGGAGCGGCAACAATAGACCACATGGTGAACTGCGCCTGAGCCTCAGCATCGGTCATGCCAAGTTCGGGTCCAAGATAGTCGGGATCGTTCCAGTGCCCTGGACCGGCGGCTTCAGGATGAGCGGCGTCGTGATCCAGGTTCCTCAGCATATCAGACCAGAGCACGCTGTTGGGGAAGCCAATATCGGTGTCCGTGCGCCATGCATTGCCAGTGGTCGGACCAAATGAGTAGGAGTAATACGCGGACTTTTGCAGAGGTGGGTCATTCGGCCCGAAGGCGTTCGGCGGAAATGGGTTGCAAATATTGAACAACATAGGTCTGTGGCTGCTGTTATTCAGGAGGGCGTCACGGAACTGACCATATGCCGTAGCCGGATCTAAGCCCAGTTCATGGCCGCCGCAGAAGTCTACCTTTACGGCGTCATATCCCCAGGCAGCGAACTGATTCACATCCTGCTGATAGTGGCCGTAACTGCCCTGATTGGCACCTCCGCAGCCATTGCTTCCGGTGTCGGTATAGATACCAGCCTTCAGGCCCTTGGAATGGATATAATCTGCGATCCACTGCATGCCATGAGGCCATTGTGTCGCGTTCACAGTGATGTTACCGCTGCCGTCGCGTGTGCCAGACCACCAACCACCGTCGAGCCAGACATACTGGTAACCGGCAGCCTCCAGTCCACGGCTGACCATCGCCATCGCATCAGCCACGCTTACGATTGTCTGCTCATTAAAGTTGCTGCCAAGGCCATAGTAGGTATTCCAGCCCATATAGGCGTGCGGGCCAAGCCATTGTCCAGGTTGGCCTGGGCCTGCGCAGGCCGAACCATCACAACGAGCACAAGCTCCAACGCGATTGCCAGAACCAGGATAAAGCTTGACAATTTACGTACTATACTCACATTTCATCTCCTTCGACGTACATGACATAGTGATCATCCATGATCAGCGCGTGTATGACGCCAGGGGGCGCATATTGCCGGCCGGGTCGCATCCTCAGTCGCACAGTTCAAGGTGGACGATTACGTCTTGATGGTTGGTGTCCAATGTTAACATTGGTCATGAGCTTCTCTCTCGTTTTCATTCGCCCTTTGCTCATAGGACTATGTACGATCTTCTCTTACCATACAGCCGAAGAGAGCTGTTGACAATTGATAATATCATGGTTATTATGGACAATATGATGATTTTGTCTTAGATTCGTTCATAAAGATGTAAGAGAGTCCGATCCTTTTTGAACATGCTGGCACAGGAGGAATTTCCATAAAGGGATGCTGGCGATACACAAGGCTGAGGGGTTCGAAGCGCAAAAAATCATCGTACTTCCGAATACACTTTTGGAAGATGTCTCCCGTCATCCATTGGTAAAGTCCCTGCATGTAACGGACATCGGTTTCTTCCCTCATGCGCAGTACCATTACATGGAACGACCTGCCGGTTGTGACACTCATATTTTCATCTATTGCATTGAAGGCGAAGGCTGGGTCGTGTTTGAGAACAACAAAAAGATCCCCATTCGCAAAAACACGATTCTAGTCATTCCAGCGCATACGCCCCACATATACGGCGCAACAGAGGCGGATCCGTGGAGCATCTACTGGTTTCACTTAAAGGGAGAGGCTGTTGAACAGTTCATCCAGAGCTTTGATTTGTATAATTCCACCATATATGTACCAGCGACCCAGGCAGTGGGAATTATCAACCTCTTCGACCAATGTTATGAAACGCTCCTGTATAAGGGATATTCGTTCAAACACTATCTGTATGTTTCACAGGTGTTGAGGTACTTGCTGGGAATATTGACGCTGCTTCACGGCGAATCTCATCAGGATGAGAGGAAAAACGTGTATGTTGAGCGTTCCATTCAATATATGTTCGAGCATGTACAATCTTCACTCACGCTCAACGAGCTGGCCGATCACGTTAGTCTCTCCAAACCGCATTTTATTCATCTGTTTAAACAGATAACTGGCTACTCGCCCATCGAATACTATTTGCGTCTAAAAATTCAACGCGCCTGCCAGTATCTTGACTTAACCGACTGTAGTGTCAAAGAGATAAGCAGGAACATCGGGATCCAGGATCCGTATTACTTCTCACGCGTGTTCAGCAAAATCATGGGACAGTCTCCTTCGGACTACCGAAAGACACAAAAAGGCTAAGAGTCAAGCTTGACGTAGCCCTCTAGAAGCGATACAATGTAAGCTGAAAGTATCGGTAAAAAGTCAACAAATGCACCGGGCGACTATAGCCGTCCGGTTTTTTATGCCTATGGGGAGTTATAGATCGAATTTATGGTATTAAATGCTATGACCCAGACAGAACACTTAGTAAAACGCGACGACATCCGCAATGTTGCCATTATTGCCCACGTCGACCACGGCAAAACGACGCTGGTGGATGGCCTGCTCAAGCAGAGCCATATCTTCCGTGAGAACCAGGACGTAGGCGAACTTATTATGGATAGCAATGACCAGGAACGCGAACGCGGAATCACCATCCTGGCAAAAAATACGGCAATTACTTATCGCGGTATTAAAATCAATATCATTGATACTCCCGGACATGCTGATTTTGGCGGCGAGGTCGAGCGCGTTCTGAATATGGCTGATGGCTGCATTCTGCTCATCGATGCCGTAGAGGGGCCGATGCCGCAAACGCGCTTTGTCCTACAAAAGGCGCTGGAACTTAACCTGCAACCCATCGTTGTGATCAATAAAATTGACCGTCGTGATGCACGCATCGACCAGGTATTCGAATGGACCCAGGATCTTTTCCTGGAACTGGCGACGACCGACGCTCACCTCGATTTTCCGGTCCTCTATGCCATTGGACGCGATGGCGTAGCGATGTATCATCCTGACGACGAGCGCCGGGACCTTGAGCCATTGTTTGAGACGATCGTCAACACTGTTCCTGCGCCGGTCGTTGACACCGAAGCTCCCTTGCAAATGCTGGTTGCTGCTCTTGACTACGACGATTACAAGGGTAAATACGCCATAGGCCGTGTGGTACGTGGGCGCGTCACTCCTAACACATTTGTTGCGCATATTAATCGTGATAGTGTCGTGACACGCCAAAAGATCAATCTCGTACTCACTTACAAGGGACTGCAACGTGTTGAAGTTGCTGAGGCTCTGGCCGGTGATATTGTCGCACTGACGGGTATCCCCGACGCCAATATTGGTGACACAATAGCAGATGTGGAGACTCCCGAAGCATTGCCCACAATCGCTATTACGGAACCAACACTGAAAATGACCTTTAGCGTAAATACCAGTCCCTTTGCAGGACGCGAGGGAAAATATCCCACATCGCGGCAACTGCGCGCGCGTCTCTACCGTGAATTGGAGACGAACGTCAGCCTGCGAGTGGAAGATGGTAGCACACCTGACGAGTTTATTGTCTCTGGACGCGGTGAACTGCATCTCTCTGTGCTGATCGAGACGATGCGCCGCGAGGGTTACGAGTTCCAGGTATCGCGCCCGGAGGTTATTACTCGCGAGCAGAACGGGCAGCTTGTCGAGCCAATTGAACACCTGGTCATCGACACAAAGGATATCTACATCGGCGTACTAACCGAGACCCTGGCCGCACGCAAAGCGCAGCTTACCAACATGACCAACGATGGATTGGGCAATGTGCGTCTCGAGTATCACATACCAACAAGGGGCTTGATCGGCTTCCGTAACGCATTTCTCACCTTAACCCAGGGCAATGGAGCCATGAGCAGTATGTTGATCGACTACGAACCCTGGCTGGGAAAAATCGGCACGACGCGTATGGGTGCATTGATTGCCTCTGAGAGCGGCGTGGCAGTGACTTATGGGCTGAACAATGCTCAGCAGCGCGGGGATACCTTCATAGAGCCGGGTACTCCTGTGTACGAGGGAATGATTGTGGGCTTGAATGCGCGGCCTATGGATATGGTTGTCAACGTATGTAAAGAGAAGCAGAAGACCAATATACGCTCCTCTACTGCCGATATCGCGGTACGCCTGACACCGCCAATCATCATGAGCCTGGAACAGTCCCTCGACTTCATCAACAACGATGAACTGGTTGAAGTGACTCCGCAGAATATAAGGCTGCGCAAGCGGTACGTGACCCAACGTGAACGGGCACGCACCAGAGGGATAGAATAGCAGCCAGTGCAAGGGTAAGGGCAAACTAGAACTACCATATGGTATGATTGTTGTAGTAGACAAATCTTTTGGAGTAACATACTTGACAGAGGCAAAAGAACCGGCTACAGCAAAGGTGACATTCTATACAAAAGCAGGATGCCATTTATGTGAGGAGGCGCGTGATATGCTTGATGACATCGCCGCGCTAAGCACGTATGAGCTTACAGAGATCGATATTCGCGGGAATCCGACGATATTTGAGAAATATCGCTACCGCATCCCTGTAATTATTATTAATGGTGATACTCTCCTGGAGGGTCGTATTGAATTTCGAGACCTGGCCAGGGCTTTTCATTTACGCTAAAGCGCATAGATCTAAGGAAGACAGCTATGGCTATAGAACAGGCTACGGATAGCACGCACCAGGTTTATTCTCCACGCGGGCAAGCTCTCACTTCGTTCATGAATAGCACTGGTCGGCTTGTGGGTAACTTCTTAATGAACTACTGGGCCACGCTGATTACCTGGATCCTGGGCATAATAGTGCTTGCAGCGTTAAGCGTACCTTTTCTCTCCTACTTCGGGCTTAATACAATCTCAAAGCCGATATTTTATGCGCTGCACTTCCTCTGTGCGCAAATCCCATCGCATTCATTTTATCTTTTCGGACATCAACTGGGTATGTGTGCCCGCAACCTCTCCATTTACGGCTCGATGTTCGTTGGCAGCCTGATCTTTGTCTTGAGCAAAAAGCGTTTGCCCGGTATCCCATGGTGGTTCTGGGTGCTAATGATCCTGCCGATGGCTATAGATGGCACAACACAAATGTTCGGTTTGCGCGAAAGCACCTGGGAGTTGCGTGTAATAACCGGCACCCTTTTCGGGTTGGGCAATATCTGGTTTGTGCTTCCCCTCATCCAGAAGTTACTCCTTGAGACATCTTCAACTCAGCCACAGAAAGCTTGATGGATTATTAAGGAATAGCTCTCGCCAAGGAGCAAGTAATACGCTATAATCAAGCGTAGAAGATGATCATGCAAAAGATCACGCACTAATACTAGTGAAATACCAAGAAGACCTTAGAAATATATGCATAACCATCCATCATTAGCAACAACTTTTGCAGTCGCCACACTCGGCTGCAAAGTAAATCAAGCCGATAGTGAAGCTATTAGCGAACAGATGAGCGCGGCTGGCTATGTGCAGCGCGATTTTAGCGAAAGCGCGGATGTCTACATCGTCAACACCTGCACCGTAACGCACCTGGGCGATCGCAGTTCGCGCCAGATGATCAGCCAGGCACGCCGCCGCTATCCGGAAGCTCTACTCGTGGTCACTGGCTGTTACGCAGAGATGAACCCCCAGGCCATCGCTACACTGCCTGGCGTTGATCTCGTTGTGGGCAATAGCGGCAAAGAATCGTTGGTGGAGGTCATCAAAGATAAGTGTGAATCACTTGCAGATACCAAAGCGCAAGCACCAGAGACAAGCATCCTTTCTTCTAACCTCACCGGACAGAGTCGCAGTCTACCAATACTGCAATTAGATACCCAGCATATCGGCAGCGACCGACCACTCTCTGTGTGCGGTGCCGATGAGGAACCACAACCCGATAACCCCTCGCGTTTCGCGCTGGTCAGCGATGGAGCATCCACAAACGGAACAACCGGCTCCATGCTAGTATCACGTACCCGCGTCCAGATGAAGGTGCAAGACGGCTGCAATAATCGCTGTACGTACTGTATCGTTCCTTACGTCCGTGGGGGGTCACGCAGCCGCAGCATCGAATCGGTCGTGGAGCATGTACAGCGCAAGGTACGCGCGGACTTCCAGGAAATTGTACTGACAGGCATTCACCTGGGAGACTATCACCCGGATGGTGACGAAAAACATGACCTTGGTGACCTGATCGCCACGCTTTTGCGAGAAACCGACATAGCGCGCATTCGCGTCTCTTCACTGGAACCAGAAGATTTTCGCCTGGAGTGGCTGGAACTGTGGGAAAATCCGCGCATGTGCCGCCATCTCCACCTGCCCATGCAAAGTGGTTCGGATTACATACTGCGACGAATGGCACGCCGCTATAACAGCGCACGTTACCACAGCATCGTTACGACAGCCAAGCGCCTTGTCCCAGGTATCGCCATCAGCACGGACATTATCACCGGCTTCCCAGGCGAGAGCGACAGCGATTTTGAACAGACCTACCAGCTTGCCACGGAATTGCAGTTTGCCAAAGCGCATATCTTCCGCTTCTCGCCGAGACAAGGGACAGCGGCGGCGCGTATGAAAGGGCAAATCAAAGAAGAGATCAAGAAAGCTCGCAGCGAACGCTTATTGAAGCTGAACGAAGAGGATGGACGACGCTTCCGCCAGCAGTTCCTGGGGGAAACCGTACAAGTGCTCATTGAAAGTTACAAACATGGTCGCTGGGAAGGTCTGACGGATAATTATGTACGTGTCGAACTGGACGGTCTACCTGACCATCCACAACATGATTGGCAAAACACGCTGGTCAAAGCACGCCTGACGCAATTTCTGGATGATGGTGTACTCGGGATGGTGGTAGAGTGAACGGCGTAAAACACGTGTAACACATATCGTATGAATTTGTAAAGTTTCCTCTTTGAGAGAAGGTTTATGAAACCCTTAAAATACTTCCCTATTTTACTACTCCTCACATTACTGCTCGCCGCGTGTGGCGATACTTTTACGTCATCACCTACTACGGGCTCTAGTGGTACTCCGACTGCGCATTCACAACCAGCCATTACGCCATCGATTAAGGCTATAGGAAATTTCGAGGAGTTTGCATTGCCACAATCCAACAGCGGGCTAATGCGGCCCGCTGTTGACAATACAGGGCGCATTTGGTTCGGCGAGATGTCTCGCAACTACCTGGCTGTCTTTGACCCACGCTCCCAGAAATTTCAGCAGATTGTACCACCACATGGACTCTTTGGAGTCATGGGCGTAGAGGTCGCGTCAGATGATACAGTGTGGTTTGCCGAGCAGTATGCCAACTATATCGGCCATTACTTCCCCGCTACCGGGCAATTTCAGATTTACCACTTACCCACGCTCACGGTACCCGATCCAAGCGATAGCAGCAAGACCCTTACGCTGCCAAGCGCACCGAACGATCTCGCGTTCGACAAACATGGCAATGTTTGGTTCACAGAATTAAACGCCGGTGCCATTGGACGACTCGATCCACACAGTGGTCTCATTCAACGGTATCCACTCTCGGCAAAGAAGAGTGTGCAGGCACTCAATCCATATGGGATAGCTATCGATCCACAAGGCATGGTATGGTTCACGGAGTCCAGTGTGAATCACGTTGGGCGACTTGACCCGGCCTCAGGTCAGATCCATTATTTTACAATGCAAGGATTAGCCGCACCATTGATGGAGATTGCCAGTGATCCTCACGGCACTATCTGGATCACTTCATTTTCATCTGGTCTGCTGCTGAGCCTCAATCCGAATACAGGTAAATTCATCCCTTATTACGCACCATCGATGAGCGGCCTCTATGGGGTTGCCATCACCCCGACAGGCCAGGTGTGGGTGACCATTGCGGCAGAAAATGTGATTGCGCGCCTCGATGTTGCTGCAAACCGCTTCATCTATTATGCCATTCCGACCAGCAGCAGCTTGCCACTAGGAGTGGTAGTGGGAGTCAACAATACGTTATGGTTCACTGAAGCAGGCAGTAATAAGGTTGGGATGTTACGGCCATAGCAGTCATAACAGCTTACTCAAGGTATTTCTCAAACCAGCCCAGGATATAGTGCAAACGCTCTATGCGCAACTTTGGATGACCGCCACGGGATAGTCCATGACTCTGACCTTCAAAACGCACAAACAACACTTCACGTCCAAGGTATTTCAGAGAGGCAAAGAGTTGCTCTGCCTGTTCGATATTACAGCGCAGATCCTGTTCGCTATGAAGGATGAGTAGCGGCGTGTGGATGTTCTTCACGAAGGTGATAGGCGATATGCGCATGTAACGATCGAGGTCTTCCCATGGTGTCGTATCCAGTTCATCATCGGCAAAGGTCCAACCTAAATCGCAAGAGCCGAAGTCAGAGGCAAGGTTCGTGACACTGCGGTCCGTTACTGCCGCTTTGAAGCGGTCGGTATGGCCAACCAGCCAGTTTGTCATAAAGCCGCCATAGCTGCCGCCTGTGACGCCAATGCGCTGTTCGTCGATATACCCCTTTTGCAACAATGCGTCAATGCCTGCCAGGATATCCAGCGAATCCTTCTCGCCCCAGGCACCTCGTACAGCTAGCGAAAACTCCCGGCCATAGCCGATACTACCGCGTGGATTCGTGTAGAGCACGACGTAACCTGCTGCCGTCAACACCTGCATCTCATGGAAAAAGCCAAAGCCATACTGCGTTGCAGGGCCTCCATGAATTTCTACAATCAGCGGATATTTCCTGGACGGATCAAAATCACCTGGTTTCATTACCCAACCATCCATCGGCCAGCCATCAGCGCCGGTGTAAGGCATATATTCTGGAGTTGATAACGCCATCTCACCAAGTAAAGCTTCGTTGAAAGCTGTCAGGCATTGTAATTCACCTGTTGGCGCGGTCGAGCGCACAAAGACTTCCTGCACGCGTGTCGGGCTGCCAATCAGCAAAGCCATTTTGCCAGCAGACTTATCAACGCTGAAGTCGCGCACATGTACTTCGCCGGAGGTGAGCGCCGGTGGTTGCGTACTGACGTCATTGCTTGATATAGCAAAAACACGCGTTGCGCCCCGGTGACTGGCAAGGGCGTAGAGTGTTTTGCCATCGGTTGACCAGGCGGGAACTGGTGAGAGATGCTCGTCACCTATATCGCTATTCGTCCAATCCTGGAAGGTACTCTCAAATTCTTGTGTCAAACATGTAGCGGAGCTGTTTTCAGCGTTTGCGGGGATTGTGTAGAGGTCAACATGACCCCCCGAACGAAGTTTGAGGGCGCCTAAAAAGGCGATGGTTTTGCCATCGGGCGACCAGGATGGAACGCTGCCTGCCAATGAACCATTGGTCAGGCAGCGCAGTTCGCCCGCCTTCCCATCGCTAATGGTCAGCGTATAGACATCGGGACAGGGTAGGCGCCAGCGGTCCTCGGCGCGGCTAGAGACAAAGGCAATGCGTGCCCCATCAGAAGACCAGGCTGGATCAGCATCATCCCAATCTCCTTCGGTGAGTTGTTGCGGTTCACCGCCTGCAATATCGATAAGAAAGAGGCGGTTCCTTCTTTCGTAGATAAAGCCAACACCATCGAGTCGGTACCAAAGTCTATCGATAACACGCACTTTAGGCAATGGTTTGCCATCTTCGGTTTCTTCATCTGCCGGGCCGACCTGCGCCTCAAATACCAGCCGTTTACTATCGGGTGACCAGACAGGATTAGAGGCACCATACTGCATAAAGGTGAGTTGATGTGCCTCACCTCCATCGGTCGGGATGAGCCATATCTGGGGTTTGCCTTTGCCCTGCTTTTTCTGCTCCTTTTCATCCTGGTTGGCAGGCTCACCCTCACGCTCAGAGACAAAGGCCAGCCAGCGTCCATCTGGCGACCAGCTTGGGCTATGAGCATTGGCCAGACCAGTAGTGAAGCGTTTTGCTTCGCCACCGCTAGTAGATACTACCCAGATAGAGGAGCGATACTCGTATTTGCGTTCATCGATGGTTGTGACAACAAAGGCCACACGTTGGCCATCCGGTGAAATGCGCGGCTTGCTTACGGGCCTGAGCCGGTAAAGATCTTCGATAGAAATATTTCGTACACGCGATGACATGACTTCTTCCTTTGCATTGACAATATTAAAGAACCGGCATAGTCATGCGAGAACACCATTCTTCGGATCAAATTCCTGGTGCACGATGACTTGCGACATCAATAGTTATCATCCTTCTCCGTCAACGAATATTGGGGATCGCTGCTTGATAAAGCTGGGGATACTTCAGCGGCGCCTTCGACTACGTCTCTCGCGATCAATAGCAAAATCAAGTGTTTCATGCAGGCGCTCAAAATCATCTACGTCGAGTTGTAGTTCCACGGCGGGCAGGTCGTCAGTTCTGGCACGGCTCTCTTCATAAAGCCGCAGAATCAGTGCCAGCTCGATCGGCTGTATAGTACCCTCTGCTTGAAGTTCAGAAGCAGTCATTGTCTCCAGATCGTCCTCATCGTCTTCATCGTCATCCGGTTCTTTCTGCGTAAAGAAAATTTCAGTACGGGCACAGCGGAAACGGCCCGTTAGTTTTAGCGCATCGGTTGAGAGTTCCTCAGCCAGTTCGCGCACGACCTCCATCATTTGAACAAAAGCATCTTGCAATTGCTCCAGCGCATCCTCTTCGTCACCTAAAGTGATATCACTCTCAGCAGTCAGATCTTCGTTGGTCGGATCTGAGCTGCTGCCGGCTTCAGGTAATCGCTGACGCGCCAGGTCGTTCAATCGTTCAAGCGCCTGCGCAAAAGCAGGTGAGAGCGTGCTACTTTCCCGTTCAGCCTTTTGTGGATCAGTCTTTTCGCCAGTATCATCTACCTGGTTGTCTTCTTCCTCGTCATCGTCTTCGCCATCAGCACCCAGGCCTGCTGCTTCCTCCACAGCCAGTATCTGCTGGTGCAATTGATCGATCACTTCCCGGCTCAAGTATGCCCAAACACGCGCCTGGCGTGATGCAGCCAACAACAGAAACGGAGGCCAGTCCCGGTAGCGCTCTCTACCACGCAAGTAGCGCACCTCCACCATTCCCAACGTATCAAGTCGTAGTGAAAGCTCCATGATTCCCTCCTGCCAAAAAATGAGTTGCCATCATCATACCACAAGTGAGAGAAATCACAACAAGGCATGCGAAATGCCTGCAAAGAAATCAGCCTACTCCCAGTACGTCCAGGCGATCTGCAGTTTATGGCGTACAAGGAATAGAGCTGTTGCTATTACAACCAACGTACCACCGAGAACCATCAACGCCAGCGAGGGAGGTGTTGACAGGAAGAGTGCCCGCAGTGTACCTACTACAAGCAGGCTGGCGCTACTCAGGACAAAGATGCGCGAACGCGCTGCAATGCCCAGCAAGAGCAGAGCCAGGGACTCACCCACCAGAATCAGTGTAGGAGCCAGGTTACTATCGCCGAAACTGAACCAGAGCGCCGGCAGCAAGAGCAGGGCGGCACCTAACAGTGAGAGCACTTGTCCGGCCCAATGACGTTTTGCAAGCATCTGATCGCGCATGACAAATGGCGATATTAGCGAGAGGTAGCTGGCAGGGGCCAGCAGGATAACATCGAACCTCGCCTGGTGGAATGCAGACAACTCCCAGGAGACAACCAGGGAAAGCAGCAATCCCGCGCCATAATAGCACCAGTGCTGCACTGCCTTTGCGCGCTGCAAACGTGACCTCTCATCGTTTATTGAAGCGCTCAAACGAGCAATATTGCGTGTGTGCAGGTGTCCATACCAGAAGAGCAGGATCGCCAGTTCGAGCAATGCTCCCGCTCCAACATGCACCAGTTGTCCTGAGTCGGGGGAGAGTCCACCCTGTGCGATGATTACCAGCACTACGATTGCTTGACCACCCAGGCCGAGGATGACGTGCGGTGTTGTAGCGGGCAGCCAACGGGAAGCCGGGGGAACTATTCTCCAGGTAAACTGGGTAACGAAGACCAGCAGGCAGAGCAAGCTATAGGCGATCATCAGGGGCACAAGGTCGATTGGAGGTTGCCACAGCCAGATGGCCCAGGCTGCCAGGCCAGCAGGAAGCACAAGCAGCTCTGGTATGCGCTCTATGAGCATAACCAGCAACCTGAGAGCAGCGAATGCTAACAGGCTATAGCCGATGAAACCGGTGATCGGTTGAGCTACGGGCAAAGATGACCAGGCACCGACCAGTACCGCTGCAACCAGGCCAGTTATATACCAGGGCCAACTCCAGGCGAATTTTCGAAGCACCTGTGAGCGCATCTGGAACGGCTCCGTAGAAAGGCCGGTTGATGTTGGCAAGCGTGCCATACACACCAGTCAGCACTGCGGCTGCCAGGGCGGTCGCATAGAACGGCAGGGCATAGGCGAGGAAACTGTGTTTTCTCGTTGAACCGGAAAACGCTATTGAAATGAGATTGAGGAAGCCGATTGAGACACCCAGCGCAGCACAGACCAGGGCAACAATGGGAGGTCGATACAAGTCACCCAGGAAACCAGCCGCTACAACCACCGACCACGTAGCAAACACCGGCATGATCCACATAGCTGCCAGCGCATCTTCTAAGATGCCTATGCCATAGGCAAGCGCTGCGAAGCCGAGTAAGGCCCAGGCAGTAGCGACCAGGTGATCCTGGATAAAGCCTGTGTATCCAGTCATTATGGCAGCCAGTAAGGCGATGACGTACAAGGGCAAGGCCCAATCTCTGCCGGCGAAACGGCTGATAGCGACACCCAATAGAGCCGACACAGGCGCCAGGCTAACCAATACCCAGAAAGAATTGGTCGGAATGAGTAAGGAGACGATAGCAAAACCCACCGAGGGCACAAGCCACAGCTTCACCCGAGCAAGTGCAGCGGATACATACCAGGCCAGTGATAAGAGAGCCAGGTCCAGCACGAACGGGACATGCAAATGCAGCACAGTTTCAATTGCGCTTGTAGAGGTTGTCACGTCATGAATTGAAAGCATTACGCCATAGACAAGACCCGCGGCCAGCAAAGGCCACTCCCACATACCGGCCAGGCGCAGGTCGGTGAGCATGGCTGCATGCGGGGCATGCCAGCTATTGGTGATGAACCGGTGAATAGCTATAGATGCCAGGGGTAATAATACAGCTATGAGCAGCATGGTTAACGGGCGATTCCATAAAACTGGTAAAGCCAGCAGGGCAAAGGTGAGTGGCAAGAAAAGCCAGTTCTGGCGTTGTTGGTACAATAACACAACATACAAGAGAGCCGCGAAGGAGAGCAGGAGCGCGCTGATAACATCCTGGTTTTGATTCAAGCTCAAGGAGAGGGTAAAAGTTATGCCAAAAAGAGCTAGAACGTCCAGTGGATTAGCCCACGCTGCGCTGTAGAACCTGCGAACAACCACAGCGACTATCAACGTCACCAGCGCCAGTGCCAGGAAGGACCAGGTCGGTGCAAGATGCAGGGCTAACACTACGATACTGTATTCCCAGGTGAGCAAGAAACCACTCAAGAGAAGCAGCCAGCACCATGAAGCCTGCAAAGGAGTTTTAGCTAAGCCTGCACGATTGAAGGTTACACTGATCGTGAGTATGAGACCCAAGCCTACAGCAATGAGTTCGGCTATCATGCGCCAACCGGTTTGCACTTGTAAGAGCGGGGTTATGTCTATCAAAGGTGCATAGGCGCTAGCAAAAAGCTGTACCGGCAGAAGTGGAGAACTGATAAAAGGTACGAGACAAACGAGTACCAGGGCGATTTGATCCAGGCCACGGCCAAGTTTACCGAAAGGCTGGAGAAGCTGCCCGGAGAAACGGTTAAGCCCATGATAGAGGAGAGCAACACACGTCAGAGCCAGGGCGTAGCCGATAGATTCGAAGGCGAAGGCGTAGCAAAATGCCAGCACGCTCACCAGTGCTATATAGGCAAGCGCAAGCACAAATCGTGCCTGCCTCTGCAGCCAGATGAGGAGACTTACCCAGAGCAGCAAAAGCAGTGTCAGGGTCAGCAGCGCGAAGCGAACTTCTCTGAGTGGGCGGACGAGGGTGTCAAGCTGAAATGAATATGCAGTTATGTAGAGGAGAACCAGCACGCTGGCTGCAATAATAGCGTACATGACAAAACGCATTGGATCACGCAGCACCGCCCAGGAATTCCTGAATGGCAAGGCATCGCCAGTGGAACGACGGACTGATACGAGCGCAGGAATAGCCAGCAGCATTATCATGTCCGGCCACCACCAGTAGGCGAGTTTAAGGGCAGCGGCCAGGGAAAGAACTGCTACCAGCAGGGCCACCATACCCAGGTAAGCGAAAGGGATAAAGCGTTGATAGGTCGCAAGCAGTGTATATACGAAAGCAGCATAGACGGCGGCGACTGCAACGAGTACGGGTACAGAAAACTCGATGTGATTGCCGCTCAGTAATCTGTAGGCTGAGAAACCCACCAGAGGAACTAAGAGCGCGAAGATGACTGTATAGATGGTGGCGACGACGCGGAAGGTTGGGAAACGATAGGTAATGAAGCCTGTAATACCAAAAACAGCGTGCACGGCAAAGACTACAAGGAATGAGAGCAGCAGGTTGGAGGTGGTAGCTGTGAAGCCGAGCGCGCCGGCCAGGATCAGAAATGCCCCCAGCGAAGCTACGATGTTGATAGCCTGGTCGGCGAAGAAGGACCTCCAGGAGAAAACACGACGGGGAGGCTGCTGGCTCTCCGGCATGGGAGCAACGGTGACAGGCCCTCGCGGTGGTGCTAGTGATGGGATTACGGGTACGGGTAGCGCCTCGGCCTGGCTTTGCCCTGGTGGGACAAACGGTTTTTGCACTACGGGAACAGGTGAAACAGCGGGGGCAACCGCCAGGAGTTGTTGCAAGGTATGCAGGCGCCACTGGTAACGATAAACCAGGTCACGAACGCTCAGGTTTGCTCCGCCGTGATCT
>WNFT01006045.1_pt1 | contig 15137 bp, 14 predicted proteins | sample 5400191 | NCBI WGS metagenome assembly WNFT01 (sample SAMN13153359, study PRJNA577476) | soil metagenome | isolation source: 80 cm saprolite under Madrone tree | place: USA:California | collected 2016-06-14 | reverse complement strand
AAGGAAAACGACTTCCCACCACTGATTCAGAAATGGGCACAGTTCGTGTTTCACCTTGCCCACCACTTGCTTCCATATATGCCAGCTGAGCGTCAACATTACTCTGGTCGTTGTTGTTGTAGCCGAGACTTAAACTGAGTGGGTCCACGGTAGGCGTGACGCCGCCGGGAGTCGCGATGTGGACCTCAAGCCCTGCAGCGGTGAACTTCTGGTGAGCCGTGGTGAACTCTAATGCCCAGAAACCGGTGGAGTGCGGGATCCCGTCCTTCATCGTCCAGACCCTGGCTCCTGAAAGAACTATGAGTACTGATGTCATTGCAAAACTCCTGTCGAATGATTGAAGTGGTTGCGTTTCAAGCTTGAAGAGCTTACTGTAGCGTTAACAAGGAGGTGGGTTCCATAGTACAGGTAATATCTGGATGCCCTGATTTCTTTGTTGGTCAGCACATGTGCTATCATAGGGGGAAACCATCGTAGAAGTGGGAGGGAATCGCTTGACCTTGCTCTTCATCCCACTCTCGACAGACGTTGACCCGCATGCAGGGCACATCCGCTCGCTCTCAGGAGAGCTCTTCTCCGTGCTGCCCAATGACGCTTGTGTAGGCTCTTCTTCTGATCGGAAATGACCTTTGCGGTCATCCGAGCTGAGAGAAAGGACCTACCCTTCGTGTCAGACTTGCTGAAAGGAGTATACCGGGGATGGGAGGCGGAAGTCACTGTACAACAGGTGACATTGCACTTCCTCTCGCTTCCTAGTGGTGCATTCGGCTGGGTCAAGTGGAAGGGAGATATCCAATGAACAGGTCCTTGTACGGTGAGCGCGACTATGCCTTCGGCCAGCGCATCCTGACGCTTCCGAGGTCCGCTACCAGGATACCTTGAAAGGATAACGTAATGTCAATTTTCTCGAAAGAAAGTCTAAAGCTGCGTCGTGAGTTGGCTTACGCTTGTCGCATACTGGCAGCCAACGGCCAGAACGATACCATCTACGGCCATGTAACGTATCGAGAGGCAGGCGCGAAGACCTTTTGGATGAAACCTTCGGCTCTGGGCCTGGATGAAATCACGCCCGAGACACTGATTCGTGTTGACCTGGAGGGGAATGTTGTCGAAGGTGAACTGCCTCGTCACATTGAGTTTCCTATCCATGCTGAGATTTTCAGAGCCAGACCCAACATTACCTGTATCGTCCATACCCACCCCATCTATTCGATTGCCTTTGCCGCTACAGGACAGCCATTACATGCCGTCTCACACGAAGGAGCGCAGTTTACACCACCCGATATCCCTCGCTTCACACGTACCTCCGATCTTATCACAACTCGCGAACTGGGAGAGGAAGTCGCTAGCACGATGAGTGGAAGTCTTGCTTGCTATCTGATCAACCACGGAATTGTAGTAGCTGGCAACACAATCGACAAAGCGATCGTCTCAGCCATCAATTTAGAGCGAGCCGGCCAGGTTCAACTTCTTGCTGCTGCTTCTGGTCAGTCCTTTAGCTGGACATCCGATGAGGAGATAGCAGGAAAACGAGAGAAAATTTTTGGCGAAGGAATGGTAAGAAATGTGTGGAACTATTACTGTCGTCGCATTGGGCCGCTGTAAGAGTGGGTTCATGCTTCTGAAACCTGGTCGCCTGGTTTTCCTCCAAACCCCACTGATGTTTGAGAGTGATGGGACACAAAGATAACACGCCGCTCTTGTATATGAGTGGATGAGGAACCATTGAGCTGTCTCATATACCGTTGGTTTCTTGCGACCCTCAGCTTGTTCGCTTTAGGAGCATGCCTTTGTTCCCCTTAGCTTTCGCCTCCAGGTTAGCTATTGTTCCTGGAACCTCTCTCAAATTCTAGCCGACTGCGTCAGCGATCTCACCGTGCGTTACACGGCGCACGTAGCCAGCACAGGTATTCTCACTGCTGCGTTGCAGTTTGAACGAAACTAAATAAACACATAATAGCCATTACACCCGTTCAGAGGTCGAAGGTATGGCTCTCCCCGGACCTGATCTCCCGGACCTGGTCTCCGACACCCAATTTCACCGACCGGTTCAGGCTGTCGACCTCGGCGCCGACCCGCAGACGGCCCTCCTCGAGGGTGACCTTGATCAGCAGCCCTCTGAAGCGCATGGGTAGGGTCAGACCGCGCAGATGGTCCATGGCCTTGGGGTTGAAGTAGAGGATGCCGTCGCGAATCACCTCGCCCACGTAGCTGCGCTGCACCAGGTCCAGCGTCCCCGACATCACGCCCATGTGGATGCCCTCGGCCGTGGTGCCGCCCTGCACGTCGCCGACGTCGCTCTCCAATGCCACCATGTACCGCTCCCAGGAGGTCGCCAGGTCGATCTCCGAGAAGATCCCGGCATACGCTACGAAGCTCAGGGTGGACCCGTGCGAGGTTCGGGCATCGTAGTAGGCGACGGTCTTGCGCAGAGTCTCAGGCGTGAACGAGTAGCCGAGGCGCTCGAAGATCTGCTTCAGCTCATCCTGCCGGAACAGGTAGCACAACAGCACGGTGTCCGCCTGCTTCGACAGCTTGTAGCGGTCGGGCTCCTTTCCCTCCGCCCGCAGGATGCGGTCGAGCCTCTGGATGTTGCCGTACTTGCGGCGATAGGCATCCCAGTCCAGCTCCTCCAGGTCCTCCCAGCCCTCGAACTGGCTGATGACGCCATCCGCGTGGAAGGGGACGTACATCTTGCGACTCATCTCCTTCCAGGTCCCGATCTCCTGGTCGGTGAGGTCAATCCGCTGGCAGAGCGACCGCCGCCGCCGCTCTGGAAGCATGTCGAGCAGCCTGCCCGCAACGTCCGAGATCCACGCCACCATCACGTTGGTGTAAGCGTTGTTGCGCAGACCGGGCTCATCGGAGCCTGGGTATTTCTCGTGGAACTCGTCCGGGCCCATGACGCCGTGGATCTCGTAGCGGCCACGTTCGGGGTTGAAGTGAGCGATGCTGGACCAGAAACGGGCGATCTCCATCAGCATCTCGGCGCCCGGCCCGAGCAGGAAGTCGGTATCTCCCGTGGCCTGGATGTAGTGCCAGATGTTGTAGAAGATGGCAGCACTCACGTGCCTCTGATTCCGGCTCAGGTCCGATTCCCACAACCCGGAGCGGGGGTTGAGGTGCACGACCTGGGTCTCTTCCTTGCCGTCGCTGCCACTCTGCCAGGGGTACATCGCGCCCCGGTAGCCGGCTTCGCGAGCCAGCGCGCGGGCCTCGTCGAGCCTGCGGTACCGGTACATCAGGAGGCCCCGCGTGATCTTCGGCAGCCGGAAGTTCAGGAAAGGATAGACGTAGAGCTCGTCCCAGAAGATGTGGCCGCGATAGGCTTCCCCGTTGAGGCCGCGCGCGGGAACGCCGGCGTCCAGGTCGGCCGTGTGGGGGGAGCAGGTCTGCAGAACGTGGGAGGCGTGGAAGCGCAGCAGGAACTGGACCCGGTCGTCGTTGGGCACCCGGATGTCGCAGTCGTCCCACAGTTCGTCCCACGCACGCTGGTGACGGTCGAAGGCCTCATCGAAGGTGCCGAAACGCCCGACCGCCTTCTCGGCGTTGGCCAGGGGTTCGCTGATCGCCTGATCGTGAGAGATGTAGAACGAGACCAGCTTCTCGACACGGACCGGCCGTCCTTGCTGGAGGTCGAAGTCCAGGGTCTGTTGGACATAGTCTTCCATCTGATAGAGCCCACGCTCGGCCTCCAATTCACCCGAGTCTGCGTACACGCGCGTCCTTGCTGCCTCGGCCACGTAGATGTGGGACTGACGAGTCTGTGCTATCAGGGAGATGGTGTCCGGACACGGAGTCCGGCTCGCCACCGGATGCAGGTGGTGGCCTTCGAGCTCCCGGTAGCGGGCGACGCCCTGGTTTATGACGCGCGCGTCAAGCGCCGTGATGACCTCTGCGGGGCCAGACCAGTTCTCGGCCGTGATGGTCCACTCCAGGGCCGCCTGGTGCATGTCGGCCATGCTGACGAAACGCCTGCCGGAGAGCGTCGTCTCGCGACCCCGGCGGTCACGGAAGCGAAGCCTGCGCTTCACTGTCGCGTTGCGGAAGTTCACTTCGTGCCGGTAGCTCAGAAGCTCGACATTCTTCAGGTTGATCGGCTCGTCGCCACCGATCCGGAGCTTGAGCACGAGCCAGTTGGGAAGGTTGACCAGGTCCTCGTTGCGCACCGGGCGGCCGCCCATGATGGTCGTCTCCCGGTTGTAGCAGCCATGTGCGTAAGTGCCCGGATAGTGGACCTCGTCCACGTCAGCCCACTCGGCGCTGCCACGCGTGCAGAAATGGCCGTTGCCGGTCGAGGTCAGCACCTCCCGTAGCCTCTCCTGCTCGGGCTCGAAGGATTCGTAGGCGAGCGTCCAATCCGAAGGATTGGGCTCGGATCCTCCGCCGGGCGGCGTTGGCTTCCCTTTTGCCGAGTACAGGGCGGCGAGCCTGTTGAGGAACTCCTCCACCTCCCCAATCGTGTTCAGCACGTAGTCCGCGGCGGTGGTGCGGCCGGCGGTCTCAGGGTCTCCGGCGCTCCCCACGAAGATGCCGATGCCGCGCCCCGCGAGGGCTCGGAAGGCGTCCTCGTCAGTGATGTCGTCGCCTAGATAGATGGGGACCACCTCGCCTCGGTCCAGGTCCAGCGCCTTGAGCAGGTAGAGCACCGCCTTGCCCTTGTCCCAGTCCAGCCTGGGCTGGATCTCAAAGACCATCTTGCCCGGCGTAACCTTGAGCTCCGGGTGCTCGCTGAGGATGGCGTCAACGATCTCCTTGACGCGGGATCGCTGTTCTTCCGGTACCAGGCGGAAATGAACGGCCAGCGAACTCTTCTTGGGCTCGACCAGGGCTCCCGGGATGTTGGCCAGTTCGGCGCGAAGCTTTGCCTCCACCTCTCGCAACAGGCCCTCGAATGACGCGCCCTCTTCACGCTGTATGGCCCCTCCGGTTGGGCTCCAGATGTCGAAACCGTGGTCGCCAGCCACGATCAGGTTGTCGAGGCCCATGAGCTTCTGCACGACCTTGCGATCACGGCCGCTGACCACGACCATGAGGACTCGTTCGGCCAGCCTGCGCACCGCCTCACGCATACTGTCCGAGATCACGGCGTCCTCCGGGCGGTCGCGGATCGGGGTCAGGGTCCCGTCGTAGTCGAGGAACACAACCGGCTGTTTGCCGGCGAAATGCCGAGCCAGTTCCTCGCCCTCGTCGAGCGCGCGCGGTAGGTTGTTGATCTGCCTCGTCATAGTTGCTCACCTCCCTTTGTAAGTTGCCCCCGCCAGATGCCCGGTCGCCCAGCCCAGCCGGCCCTCACTCAGAGCGTTCACCGCCACATCATCGAGTGAGGTCACCACAAGGTGAGATATGGCCAGGATCCGTTGAAGCCCTGTAGCTGCTTAGCAAACGGCACAATCTGACCGCGCACGGTTTGGATGCCTCGTCCATGCCCTCGACTTGCTCGCCAGGAGGCCACTCAATGCTCGTGACCCGCGCATGCATGATGTTCTACCTTTTTGAAAATTCTGACGAATGCCTCGTCAAATAACTGTTCCCACCCCGAGAGTACTTCAAGTCTATCATACCACGCTCAAGTTGCCATTCTCGCCTCACATTGTCCTTACACACATAAAAAGTCATCACATTCCCGGATTGGTCCCTTTCAGCATGAACGTCGTGCAGGGATTCACCAACTGGGTCACCGATGGTCAGATCATAGCTGATGAGCTCAAGGAGATTGGCCTCAGTGTCTCGATCAACACCATCTCATGATGAGCTCATCCTTTTGATGGACCAGGTAAATTGCTTTGTGTTGGGTGAGATGTTCCTCCAGGCTCTTTTTGATATTTTGCACACAGGGTCGCGGGCAGTTCGTGATGATGATGATCGGGCTATTGATAGGAAGGTACCAGAGAACGCCGAGGAGAGTTTCGATACTTTCACTTTTGTGAGAAACGACGAAAGCGGTGTGGGAAAAGCGCCAAGCGTCATCTCAAGAAACTGTCTGGGCGGGAAGCCCGCTTTAAACGTAACACCAATCATGTGATCTCCAAACGGCTTGTGCAGAAAGCCCAAAGCAAGCAACAAGGAATAGCGATTGAAGATTTAAGGCACATCCGTACACGTACGGAAGCACGGTTACAGAAATCTCAGCGTTCTCGCCATTCCTCCTGGGCGTTCTTCCAACTCCGTTTCTTTCTCTCCTACAAGGCGGCCCTTGCTGGCGTGCCGCTGCGCATCATCGACCCAGCATACACCTCTCAGCAGTGCAGCGTGTGTGGACACTGCGAGCAAGCTAATCGCAAGAGTCAGGCCTCCTTTGTTTGCAAGTCATGCGGCTTTGCCTGTAACGCTGACATCAATGCCGCACGGAATATTTCCAGGGCACCCGTCATGGTGCCTATTGTGGAGTCTCAGCACTGCCGGAACAATCGTCAGTGCGGTTAAGGACTACTACAAGCCTCCGCGCCTTCAGGCATGGGGCTCATGACTTGTGGGTTCGCCTGGTGGTAAAGTATAGGTAAGTACCAGATGTGAAAGTCAAACTGACAGCTTCACAGACAAAGGACAGCATCTGCGGACGGACGAGGACGAATTTCAAGCACTTGCGAATGACTGTGTGAAGCCTGGTGAGGAAAGGAAGGAAAAACATGGCAATGTCAAAGCGGTGTATCCCTTACACACCGCGCTCTCGTGAACTGAACCAGAGTGCATTTGCGCTCGTTACAACGGCAGGTGTACATCTACGTGACCAGGAGCCGTTCAACGTAGACGGCGATAATAGCTGGCGTCTCATTCCAGGAGATGTGCAGGCCGATCAATTAATGGTGACCCATGAACACTACGATCACCGCGATGCTGACGAAGATATCAACGTCGTTTTTCCCATCAATCGCTTACGTGAACTAGCTGAGGAGGGCATTATTGGTGGAGTAAGCGATAAACACCTGGGCTTTATGGGCTACACGCAGAACTTCCGCGACCTGTACGAACGTGCCGCCCCTGAGATGGCAAAGGTTATCTTACGTTCAAAAGCTGATGGTGTTGTGCTTACGGCCGGCTGCCCCCTCTGCCATAGAGTGAGTGCCATTATCCAGCGGGAAATAGAAATGGTCGGCATTCCCACTGTATTGATTAGCGTTGCACCTGAGCAATCACAGCAAGCAGGGCCACCACGCACAATTGTGCCCTATCATTTCAAATTGGGCAATAGTCTTGGAGGGCCGCACCAAAATACTCTGCAACGCAACGTATTGATGGATGCGCTCAGGCGCTGGGAAGCTCGTGAAGAACCTGGGCATCCCTGGGAGATCACCTACCCAGAATACGATAGCAGTGATTGGCAACCGATCCACCTGCAAGAAAGTAACTGATTGGGGAAGCAGACTTGCTTCCCCACTGCACTCAGCGCTTGCCAGGAATGTTCTCTTTCATCAGAAGAAGGGCGTTATCAGTCAACCGCAACGTCAAAATGGCGCAGCACATAACCGGTAGTCAGGTTATCCCAACGCATACTCGGTTTGCTCACTATCCGCAGACTGTCGATAGCCAGGAGACGTTGTAAGAAGATGTCGGTTTCCTGGATGGCGATATATGCGCCGGGGCAGCGATGCGTACCATCTCCAAAGCTCATCACCATCTCGGGTACGTGATCCCCCTTAAGCTCGCGTCCAGGACAAAGCGCTAAAGGCAGTTCACCAACCACTTCTTCATCCATGTTGGCATCATAGACGTGCAGGTCGATCTTTTCTCCGGCAGGAATGACGACGCGGGAACCATTATTCTCAACCTCAATATCGGCGGTCGTACGGCGCACGAGACGTGTGACAACCGGCTCCAGGCGCAATATTTCATGCAATATCGCCTGGCGCTCCTCTTCCGGCGCTTCCAGGTAACGTTTGCGCAGTTCGGGCCGCTCCAGCAAATGCAGGGCGGCAATACTGATGAATTCGCGTGTCGTGACCATACCGGCGGCCCCAAAGGTAACACACTCGGTAAGGATTTCGGTGCTACTGTAGTTTTTGGCAAGCAGGTGCGAAATCACGTCGTCCTGCGGCTTGCGTTTACGTGCGCGAATAGCCGGTAAAACATCCAGGTAGAAAAAAGCAAGGATACGGCTTCTGACATGGAGAAACCGTTTCAATTTGCCAAAACGCCCATCCAGCGCTGACTGGTTGTTCTCAAAGAACGCCTCAAGTCTCTGAGTCAGTCCCGGAAAGCTGTTAGTCAGGCCGACTACCTGTCCGGCAACACTGACCGAGAGCGCCAGGCTGAGCTGAGTCAGATCAACCTGCTTCTGGCGTTTCAGCCTCTGAACAAGTTTCTCGGAGAGCTTCTCCATCAAATCTCGATAGTTGTCACTGACTGCCCTGGGCGTAAAAAAGCGTGCCGTTTGCTTGCGCTGCAACTGGTGTTCCTTGCCGTCCTGATACAAGATTGGTCGATTCGTTATCTGTGGCGCGCGTATTATCATTTCCGCGCCGAAGCCGGCCTGTACTGTATTCGCGCTACGCAAAATGTCGCGCACGGCTTCAAAGCCGCGTACATGCCACACTCCCGCCTCATCCCGCTCAACCGGTGTACCCGCAAGCTCGCTATCGCGGGCAGTTTTCTGCCATGACCACGCGCTGTGATCAACCGGGCATTGGGCAGGTGATGCCTCTTGGTGCGCCAAAGTCACTGTCTCGTCTGTATATTGCATTGTCATGCTCTCCATTTGTGCCTTTGCCTACGTTCAAAGAATGACCTTTTCCGATGAGATGTGATCGCTCCTATGAAATATCATATCTATTACTATATATGGTATATCATAATTTGCCATGAGTCAAGGGGTGAGAAATATAGGAGCAGCAATATTGGCTGATAGCCAGAGATCATGGTATGATGGACAAAATAAAACATTAGGGTAGAGGAAGAGATAGGTATGGATATGCAAGACAGGCGAGTGAAACGTACGCAGCAACTCCTTGCGAGGGCTTTGATAGCTTTGACGCTGGAAAAGGGCTACGACGCGGTCACGATCCGCGATATCACCGAGCGCGCCGACATCGGGTATGCCACGTTTTTCCGCCACTATCACCACAAAGATGCCTTGTTGCAGGATGTATCGGAGGTAGTGCTGGCCGAATTAAAAAATCTTTTACCCACAGCTCCAGGTGCGGACGCGGTTGCTATCGGCACCACATTATTTCACTATGTGCAGGAAAACAGCAACATCATCCGCGTCTTATTGAGCAGCAGGAGCAGCACTTCCCTGGTACAATATATCATCGATATCGCTACTCAAGATGTGTTGAACAAGAATACTCCCTTAGAGGGAAGTGCCGTCCCAATTGAGATTGCAGCTTACCACCTCGTCAACTCTTCCATTGCCTTGATTCAATGGTGGCTGGAGCACGAGATGCCCTATTCTCCCGAACGCATGGGCATCATCTTCCATGAGCTTATCATTCAACCTACCCGCACAGTGGCATTCAGCCCAATCTCGCTTGATAGTGAGAACGTTTAGCTACAGTTTACGTAGCGCCTCGAACAAATTCTCGTTGTCCGGCATATTACCAGGACTGTCCTGCACCTCGATAAAGCGGATGATGCCTTCTTTGTCGATGACAATCACTGCACGATTCGACATTCCGGCTGCATGGCGCAGTCCATACAGATCAACCACGCTGCCCTGAGGATAGAAATCTGAGAGCAACGGAAACGAGGTGTTCATCGACTTGCCCCAGGCATTTAAGGCATGGGTACTATCCATGCTGACACTGACCACTTCGGTGTCGAAGTCTTTGAAGCGATCCAATTCCACTTCGTACGAAGGCAGTTGCGCGGAACAGACCTTGCTGAAAGCAAAAGGTACAAAAGCGAGTACAACATTTTTCTTGCCGCGCAAATCGCTCAAATGCCAATCCTCCCGGTTATTTGTTTTGAGCGTGAAATCGGGGGCAACATCACCGACTTTTAGCGTCTTTGTCCCTTCATGAGTAGTAGTGCTCATTCGAATGTATCCTTCCAGGAGCATATTCAGTATTTTACTTAGCGGATATAAACGTTACTGGCTAAGCCGACCAATCGTCTTGCAAAGTGTGCGATGATATGAATTAAACGCACAAGCGACACGAGGGTCTACTGCTCAGCATTCTAGCACCGCCCGGAAGATCGTGTCAAACTCTCAGCAAAGGAGATGTAGCGGAACTTGCAGGTGCCAGACCCTACTTTGGCATAATTCAAAATGATACGTGAAGAAGTCTCAGGGAAACAGATAGTCAAAACTAATAAGAACAGATCCCTTATTACCTTCTGGAATGCATTATTAGCGCGCAGAGGCGTAATCGCCTATTTGCCCATCATTATAGTAATCATTCTGATGTTTTTTGGTGCCTCCTGGCAATTCTTCTGGCTCCATACGGATGGAGCTCGCTACCAGTGCTACGCGATCACATACTGGTTGGGCGGTAGCGGAGAGAAGCTGCTGCCCTCAGTTCAATGCGCATTCTTGAATACTTCTCCAGCAGTTCAGGCACACTGGCTGCTGCTGCGCTATGCACCACGCGGGGCAGGACTGGCATTCGCAATCTTTATGCTGATCGGTGCCTGGGCAACTGCCCAGGGACGCTTTGATCTCGTTCCAGCCGCGCTCACACTACTGTCCCTTATCGCGGCAGAACGCAAACACTGGACATTAGCATACATAGCTCTGGCCTTCGGCTTCCTGCTCAAAATCTATCCCATCTTGCTCCTACCAGCACTTTTCATCGCTGAACAACACGACGCGCAGAGACTCTCCATTCCACCAAAATCGTTATCTTTACAATCACTACCCGCAGAACTAGGACATCTGTTGCGAGGTATAACTGGATGGCGTTGGAAGAATACGCTTATCTTCTTTGCCGTTATTATAGGGATCACCGGCTTCTTTGCGCTCTTTGATTTCAAGGGAGCGGTAGTGAGCCAGTTGAGCTACTTCGCAAACCGGCCTGTACAGGCTGAAGCTACTGGCAGTACGCTTCTCTGGATAGGAACCCATTTTGGCTTTCCTATCAAGGTTGTATTCACCTACGGCTCGGTCAACCTCGTCAGTTCTCTTGGTGGACCTGTATCGCTTCTGTTCGACTTCCTGTTGGTGCTGGGCTATGTCTATACGTTATGGCTCCAGTGGCGCGGGAAAATGGATGTGGTCCAGGCATGTATCGCAGTATTGCTTGTTTTTATCGTCACAGGCAAGGTTTTCAGCCCACAATACCTGATGTGGATCATTCCCTTGCTGGTCTACAGTGGTGCATACAACAGGTTCTGGATTCTTATCTGGGGCGGTATCTCGCTGCTAACCACCGTCATCTATCCTTACTTCTACATACGCACACTGAACGCTACACTGGCGCCCTATATTCCAGGCTTCATCCAGGGAGTAGCCATACGTGATGGGCTGCTTTTATTACTGACACTGGCCTACCTCTTCAACTGGTTCCAGGCCCGCCAACGCAAGCCATTGCCGCCACCACTTACAGGGAAAGAGACAAGACCGCTGGCGGTGTCATAGCGGAGATGATACCAGGCAGACTTGCCGAGCGCCCTGTTTACCCTTTTGTCTGCGCGACCTCATGCTCTTCCTGAGCCTGACCCTCGTGAACACCTTTTTTTACATCGAGGTACCACTTCACACCTTCTGACACACCGCGTATCACATCAAACTGCGGCTCATATCCAAGTTCACGCCGTGCCTTCTCAATCGAGAACTCCTGATTACCGACGAGTAGCGTCACCCCATAGGTAGTTACGGGAGGAGGCGTAGATTTACGTCGCCCCAATGCCTGCCAGGTCAATTCGGCAGCGCGCCCACCACCATACAAGGCAATGTAAGGGAAACGACGTGAGACAGGTGGCACCTGCAGGAAGTCTGCAATCGTATGTAAATATTCCTCCTGTGTCACACGCCGGTCATCTGCAATCGTATACGCCTGCCCTATCACCTCGTTACCGGCATCTCCGGCTTTTATCATCCCCTGCGCCACATCACGCACATAGACCAGGGGCACAATGTTTTTGCCGGAGCCAATGACAAAGCCCTTACCGGACTCTACCAGGGAAACAAATCGCCCAAAGCTGGCGGCATCACGCGGCCCGTAAATCCAGGCCGGACGCACAATCACGACCGGAGCTCCCCGATCCTTAACCAGGTTAGCGATCAACTTTTCGCCCGCTATCTTCGTACGACTATACGGGTTATCTTCAGCATGAAATGGTTGATCCTCGGTAATAATACCATGCAGGTGATGTCCATACACTGTTATCGAACTCGTATGCACAATACGCTGCACACCGGCATCCATTGACGCGCTTATCAAATCGGCTAGTCCACCCACGTTGATGGCCCTATAGACATCCTCTAAGCCCCATGGACCAGTTTTCGCCGCGACATTGTATACCCGCTGTACCCCCTGTACCGCGCGCTTTAATGTTTCCGGTTCCGTCAAGTCGCCATAGACGACCTCGACGCCTTCCAATGCGCGCAAACGAGATGAATCTTCCACCGGCCGCACCATGGCGCGCACCTCATCCCCACGTTCCAATAGCATATCGACAAGATGGCCCCCCAAAAAGCCTGCCGCCCCTGTTACTAATACTTTCACCTGGAAATCTCCTTTATTGCCTCAGATTGTTCAGTTTCCGATGTTTCTAACGGGAGTATAACAACTGATCAAAGCCTTGGCAAGCAAAGTGAGAAGGTTGGATATTGTACTACAAAATAGCCTGCTCGCAAATTGTACAAGCAGGCAGCAATATACGCTTAATGAGTATACCATGAAATAATTTACTTTGATGGCCCTGTTTTTACTTGGTAAAAACAGGGCATGCTTCCTCTATCTGATCAGAAATCCCCGGCGTTCTTATTTATTCACACCCTATCTAAAACATACGCTGAGACCGGACCAGGCAATTGGATCTGCCCTGCCGCCGCCGCCTTGATCGTTGTTCGCAGCTCAGCAGGATGTATATCTTTTAACACGTAACCAACGGCTCCTGCCCGCATGGCCGAAGCCATAGAATCAAGCTCCAGCACGCCAGTCAGAACCAGTATCTTCGTCTCCGGTAAATCGCTTAGGATGGTCGAGATCGCCGTTAGACCATCTACCGATGGAAGGGATAGATCCATAAGGACGACGTTTGGCTGCAACAGTTGGGCCTTCTCAATAGCCTCATTTCCATCCGCCGCTTCACCTACGATTTCAAGATCCAGGTCTCGCACCAGGAATATACGTAGGCCTTCGCGTATCATTCTGTGATCATCTACTATCAAGATACGAATGGTCATGCGTTGTCCTCCTCTTACAGGCTACAGGGAGATTCTTCTAAGCATAAAGAAGGAAGCTCAAAATTTCCCCCTTGAGACGAACATACTGGGACGTGTACATGTACATTTCTTTAAGAAATGTAGCCAATCTATTCCGTGGGCGAGGAATAAATAATGATGTACAGAAGTGCAACAATAAGAAAACGCAGGGATGATGCGAGTTCAGACAAGTTGCTCCTGAACATGTTATTCACTTATAGGGATTTCTTGTGTATCAGTACAAGAGTAGCATAAGAAGGAGCTATAAATCAAGACTTTTCTTCAAAAATCTGGGAAATTTTATAAATCTTTAATACCTCCAAAACTAATATAGAGCAGACTCTTGCGCGATTCATTAACCCTTTATCACAATCACCGGCTTCAACCTTGCCACCAGCTTTGCCAGCCCCGCGTTATGTACCACATTCACCACCTTCTGTGCATCCTTATATGCCTGCGGAGCCTCCTCGGTCAGCAAGTTCTTGCTATGCACACGAATCGTCACATCCCTGGCTGCCAGTTGATCCAGCAGATCCCTTGGGCTAAGCGACTTTTTGGCAGCCGTGCGGCTTTGCCGGCGCCCGGCACCATGGCAGCATGTACCAAATGTCTGCTCAATCGAACCTTGCGCTCCCACCAGCACGAACGAATAGCGGCCCATATCACCTGGAATGAGCACCGGTTGACCTACCGCCTGGTACTTTTCCGGCACGCCCGGATAATGCGCCGGAAATGCACGAGTCGCTCCCTTGCGATGTACACATACCTGCTGCAACAGCCCATCCACTTCGTACTCTTCCATCTTGGCAATGTTGTGGCACACATCGTAGACCAATGGCATATCCTTCGGTCGTGCGCGACGTCCAAACACGCTCGCGAATGCCTGCCTCACTCCATGCATCAACAATTGCCGGTTCGCCCATGCAAAGTTCGCACCACAGGCCATAGCCGATAAGTATGCCTTCCCCGCATTCGATTGCAACGGCAAACAAGCCAGTTGCCGATCTACCAGGTGAAAACCGTAATCCTGTTGCTTGGACTCCGCTAGTCTCACATAATCTTCTGCAATCTGATGCCCAAACCCGCGTGAGCCGCAGTGTATCGTCACAACAATCTGACCGAGCTGACCAATGCCCATGGCAGCGGCAGCCTCTGCATCGTAGATGTGATCAATAACCTGCACTTCGCAGAAATGATTCCCCGAGCCCAGGCTGCCCAACTGCTTCAAACCACGCTGCACCGCCGTATGCGAGACATTATCGGGATCAGCACCCGCCAGGCATCCATGCTCCTCGGTCACCTCCAGGTCATTGGGAAAACCATAGCCTTCCTCGACAGCCCAACCAGCGCCACGTTCCATCACCGAGCGCATCTCACCGATGGTAAGTTGACGCATGCCCGCACCACCTACACCCGAGGGCAGGTTATTATACAGTTCATCCGCGAGCTTATCGACTTTCCCACGCACCTGGTCCCTCAACAGGTCGGTAGCCAGCAATCGTACGCCACAGTTGATGTCAAATCCAATCCCACCGGGAGATACGACACCATGATCGGCGTGGGTCGCGGCAACACCACCAACAGGAAAACCATAGCCCCAGTGAATATCCGGCATTGCCAGCGAAAAGCCTACAATCCCCGGCAATGTCGCCACATTCGCTACCTGGTGCAGCGCATTATCCCCAAGAATCTGTCCTATAAGTTCATCGTCAGCATAGACCAATCCCGGCACACGCATCTCTTCGTTGTAGCGCTGCGGAATACGCCAGCGATATGGGTCTATGCGCTCTAATGGGATCTTCTCCAAAGACTTACCCATATAATCCTCCTA
>WNFT01002724.1_pt1 | contig 15145 bp, 13 predicted proteins | sample 5400191 | NCBI WGS metagenome assembly WNFT01 (sample SAMN13153359, study PRJNA577476) | soil metagenome | isolation source: 80 cm saprolite under Madrone tree | place: USA:California | collected 2016-06-14 | reverse complement strand
CAGCCGCCCGTGGTACTCGCGGGGCGGGACCTCTCGCCCGTCCACTCGCAGCCGGCGTTGGCCGCAGCTCAGCTCCACCTCGAGCGCGGTCTCCCGCGCCTCCCCCGCGGTGGAGGTGCGGGTGAGAAGGGCCGCCGAACCGCGGCGGATGAGGGTGGCAGTGTCCTCGGTCCGGAACGACCGTCCCCGCGCCAGCAGGCCCACCGCCTCCAGGAGCGAGGTCTTGCCCTGGGCGTTCCGCCCCACGAAGAGGTTGAGCCCGGGGTCGAGCTCCATTCCCGCCTGGCGGATGTTGCGCAGGTCGCGGATCTCCAGGACCTTGAGGAAGACCAACTAGAACCTCATGGGCATGACGATGTAACGGTAGTCGGTCTCTTCGTGGCCCAGCGGGCGCAGGAGCCCCTGGGTCTCCGCGTCCTTCAGGGAGAGGGCCACCTGCTCCGCCCCTGCCGCCCCGAGAAAATCGACGAGGTACTGGGCGTTGAAGCCGATCTCCACCGCGTCTCCGCCGTAGTCCACGGAGAGAGACTCGTGCGCCTCTCCGAGGTCGGGGGAGGAGGCCATGAGCTCGAGCTTCCCGGGGGCCAGGCTCAGCTTGACGGCGCGGCTTCGCTCCGAGGACAGCAGGCTCACGCGCCGGATCGCGCTCAGGAGCGGATCTCGCCCGAGCTGCACGGTCTTGTCACCGGAAGCGGCGATCACCTTCTCGAAGGCGGGAAACTGCGCGTCCACGACTTTGGAGGTCAGGGTGCGGCCGCCCACGATGAAGACGAGATGGCCCTCCACCGGCTGCAAGGTCAGGCTCTCCTCGGTCTCCAGGAGCCGCGCGATCTCGCTGATGGCCTTGCGCGGCACCAGCACCCGGAGGGGCTCCGCGATCTTCAGGGGGACCTTGCGCTGGGCGAAGGCAAGGCGGTGGCCGTCCGTCGCGACCATGGAGGCCGATTCCTTCTCAAGGAGGAGGAGGGCCCCCGAGAGGTAGTAGCGCGCGTCCTCGGCGGTGATGGCAAACGCGGTACGGCTGATGAGAGCGCGCAGCGCGTCCGCCGGGATCTCGATCCCCTTGGTCGCCTTGCCCTCCGGGAGGGAGGGAAAGTCCTCCCGAGGGAGACCCGCCATCTTGAAGACGACCCGCTCGCATTCGATGGTCGCCCAGGAATCCGGGATCACCGTGAGATGAACGTCGCTCTCGGGAAGCGAGCGAGCGATCTCGTACAGCTTCTTGGCCCCGAGGGTGATGGCCCCCTCCTTCACCACCTGGGCGGCGCAGCCGCAGCGCAGGGAGACATCGAGGTCGGTGGCCGAGATCCGCACCTCGCTCCCCTTCGCCTCCAGCAGGGCGTTGGAGAGGATCGGGATGGAGTTCTTCCGCTCCACGATTCCCTGCACGAGCTGCAGCTCCTTCACGAGGTCGTTGCGGCGGACGATGATTTCCATGCCTACCCTCGGGTCTCCTTCAACGCTGAGAGAATCTTCTTATGAGGGAAAGAGATGCGCCCGGAACGTGGAGATCCTTCCAAGCGCATGAGCAGACGCCAGTTGGTCCGCGGACGGAAATGTGGATCGAGGGTTGGAGTCCGCGGAAGGAAGGAGGAGAGAACGCGACGCACGGCGGGCGCGGGAGTGTCCGATGCGGGGGTCCGTCGAAAGGCGCTCAAGTTCATCGAAAGGCTTGGACAAAGCTGTTGATGAGCCTGTCGAACCCGGGGTCTTTCTTCCGGAGGTCGTCGATCTTGCTCACCGAATGAATGACGGTGGAGTGGTGCTTGCCGCCGAACTCCTTCCCGATCTCCGGGAGGGAGGCTCCGGTCAGGGTCTTGGTCAGGTACATGGCGATCTGGCGGGGTACCACCACGGACTTGGCGTTGTTCTTGGCCTTGAGGTCGGTCAGCTTGACGTTGTAGTGGTCGGCCACGAACTTCTGGATCATCTCGATCGTGATGGCCTTGTCCTCCGTGTGCAGGAGGTCCTTCAGGGTCTCCTGGGCGAGGGAGAGGTCGATGTCGCGGCCGGTGAGGCTGGCGTAGGCGATGAGGCGGATGAGGCTGCCCTCCAGCTCGCGGATGTTCGTCCGCACCTTGCTGGCGATGAAGAGGGCCACGTTCTCGGGGATCTCCACCCGCTCCGCCTCCGCCTTCTTGCGGAGGATGGCCACCTTGGTCTCGATGTCCGGGGGCTGGATGTCCGCGATGAGCCCCCACTCGAAGCGGCTGTGCAGCCGCTCCTCGAGGGTGGGGATCTGTCGGGGCGGACAGTCGCTCGAGATCACGATCTGCTTCTGGGCATCGTGGAGCGCGTTAAAGATGTGGAAGAACTCCTCCTGGGTGCGGTCCTTCCCGGCGATGAACTGGATGTCGTCGACCAGCAGCACGTCGATCGAGCGGTACTTCTGCCGGAAGGCGGGAAGGCGGTCGAAGCGGATGGCGTTGATCATCTCGTTGATGAAGCGGTCGGCGGAGATGTAGAGCAGGTTCAGGCGCTTCTGACGCGCCTGGATGTAGTGGCCGATGGCGTGCATGAGGTGGGTCTTGCCCAGGCCGACTCCGCCGTAGATGAAGAGCGGGTTGTAGGACTTGCTGGGGATCTCCGCCACCGCCCGCGCGGCGGCGTGGGCAAACTGGTTGGACGAGCCCACCACGAAGCTGTCGAACGTGTACTTCGGATTCAGGGAGGAGGAGTCGCGCTCGGGTGCGGGGGTCGTCCCCTCGGCGGGAGGTGCGGACTCTGCGGCCTCCTCGAAGATCACGTGCACGTTGGCGCGACCGAGCTCTTGAAGGGCCTCCGTGAGCACGCCCTGGTAGTTCTTGGTCAGCCACTCGCGGAACTGGGCGTTGGGCACTCCGACCAGGAGCCGCGACCCGTCGAGGGAGAGGTAGCTCGTGGGACGGAACCAAGTCGCAAAGCTGTGGCGGTTCACCTTGCTCTCGACCTTGGCGAGGATCTCGTCCCAGAGGTTCACGACCGGTCCTCGGAGGGTCCGGGAGGGGGTAGCGTGCAGGGAAGGCAATGATGGCCACAGCAACAAGTCATTGTATACTAACCACTTAAGCTGTTAATGGCCGGTCTGGCCCGCCTTGGCCCGCGCGAGAAGCCCCTTTTGCACAGAGATTTCAACACTTGTGGAAAAGCCGGCACAGGGACCACGGAAGGCTGGAAGCGATCGCTGCCCTGAAGCCCGAACGGTACCACAGGCGTCCGGGCAGAGACAAGACCGAGTCCGAGGTCGCGGGGGGCGTCAATTTGACGGCGAAGGGAGGAGGCGGTATAGTTCCTAGTTTGTCCTGGAAGCAGGGGCTTCCTTCCCACGCCGGAGGCGCCCGGCGGCCGAGGCTCGATCATGAAGAGGACGTTCCAACCGAACAACCGGAAGCGGAAGCGGACCCATGGCTTCCTTGTGCGGATGCGCACAAAGGGGGGCCGGCTGGTGCTGAGACGCCGCCGGCAGAAGGGGCGGAAGCGGCTTTCCGCCTGAGCGGGCGGCTCCGGCCCGAGCAGCGGCTGAAGACGCCGGGGGAGTTCCGGCGCGTCTTCCGCTCCGGGCAGCGCCTCGATGGGCCGCTCTTCCAGCTCGTGGCCGCGGAGAACGGCGGCTCCCGGCACCGGCTGGGGCTCACCGTGGGCCGCAAGGTCGGGGCGGCCACCGCTCGCAACCGGGCCAAGCGGCTCCTTCGCGAGAGCTTCCGGCGCCACGCGTTCGCGGGCGGGGTCTCCTTCGACATCGTGGTGGTTCCGAAGCGGGAGCTGGCCGAGCGATCCCAGGCGGAGGTGGACCGTGAGTACGAGGACCGGCTGCGGCGTCTCGCCCAGAGGCGGCGAGCCCCGAATCGCCGCCCGCATCCTTCTTCTCGGGGTTGAAGCCTACCGCATGGTCCTTTCGCCGCTGCTGGGCGGGTTCTGCCGCTACTCGCCGAGCTGCAGCCTTTATGCGGAGGAAGCGATCCGCCGCCACGGCGCCCGGCGAGGCGGTCTGCTGGCGGTGAAGCGCCTCGCCCGCTGCCATCCCTTCCATCCCGGGGGTTACGACCCGGTCCCGTAGGAAAGATTCCACCCATGGACGAACGCCGTCTCCTGCTGGCCGTCGCGCTCTCGCTGCTCGTGCTCACGGCCCATTCCCTTCTCTTCCCCCCGCCGCGTCGGCCCAAGCCGGTCGCGTCGCCGGGGGCCGGGGGCCCGGCGGCGACGGAGCCCGCGCGGCCGGAGGCGGTCCCCCGCGCTGCTGCCGCCCCCGCTCCGGCCCCCGCCCCGGGGCCCGTCCTGACCGACGACAAAGAGCGCCGAGTGGAGGTGACGAGCCGCGACCTGAGCGTGGCGTTCACGAACCGAGGGGCCCGCCTGGTCTCCTGGAAGCTCCTCCGCTTCGCCGACGGGCGGGGCAGGCCGGAGGAGATGGTCCAGGCCGCGCCCTCCGGCCCGCGGCCCCTGGACCTCGAGACCGGGGACCCCGCCCTGGACAGCCGCCTGCGGGAGGCCCTCTTCCGGCCCTCGACGGAGAGCCTGATGGTCGGCGAAAGTGGCCCCGCGACCCTCCGGTTCGAGTTCGCCGACTCCGAGGTCGCGGGCGACAAGGAGGTCACGTTCTCGGAACACGGCTACCTGGTGGCGGTGAAGGCATCCGTGCGCAAGGGGGGGCAGCCCCTCGGGGTCAAGGTCATCTGGGGTCCGGGAGTCGGGAACCCCACGGACGCGGAGCGGGAAGTGCAGGGCTACCAGCCGCCCCAGGGAGTGGCCCTCGGTGGGGGGGGTGTCGAGCACTTCCCGGACGCGAAGCTACCCCCGTCGGGCAAGACGTTGGGGGCGGTGCGGTGGGCCGGGGTGGAGACCCATTACTTCGCGGCCGTCTTCGTTCCCCCGCCCAGCGGGGCCGGGGTCGGGCTCCGCCCGGTCAGCCTGCCCGTCCACGACGACGGCAAGCCGAACCAGGCGCCTCTCGTGAGCGTCGACCTGGGCCCGGGGCCGGAGCCCGCCCTCCTCTACGTGGGGCCGAAGGACTACCACGAGATGTCCCGGGCGGGTCACGAGCTCGCCCGCCTCGTCATCTGGCAGATGGGCGACTGGATCGGGCCCCCGATCGTGGTCCCCCTCATGGGACTCGTGCGATGGATCCATTCGCACGTGGGGAACTACGGCTGGTCGATCGTGCTCGTGACCGTCCTCATCAACCTCGCGATGGCCCCCTTCCGGCACTACAGCATCGCGAACGGTATGAAGATGGCCCGGATCTCCCCCGAGATGAAGGTGATCCAGGAGCGCTACCGGAAGGTGCCGCTCATGGACCCCAAGCGCCAGGAGATGCAGGAGGAGATGGCCGCCCTCTACGCCAAGCACGGAATGAGCATGGGGACCCAGATGCTCGTGGGTTGCCTGCCCATCCTGCTCACCATGCCCTTCCTGATCGCGTTCTATCGGGTGCTCACGGTCTCCATCGAGCTGCGGGGGGCGTCCTTCCTCTGGATCACCGACCTCTCCCAGAAGGACCCCCTGTTCCTGACCCCCGTGCTCATGGGGGTGTCGATGTTCGTCATGCAGAGGCTGACCCCCAGCACCATGGACCCCGCGCAGCAGCGGGTCATGATGATCATGCCCCTCATGCTCTCGGGGATGTTCCTCTGGGCCCCGGGGGGCCTGAATCTCTACTGGCTGGCCAGCAACCTGTGCTCGATCGCGCAGCAGACCTTGACCCTCCGGATCCTCAAGGCCCACCAGCCCGCGGCGGGGGGCCGGAAGCGGAAGTGAAGGGGCAGGGGAGGGTGGGGGGTCGATGAAAGTGCGGAGCCGTACGAGGAGGAACGTTTCCCTCCCCCCACGTGGGGAGGGATAGGGTGGGGGGTCGATGAAGGACCGAGCTTTCAGCGGGAGAGACTTGAAGGATGCCCTGGCGGCCGCGGGGGCGGCCCTCGGTCTCCCGGTGGCGGCCCTGCGCTACGTCGTGCTCGACCCCGGCTCGCCCGGCCGGGTGGGGGCCCAGCCGACCCCGGCGCGGATCGCGGTGATGCTGGACGAGCCGGGACCCGCGGCCCGGGAAGCGGAGCCCGACGAGCTCTTGGACGACGAGGACGATCCCCTGACCTTGATCCGGGAGATGGTCCAGGCCCTGGCGGAGACGGCCGGAATCGAGGTGGCGGCCGAGGTCGCGGAGGAGCGCGAGGCGGTCCTGGTGCGGTTGGCGGGTCCCGACCGGGGGTTCTTCTTCGGGGAGGACGGGCGGGGGGAGGTCCTGCGGGCGTTCGAGCACCTGCTGCAGCGGATGTTCGGCCCCGACGTGGCCCCCCGGCCGATCCGGGTCGAGTGCGAGGGGTTCCGGGAGCGACGGGACGCCGCCCTGGCGGCGGAAGCGCACGCGCTGGCGGAGGCGGTCCGGCAGGAGGGCCGGCTCCGGACCATGCCCCCCCTCAACGCCTACGAGCGCCGGATCGTCCACGTCGCCCTCACGGACGCGCCCGGCATCGTGACCTACAGCGTGGGGGAGGGAGCGGACCGGCGGGTCACGATCGCTCCCGCGCCGGGGCCGGGGGGGCCGGAGTCGGGACGCCCCGAGCCGGGCTCCGACGGCTGACCGTTCCGGGGGGCGGCCGCACCGCGCCTCCCTGGAGGCTCTCGGCCTCGGGGCGACCGCCCTCGACCGGGCCGAGGCCTACCTGGATCTCCTGGCCCGCTGGAACGTGCGGGTCAACCTCACGGGGGCCCGGAGCGCGGGGGAACGCGTCCGTCTGCTGGTCGCGCCCGTGCTCCCCGCGCTGACCCTGCCCCGTCCGGGCCGGCTGATCGACGTGGGGTCGGGCAACGGCTCGCCCGGACTCGTCCTCGCCCTCCTGCGAGACGACCTCCGGGCGGTCCTGCTGGAGCCTCGGGCGCGGCGATGGGCCTTCCTGCGAGAGGCGACCCGCGCGGCCGGTCGGGGCGACGTCGAGGTTCTGCGGCTGCGCCACGACGAGTACGAGGGGCCTCCGGCCCCCACGGTGACCCTGCGGGGGCTCGCGCTGCCGCTCTCCGCCCTCGCCCCGATGGTCGAGCCGGGCGGGCGCCTGCTGGTGTTCGGCGGGCGGCCGCTCGAAGCGGGAACGTTCCGGCGGGAGGCGAGCCCGGTCGACCCGCGGGAACTGCAGGTCTTCCGGCGCGAGGCGTGAGGTCGCGGGGGCGTTGGCCGACCGGCCCATGTTCCACGTGGAACCTCGCGGGGAAGCGATGGACGCGGGGGGCCGTGTGCTATCCTCGCGTCCCGCCGAGGGACGACGGCAAAGGGGGAGAGCAGGGCAAGAGCCGTGGGACGCGTCATCGCCGTGGCCAACCAGAAGGGCGGGGTCGGCAAGACCACGACCGCGATCAACCTCGCGGCCAGCCTCGCCGCCGCGGAGCGCCGGGTACTGGCGGTGGACGCCGACCCGCAGGGGAACCTGACCTCCGGGCTCGGGCGCAAGATCCGGGAGTCGCGCCCCAGCCTCTACGAGGCCCTCATCGAGCAGCGCCCGCTCGAGGAGCTCATCATCGCCACCGACCTCGAGCAGCTCTCCCTCGTCCCCTCGGACCGCAACCTGACGGGGGCCGAGGTCGAGCTCGTCCCCCTGCTGGCCCGCGAGTTCCGGCTGAAGGAGGCCCTGGCCCCGGTGACGGGGCGGTTCGACTACGTGTTCATCGACTGCCCTCCCAGCCTGGGCCTCCTCACCGTGAACGCCCTGGTCGCCGCCGACCGTGTCCTGATCCCCCTCCAGTGCGAGTATTTCGCCCTGGAAGGGGTCTCCGAGCTGACCTCCACCATCCAGCGGATCAAGCGGGCCTTGAACCCGAGCCTCGAGATCGAAGGGGTGATCCTGACCATGGTGGACGAGCGCACGAACCTCACCCAGCAGGTGATCGGTGAGGTGCGGGGCCACTTCCACGACCAGGTCTTCAAGACCCAGGTTCCGAGGAGCGTCCGGCTGGCCGAGGCCCCCAGCTTCGGCAAGCCGGTCCTCCTCTACGACATCCGCTCGAAGGGCGCCGAGGCCTACCTGGAGCTGGCCCAGGAGCTCATGTCCCACGGGCAGATGGCCCTCTTCGCCCGGTGAGACGGCGCTTCCCATGACGGGCCCGAAGCGGCGCGCCCTCGGCAAGGGGCTCTCGGCCCTCCTGCCGATTCCCGAGCCGGAGGGGGGCGCCGTCCCCTTTTCCGAGCCGGGAAGCGCCGAGGTCCCGATCGACCACCTCGACCCGAACCCCTTCCAGCCCCGCTCGGCCCTGGACCCCGCCCGCCTCGGCGAGCTGGCCGCCTCCCTCCGGGAGAGCGGGATGGTGCAGCCGATCCTCGTCCGCCGGGTGGGGGAGCGCTACCAGATCATCGCGGGGGAGCGGCGCTGGCGGGCCGCGCAGCAGATCGGCCTCGCGACCGTCCCCGTGGTCGTGCGGGAGGTGCCGGACGAGCGTCTCCTCGAGCTGGCCCTCGTGGAGAACATCCAGCGCCAGGAGCTGACCCCGCTGGAGGAGGCCCAGGCCTTCCACCGTCTGCAGGAGGAGTTTCGCCTCACCCAGGAAGAGGTGGCCCGCCGGGTGGGACGCGAGCGGTCCACCATCGCCAACACCCTTCGCCTCCTGCGGCTCCCTCGCGAGCTGCGCGACCTGCTCGCCACGGGCCGCCTCGACGCGGGCCACGCCCGCGCCCTCCTCGCCCTCGACGGGGCCGAGGACCAGGTGGCCCTGGGGCGGGAGGTCGCCCGCAAGGGGCTCTCGGTGCGGGAGGTGGAGCGGCGGGTCGCTCTCCTGCGCGCGCCCCGGAAGCGCACCTCCAGCCGGCGCGACGCCAACACCCGGGCGGCCGAGGAGCGGCTGCGGGCCGCCCTGGGGACGCGGGTCCGGATCGGTCGTCGGGGCAAGGGCGGCACCCTGCGCATCCCCTTCTCGAGCGAGGCGGAGCTGGACCGGCTGTTCGATCTCCTCCTCCGTGCGGGACGCGGGCGTTGACGAGGGCCATCCCCGCCCCGTGCTATCGTGGCCCCGGGCGGCAACCGAGTTCCCCTCTCCCTGCGTGGGGAGGGATAGGGCCGGGGTCGACGGAGGGCGCGGAGCCAGACGCGCAGCGGCGTGCCCCTCCCCCTACGTGGGGAGGGATAGGGTGGGGGGTCGACGAAGGATGATCAAGCTCAAAGGCCTGGCGGCCGAGGATCTGAACGGCTTCATGGACGAAGGGACGGAGTTCCTGGGGGAGCTCCGCTTTCGGGACACCCTCCGCATCGACGGGCGCCTCAAGGGGAAGATCGTCTCCGACAACACGTTGATCATCGGGGAGTCGGGCCAGGTGGACGCGGACATCGACTGCGGAGTGGTCTCCATCCGGGGCACGGTGAGCGGGCGGGTACACGGGCGGCAACGGATCGAGCTCCTGGCCGGCTCGAAGGTGCAGGCCACCCTGATCTCCCCCAAGCTCGTGATCGAGGACGGCGCTTTCTTCCAGGGCGACTGCCAGATGGGCTCCCCGCCCAAAGGAGCCTTGCTTCCCGCGGGGGGCGGCGGCTCCTGACCGCCCGTCCCGCGCAGGGTTCCGCGGCGGGAACTCGACCTTATATACATTCTTCTATACCCGACCGAGACGCGGGCACCGAAGGGACGGGGAGATGACCGACGAGCGGGAGCGGATCCGCCGGCTGACCGAGCGGGTGGCCTGCGCGGGTTGAGCGAGCAAGCTCGGGCCCTCCGAGCTCGCCCAGGTCCTGGGCGGACTGACGGCGAACGACGACCCTCGGGTCCTGGTGGACCACGCGACCGGGGACGACGCCGGGGTGTTCCGTCTCGACCCGAGGACCGCCCTCGTGCAGACGGTGGATTTCTTCACCCCGGTGGTGGACGATCCCGAGGCCTTCGGGGCGATCGCCGCCGCCAACGCCCTCTCCGACGTCTACGCGATGGGGGGCCGGCCCCTGACCGCGCTCGCCATCGCGGCCTTCCCCGAGAGCGACTTCCCCCTGGAGTGGGCGGCCGCCATCGTGAGGGGCGGGGCGGCCAAGCTCCGGGAGGCCGGCTGCGTGCTCCTCGGTGGACACACGGTGCGCGACCCCGAGATCAAGTTCGGCTACGCGGTCACCGGCCTCGTGGACCCCGAGCGGATCCTCACCAACGCGGGGGGCCGGCCCGGGGACGTGGTGGTCCTCACCAAGCCGCTCGGCACGGGGGTGATCGCGACCGCGCTCAAGGCCGGGCGGGCCCCGGAAGCGGCCGTCGCCGCCTCCACGCGCTCCATGGCCACCCTGAACCGCGCGGCCGCCGAGTCTGCGCTCCGCCACGGCGTCCGGGCCGCCACCGACGTGACCGGGTTCGGCCTCGCCGGCCACGCGTTGAACGTGGCGCGGGAGAGCCGGCTGACCCTGGAGATCCGGCCCGCCGATCTCCCGCTCCTCGAAGCGGCCCTGAGCCTCGCCCCCGGCTTCCAGGCGGGCGGTCTCAAGGCCAACCGGCGGCAGTTCGAGCCGCAGGTGGAGTCGCGGACGGCGGTGGACGAGGCCCTGCGCGTCCTGATCTACGACCCGCAGACCTCGGGCGGTCTCCTCCTCCTCGTTCCCCCGGAGAATCTCGCGGCGCTCCTGGCGGAGCGGCCCGAGGCCCGAGCCATCGGACGCGCCGTCCCCGCGGGGCCGAGACCGATCGCTCTCGTGGACTGACGCGCGCCAGCTTTGACTGCCCGTTTGCTCCCGTGGTAGATTCCCCCCCGCTTGCGCACCGAGGGCTCCCGGTCCAGGGGCCGACCAGCGCGATGAAACTGGCACCGAGGGAAAACCAGCGGACGAGGTCGACTGCCGCGGTCCCGCGGGAACGCCGCGGGGGAGCCGCATGAGGGGCCCGTCCCGGGCCCTCGCCCGTCGCTACGCGCGCGCTCTCCTCGAGGTCGTCCTCGAGAACAAGGGCGACGCGGAGGGTCTCCGGCAGGACCTGCGGGAAGTGGGGGACCTCCTCCTCGGCAACCCCGAGCTCGCGCGAGTCCTCCAGCACCCCGCGGTCGGGGTGGACCGGAAGCGGAAGGTCCTGGCCGCGCTCTGGCAGAAGGCCCGCCCGGGGCCGCTCCTCGAGCGGCTGGTCGACCTCCTCGTGGCGCGCGACCGCCTCGCTCTCCTCCCCGGCATCGGCGAGGCCTATGGCGAGTTGTGGAACGAGCACCGGGGGGTGGTCGCGGCGGAGGCGGTCTCCGCGGTGGCCCTCTCCAAGGCGCAGCGGGACGCCCTGGCCGGTGCCCTCCAGAAAGCCTCCGGCCGCGGGGTGGAGCTCTCCGCTCGGGAGGCCCCCGAGGTCCTCGGCGGCCTGCTCGTCCGCATGGGAGGCAAGACGTACGACGGCACCGTGCGCGGCCGGCTGCAGGCCCTGCGCGAAAGCCTGGTCCGGGGCCGCTAGGGTGGGGGGTCGATAAGAATCGCCATGGAGATTCGCGCCGGGGAGATCACCAGGATCATCAAGGAGCAGCTCGGGGGGTTCACCGCCGGGGTGGAGGTGGCGGAGGTGGGCACCGTGCTCACGGTGGGCGACGGCATCGCCCGCATCCACGGCCTGGAGAGCTGCATGGCGGGCGAGCTCCTCGAGCTTCCCCACGGCGTCATGGCCATCGCGCTCAACCTGGAGGAAGACTCCGTGGGGGCGGTGCTCCTCGGCGAGGCCGCCCTCATCAAGGAAGGGGACGAGGTCAAGCGGACCAAGCGCATCATGTCCGTGCAGGTGGGCGACGCCATGGTCGGCCGCATCGTGAACCCCATTGGTCAGCCCATCGACGGCAAGGGGCCCATCGCCACCACCCGCTTCAACCCCCTCGAGGTCATCGCCCCCGGGGTGGTGGACCGCCAGCCGGTGCGGGAGCCCCTCCAGACCGGGATCAAGGCCATCGATGGCATGGTTCCCATCGGCCGCGGGCAGCGCGAGCTGATCATCGGGGACCGCCAGACCGGCAAGACCGCGGTCGCGGTGGACACGATCATCAACCAGAAGGGGCAGGACGTCATCTGCATCTACGTGGCCATCGGCCAGAAGCAGTCGACGGTCGCCCAGGTGGCTCGGACCCTCGAGGAGTTCGGGGCCATGCCCTTCACGATCATCGTGGCCGCGGCCGCCGCCGACCCCGCCCCCTACCTCTACCTGGCCCCCTACGCGGGCTGCGCGATCGGTGAGTTCTTCCGGGACAGCAAGCGCCACGCCCTCTGCGTCTACGACGACCTCAGCAAGCACGCCGCGGCCTACCGGGAGATCTCGCTCCTCCTGAGACGGCCCCCGGGCCGCGAGGCCTACCCGGGAGATGTCTTCTACCTGCACAGCCGGCTCCTGGAGCGGGCGGCCAAGCTCAACGACAAGAAGGGAGCGGGCAGCCTGACCGCCCTCCCCATCATCGAGACCCAGGCGGGGGACATCTCGGCCTACATCCCCACCAACGTCATCTCCATCACCGACGGGCAGATCTTCCTCGAGTCCGACCTCTTCAACTCCGGCATCCGCCCCGCGATCAACGTGGGCAACTCGGTCTCCCGGGTGGGCGGCTCCGCACAGGTGAAGGCCATGAAGGCGGTGGCGGGGCGACTCCGCCTCGACCTCGCCCAGTTCCGCGAGCTCGCCGCCTTCGCCCAGTTCGGCTCCGACCTCGACAAGGCGACCCAGGCGGCCCTCGCCCGCGGCCAGCGCACCACCGAGATCCTCAAGCAGAACCAGTACGAGCCGTTGCCCGTGGAAAAGCAGATCGCCATCATCTTCGCCGCCACCAACGGGTACCTGGACGAGGTCCCGGTCCCCGAATGCCGGCGCTACGAGAAGGAGCTGTACTCCTTCCTGGAGGCCCGCCACCCCTCCCTCCTCGAGGGGATCGTGGAGAAGAAGGACATCAAGGGAGAGCTGACCGACCGCATCAAGGCCGCGCTCGCGGAGTTCGGCACCGTCTTCCAGGGCGGCGCCCGGGCCTCCTGACCACCGCCCTTCCCGAGGAGAGATGCCCGCCCTCATCGACATCCGCCGGCGGATCCGCAGCGTCAGGAGCACGCAGCAGATCACGAAGGCCATGAAGATGGTCTCCGCGGCCAAGCTGCGCCGCGCCCAGGAGGCCATGTTCGCGGCCCGACCCTACGCCCGGAAGATGCTCGAGGTGCTGGGGGATCTGGCTTCCCGCGCCGATCCTGGCGCCCACTCCCTCCTCCTGGACCGCGGGAGCGAGCGCATCGTGCTCCTCGTGATCACCGCGGACAAGGGGCTCTGCGGGGGCTTCAACGCCAACATCATCCGCACCGCGGCGCGCTTCCTGAGGGACCACCCGGGAAAGGACCTGAGCCTGGCCTTCCTGGGCCGCAAGGGGCGCGACTATTTCCGCCGGCGCCAATTCCGGGTGCGCGGGGAGCAGGTGGGTATCTTCCAGGCCCTGCGCTACTCCCACGCCCAGGGGATCGCCCGGGGCATCATCGACGACTTCGTCAAGGGGGACTTCGACCAGGTCTACCTGGTCTACAACGAGTTCAAGAGCGTGATCCAGCAGCGGGTGGCGGTGGAGCGCCTGCTGCCCGTGGAGCGGCGGGAGATCCGGGACGAGGAGCCGGGGCTCGACTACCTGTACGAGCCGAGCCCCCGGGCTATCTTCGCGGGGATCCTCCCCAAGTACGTGGAGACCCACGTCTGGCACGCGCTGCTCGAATCGGCGGCCGCGGAGCACGCTGCGCGGATGACCGCCATGGACGCGGCCACGAACAATGCGAGCGACGTGATCGACAGCCTGACCCTCTACATGAACAAGGTCCGGCAGGCCGCGATCACCAAGGAGATCATCGAGGTCGTCTCGGGAGCGGGCTCCACCGCCTAATGATCGTGCGGAGCAGACCGAGGTACGGCGTTCCCCTCCCCCTACGTGGGGAGGGATAGGGTGGGGGGTCGATGATCGATCGGGATAGGGTGGGGGGTCGATGATCGATCGCGATACGGCGGGGGGTCGATGACGAAAGCAGGAAAAGAGGCGGCGAGGGAGAACGTCGGTCGGGTGGTGCAGATCATCGGGCCGGTGGTGGACGTGGAGTTCGACCAGGCCATCCCTCCCATCCACAACGCGGTCCGCATCCACGACGAGGGCAAGGGCAGCGGCATCGCCATCGACGTGATCGCCGAGGTCGAGCAGCACATCGGGGAGAACCGGGCCCGCTGCGTCTCCATGCTTCCCACCGACGGCATGGTGCGGGGGATGAAGGCGACCGACACCGGGGGGCCCATCAGGGTCCCCGTGGGCCCCGCGACCCTGGGCCGGGTGCTCAACGTGATCGGGGAGCCGGTGGACGAGCTCGGGCCCGTAAAGGCCGAGAAGCGTCACCCCATCCACCGCTCCGCACCCGCCCTCACCGAACAGTCGACCCACCTGGAGATGTTCGAGACCGGGATCAAGGTCGTCGACCTCATCGAGCCCTACCTCCGCGGGGGCAAGATCGGCCTCTTCGGGGGCGCGGGGGTCGGCAAGACGGTCATCATCCAGGAGCTGATCTACAACCTGGCCAAGCAGCACGGCGGGGTGTCCGTGTTCGCGGGGGTGGGCGAGCGCACCCGCGAGGGGAACGACCTCTGGCTGGAGTTCCAGGAGTCGAAGGTCATCGACCTCGAGAACTTGACGAGCTCGAAGGCCGCGCTCATCTACGGCCAGATGACGGAGCCGCCCGGGGCTCGCTTGAGGGTCGCCCTCACCGGCCTCACCGTGGCCGAGTACTTCCGCGACGACGAGGGCAAGGACGTCCTCCTCTTCATCGACAACATCTTCCGCTTCACCCAGGCGGGCTCCGAGGTCTCGGCCCTGCTCGGGCGCATGCCCTCCGCGGTGGGCTATCAGCCCACCCTCCAGACCGAGATGGGCGAGCTCCAGGAGCGGATCACCTCGACCAAGAAGGGCTCGATCACCTCCGTGCAGGCGATCTATGTCCCCGCCGACGACTACACCGACCCCGCGCCCGCCACCACCTTCGCCCATCTGGACGCCACCACCAACCTCTCTCGCCAGATCGTGGAGCTCGGGATCTACCCCGCGGTGGATCCCCTCGCCTCCTCCTCGCGCATCCTCGACCCCCGCATCCTGGGGGAGGAGCACTACAAGGTGGCCCGGGACGTGAAGCAGATCCTCCAGCGCTACAAGGACCTCCAGGACATCATCGCCATCCTGGGGATCGACGAGCTCAGCGAGGACGACAAGGTCACGGTG
>WNFT01002723.1_pt1 | contig 15147 bp, 16 predicted proteins | sample 5400191 | NCBI WGS metagenome assembly WNFT01 (sample SAMN13153359, study PRJNA577476) | soil metagenome | isolation source: 80 cm saprolite under Madrone tree | place: USA:California | collected 2016-06-14 | reverse complement strand
TGGATTAAGAAAAGAAAAGGGGGCAAAGGTGATCTCGAATGCGCGCGCACACGGTTCTGGGCCATCGCAGCGCCCGATCACCTTTGCCCCCTTTTCTTTTCTTAATCCAAATCGGCTACCGAGAATTCTTCGGTGCTTTTCGAGAACCCGCGTGAACTGACAGGAGCGTGCAAAGTTCGCTTTCGCCAGCACAGGAGCTAACACGCCCGAGACAATGTGGCCAAGCAGGGCGAATTCGCAACTCCATCGAGACGCGCCGCAGCCGCTCGATTGGTAGATTGACGCTATAGAGTGATTGACCGGCACTTGCGGGCGCCGGCCTTAATCAACGTTAGTTTCTTCGGATCAGGAATCCATGGATTCGGTTATTTCTGTCGGCGTAATTGCCCACCATGTCTCCCTGGGGATTGATTCCGAAGATCCGGGTCCAAAGTGCATTCTCCACGTCGATGGTCCTGAACCCATTCGCATCGAGCACAAAGCCATGTGACGTAACCGGGTTGTAGTAGCCGACAATTGTGCCGGACGGATTCACGTCCCAGACCTCTGTGAAGGTCACGCCGGGTGTGGGAAAATCAAACGTCGTGATACCCTTCTTGGTCACCACATAACTATGGACTGTCGTCGCTGAGTCGAAACTGATACCGACGATCAGTTCACCGCCGCGTGTGACGCCGTTGTGCATACTTGACGGGAACGCCTCAAAGATATTGACGCTCGAGCCACGTTGCACATAGCCGCGCATGTCCACCAGGAAATTCGTGTCGTGAAAGCAGCCTACGACGTCGCCGGAGGGGCTGATTCCGGTCGGCAACGTATACTTATGGTTTCCGACAGAGATGTCCGTGAAAGACCCGTCGCGGCTCAATAGGAACCCGCGCGTCCTTGAACTTCCGTCCCCGGCAATCCTGTAGCGGCCGATCATGTCGCCGCGGGCATTGATGCCCCAGATTTCGGTAAAGACCGACCCTGGATAGTCGATCGAAGTAAAGTTCCCATCGCTGAGCAAGTAGCCATGCGTCGCGCTCCCGATGGTGTACGAGCCGACGATGTCACCGCGAGGGTTGATGCTCATAGCACGCGTGGCGTTGGCGTTCGGAAAGTCAATGGGCGGGTCATTGAGACTCGGCGAGCCCGCAGTGAGCGCTGCATCGATCGGGTTTTCCAGTCCGACTCCCATGAACGCCATCATCTGGTCGAACATGGCCGGATCATCCATTTCCGCAAGTGCCCGCCCTGACAGGACAAGACTGGCGATGACCAGGCACGAACATGCGGTCAGAAGGTTCATGCTGATTCTGTTTCGACTTTGCAAAGTGCACCTCCAAATCATACGAAGATAGGGCATAGGCCTTCTTCTTATGTTTTATTGATAGTGGCGCCATTCAGGTGGAAATCGGCTCATGCGTATGAAATTTTCTTGCGGAGTTACCGAAACAGAGGGGAACGCCGACATCGAGGGGGGGGCCGCTTGGTGAACAGTGCAGGACAGGAGAACATCACAGAACTTCTCTTGGTGTGGAATCACGGTGATCGAGCAGCCCTTGATCGTGATTTATGATTGCGAAAATTTCTCGATTTGGTGGGTGGGCTACTTGTTGGATGTCATCTCGCGATAGAGCCAGGCGCGGGCGGTGGTCCAATCGCGTTTGACGGTTGCAGGAGAAATATTCAAGGCTTCGGCGGTCTCTTCGATCGAAAGGCCGGCGAAGAAACGAAGTTCGATAATCCGTTCCTGCTGCGGATCTAATTTCGCCAATCGGCTGAGTGCTTCGTCCAGAGCGACAACATCCAGGTCGACCGCCGCACGGACGTTGATTTCGCCGTTCAGACTGATCTTTAACGCATCTCCGCCGCGCTTCAGGCGATGACGCGCACGTGCATGCTCGACAAGCAAGCGGCGGATAATCCGGGCGGCTGCCCCGAAGAAGTGCGCCCGGTTTTGCCAATTCACTCTTTTTTGATCGACAAGACGAATGTAGACATCGTTAACCAAAGCGGTGGCCTCAAGGGAATGCCCAGCGTCCTCGGCACGCATGTGCCGTCTGGCCACCCGTCTAAGTTCCTGATAAACGAGTGGCATGAGGAGATCGAACGCCCCTCGATCTCCATTGTTCCAGGCTAACAAAAGCTGCGTAACATCGGCCGGTTCTGTATTCACGCCTCTTTCCGCCGATCGATTCTCCCCTATTTCCACACCCGCACGAAAAATTTTTTGCAAATTGAGCCAATTTCTCGCTGAATAACGCCACTACAAATAAAAGGAGGAAATGACTTATGATTGGCGGCGCTTATGACTCCTGAACGCTGGCAGCAGGCAAGACAAATCCTTCACGAAGCATTGGAACACGTGCCGCAGCGGCGAGGCGTCTTCTTAGCGGAGTCTTGCGCCGGCGACGCCGCGTTACGCAGTGAGGTGGAAGCCCTGCTAATTGCGCACGAACAGGCGGACGGTTTTCTGGAGAAGCCGGTTGTCCTGTCAGAGTTACTGCCAGCCAGGATTCACCTCTCTCCTGGAACCAGGGTCGGCCTATATGAAGTCCGAGCGCTGCTTGGAGCCGGCGGTATGGGAGAAGTCTATCGAGCCCGTGACACCAGGCTCGAGCGCGATGTCGCAATCAAGATACTGCCCAGTGCCTTCACCGGTGATGCCGATCGTCTCGATCGATTTGAGCGCGAAGCGCGTGTGCTGGCGACGCTGAACCATCCACACATTGGCGCCATTTACGCCATTGAAGACACCCCCACGAACACTGGTCTTCCAATGCGGGCGCTGGTTTTGGAATTGGTCGAGGGCGAAACCCTGGCTGAACGGATCGCGCGTGGCAGGGTATCGAAAAGCAAGTCATTGCAGCTTCAGGAGGTGTTAGCAATCGCACGGCAGATTGCTGAAGCACTTGAAGTCGCGCACGAGAAGGGCATTGTCCATCGAGATCTGAAGCCCGCCAACATTAAGGTCACGCCGGAAGGCGTTGCAAAAGTTCTGGATTTCGGCTTGGCCAAGGCAACCTCGGGAGAGGCGCCGGAACCGACGCTGTCCGATGCACCTACGGCTACGCTCACTCGTACGCGCGAGGGTCACGTGATGGGGACTGCGGCGTACATGAGTCCGGAACAGGCGCGGGGTAGCGCTGTAGACAAACGCGCCGACATCTGGGCTTTCGGCTGCGTAGTTTTCGAAATGCTCACAGGTAAGGCGGCATTCGAACGAGAAACCGTCACCGATACACTCGCGGCGATTGTGGAACGAGAACCAGATTGGTCGCAACTTCCCGCCTCAGTGCCAGGCGCCGTTTGTCGGCTAGTGCGGCGGTGTCTCGAAAAGGATCCGAAGCGGCGACTTAGAGACATCGGTGATGCGAGATATGAGATCGAGCAGATCATCGATGCGCCGTCTGAGGACCTCTCATCTGCGCCTACCAGGTCACGAAACCTGACCCTGCCCGTTGCAGTTGGTTTTGTCCTGTCCGTATTGGCCTTGGCCGCCGGCGCATGGCTGTCATTGTCTGCGGGCGGGGTGGCCGGAGATCACCGGATCTCCCGTTTCATAATCGACCTGCCTGCAGGTCAGGTCATTCCGCCGGGATTCAACTCGCATCTGGCGATTTCTCCAGACGGAACGCACTTGGCGTTCACACCGCTCCCTGGTCCGGTATACATTCGTCGTCTGGACAATCTCGAAACCCAGCCGCTGGAAGTTTCCAAATCTCCGGGTTTTCGCGGCGGTCCGATGTTCTCACCCGACGGCGCTTCGATTTCATACATTCAAGGAAACGAGATCTTTTCCTGGTCACGCCCGTTCCTCAAGGCGTCGCTGGCCGGTGGTGCAGCGGTGAAGCTGGCAGAATACGACGCATTTCACGAAGGTGATTGGGGAGCAGACGGAAAGCTGTACTGGACCGCGAGCTATGCAGGTGGAATTGTGCGCATCGGAGAATCTGGAGGTGAGATCGAGCCGGTCACGAAACTCGATGTTGAGCACGGGGAGCGAAGCCACCGTTTTGCACACTTCCTGCCGGGCGGAAACTCCCTCATTTACACCGTCGCACTCGACGGTATCAATAGCTATGACGACGGCCGAATCGATCTGTGGGATTTAAAGACCGGCAGGCACAAACCGCTGATCACAGGCGGTACGTCGGCTGTGTATTCTCCATCAGGCCACGTTGTCTACGCCCGTGCGGGAAAGCTCTTTGCGGTACCTTTCGATCTCAAACGGCAAGAAGTCACCGGCTCTGCGTTTGAAGTGCTCAACAATCTAATGATGAGCCGTAATACCGGAGTGGCAGAGTTCAGGGTCTCCAATCGAGGCGACCTGGCATATGTGCCGGGTCCCGCTGAAGGCGGCGATCGGAGGCTCGTCTGGGTCGACCGATCAGGCAAAGCGGAGCCATTGCCGTTGCCGGCGGCCTCATATCTTTATCCGCGAATTTCACCTGACGGGCGATCTTTGGCCGTCGAAATCGAAGGCCCGAATCACGACTTCTACGTTTACGATTTTACGCGGTCGGTTCTTAGCAAGATGACCACGGATGGTCTGAGTCACGATCCGGTATGGACACCCGATGGCAAGCGGCTGGCGTTTCGATCGTGGCAAGCTGGGGGCATGACGATGTGGTGGATGCCCGTGGATAGAAGCTCCACTGCCGTGCGGCTGGACCCGAAGGGTACGCGGCAGAGCCCCGTGTCGTTCTCGCCTGATGGAAAATATCTCACCTTTGATCAAAAAGATCCTCAGACGCAAGACGACGCTTGGGTACTCCCGCTTGATGCTACGGGTGAAGCACGCGCTGTGGCGAACACACGCTTTGGCGAAGGGTCTGCCAAGTTCTCTTCGGACGGCCGATGGATAGCCTACTCGTCAACCGAATCTGGAAAACCAGAGATATACGTGCAGCCCTTTCCCGGCCTCGGCCCGAAGCTGCAGATCTCAAACAATGGGGGGACAGACCCAGTGTGGCGCCGTTCGGGCGGAGAACTTTATTATCGCAGCGGAAACAAAATGATGGTTGTTTCCGTCACTACGTCGCCAGAATTCCGAGCCTCTGCGCCAAAACAATTGTGGGAAGGCAACTACTCCGACGGGTCCGGCGCATCGTGCGGCATGCCCGGAGTAAGTTCATCCAACTACGACGTCACGTCAGATGGACAGCACTTCTTGATGGTTCGCGACGATGATCGGGTCGGCTCAAACCGTATTGTAGTCGTGCTCAATTGGGCAGAGGAAATCAAGGCGAAGGTCCGGACGCGATCAGAGCAAAAATAAGTAGGTACGCGAACACGGCTGTACATGGCGAATTCCCCAATCACCCTGAATTGCAGGACTTTCGAGGTTTGATACCATCCCGCCATGCGCGACATCTTCGCTCTTTTTCTTCATGTGATCGTCACCGTAATTCGACTTTCGCGGCACGCTGGACTCCGTTCCGTCGTTGCTGAATCCACGCTGGTCCGACATCAACTGCTGATTCTCAATCGCGGCCGGAAAGGCGCTCCCAACCTGCGTGTTTCGGATCGGATCATCGCCGGTCTGTGCACTCTTTTCATGCGCCCTGTACGCGTTCTGCGATCCGCGATTGTTTTGAGACCGTCAACTCTGCTGCGTTTCCATCGCATGCTCATCAAACGAAAGTACCGCCTCCTGTTTTCGTCCAATGACAAGCGTCGGCCTGGTCCTAAAGGGCCAAGCAAAGAACTCATCGATGCTGTCGTTGAAATGAAACGGCGTAATCCCAGTTGGGGCTGTCCCCGAATTGCCCAGCAGATCACGCTGGCCTTCGGTGTCGATATCGACAAGGACGTCGTCCGCCGAATATTGGCAAAGCACCTTCGACCGGAGTCGAGGTCGGGACCGTCCTGGCTCACGTTTCTCGGACATATGAAGGACAGTTTGTGGAGCGCCGACGTGTGCCTGGCGAATTCTAAAATACGCCAGAAACCGGACGTCTTCTTCTCTTGTTACCATGTCGCATGCGCGACCTGACTATTCTCCTCGTTCATCTCATTACCACCGTTTTCTGCATAGTCCGTCCCGGAGGTGTGCGCTCTGTCGTTGCCGAGTCCGTTCTCATGAAACATCAACTACTGATCGTGAATCGCTCGCGCCGTCGTGCACCAAATCTCCGCGTCTTGGATCGGCTGATCGCGGGATTCTGTTCGCTATGGATCAAGCCGAAACGTCTCTTGCGATCGGCAGTCGCATTCAAACCATCGACTTTGTTGAATTTCCATCGTGCTTTGGTTCAGCGAAAATACCGGTTCACTTGGGAATGCAGTGCCGCTTTGCCTGAAGCTCGATGTCGCCGATTAACTCGGCCACGGACTTGGCGTGAATCTGGACGTCTACACCGTCGCCGCGCTCGACCAAACGGCAAGACGCGGTGGAGGTCTTGGGGTCAGCACTGGTGCGACGCGGTTCGGCTTGAAAGTCCGCAAGCGCTTTGTTTTGGATGGACGCCTCCACTACTGCCATCTTCCCAAGATGGAGGTTCTCAATCGGGTCCGCTTGTTTCGGTTTGAGAAGTAAAGCCTTCCAGCCCAGCTGGATATCGCGTTTCCAAACCGACTCCGTTCCGTCTCCGCTGGACGTAAACGCCAATCCCGCTGGCAGTAGTGAAGGCAACCGAGTGCTGCTCATCCGTCTTTTCTTTTTACGGTTCGATCTAAATAATTACGAATCCCTGCGAGCGTTTGGGGTGCGCACCACTCCTCGAGAGCCTCGCTATCGACGGCGGCGCGGACGGCACCGAATCTTTTGAGATACGGTGCGCGCAATTCCCGTTTGGTCATTTCGAAAGCCTTGTCGGGGACCGCTGCCAAACGGGCCGCTTTTGTGCAAGCCTGATCGAGAAGTTGATCGGTGGGTACAACGGTATCGATGAGTCCTATCTGGAGCGCTTCGGCCGGTGTGAGATTCCGGCCCGAATACAAAAGCTGCGCCAGATGCGGTCTAGGCACGGCGAACCGCAGAACTTCCATTGCAATCGCCGGAAACGGGACTCCGACCAGCAATTCGGGAATGCCAAGTCGCCACGATCCTTCGGCCATGATTCGGACATCACAAGCGCACGCCAGAATGCATCCGCCGGCGATCACATGACCGTTGAGCGCAGCAATAACCGGCCGCGGAAAGGCGAAAAGTTTTCGAAGAGCGTCGGTCAGCGCAGGCAGGAATTTTTCCACGTACTCACGCCCGCCGCTGACGACTCGGAACAAGTCGACACCGGCAGAAAAAGCGGTGCCCCTGCCCGTCAAAACAACAGCACGAACGCGATTCTTCAGCAAACTGTCCAATTCCGCCGCCACCATCGTGCAGAATTCGACGTCAATGGCATTGACTTTGCCGTGATCCAGCGTCAGTACACTTACATCGCCACGGTATTCGATCATGCATGGATGCTATCATCGCGGGACCCATCTGCGAGAGGGGGACAGGCAAAGCAAAAATCCAAATGCGGCATCGCGTGATTGTTCCGAGAAGATGCGCCGATGTATGCAGACGGAATGACAGGCCAGGACCTGAAGCGGGAATGCCACACGCCAGAGCTGACAGAGCGGTGATAGACAGTCGACAAAAGTAGAAGAACCTCAGAAGGTCCGAATCGAAACATCGCGCGAATGGTGTTATGGTATGCCGACCATGTTCGTCGATCGGTAGGGCAAATGACGCATTGCAGCAATGGATGTCGCCCCTGCAGACCGTGTGGTTGCGCAAGGCCACCTTTCAGCTTCTCATGTGGAGCGGAATCGGCGTCGGCTGTATGTGCTCGTGGTCAGCGTGACCGGCAGCATTGTCGTTAACGCAATGAGCTCTACAGAGCCGCGAACCGCGAACGAAAATAGTTCAGGCGAACCTCGCAGTCGTCAGAATAACGTCGCCAAACAATCAGGCCGAAACCATGAAAGCTCTACAGACCCACGATCGGCGCACCACGTTCAGACCTCCTGATCTCTCCAGGTAAATCCGGTGGTTTAATGAAAACGGAATGAGCCGAAAAACGATTGCAAAAGGGCCTGGAGACGAGCTAAAAACCACGGATGCCGCAACGACAACTGCCGATATTTCCCGCCGGGGTAACCGAGATCAACAACAGCATCGCGGTTCAGAAAGAAGCAGGCCAAGTGGTCTACATTCATGGGCACTTGCCGGTATTCCATCACGATGAAGAGGAGGTTGGGAGTTTCCGTATGTTCACGAGCCAGATGATCGTCAATGGAACGGTGAAGCCGAGAGAAATCGTGAAAGCGTTTGGCGTGCCGAGCATCACGGTGAAGCGATACGTGAAAGTGTTTCGAAACCACGGGGCTAAGGGATTCTATGAGAACAAGCCACGCCGAAGTTCCGCGTCGGTGCTGAAGGGAGAAGTACTGGAACGGGCGCGGGCGCTGCTGGAGGAAGGTCGGAGCGTACCGGAAGTGGCCGATGAAACGAAGGTGTTAGGCAACACGCTGCACAAGGCGATTCGGGCCGGGCGACTGCCAGCGCCTCAAAAAAAACAGAACGTGACAGTTCGAGTGTAATCCCCACCAAAAGCGAGCGCAGCCAGGTCGACAGCCAAGCGCCGATGGGAAACGCAACGACGCGGACGCTCGAACGTGTCGCAGCGGCGGTGGGGATGCTGACATCGGCGCCGATCGAATTCCAAACGGCGTGGGATGTGCCGCAAGGCGGCGTGTTGCTGGCATTGCCGGCGCTGCTGGCGCAAGGATTGTTGCGCTATAGCCCGCAGATGTATCACCGGCCCGACGGATTCTACGGAATCGACAGTATCTTTTTGCTCCTGGCATTCATGGCCCTGGCGCGGATTCGGTCCGTGGAACAGTTGCGTTATCAAGCGCCAGGCGAGTGGGGCAAAGTCCTGGGACTGGATCGCATCCCGGAAGTGCGGACGCTACGGGAAAAGCTGAGACTGTTGTGCCGGGATTTGGGTCAGGCCATGAAGTGGAATGCCGAACTGGCCAAGGAATGGATCGCCCGGCAAAACGATAGCGAACTGTATTTTTATTGCGATGGCCATGTGCGGGTCTATCACGGAGACCAGACGGACTTGCCACGCCACTATGTGGCCCGGGAACGGTTGTGCCTGCGGGCGACGACCGATTACTGGATCAATGCGATGGACGGGCAGCCGTTTCTGTATATCAACAAGGAAGTCGACCCGGGATTGATCGCCACGCTCAAGCAGGATGTGATTCCGTGGTTGGAGACATCTGTACCCAAGAGCCCGGAGTTGGACCAGCGGCTGGCCGGCGATCCGCGCGCCCACTGGTTCACGGTGGTCATCGATCGAGAAGGCTACAGTCCGGACTTGTTCTCGCATCTGTGGCAAAAGCGGATTGCCCTGCTCACCTATCACAAGTTTCCCAAAGACGATTGGAGACCTGAGGAGTTTAGCTCTCAGAACGTCACCCTGACCGGTGGCGAAACCGTCGCCATGAAATTGGCCGAGCGCGGCAGCCGATTATCCAACAACCTCTGGGTGCGCGAGATTCGCCGGCTTACCGACAGTGGGCATCAGACCTCCATGCTGACGACGAACTTTCAGTCGCCGATGACGACAGTCGCCGTCTCGCTATTCGCCAGATGGTGTCAGGAAAACTTCTTTCGATATATGAGAGAACACTATGGCTTAGACCGTCTGGTGGAGTATGGAACCGAAACGATTCCTGATGCGATTTCCGTTGTGAATCCGCAGTGGCGCACCTTGGATAGCCAGATCCGCCCCAAGACCGGCCAGCGTTATCGGCTCTGGGCCCAGTTCGGCGCGCTGACTTTATCCGAGGATCCCGAGGAAGCGGAGCTTCAGAGCTTTTCCCAGCGCAAAGGGCAACTGCAAGAACAGATCCAGCATCTGGATCTGGAGATCGATGGCCTCAAACAACAGCGCAAGAACAGCGAACATCACATTCCGGTGAAATCTCTACCTGAGGAGGATCGCTTCACACGGCTGCGTACCGAGCGCAAACACTTTGTCGATACCATCAAGATGATCGCCTATCGCGCCGAGACCAGTCTGGCTTCATTGCTTCGAGAGCACCTCGTCCGCTCCGACGATGCCCGAGCCCTCCTCCGTCACGTCTTCCATAACGACGTCGATTTGTTTCCCGACTCCAAAACCAACACCTTGACCGTCCGGCTTCACCACTTCACGCACGCCGCCCACGATCAGCCAGTCGCTCAACTCTGCGCCGCGCTCAATGAAACTCAAACGGTTTTCCCAGGCACCAATCTCACGCTGATTTTCAAAATCGGCTCATCGGAAATTCATCTAGATCCGGAGGTCTGACGTTGGTGGTTGAGCGCCAGTTGACTCGCGCCGCTCGCGGCTGAGCGGCCAAGTCGTTAGTGCGCCAAGCGAAGCTTGGCGCTTCTTGCAGGGTGCGAGTCCCTGCGGAGTAAGGCTTAACCAGCCACTCCTACCGAGTGTTGCAACTGCGACTAGGAGGTGAAAACCGAACCAGTCAGTTGAAGCGTACACAGGGAAACATGCAGGCCGCAGGAGAGACCATACTCTCCAAAGCTTGATACAGCCCCGTCAAGGCGTTTAAAGCAGACGGCGACGGTGTTAACGGTAGCGGAAGCCAATACAGACGGGCCGATTTGGTGAGGTCCGCGAGGGTCTGCCGGGGTCCACTTTAGAGCGTGGCACGCATGTAGAGAAGCGTTCAGGAACTTGGGAGGCCCTGCGAGTTCCCCGTCGGAAACGGGGATGCGAAACGAACTGCGGCATGGCATACGGCTATTGAGTCCACACACGGGGAAACCCTGACCAGGTAGGCTGGAGCCTAAACGGTAGCAACGCCGCATTCATACGCCAGACGAGGTAGGCGAGCCTGACCAAAAGAAGGGCAGCCGATGGTTCGTGGGGAGTCAGATCAGCTCATAGTACTCGGAGACGGTCGCGCCGATCACAGGGGGAAGGGGCTGACGGAAGTACGAAGCTGGCAAAGGAAACATTGTCCGGCGAAGAAGGGCCGGAAAAGCAATGCCAACCTCACTGCAAGCCATAGCAACGAAGGCAAAAGAGAATAAACAGCACCGGTTTTTGAACCTCTACCGGCTGATCGACGAGCAACATCTGCATCAGAGTTGGTTGTTCATCCGACAAAACGCGGCGTATGGCGTGGATCGGATCAGTGCGAAGCAGTACGAAGAGAAGCTGGACGACAACATCCGGAATCTTGTCGACAAGTTGAAGAGGAAGAGCTACCGGGCACGACTGGTTCGCCGCCATTGGATACCGAAGACGGATGGCCGAATGCGTCCATTAGGGATACCGGTGGTGGAAGACAAACTGTTGCAGTTGGCGGTGAAGCGGATACTGGAAGCCATATACGAGCAGGATTTTCTGCGATGCAGTTATGGGTATCGTCGGAAAACGGGGGCGTTGGATGCAGTCGATAAGCTGACGGTCAAGCTCCAGTTTGGGCGGTATAACTTCGTGGTTGAAGCGGATATCGAGGCGTTTTTCGACAGAATCGATCATGATCGTTTGATCGAGATGTTGAGCTTGAGGATCGCGGACAAGCAACTGTTGAGGCTGATCAAGAAGTGGCTGAAGGCGGGAGTGCTGGAGACGGACGATACGGTGACACATCCGGAGGCGGGAAGCCCGCAAGGCGGGGTGATTTCGCCAATACTCGCAAACGTCTACCTGCACTACACGCTGGATCAATGGTTTCATGAAGTGGTGAAGGCACACTGCCGAGGCGAGGCATGCCTGATCCGTTACGCGGATGATTTCGTGTGCGGATTTGAGCATGAGCAAGACGCCGAGCGGTTTCACAAGGCGTTGGGGCTTCGCCTGGAAAAGTACGGACTTCAACTGGCCGCCGCAAAGACACGAATCATGCGATTCTGTCGGAGCGACGAACCGGGTAGTACGAGGTTCGACTTTCTGGGGTTCGAGTTTTACTGGGGGACAGACCGCAAGGGCGAACGACGTGTCCAGCGGCGCACCTCCCGCAAGAAGTTCCAAAATTCGCTGGCCAACTTCACTCAGTGGTGCAGGCGGAGTCGGCACATCCCTGTACGAGAACTCTTCCCGTTGCTAAAGCCGAAGCTGCGGGGGTACTACAACTACTACGGAGTGCGTGGTAATTCCGACAGCCTCCGGGAGTTCTTCAATCGGAGTATGGAGATTCTGCGGAAGTGGTTAAACCGCCGAAGTCAGCGCCGCAGTTTTACACGGCAAGGCTTCGACGATTTGCTCAACTATTTCAAGGTGCCACGGCCACGGCTCTTCGTGCGTCGGCCCCGGATACCGGTTCGTGCGGCGGTTTCGTTCTGTTGAGCCTGATATGGTAACGAGTACTTTCGAAGAGCCCGGTGCTCAAAAAGGGCACGCCGGGATCTGTGCGGGGGCGGTCTGGGAAACTGGCCGTCCTACCGCGATGGTGGCGTCTATACGGTACGTGTTTACGATGTGTCCAGTAACTTCCGCGATCCCGACTCCCGGTTCCTTTAGGACCTTTCAAGTTTCCGGTAACCGGGTTATACGGCAACTTGACCTTAACAGTGATCGACAACATTAGATTAAAGTTGCAGAACGCTTGTTAGGAATGGAAGAGTATCCGCGGGATCTTTCGCATCTTGGAGGTGCGGCGCACGTGAATGACTAGCTGGTTCAGTCCAAAAACGGAGAGGCGCACAAGCCCGATCCAGGGTCGCGGCCTTTTCGCGCGTGATGCAATCGCAGCGGGCGAGATAGTTGCCGTGAAAGGTGGGGCCATCATGGCTTTGGACGCGTTCGCGCTCGTCCGAGATGACGTGTCGCCCGCTGAGATACAGATCGAGGATGGCCTGTATATCGCGCCTCGCAGCGCTGCGGAGGTTGAGGCGAATATCCTGTGCCTCAACCACTCCTGCAACCCGAACGTCGGCGTTCGCGGTCAAATCACGTTTGTCGCGATGCGCGACATTCCGACGGGTGCCGAATTGACGATCGATTACGCGATGATTGACGGCGATCCATCCGAGCGCATGGCATGCGCGTGCGGTGCCACAGAGTGTCGAAAAATCATCACAGGAGATGACTGGCGACTGCCGGAACTGCAACGGCGTTACGCTGGATATTTCTCACGGTACCTCCACGACCGGTTTGCTGCCGATGGCGCATAATGCAGCGCGGATGGGAATCGGCAGGCGAAAACAGTGGATCTCCATTCATGAAAGATCCCACACAAAAAGGATCGTATGGCGACGATCCTCGCATCGGAATTCCTGCTCCCGCATGAGGCGGATTGTCCGGCCAAATGAAGGGTAATCGGTTTTACGTCCGCCGATATTCATTAGACACAGACTGATCCTGATTCCTGAACGTCAGCGACACGTGGGAATTAATTAGGAGGATAGCCCTGCAGATTTCCGAGGATGAGGAAGCCGACGGTCCAGAGCATGTGAAATCCACCCCGTAGTGTCCAAAAACCGAGATGTGCCGATCTTGTCTTCTCACGCGGCATCCCGATAGTAATACTTGAGCATTCCTCCCAGCCTTTGTCGCCTCCGGACAGTGCCTTCTATGACACCGATCGTCTTGTCTGGTGTGATGAGCCGATTGTCGAGCCCTTGATGATTCTGTTCACCATGATAATGAGCACTGAAGTCCCGAATGGCATTTCGTAAGGACTGTTCGCCAAACAAGATCATTCGCTCCAAACAATCCTCCTTAATCGTTCTTACAAATCTTTCCGCGTGGGCATTCAGATTCGGGCTTCTGGGCGGCAATTTTACAGATTCGATTCGAGCTTCAGCCAGGATGCTGAGAAACTCGCACGTGTACAGCGGATCTCGATCGTGGATGAGATAGCGTTTTCCGAGGAAGAACCCATCCACGGCATCCGTCAAATTGCGGGCGATCTGATTCATCCACAATCCATTCGGTTTGGTCGCGATCCCACCGATCTGCACACGTCGAGTCGAGACATCCATGAAGAAGAGCACGATGAATCGTGTCAGCCCCGAACGAGTCCAGGCCTCCACACTGAAGAAATCCGTGGCGATAATCTGACCCCAATGTTGTTTCAAGAACTCTTTCCAGGTCGTTCGTTTGATTCGTTCGGGGGCAGGCTCGATGCCGTGCCGTTTCAGGATATTGCCGACGGTATTCCTCGCTACCGTGTAACCGAGATTTGCCAGTGCACCCTGAATCCGTCAGTACCCCCAGCCCCGGTTCTCGTCGGCCATGCGAAGGACTAATGCCGTGATCTCTTGCGACGTGGGTGGCCGTCCTGGTGTTCGACTCGCGCTGCCGTCGTATTTCATGGCGATCAGCTTTCGATGCCAGGCCAATAGCGTTTCGGGCGTGACGATCGTAGCCACCTGCGCCAGCAGCTTCCGTCCCAACCTCTTGGCTTTCGCTGCGAGCCGGCGACGCTGGTCATCGTCAAACCGCATGCGGCGACGACCGATCTGTTCCCGGAGAACTATTCTCCTCCATCAAGTACTCGATGACAGCCTGCTGATGCCGATTCATCCAGCCAGCGATCGCTACGATGAGAAAGGAACACGGATCCAGACCCGCTCGCATTACCGGAACGTATCACAACGTCCGGTTATACGAGGCAGACTGTGTTTTTGGACAGAACGCCAGACAGCGTTTTGGCGGCTCATGGTTCGAATCAGATCACGAGTTTCCTTTGGCACTGGTGGTCGTCCTGGTCGGCCGTGCCGAATCTTCCAGGTCCAAAACCACCGGAATCCCTGGCGGTGCCATGCGATAACAGTCTGCGGTTTGACGATGATCAGGGCGGAACGCCATCCTGACCACAATCGAGACAACCACACCCAGAAGCATCGATCGATGCGAGTGAGCAACAGTCGTTTTGGATATGGAGTTCGTTGCAGCACGGTCAGTTGATGACGGAGCGGCAATGATCTCGGCTTGCAGCGTGGCTCGGCTGCGAAAGCCGGTGAGCAAGCAACGGAACATCATTAATTATAACGTCCAGCACAGCCGGAGCAGGCTACCGGGCCTTGGCTGCAAGTTCAGCGCTTACAAGGTCGATGGGGTTTTCAGTAAGGACAATTGGATCAGCGTTGGAAATCTCTGAATTCCTTGCCGTCCCGCCAAGTGTGGGCTAGGATTGGCGCAAACATCAGACAAAAGAAAGCCATGTGAATTCCGCGGGCGGCCCGGAATCCACGCT
>WNFT01008217.1_pt1 | contig 15148 bp, 13 predicted proteins | sample 5400191 | NCBI WGS metagenome assembly WNFT01 (sample SAMN13153359, study PRJNA577476) | soil metagenome | isolation source: 80 cm saprolite under Madrone tree | place: USA:California | collected 2016-06-14 | reverse complement strand
TGGCGACGTCGGTAATCGCTGACGATTCGGAGCGGGCTCCCTACCTCTGGCCGCATTGGTATGCGGTCTACACTTGCGCGAACCATGAGCGCCGGGTCGCGGACCAGTTTGCGTACCGCGGAGTCGAACATTTCCTGCCGGTGTATGAGTCGGTGCGCCGGTGGAAAGACCGCAAGGTGCGCCTGCAGCTTCCGCTCTTCCCCGGCTACGTATTTGTCCAGCTGGCATTACGGGATCGCCTTCGCGTGTTGCAGGTTCCCGGCGTTGTCCGGCTCGTGGGGTTTAACGGTCGCCCTGTTCCCGTGCCCGAAGCGGACGTGGCGCGTATCCGCGAATTCCTCGACCGCGGATTCCGCGCAGAGCCGCATCCGTATTTGACGGTGGGAAAGAGGGTTAGGGTGAACAATGGGCCGCTGGCCGGAATGCTGGGAATCCTGTTGCGGCAAAGGGGGAAGTTTCGGGTAGTGATCTCGATTGAGTTGGTCCAGCGGGCGGTGGCGGTGGATGTTGCTGAGGCGGACGTGGACGTGCTGGCGTAATGGAGTTGAAAGGCCGCAGCTGTGACATTTTGTAACAGGAGAGAAGAACTCTTCGAGATATCACAAGCAGTGATAGCACGGATCATCTTATTTTTCGATTGCTTTTAGAGATACTGAAAAGAAACGGGTTAAGGGAAGGGGGGTGGAGGGAGTGAAGGTGGACGGAAAGAATCGAGGGTGGTCCCTTTCCTACAACGAACGGCTGTTTCAATCTCGTGGTCTGCGTTCTGCCTACCATCTCGAGCGTTATCGCTGGCTTGCAAGAGAAATGGCCGGAATCTCCTCTCCGCGAGTCATTGAGCTTGGCTGTTTCGACGCAAAGAGTCTTCGATTTATCCCGCAGCCTTCTTACTATCTCGGTCTCGATGCCGATTGGGAAGGCGGCTTGAGCGAAGGCCGCAAGCTCTGGAGAGATGCTGGCAATGTTGAATTGGTCAACTGCGTCCATCCGTCACAGATCCCGGACAGAGGAACATTCGACATCGGCGTTGTCCTTGAAACCCTTGAACACCTTCCCGATCCACTCCTGGATGAATACATCGCTAAACTGGGCGCCTTGATTCATGGAAAGCTATTTGTGAGCGTTCCCCGCGAGCGGGGCCTGATATTTCTCGCCAAGTACCTTGCGAAAACTCTGTTCTACGGCGGATACGCTGGGGGAGGCAGACCCACGCCTCGTGATGTATTTATGCTCACCCTGAGCCGAACCAATCAAGTGAAGCGCTGCGATCATAAGGGATTCGATGAACGTGTGCTGATTAAGAAGCTGTCCAAGTATTTCCGCATTGAGAAAGTTTCCAGCATCTTTCCGCGCTTCGCTCCGCTGTCCCTGTCGGTTACTGTCGGCATAGTTGCTAGAAGCGATTTCAAAACTGGGTACCGGGGGCTCCCTTGAATCCAAGCGGGGCTCATTTGCACCTGACACGTGGCCACCTGCTGGCGCGCAACGTCATTTGGAACCTGCTTGGGACTGCGGCACCATTGCTCGTCGCGGTCCCGGCGGTGCCGCGACTGATTCATGGGATGGGTATGGACCGCTTTGGCGTGCTGACGCTGGCGTGGATGGTCATCGGATACTTTAGCTTTTTTGACTTGGGGTTGGGCCGGGCGCTGACGAAGCTGGTGGCGGAGAAGCTTGGCTCTGGCGAAACGAGGGAAATACCAGCGCTCGTGTGGACCTCACTGGCGATCATGCTGGTCTTGGGGTGCCTGGGCGCTGTGATGTTCGCGATTTCGTCTCCCTGGCTGGTTCGTTCCGTTCTGCGCATCCCGACAGAAATTCAATCGGAAACGCTGCAGACGTTCTTTGTGCTGAGCGCAGCCCTGCCGATAGTGATCACGAGCACGGGCCTGCGTGGGATATTGGAAGCGCACCAGCAATTCCGCGAGGTAAGCGCATTGCGCGCGCTGCTCGGAGTGCTGACGTTCGGGAGTCCCCTGCTCGCGCTGCCTTTTTCAAAAAGTGTGGTGCCGGCGGCTGTGGCGCTGGCCATCGGCCGGCTAGTGGTGTGGATCGTTAGCCTGATCTGCTGCTTGCGCGCCGTCCCGGAGATGGGCCGCGGAGTACAGATCAACTTCGAGTCTTTCCCTGTCCTCATTCGCTTTGGTTTTTGGATGACCATCTCTAACGTCATCAGCCCTTTGCTCGTTTACACAGATCGTGTTGTGATCGGGGCGATGATCTCTGTTACGGCTGTCGCATACTATGCGACGCCCTATGAGTTTGTTAGCAAGCTTCTATTAGTCCCAGGCGCGCTGACATCCGTGTTGTTTCCGGCCTTCGCGACGAGCTTCGCACAAGAACCTAGTAACGCTACAAAGCTCTTCGAAAGAGGAACGAAGTTTGCGTTCCTGGCCCTGTTTCCTTTTGCATTTGTAACTGTTGCGCTAGCTCCTCAAGGCCTGAGCGTCTGGTTGGGCGCCGAGTTTGCGAAGAACAGTGCTCCGGTTCTCCAGTGGTTGGCCGCGGGAGTGCTCATGAACGGATTGGCCCAGGTCCCTTTCGCGCAGGTGCAAGCCGCTGGCCGCCCGGACCTGACTGCGAAACTGCACTTACTCGAATTGCCTATTTATTTGATTCTCCTTTGGTTTTTAGTGACGAACTTCGGCATCGTGGGCGCAGCGATCGCATGGACGACACGCGTAACTCTGGATTTTGTCCTGCTGTTCCTGGTTGCCGGAAAACTCTTGCCAGGGAGCGCACCGGGCATCCCCAAGGTTTTCCTAAGCTGTGCTGGCGTTCTAACTCTCTTGATTCTGAGCGCCGTCCTCGCGCCTCTTTCGATCAAGCTTGTCTTTCTTCTCGTCGTTTTCAGCACTTTCGGCCTGGCAACATGGTTCGTCGTGTTGACGCCCGCGGAAAAGGCATTCATGTGGGACCGCGGGCGGTCATCACTCGCTGCGAGTTGAAGTGCTTACATAGTCTGTTGCATTTCCTTCGCCGGGTAGAACTGGGCGATTTTGGAGCGGCCGATAGATGTGGGCTAACGCCGGATTAGGTGCTTTCGTCGCAATAGCATACTTCCTGTCACGGAAGCTGTATCAGGACGTATTTACGCCGCTTTTCATGTACGTTCTTGTCTGGGGCACTGACCTGATCTTGTTTCGATTGCGCTTCGTGAACTATGACCGACTTGAGTCCAGGACGATTGCGATCATCGCAGGGAGCTTAGTAGCTTTTGTGCTGGGCTGCCTCGCCGCAGGGAGACCTCGATCCGTTGAGTCGTCGAAGTTCAGGATCGCTCTTCCGCCCCTGGAAAAGGCAATCGGGTTTCTTATGCTGGTGAACTTAGCGGGGCTTTTTTTCTTTGCACTAAAAATGGCGAGAACGTTCGGGATCTCTGCATATTTCACCGACCCGACAGTAATCCGGCTAAATTATGAGGATCTTGGGCGAATTGGGGCGTTGGCACTGCTGCTCCTGGTCAATTACCCCCTATTTGTCTGCAGCCTGATACATCTTCTCGGAACGAAAAAACTCCGCTGGTTCACCGCCGTAGGCCTCTGCCTGCCAGCCTTGCAGGGCTATTTGACGATGAGCCGGAACACCTTGGCCATCCCTGTTGCGACGAGCCTGTTTGTATGGTTTTACTTCCGCGGCTGGCGGACGCTAAGCCCGAAGATATTGATGCGATCTGTGCTCGTCCTGAGCTTAATCGCAGCATATTTCATTGTAGTCGGTCTCTGGTACGGCAAGCTCGCTTCCTCAGAGAACTCAGCGTATAAGCAACAAGATTTTAGTGTGAACTCTCAAATCGCTCTCCAATTCATGGACCCCTATATTTACGCTACAGGTAATTTCCCGACGCTTCAAGAAGCAATGTGGGATTTGCGTGGACGGCGCCTATGGGGAGTGCGTACATTCTTCCCGTTCGCCCGGCTCTTTTACGCCGTGGGGCTGCTCGACGAGCGCCCAGAGAACGCCAGTTTGAAGTTCTATTTCGTTCCCATTCCCTGCAATACGTACACATATCTCTTCAGTCTTTACGAAGACTTTGGAGCAGCGGGGGTAGTTCTTCTCCCCTTTTTGACGGGTTGGACTGCAACGCAGTTCTATCTCCGCATGAAAGCCCAACCCAGCATCTTTTCAATCGGTGGGGCCGCCTGCTTCATGGTGGTGATTCTTTACAGCGTCTTTATCGCACTCGGTTCAAAATTTGACGTGTGGTACTACCTGCTTCTTCTTTATGTCATATCGCGCCGATGTGCTATCGGGGCGCATGCAGCGCTTGCGGGGACAAAGGGCTCCGCGTACTCTGCTACCCGTCTCGCATGAACGGGCACACATGACGGGTCGCCTCCAAATCTTGCTTCCGACACACAACGGTGAGCGGTTCTTGCCGGAACTGCTGGATAGCCTGTCGTCACAGACGTATCCCGAAGTGCTAGTGAGCATCCGGGATGACTGCTCGACGGACGGCACCTACTCGTTGCTGTCGGCCTGGGCTGCTGACCGAACAAACGTTTCTCTTTCAGCAGGGGAAAACCTAGGCGCAATAAAGAGCTTCTTCTACCTTCTACAAAACGCTGGTTCCGATTGTAAATACTTCGCGTTCTGCGACCAGGATGATGTGTGGTTGCCGGACAAGGTCGAGAGAGCCGTCGCAGCGCTCGGGCGGTACGGTTGCGATGAGGCAGCGATGTACTGTTCGCGTTTCGAGTAGGTCCTGAACCGGCGGGCGCGAGACATACTCTGCGAGCGGCTTCCGCACAACGTACCCCCGCACGATTGGTGGTGTTATCTGACTCTCTCTTCCTTAGGAAAGGTCATTTACGACGAGAGGCCGACCATCAAGTACCGCCAGCACGCGAAGAACCACACCGGGGGAACGCCTTCGCCCTGGGAGCTCATTAGGCGCAGACGCGCGAGGTTTTTGCAGCAGCAAGAGGGTACGCGGTTGTTGAGCGACCAGGCTCTCGAGTTCAAACGCTGCTTTGGTGACCTCTTGAGTGAGCAGGACGGAAACATACTGGAACGGTTTTTGTCGGTGAGAGGAAGCTTCGGGGAACGCGTCTCCTACAACGCCGTCATGGACGTCCGGCGGCAAACATGGTCGGACACCATGATCCTGCGGGCCCTAATCCTCATGGGCCGGGCGTAATCGGCGGCTCTGCGAGCATGATCGCCGGATTTCCGGGGAATCTATGACGAGAGTGGCAGTACTGCGAAGCAATATCAAGAACTATGCGGCGAGTGCGCCGTTTCATCCAGCGGCCACATTTCCGGAGCTGGCGCGAGCCGGGATCGTTGGAATCGACGCGAGCAACGGGGTCTACGGCGCTGTGCGGGACATGCTCGCATTGTTGCGGCTGGACCAGGGCAACTGCAACACGCCGGAATGGAACCCCCTGGGAACGTACATTCGGCGCGGCGACAAAGTAGTCATTAAGCCCAATTTTGTATTGCACGAGTTCGGGGCGCAGAAGGGCGCGAATTGCCTCACGACGCATGGGTCCGTGCTTCGCGCGGTCCTGGACTATGTCTATCTCGCAGCGGGGCCTGAGGGACGGATCGTCATCGCGGACGCCCCTTTGCAGGGAGCGGACTTTGAAAGCGTGGTTTCCAACGCAGGCCTTCGACAGATTCAGGAGCTGTATCGCGAGAAACTCCGCTGCGAGATCGAGATCGTCGATCTTCGCCAGATTCACGCCGTCATCGACGAATCGTCCTCGCTGATCCGGCGCGTCGAGAGCCTTCCAGGGGACCCGCTGGGATATCGCGAAATCGATTTAGGAGAGAAAAGCAGGTTGAATGAACTGGACGAAACCCGCCCTTTCTACGTGGTTGGAGATTACGACGCAGCCGTTACAAACTCCAGACATCGGCATCCACGCCACGAATACGTAATCAGCCGCACGCTGCTCGACGCGGACGCGGTGATTTGCGTGCCGAAACTCAAGACCCACAGCAAGGCAGGAGTGACGGTTTGTCTGAAGAATCTGGTGGGGATCATTGGTTCCAAGGATTGCCTCCCTCACCATCGCCACGGGAAAACGAGTCAAGGCGGCGACGAGTTTCCAGAGGATTACCCGACGCGTTGGCTCTTCAGCTCTCGCGTCTATGCACAGCTCCAAGGGCGCGTTCCGCAGATGGTTTGGAGGATGATGCGCTCGTTCGCCGAAATTGCACTGGGGGCCGGGACTCCCATCAACGCCAGCCGGCACCGGCCCGATTCCCGTTTTTTCCCTTCGGGAGGATGGCACGGCAATGACACTATCTGGCGCGTCGTCGATGACCTAAATCGCGTGCTGTTCTTCTACGATGATCACCATCAGCAAATGAGTGACAGACAGCAGCGGCGATATTTTGCGATCGTGGACGGCATTGTAGCCATGGAGGGAAACGGCCCGCTCCGAGGGTCTCCAAAACAGTGCGGGCTAGTTATCGGAGGGGAAGATCCGCTGGCGATCGACGCGGTTGCCGCCACGTTGATGGGCTTCGATTGGCGACGCATTCGTATGCTGAATGGCATTGCGGCTTCCGAAGTAAGTCCAAAGTATTCGGCATTTAGGGGAGACGAATCGGCCATCGAATTACTGTCGAATTTCGCGCAATGGGAAAGCCTGGAAGCTGTCAGGAACGAGCATCTGGGCTTCGAAGCAGCAAATGGATGGCGAGGCTTTGTGGAGAAGGAAGAATGTGGACCGAAAGTATCTACGACCGCGTACCTGTATTCCTCCAAAACTTAGCGGTTTCGCTGAAGGGCGGGGAATTCCACCGTCACCGCTACCTTTCGGCCTCTTTCCGTGAGGCTCGGCGATGGACCGAGGAGAATGAACGGAGGCCATTGGAATCATTGAAGGAATTACAGTTCGAGCTAACGCGCGCCTTCGCTTCACACTGCTACGCGAAATCTCCTTACTACCGAGAGCTGTGGAACTTAAAGGGCCTGAAGCCCCAAGACCTGAGGAGGCCAGAGGATCTTTCATTCATCCCCATCGTTCCTAAACAAGATATGCGTGCGCGAACGGAGGAATTCTTTACCGACAAGATCCATCGGGGGATGGTTGCAGTACATACGAGCGGCACCACGGGCTCTCCAATGACCGTCTACTTTTCGAAAGAGGATGTCGGGCGACGTACGGCTTTCCTAGAGCGTTGTCGGCGGTGGGCAGGAGTACACATCGGACAGCCGCGGGCGAGTTTCACCGGTCGGAGCATCATTCCCGTCCGCCAGCGGAAGCCTCCATACTGGAGATTCAACCAGCCCGGCAATCAATTGCTCTTTTCGACGTATCACCTCGCACCCGAGAACCTCCCTGGATACGTGGAGGCGATCGTCAAATTCAAGCCACACATTATAGATGGCTACCCGTCTGCGATTCACGTTCTTGCGGAGTATCTGTTAAGAAAAGGCCTCACCGGAATCGCAAATCCGAAAGCTATTCTAGTATCCGCTGAAACAGTGCTGCCTCACCAGCGGAAGGCTATTGAAACCGCGTTCTCGACCAAACTCTACAATCAGTACGCTTCATCGGATGGCGCGCCCTACGTCAGTGAGTGCCGCTATGGACGGCTTCACTACCAGTTGGATTCTGGAGTCATAGAAATCTTGAACCCGGATGAGACTCCGACGGCGCCAGGGCACGCGGGTCAAATGGTGGTGACCAGTTTCACAACGCACATCACCCCTTTCCTGCGTTTTGCCATTGGCGATGTTGCCGTTCCCGCGCCGAGTAATATGCGCTGCGAATGCGGTCTTCCTTTCCCCCTGCTGGATGCGATCGTCGGCAGAGTAGATGATATTCTCCATACACCGGATCGAGGTTTCGTCGGACGACTCGATACTGCATTCAAGAAACTGCCGAATAGCATCATCGAAGCCCAGATTGTGCAAATCTCGCCACAGACGATTGTCTTGAAACTCGTTCCCGATCCTCTTAGATACAAACCAGGGCACGCAGATCTGGTCATAGAAGAGCTCAGGAAGAGGCTGGGTAGTGTTGTCGAGATTAGAGTGGAAGAAACAGGGGTCATTCCTCGGTCGGCCAGCGGCAAAATGCGGCCTGTCGTCAACCTATGCAAGGACTTACTACCTCAGCCTCTTCGTTATTCGGAGCCCGAAATGAGCTTGCTTGAAACCTCTGCGCAAGTCTGAAAATTGTGACTTCCCATGCGAACTATTACGATGTTGTTCCTTGTCACTGAGGACTGGTATTTCGCTTCTCATCGCTTGCCGCTGGCGCGCGCTGTCAGAGATCAGGGAGTTGAAGTTTACGTGATGACGCACCTCAACGGACAAAGAGAAGCGCTGGAGGCGGAAGGATTCCGGGTCATTCCTTGGAAAACGGTGGTTCCGCGTAGCACGAATGTGTTTCGCGAAGCAAGATCGCTGTGGGAGGTGTTTCGTGCGTACCGCCGGGTTCGGCCGGACTTAGTTCACCATATTGCGCTTAAGCCGTCGGTGTATGGGGCATTCGTTGCGCTTTTTCTACGCAGAATCTCCTCGGTGCAAACGGTCGCGGGTCTTGGATATCTCTTCACGAATCCTCCGCGCAAATTACGCCCCCTCCGCTGGTTACTAGTCGCGGCTCTGCGACTGGTTCTGCGGGGCGATCGGTCCAGGACTATCTTTCAAAACCCTGATGACCGCGACTTCTTTGAGCGAGTCGGCTTGGTGCGCAAGAACGACAGCCGACTCATCAGAGGTTCCGGTGTAAACATGGCCAAGTTGGTAGCACTCCCTGAGCCCGACGGAATTCCGGTCGTGACACTCTCGGCCCGCATGCTCTGGGACAAGGGAGTCGGCGAGTTCGTGGAAGCGGCCACTAGGCTTCAGCGAGAAGGAGTTCAAGCTCGCTTTGTTTTGGCTGGTCGGCTTGGTGGCCCCTCTCGAGGCAGCATAAGCGAGAAGCAGCTGGATGAATGGGCCGCTGCCGGTATCGTGGAGTGGTGGGGATTTGTTGATGACATCCGTAGTCTGATGGCCAAGTCGACGATTATCTGTCTTCCCTCTTATTACAGAGAAGGAGTGCCAAAGATCTTGATCGAAGCTGCCTCTTGCGGGCGCGCCATTGTGACGACAGACTCGCCCGGCTGCCGCGATGTAGTGCGGGATGGTGAGAATGGTTTTCTCGTGCCGCCCCGCGACGCACTGGCACTAGAGAAGACGATCCGTTTGCTCCTAGACGATTCCGAGTTACGTAGCCGAATGGCAAGACAGGGGAGAAAAATCGCTGAACTGGAGTTCTCAGAGGAGTTAGTGATCCGTGAGACGATGGGTGTTTATAACGAATTGATGGGGGATCGTTGGCCAGACGCCGCTCCGGGAAGAGAGCTTGCACGTGCGGCGCAAGCAGCCAGAACTTCGAGTTGAAGGACCGAGGAGCAATACTTCCGAATCCACAAACTGTTTGCGATCCGACGTCTAAGACACGCAAAAACAGCCTTCAAGCATCAGGAAAGAGAAGTTCATATTTTAGCTTTTAAAGAACCCTTCGGGCTTGTTCCCCTACAGGTCTGACGCGCGCATCAAGTAACACTCTAAATCCCAAAATTCTATGGCAAAGCTATTACGTGTTGGCGCGTCGAGTCTAATTTGATGGTATCGGGCTAAAAATGTCAGGACGGATACTGCTAACTGGGGGGGCTGGGTTCATCGGCTCACATTTGGCCGCGGACTTACTCCGCCGCGGGAACAAGCTTAACATCATCGACAACTTGGATGACTTTTATCCCCGAACCTGGAAGAAGGCTAACCTAGCAGAGATCGAGCGGGCTGGAACCTATGAGTTCTCAGAGGTGGACGTCTGCAATGCAGAGGGAGTTCGAAGAGTAATAAGGGCAGCGCGACCCGACATCGTCATTCATCTGGCTGCGAAAGCAGGCGTTAGACCATCCATCGAACAGCCGCGGCTCTACGAACAAGTGAATGTTTTAGGAACAGTGAACCTGTTGGAGATTTGCCGGGAACTTGGGATCCCCCGCTTTGTTTTTGGATCTTCTAGCTCTGTATACGGTGCTTCGAGTCACGCTCCTTTTTCGGAAGACCAAGTTGAACTGAAGCCCATATCGCCATACGCCGCAACGAAACTAGCAGGTGAATTGTTGGGATATACGTATGCCCACCTACATGGACTAGAGGTTATGTGCCTGCGTTTCTTTACCGTGTATGGCCCTCGGCAGAGACCAGACCTCGCCATTCATAAGTTCCTCGCGTTACTCGAAGCGGGCAAGCCAATTCCTTTTTTTGGCGATGGATCGACCGGGAGGGACTACACCTATGTGAATGACATTGTCTCTGGAGTGCTGGCAGCAATGGAATTCAGGTTCGGCCGCAACGGTGGTGTTCCCTTCGAGGTCTTCAACCTTGGAAGCTCACACCCTGTGACACTTTGTCAGCTCGTCGAAGCACTTGAAGCAGTCACGGGACGGAAGGCTGTTCTCGACCGACAAGGCATACAGCCGGGCGATGTGCCCCTCACTTGGGCCAGCCTCAAGAAGTCAGAGCGTCTGCTTGGCTACCGGCCCACGACGGCTCTCCCAGACGGGCTGAGGAGTTTTGTTGAGTGGTATCGCTCAGCAGACCCTTTACGAAGGGCTTCATCGCTTTCTGCTGCGCACAAAGCTTAGCGAGCGTCGCGGCGATCTCTCTCTGCCAGATTAAATTCGTTAGTTTGTCGTTCACGGGAGCGGCCATGTGATCAAGATTGGGCTTCTTGGAGGCTCGGCACTGACTTGATCCCTGGACATCCGGAGAAATCCGGATTCTGAAATGCATTGCGTTTATCTGTTGCATTTCACGGCGGATTAGGACGGAATCTTGTTTGTACGAAGCTATTTAATCGCGTTTTTTGCGTGCCTGGCCGGTTCTTTGGCGATTACCCGGTGGTTACGCAACGCTGCCGTTGCGCGCGGCTGGGTCAAAGCGCCGGAATCGGCGCGTCACGTTCACACGCGCAGAGTGCCTCGGCTGGGAGGAGTTGCGGTATGCCTCTCTTTCACGGTGGTGGTGACGCTGTTCCTCGCAGTGTCAAGATTCACTGGACTTGCGATTCCGTTTTCGCCGCCCACGGCTCTGGGCATACTTGGCCCTTCGCTGATCATTTTCGCCCTGGGTCTTTATGATGATGTGCATTCCGTTGGTCCGTATACGAAGGTGGGGGTTCAAGCGTTGGCGGGCAGCCTGCTGTATTTCGGTGGATTTGGAATCCATCAGCTGTGGCTGTTCACTTCCGGCGGGCATCCGCTGAAAACAGTTGTCGACCTTCCGCTTACTGTCCTTTGGGTCTTGCTGGTTACAAATGCCTTCAACTTGATTGATGGCCTGGACGGCCTGGCAGCGGGCTCTGCCCTGTTTGCGACCGCAGTGGTCTTCATAGTTTCACTTTTCAACCCAAACCCGACAGTGACCTTTCTTGCGATTGCGCTTGCGGGGTCGATTCTGGGTTTCCTGCGATACAACTTTCACCCCGCTTCCATTTTCCTCGGTGACTCGGGCAGCCTGTTCATCGGGTTCATCCTGAGCGCCTTGGCGCTGGCAGGATCACAGAAAGCACCCACCATCGTGGCCATCGCAATCCCTTTGATTTCTTTTGGCCTCCCAATTTCAGATGTCGCACTGGCGGTTGTTCGTCGACTCTTGAATGGCCAGCCACTATTTCACGCTGACGCCGGACATATTCATCACCGACTCTTGAAGAGCGGATGGACTCAGCGTGAAGCAGTGTTAATTCTTTATGCGGTCAGTGCCGCATTCGGACTTTTGAGTCTCGTTTTGCTTAGCGGAAGAGAATCGATCGGCCTTGTACTGACTGTGCTGGGAGTGGGAGTGTTTTGGGGACTCCAGCGTCTCCGTTATGTCGAGTTTGACGAATTGCAAGATGCACTTAAACGGACGATTCAGCGCAAACGCCTCATGGCCAATAACCTGAACATCCGTCATGCCAGCGAGTCACTCAACACTTGCAAGGACATCCCTAGCATATGTCACACCTTGGAAAACGCCTTGAAGCCCCTCGGCTTCGATGGCTTCCATTTCAAGAATTCCTCAATCGCCCCCCTTCCAGCATCAGTGATTGCGCCGTTGCACCAGGATCATAGCGGAGATTTCCTTTGCCGCTGGAACGGGGTCGATGCACGCGAGCCGGCTTGGGAACTCCGCCTGGAACTGACGACTAGCTCCGGTTATAGATGGGGACATTTCTGGCTGTTTCGTGTATCTACGGAAGATTCGTTGGTCCTCGACATCAACCTCTTGCACTCGCAATTTCGTGCCGAGCTGGCCGATGCCCTGCAACGTACGATGAAGCAGGCAGAGCCTGTCGCAACCGATAGCGCTGGGGAAGTTACGGGCGCGGGTCATATTACTACGAGGGCAGCTTCCGCTTGACCGCCCTGTCTTCTGGGTTGCGGCTTGGGAATGGGAGAGAGATTTCTCTTCGACGCTCTGGCGCGCCTGCCCACGTAGAAGGCCTCGGAATGGCCGTCGAGCGTTTGATCGTAATAGCCTTCCGCATTCCTGCCTGAGCACTTCATTCTCCGTTGTCTGCACCAACCCCCCTTCCAGTCGCATTCCTAACAAATACTTGAATCCAAGTTGAGTACAGTTGCGGCCAAATATCCACGGCTACAGGTTGCCATGCTTGTGGCCAGGAGGTACGAAAAACCCAGTCGTGACCATCGGTGACGTCGGGTACTCTGGGCGCAGGGCGCAAAGTGGATCGTCGTGGAATGCGAGCTCGCAATCAAGCACCTAAACAAAGTATTCGGAGAGCCGCCACCACGGATGGAATTGGAAGTTCAGTGGCAGGAGTCTGATTTGGGCGAGTATCCCACAATCGTTCTGCCCTGGGAAGACGCCATGCATAGCGCTCCGTGGGACAACATCGAAAAGTGCGAGGAGGCCCTGACCGAGTACGAAAATCGCTGAGGGGGTGCCCGCAGGGACCCCAACGCTTGATTAAAGAAGTAGAAGGGTCGCCGAACGTCAGCGGCAGCTGAGGGACTTCGGTTCTTAACGGGAAGAAAGGGCGGCCGGGGGATTCACTGGGGCACGTTCAGGGGAAAAACATTTGTGCAGTTGAGTGCGCCAGTCTGGGAGGTCTACGCCAAAGACCCGTTTCAGGCGCACGTTCGAGAGGACCGAGTTGGCGGGACGCGTTGCCGGGGAACGGAATTCTTGCGCTGAGATGGGAACCACGCGGCGTGCGATTAGAGGACGACCCTTGGTTGCTGAGGCGAGCCACGGCAGGTTTTGCGGTACACGGCGTGCCTCTTCGAGGATTGCGTTTGCAAATTCGTACCAGGTGGTCTGGCCGGCCGCAGTCATGTGGTAGGTGCCGCTGACCTCGGGAAGAATAATCTGGTTCTTATCGACAGCAATCATTCCGGCCAAAATCCTTGTCGTCCCTTCGGCTAAATCAAAAGCACAGGTCGGAGCGCCCACCTGATCATCGACGACTTTCACTTCCTCTCGTTCGGTGGCAAGCCGCAAGATTGTAAGGAGGAAATTTCGTCCGTGCGTGGCGTAGACCCAGGAGGTCCGAAATATTAGGTGGGCTGCGCCGGAATTGCGAATCGCTTCTTCGCCGGCGAGTTTGGTCTTACCGTACGCGTTGAGTGGATTCGGTGCATCCGTCTCAACGTAGGGAGTCTCCTTCGAGCCGTCGAAGACATAGTCGGTCGAGAAGTGAACGAGCATGGCTCCAATCTTTTTCGCTTCTTCGGCAAGCACGCGCGGGGCTTCGGCATTTACGGCGAGCGCATTGGGTTCATCGGTTTCCGCGGCGTCAACGCCGGTATAGGCGGCTGCGTTTATGATCAATTGTGGGCTTGCCTTCCGCATGACTTGGCGAATTTTTCAGGATCGCGCAGATCCAGCTCGTTTCGCTCCGGCGCGATCACTTCCCCCAGTTTTGGCAGCAGCCGATCGAGCTCAGAACCGAGTTGGCCGCTCTTACCCGTCAGCAAAATCGTGGGCTTCATTTGGGCGAGTATCGTGGCAGAAATTGCTGCTGCACGTCGGCGAGTTTCGGATTTTTGGCGTCTCTCTGCGAAAGCACCGGACTCGACGTACCCCAGTCGATGGCGAGCGCCGGATCGTTCCAAAGAATGCCGTACTCGTCGGACGGAGCATAGTAATCACTGCATTTATAAAGGAACTGAACGGTGTCGGTCATGGCCAAAAAGCCGTGGGCAAAACCGACGGGGATATAGAGTTGATTTTGTTCCTTGGCGGAGAGGCCGACGCTCGTCCATTTGCCAAAGTGCGGTGAGCCGATGCGGATGTCCACAGCGACATCCAGAGCTTCGCCTTCGATAACGCGGCAGAGCTTGGCTTGGGCATGCTGCAGCTGATAGTGAAGGCCGCGCAGTGTTCCGCGGGAGGAGATGGAGTGATTGTCTTGAAGGAAGGTGTCTTTGATGCCGAGGTCTGAGAATTTAGCGTGGTGGTAAGTCTCGAGGAAAGCGCCGCGCGAGTCGCGACGGACTACAGGACGCAGCTCATAGACACCCGGCAGGGAGGTTTCGATTCGTTCCATCGACAAAGAATATACGCATGTTGGTTCTAAGCGAGCAACTTTGAGCCGGAATCCGCGATGGCCTTGAGCGAATTTTCGCGATCATCGTAGTATTTCTCGTAATAGGAGAGGTATTCCCCTGCGCGCACGTCGGAAACCCATTTGCTATTGTCCTTGTACCATTCGATGGTCTGGCGAATGCCGTCTTCTAAAGAAATTTCCGGTTTCCAGCCTAGCTCGCCTTCTATTTTCCTTGAATTTAGGGCGTAGCGACGGTCATGGCCGGGGCGATCCGCAACATATTGAAGCAGGCTCTCCGGTTTGCCCGTTAAACGAAGCAGGCGTTGGGCCATCTTGAGATTTTCTTCCACATGCGATCCGCCGATGTTGTAGACCTCGCCGATTCTTCCTCGTTCTAGGACTGCGAGAATTCCGCGGCAATTGTCTTCCACGTGCAGCCAGTCGCGCTGCTGTTTGCCGTCGCCGTAGATGGGGAGCGGTTTGTCGTAGAGCGCATTGGTGATCATGAGCGGTAGGAATTTTTCAGGGAACTGGTAGGGACCGTAATTGTTCGAGGAGCGAGTGATCAGGGCAGGAAATTTGTAGGTTCGCACGTAGGAACGAATCAAGAGATCGGAGGCAGCCTT